>Ga0180009_10001304_pt1 | contig 30911 bp, 36 predicted proteins | sample OS_PC_MetaG_FD_123537 | JGI IMG/M metagenome (GOLD analysis project Ga0180009, IMG submission 123537) | Groundwater microbial communities from the Aspo Hard Rock Laboratory (HRL) deep subsurface site, Sweden - OS_PC_MetaG | ecosystem: Environmental > Aquatic > Deep subsurface > Groundwater...
CCTTCTGTTTTCCCCGGAATGCTGGAGCGGGAAAGGAGGTTCGAACTCCCGACCTCAACCTTGGCAAGGTTGCGCTCTACCAGCTGAGCTATTCCCGCGTTGAAGGCTGCGCATTATGGTGATTCCGTCTTTTTCTGTCAACACCCCCGGGCGGAATTCAGGGCGTATTTCGCAAGGCGCGCGCTGCCATCACCAGGTAATACGCCATCGACACCAGCGTGAGCAGCGCGGCCACCCAGATCAGGACCGTGCCGAGGGTTGCGATCGGCAAGCCGGCGACCGGCTGGAAATACAGCAGCAGCACGATGGCGACCATCTGCGCCGCGGTTTTCAGCTTGCCGACGAAGGACACCGCGACGCTGGTCGATTTGCCGGCCTTGGCCATCCATTCGCGCAACGCCGAAATGGTGATCTCCCGCCCGATGATGATGAGTGCGACGAGCAGCGGTACGCGGTCGAGGTCGATCAGCACGATCAGCGCCGCGGCGACCATCAGCTTGTCGGCCACCGGGTCGAGGAAGGCGCCAAAGGCCGAGGTCTGGCCGAGCGCGCGCGCCAGATAGCCGTCAAGCCAGTCGGTCAGCGCCGCAACGCCGAAAAAGGCGGCGGCGAGCAGGTTGGCATGCTGCGGCGTCACCCAGCCGTCGGGCAGATAGAACACGCCCGCCATCAGGGGGATGAACAGGATGCGCAGCCAGGTGAGCAGGTTGGGGAGATTAAGGGGCATCAGTGCAGCGCAAGATTAAGGGGTATCAGTGCAGCGCATGGTAAATGGTTTCCGCCAATTCTCGGCTGATCCCGTTGACCGAGGCAAGGGCGTCGACGCCGGCGTCGCGCACACCCTGCAGGCCGCCGAAGTGTTCGAGCAGCTGTTTGCGTCTTTTGGGGCCGATGCCGGCGATGTCTTCCAGCGTCGACTGCACGCGCGCCTTGCCGCGTTTGGCGCGGTGGCCGGTGATGGCGAAGCGGTGGGCCTCGTCGCGCACCTGCTGGATCAAATGAAAACCCGGATGGTCCTTGGCGAGTCGCAATTCGCGGCCGTCGGCGAAGATCAGCGTTTCCAGGCCGGGCTTGCGCGCTTCGCCCTTGGCGACACCGAGCAGCAGCACTTCGCCGAGCCCGAGTTCGGTCATCGCCTCGACTGCGCTCGATATCTGCCCCTTGCCGCCGTCGATCAGCAGCAGGTCGGGCAAGACCCCGTTTTCCTCGATGCTCCTGTGGAAGCGTTTGGTGAGCGCGGCGCGCATCGCCGCGTAGTCGTCGCCGGGGGTGATGCCGGTGATGTTGTAGCGGCGGTAGTCGGATTTCTTCAGGTCGTCGCCTTCATACACCACACACGACGCGACGGTCGCTTCGCCCATGGTGTGCGAGATGTCGAAGCATTCGATGCGCTTGAGTCCGGGCAGGTCGAGCGTCTCGGCGAGCGCGGCGAGCCGCTGCGACTGGTTGGCGCGTTCGGTGCTGCGGCGCTCGGCCGACAGGCGGGCATTGGCCTGCGCCATGGTCAGCCATACACGGCGCTCGCCGGTGACGCGATGCTGGAGGGTGACCTTCTTGCCGGCCTGCTGGGACAGCAGCGTTTCCAGTGCCTCGGTCTCGATGGGTTCGCTGACCAGGATGCGTGCCGGGATCGGGTGGTCGAGGTAATGTTGGGCAATGAAGGCGTCGAGCGCCTCGGCCGGCGTCGCCCCTTCGCCGTGCTGCGGAAAGAAGCTGCGGTCGCCGAGATGGCGGCCTCCGCGGATCATCGTGAGGTTGACCGCGATCACGCCCGCGACGTCGGCCACCGCGACCACGTCGGCGTCGGCTTCGCTGCCGGTGGTGTCGACGAACTGTTTTTCGCGCACCGTCGCCAGCATCCGCAGGCGGTCGCGCAGCAGCGCCGCCGTCTCGAAATCGAGCGCGGCCGCGGCGGCGTTCATCTGCGCGGTGATGTTTTCGGTCAGCGCGGTGGCTTCACCCTTGAGCAGCTGCGCGGCGGCCTCGATGTCGCGCGCGTAGGCTTCGGGTGCGATGCGCTGGACGCAGGGTGCGGTGCAGCGCTTGATCTGGTGCAGCAGGCAGGGCCGCGAGCGGTTGGCAAACACGCTGTCCTCGCAGGTGCGCAGCTGGAACACCTTCTGCAGCAGTTGCATGCTTTCGCGCACCGCGTAGGCATTGGGGTAAGGACCGAAGGCCTGGTCGCTTTTTTTCGGCGTGCCGCGGAAGTAGGCCAGGCGCGGGAAGCGGTGCCCGGTCAGCAGCAGGTAGGGATAGGACTTGTCGTCGCGGAACAGGATGTTGAAGCGCGGCTTCAGTCCCTTGATCAGGTTGTTTTCCAGCAGCAGCGCCTCGGCCTCGGTGCGCGTCACCGTGGTGTCGATGTGGTCGACGCTTTTCAGCATCAGCCGGATGCGAGGGCTCTGGTCGGTCTTCTGGAAATAGCTGCAGACGCGCTTCTTCAGGTCCTTCGCCTTGCCGACATAGAGCACCGCGCCGGCCGCGTCGATCATGCGGTAGACGCCGGGGCGGGTGGGCAGCGAGACGAGGAATGCCTTGTCGACGCTCAAAGGCTCATTCTTCGTCGAGCAGCTTGCCGGCGATTGCCCAGTTCTCGTCCGGCAGCTCCTCGAACGCGATGTAGGTGTACGACGCCGGCTTGCCCGCATGGCGTTCCAGCGTGGCGGTGATTTCCTCTGCGACCTTCCGCTTCTGTTCGCGGGTGAGGCTGCCGGCGAGCTTGATGGTGACGACGGGCATGGTCAATCCTTCGCTTGGATTTTCTCGAACACGGCCGCGAACATCTCGGGGGTGAGGCGGCGCGTCTGGGTATTGTAGCGGGAGCAATGGTAGCTGCTGACCAGCCGCCGGCCGTCGGGGAGGCGGTAATCGCTGGCGTGCCCGAACGGGTAATCCTTGAGCTTGAGGCCCTGCGCGCGCAGAACCGCCTGATGCGCGATCTGGCCCAGCGCCAGGATGCTGGTGTGCGCTGGCAGCGCGGCGATCTCGGCGGTGAGGAAGCGGTTGCACTCACGGATCTCGCCCGGCTCCGGCTTGTTGGCCGGCGGCAGGCATTTGACTGCGTTGGTGATGCGGCAGCCGGTGAGGGTGAGGCCGTCGTCGACCGACACGGATTCCGGCGCGCTGGCGTAGCCGAACGTGTGCAGGGTTTCGTACAGCAGCACGCCGGCATAGTCCCCGGTGAAGGGGCGCCCGCTGCGGTTGGCGCCGTGCATGCCGGGCGCAAGACCGACGATCAGCAGATCGGGCGCGGGGTCACCGAAGGCAGGCACCGGACGCGCATGGTAGTCGGGATGGCGGACGCGCACCTCGTCCAGAAACGTGGCGAGGCGCGGGCAGGCGCGGCAGTCGAGATCGAAGTCCATCGGAACCCACGAAAAAAAACGCCCCACGGCGGGGGCGTTCATTGTACGCGCGGCAACGCTCAGCTTTCGATCGGCCCGGCGGCAGTCTGCATGTAGTTCTGCTCGCCCATGCGCTTAACCAGGTCGAGCTGGGTTTCGAGATAGTCGATGTGCTCTTCGGTGTCGGACTGGATGCCGGTAAGGATTTCACGCGAGACATAATCCTTGACCGCCTCACAGTGCGCGATGGCCTCGACATACAGCGCGCGGCCGGTGAGTTCCAGCTTGAGGTCGCAGCCCAGGCACTCGACCACGTTCTCGCCGATCATCAGCTTGTTCAGATCTTGCAGATTGGGCAGGCCTTCCAGGAACAGAATGCGCTCGATCAGCTTGTCGGCGTGGCGCATTTCTTCGATCGATTCCTCGTATTCGTGCTTGCCCAGCGCAGTCAGGCCCCAGTTCTTGTACATGCGGGCATGCAGGAAATACTGGTTGATGGCGGTGAGTTCCACCGTCAATGCCTTGTTCAGATACTGGATGACTTTCTTGTCGCCTTTCATGCGGTCTCCTGAAGTTTGAAGCCCCGGTTACGCGTACACGCCGGGTCTGGGTGATGCAAAGGGTCAAATGACCATTCTAGGAATGGAAGCCGACAAGGCAAGTCCGGCCGGGCGGGTAAAACGGAGGATCAGGCTGCCACCAGTCCCGGGCAGAGCGCTTCTTCGCTGCGCGCCTCGTTCACGGCTTCGCGCAGCACGTCCTTCGCGCAGCGGCCGCATTTGCCGCACTGGGTGGCAACCCCCAGTTCCCGGCTCAGCTCGCGCATCGTGCACACGCCTTCGGTACGCACCAGGCGGCGAATATCGGAGTCGGTGACGCTGTGGCACAAGCAAACATACATGGCGGTCTCCAGTACGGATCGTTGGGCTCATATTATAGTAATGAGAATGATTGTCAACAACATTATAGATCTATGACAGTCTTCAGCCGGTAGTTCGGTCCCCGACGCGTTGCTGGCGGTTTGCCGCGAACTCGTCGGCCCGTGGAAGAGTGACGCAGGGTCAGAAGGTGTATCTCGCACCCACTTCGACTGCCCGCTCGGGACCGGCGTAGATGCCCTGGCGCAGACCGGCGATGTAGCGCTCGTCGGTCAGGTTCTTGATCGCGCCGAACAGCTTGAGCTGTTTGTTGACGTCGTAGCTGCCGGTGAGGTCGACGGTGTAGTAGCTTGGAATCAAGCCCGACCAGATGGCACCGCCGCTGCCGGTAATCGGCGTGGTGTTGTCGCCGGAACCGAACTGTTCATCAACATAATTCCAGGAGAGCGCAGCGTTGGCCGGGCCCGACGCGTAGCCGAGGCTCAAGTTCGCCAGCAGCTCGGGCGAGTAAGGCAGACGGTTGCCGGCGTTGATGCCGCCGCCGCGATTTTCGCGGTATTCCGAAACCGGAATCCAGGTCAGGTTGCCGTCCACGCTGAAGCCATTGCCCCAGCGGTAGCCCAGCACGCCTTCCAGGCCGCGATGCAGGGTGCTGCCGGCGTTCGCGTTTGCCAGACCACCGGAGATGGCCGGGGTGATCTGGTTGTCGAAGTCCATCTGGAACGCGGTGAATTCATAACGCAGCGCGCCGCTGTGGCCGCGCACGCCGAATTCGACGTTGGTGGAATGTTCGGCGTCGAGTTGCTGATCGACGCCGGTCACGATCGACTGCGAGTTGAGCGGCGGCGAGAACGCGTTGTAAACGCTGCCGTAAAGCTGGGCAGCGGGATTCAGCTGATAGGTTGCGCCGATCCCTGGCAGGTATTCGGTGTTCGAACTGTCGCCGTTGTTGGCACTGTTGCGGAGGTCTTCACGCTCCTGCGTGTAGCTTTCGATCCGCAGGCCGGGGGTGATCGAGAGCTTGTCGGTCACATCGAAGCGATTCTGCGCGAAGAGAGCATAGCTGGTAGCGGAATCGATGCGGTCGGTGGTGATCGTGCCCGTACGCGGATTGGCGCGGGTCGCCGCGATACCCTGATCGGCCATCTCTTCTTGCATGACGCGCACGCCGATTTCGGCCTCGCCGCTCACGCCGAACAGCGTGTTGGCGACCGTGAGGCGGGAATCCAGGCCGATGCGGTCGAAGGCGCGGTTGTTGCCGTTGACAACATTCGTGTAAACCCAGCTTCCGGCGGCGGTCGAGGCAGCGCTGTCGACAGCGAAACGCCAGTAGTCACGGTACATCTCGCTCCAGTAGAGCACGGTGTTGAGGTTCATGCCGGGGCGGATTTCCCACATATGGTTGATGTCGAGCGATTTGCGTTCGGTCAGGAAGTAGTCATCCGGGGCGGGGTTGTACTCGGCACCGGCGTTGTATTCGCCAAGGTACAGGCCGCGATAGGAAATATTGGCGTCGTTTTCGTAATAGGTGAATTTCGCGCCCAGCCACTGGTTGTCACCCAGCGCCATGCCGGCCTTGACCATCAGGTCCTGCATGTCGAACCCCTTGTCCTGGAAGCCGTCGCTCGATGCACGGGTGTAGAGCACACCGGCCTGGGCTTCGCCCGAAGGGGTAGAGCCGCCGGCTTCGAGAGTGGCTTCGCGATAGTTGTGCGTGCCGACGCGGCCCGAGACGGCGAAGCCGTCGATGGGGTCTTTTGTCTTGTAGTTGATGACGCCGCCGATGGTGTTGGGGCCGTAGCGCAGCGCGGCGGCGCCTTTCAGCACTTCGATCTCTTCCATGCGCTGGATGCGCGGGTTGTAGTAGCGGCCGTTGCCGACGAAGAGACCCGGCGCGATCGGCACGCCGTCTTCGAGAATCAGCGATTTGTAGTCTGCCGCGTTGAGGCCACGGATGCCGATGTTGGCGACTACGGCCGTTTCCTCTTCGCCCTTGATGTATACCCCCGGAACCTTGCGCAGGGCGTCTTCGGTGGACAGGGGCTGGATACGTTCGAGTTGCGCTTTGTTGACGATCGAGACAGAACCCGGTTGCTTGGCAATGGCTTCTTCGCCGCCCGAGATGACGTCGATGCGCGGCAGTTCAACCTGGGCGGCCATCCCCTGGGCGGGGAGGTTAAGTGCAACAGCCACAGCCATGGCCAGTTTTGTTTGGGTGATGTTCTTCGTTCTGCTATGCGAGTTGAAACTGCGGGTGATGCGGTTCATTGATTGCTCCTTGCGTCAGATGAGTCTGGCTGGCTTGACGCAAGGCATGCGGCTGGCTGGCTGAGGTTGGAAATGGACGACTGCGTCCTGTCGTAAAAAACTTATCGGGTGTGGGGGTCTGTCACGAACCCCAGCTTGACGAGCCCGGCCTTCGCCGCATCGGCCATGATCTGTGCGACATGGCGATACGCGAGCTCACCGTCGGCGCGCAGATGGATTTCCGGCTGTGGCGTCCGCTGCGCGGCGGCGGCCATGCGGGTTTGCCACGCGGCGGCATTGACGGCCTCGGCATTCCAGTACACCGTGCCGTCGGCCTGGATCGACAGCTGGATCGTTTCGGGTTTCACCTCGTTCGGCTGGCTCGACGCCTGCGGCAGGTCGACCTTGACCGCATGCGTCATCATCGGTGCGGTGATGATGAAAATCACCAACAGCACCAGCATCACGTCGATCAGCGGGATCATGTTGATTTCCGCGTTGTCGCCGTCACCGGCATCGTTCATGAGTCCGCCGAAAGCCATCAGGCGCTCCGTGCCACGGGTGCGGCGTAGATGCGCGCCTCATCCTTGTGGACGCGGGTGTTGTTGCGCAGACCGGTCGACATGAAGGCGAACAGGTCATGCGCGAAGCCGTCGAGCTCGGACAGCAGGGTACGCTTGGCGCGGTTGAAGAAGTTGTACGCGAGCACGGCCGGGATCGCGACCGCGAGGCCCAGCGCGGTCATGATCAGTGCCTCGCCCACCGGACCGGCGACCTGGTCGAGGCTGCCCGATCCGCTCATGCCGATATTGACCAGCGCGTGATAGATGCCCCAGACCGTGCCGAACAGACCGACGAAGGGGGCGGAGGATGCAATCGACGCCAGCATGGTGTGGCCGTATTCCATACGCGCGGTGTCCTGGTTGATCGCGCGGCGCAGTGCGCGGGTGAGAAACTCGTCTTCCGAGCCCGACTCGACCAGGCGTGATCCGGTCTTGTTGCGGTACTGCTCGGCGGCCTTGAGCCCGTGGTGGGTCAGGTGCGAGAACGGATCGTTGATGCCATGGCGCTGCAGGTAGTCGGCCACCGCGGACAGACCCGGTGCGTCCCAAAAGCGCGCGAGGAAGGCCTGCGCATGCTTTTTCATACGCCAGTTGGCAAGGCTCTTGGACACGATCAGGTACCACGTGATCACCGACATCGCCAGCAGCACGACGAGCAGGAAATGCGCGAGGCCGTCGGCCTGCGCGATGAAATGGGCAAAGCCCAGCTGGGTCGGGTGTGTGGTGCTGTCCATGACTTAACTCCTGAGGGTGAACTGAATCGGCACGATGACCCATGCGGCCACCGGCGTGTCGCCCTGGCGGGCGGGCTCGAATTTCCAGCTGGACTGCACGGTGTCCATCGCGGAGCGGTCGAGGCGCGGATGGCCGCTGCTCTTCGCCAGTTCCAGCCGTGCCACGCTGCCGTCCGGGTTGACCAGAATGTTGAGGCGTACCGTGCCTTCCTCGCCCAGGCGTTTCGACAGCGATGGGTAGGATGGCCTGGGATTGTTCAGGTAATCCGCCGGGCGCGGCGGGATGGGTGCTGGCGGAGCGGGGGGCGCCGGCCTGAGTGCCTCGACCACCGGCGCAGGCGCGGGCGGCGGCAACACCTCGGGTGCGGGCTCGGGCAGCGGCGTCGGCTCGGGGGCGGCGACTACGGGCTGCGGGACAGGCGTGGGTTTGGCGGTCAAGACAGGTGTCGGCAGCGGCTTGGCCACCGGTTTGGGTTGCGGCTGGGGGGCTTCGATCTGGGGCTCGATCAGGCTCACCATCAGCGGGCGCGGCGGCGTGATCGTTTCGGGTGTGCTGGGCGCGAATACCAGCAGACCGAGCAGCCCGGCATGCGCGAGCGTCACGCCAATCAGCGAAGCGGGCGAAGTACGTGCACGTGCGAACGAGGATGCAACGCGCATCGATCCCGGCCCGGAATCGGGTCTCATGGCCAAAGCGGCGGTCAGCGAAGCGGTCATCCCAGGCATGTTCCTTGAATTCAAACTGTGCTGGCTGGGGACGACCCTGATGGGGCTCGGTCCGTGGCTGGCGAAATACTGATCCGACATTTCCCCTCGCCCGAAACCCTGCTTTAGGTCGGAGAGGAAATAACAAACGTAATGATAATAATTCGCATTATGTATGTCAACCGATCGTTCATGAGGTGATTGAATGGTGTTGGCGTGAAGCCACAGCCTGCTGGAGTCAGCCTTTCATGCGCGCCGCTTGCCTGGCGCGTACGCGGCATCACCGACATCGGTCGCGATGGACGCGGCAAACGCATCCCGTGGAAATCCCATGCCGTTCAGCAGCCAGACGCCGATCCAGGTTCGGGTGAAGCGCTCGAAGCTCGCCCGGTTGTCCCAAACCATCAGCAGCGTGAATACGTCGCGGCGATTGCGCGGGTCGTTGAATGCATGCGTGACCAGCCCCGGCGTTTGCTGCAGGCCGTCGCGGGCCGAACGATACGCGTGCCGGAACGGGTCATGATGTCGCGGCAAGACCGGGAAGCGATACGCCAGCGTAAGCATCGGCGCGCTTTCCGTTTTAAAGGATTCACGCGCGTGGGTTGCGGTCTTCATGCGACGGTTCCTTCCATGTCGTGGCTGAGGGCTAGCGCGGGTACCCGGCTTAAGCGGCGTACCTCGCCTCTGTCGGCAGCGGGTCGCGGAGAACTAGCCGGTTTAGTGTGCATCACCGCGGGTTGGGGGCGTTCCTGATCCAGCTCGTCGGCGAGATCGAGGCAGGCCTCGCGCTCGGCGGGCGTCAGTTCGGTGTGCTCGGCCGCACGCTCGATCAGCAATTGCGCCGTGGCCTGGTTCCGGTTGCAGGGGTGGCGCAGCATGACCAGCGCGGCGACCAGAAGTGAGGCGGGGGAGGTGGTTTGCATGATGCTTCCTTTCTCAGGCGGCCGCTACGAACGCTTCGCCGGGTTGCCATTCGCAGGCAGTGAGTTCGCCGCTTTGCAGCGCGTGCAGCAGGCGCAGGGTTTCGCGCGCCGAGCGGCCGACATTGAGGTCGTTTGCCGCGACGCTGACGATGCGACCTTCGGGGTTGACGATGAAGGTGGCGCGTACCGCCACCCCTGAATCGGTGAGTACGCCGCAGCCTCGGGCGAGCTCATGCGACACGTCGCCCAGCATGGGGAATCTGACCTGACCGAGACCTTGTTTGACCCAGTTGCGGTGGGCGTGTGCCGAATCGACGCTGGCGCCGAGCAGCACCGCCCCCGAGATGTCGAAGTCGTGGGCCAGATCCGAGTAGGCTCGAACCTCGGTCGCGCAGACGAACGTGAAATCGAGCGGCCAGAAAAACAGCACCAGCCACTTGCCGCGGTAGTGCGCGAGCGAAACGGGTTCGATGCGGCCATCAGGCAGATAGGCTTCGCAGCCGACGTCGGGAATCGTGTGTCCAATCGAGACCATGAAAACCCCCTTCAATGCAGAGTGGATTGCGGGATAACGGGGTGTGCTGCGCACGACACGGCGCACCATTCAGACGACAGCCGCTGGCAGGCGTTGGCGAGTACCGGACTGCTTGCGCCTGCCTGCATCCAGCGCAAATGCTGCTCGACCATGCGGGCGAGCTTCTTGCAGCCGGTTTGCTGATAGCGGTGCATCAGCCATAAGGTCGCGGCGATGACGATTTCGTGGGTGTCGTGGGGCGGGGATGTGTGCATGCCAGTCTCCTTGGGTTGGGTAGCTGGCTGGCGCGTGCGCGCGGGCGGGCAGGTTGCGGTAAATGGGTTTACTTCGTGAGGATCAGCTTGCCGTTCTTGGTGATGCGCAGGCGGTAGGTTTCGTCCCCATGCGCGATCTGGATTTCCTGCCGCCCCTCGAACAGGCGATCCGCCGGAATCGGCTCCGGCAGGCAGGCGCGTGCATCAGGCTGCGTGGCAAGAGGTAGGGCTGAGCGGGTCAGTTCGGGTTTCATCGATGTGATCCAAAAACGAATACGCGAATAATAATGATTCTCAATAATAAATCAAGCGCAGACGTAAAAAAATGCGCAGGGCGCGCATCGGACAGGCCGCGGGAGGGTGCTAGAGCTTGCCTTCCAGGCTCAGGAAAACCACGCGCACACCGCGGGCGCGATCGGCCTCGCGGTTGACGAGGGTGCCGCCGGACCACGCCTCGCTGTCGTTGCCGCGCCCGCTGCGGGTGAGGTTGTCGATTGACAGGCGCAGGCTCAACTGGCGGTCGAGTTTCTTGACCGCGTAGAGATCGAGCTGCTGGCGCGCGCGCTGGGAGAGCTGCGTATCGGCGCCCGTTTCGCGGCTGAAGCCGGCGCTGAGGCTGAGGTTGCCGCCGACGGTCAACCGCCACGGCGCATGTTCATAATCCATGCCCAGGTTGCCGCTGTGACGCGGGCTTTCCTGTCGCAGTTGGGGGTCGTCGAGGCGGAGTCGGCTGGTCGAGGCGTTGCCGCGCAGCGTGAGCGTCGGCAGGCGGGCGGGCTTGATCTTGAAATCGGCGACCAGGCTGGTTTCGTCGGCGCGTCCCACATTGTAGGGACGCTCGACATAGCGGCCGCTTTCGAGCTGGGTGAGCCGTTGCACCTTGTCGTCGATCTGGCGCAGATACAGGTTGAGGCCGGCGCTGCCGCGCTTGTGCAGCAGGAAATGTTCCACCCCGAGCTGCAGCGTGGTGGTCTGTTCGGCGTCGAGCGCGGGGTTGCCGGCGCGGTCGGGGTTGCTCAGGGTGTTGGTGCCGGTTGCGGTGCGGATCACCGGCGAGAGCGCGCGCACGCCGGGCGGCGTGTCAGCGAGCGCGAGGCTGGCACGCAGGTTCCAGCGCGGGTCGGGTTGCCACAGATAGTGCAGCGAGGGCAGCCAGGCAGTGTGGGTGTTTTTCACCGTCGCATCGAGCGCATCGGTGACTTCGCTGGCGCTGTGCTGCAGCCGCAGGCCGGGGGTGAGCAGATGGCGCTCGGCGATCTGCCATTCGTCCTGCGCCCACAGCGCGAACAGCTGCTCGCGGCTGTCGGCACGTGCCTGCGCACCGAGCGCGACGGGTGCGCCGTTGAGCGTGTCGCGGCGGCGATCCCGCATATCCTTGTGGCGTGCTTCCACTCCGGCAGTGGCCAGGTGCACGCCGGCCAGCGGGCGGCTGCGCTTGGCGGTCAGGCTGACTTCGACGCCGTCGCTGGTGGTGCGCGTGCGGGTCTGGTCGACCAGCGCATCGGTGGCGTCATAGGTGTCGAGCTGCTGGCTGCGGCGTTCGCTTTCCCCCTGCACCGACAACCGCGCACTGGCTTCGCCTGCACCCGGCAGGCGGCGCTTCCATTCGGCGGCCAGGCGGCCGTTGATGCGCTGCGTGGCCTCGCGTTCGCGCTCGCGTCCGTCGCCGACCAGTCCGGTGCCCAGCAGCGGATCGGCATAGGTGCTGCGTTGGGTGAGGGTGAGGCGGTCGAGTTCGCTGAAGCGGAAGAAGGGGCTGAGCGTGAGTCGCGCGCCCGAGTCGAGGTCGCGGGTAAAGCGCGGTGCCAGGTGCAGCGCGTATTCGCGGCCGCTTTCGCGGTCGGTTTCGAGGTCCCAGTCGTCGCGCACGCCGGCGGTGAAATGCTCGGCAGACACCGTGCGGTCGCTGCTGAGCGGCCGCGTGTTGGCAAAGCCCATCCACAGCACGCCGGTTTCGCCTTCGCGCGCGCCGTAGACGCCGCCAATGCGCCCGCCGAACGCATCGCCGTTGTGGCGGACGCCGACGCGAAAGGTGCCGGTTCTTTTTGTCGGCACGTCGCGCAGGATCAGGTTGATGGTGCCGCCGGGCCCGGCCGGAAATTCCGCCGTGCTGTTGCGGATGATTTCGATGCGCTCGATCAGTTCGACCGGCAGGCTCAGCGCCATGCGGTTGCCGCCCGGCAAGGCCTCGCCGTCGACGATGATGCGGGGTTCCAGGCGATCGGCCGGCTGGCCGCGGCCACGCCGGCCGCCGCCGTCGGCTGCAAGACTCACGCCCGGCAGTTGGCGCAGGATTTCTCCGAGGGTCGCGGCGTCGAGCTTTTCCAGGTCCTCGCGGCTGATGATGAGCTTGGCGGCCGACGACTCCTGACGCGCCGTCTCCGCGTCGTAGGTAGGCGCGGTCACCTGCACCGTCTCCAGCGTGGCGGGCGCGTCAGCCGGCGTCTGTGCCAGCAGCGGCGAGGCTGCGTGCAGGCAGACGAGGGCAAGCAGTCGGGGCAGGGCAGCGTTCATGTGAGAAACACGCTCAGGGCACGGAGGCGTCGCGCGGGTCGGTGACGAAACCGAGCTTGACCAGGCCAGCACGCGACGCGTCGGCCATGATGCGGGCGACATGGCGGTAGGCCAGTTCGCCATCGGCGCGCAGGTGGATTTCCGGCTGCGGCGTCTGCTGCGCGGCGGCGGCCATGCGCGCCCGCCAGGTGTCGGCGTCGACCGCCTCTGTGTCCCAGAACACGGTGCCGTCGGCCTGGATCGACAGCTGGATCGTGTCCGCTTGCTGCGGGCTGGGCTGGCTCGCGGCCTGCGGCAGGTCGAGCTTGACCGCGTGCGTCAGCAGCGGCGCGGTGATGATGAAAATGATCAGCAGCACCAGCATCACGTCGATCAGCGGAATCATGTTGATTTCCGCGATGTCCTGCGAGCGCCCGCCGGAATGAAGTCCGCCAAAGGCCATCATGCGCTCCTTGCGGCAGGGTCGGATTTCGCCCCCTGCTCCTGGGCACGCACGCCGGTCGACATGAAGGCGAACAGGTCGTGCGCAAAGCCGTCGAGTTCGTTCAGCACCATCCGGTTCGAGCGGTTGAAGAAGTTGTACGCGAGCACCGCCGGGATCGCGACCGCGAGGCCCAGTGCAGTCATGATCAGTGCCTCGCCGACCGGACCTGCGACCTGGTCGAGGCTGCCCGATCCGCTCATGCCGATATTGACCAGCGCGTGATAGATGCCCCACACCGTGCCGAACAGGCCGACGAACGGCGCGGAGGATGCGATCGACGCCAGCATGGTGTGGCCGTATTCGAGGCGCGCCGTGTCCTGGTCGATGGCGCGGCGTAGCGCGCGGGTCAGGAATTCATCTGCCGAGCCCGATTCGACCAGGCGTGATCCGGTCTTGTTGCGGTATTGCTCGGCCGCGTTCAGCCCGTACTCGGTGAGCTTGGAGAAGGGGTCGTGCACGCCGGCGGTGCGCAGGTGCGCGGCCACCGGTTCCAGCCCCGGCGCGTTCCAGAAGTTTTCCAGGAACACCCGCGCGCTTTTTCGCATGCGCCAGTTGGCGATCGCCTTGCTGGCGATCAGGTACCAGGTGATCACAGACATGGCCAGCAGCACGATCAGCAGGAAAAGTGCGAGCGCGTCGGCCTGCGCCAGAAAATGGGCGAGGCCCAGTTGAACCGGTTCGTCAGGGGCGTTCATGGTTGACTCCTCAGGGTGAATTGTATCGGCACGATGACCCAGGCGGCGACCGGCTGGTCGCCCTGGCGGGCGGGCACGAAGCGCCATTGGCGGACGGTTTCCAGCGCCGCCTGGTCGAGCCGCGGGTAGCCGCTGCCTCGCTGGATCTCGACTTGCTGCGCGAGGCCCGCGGGATCGACCTGGACCCGCAGCCGCACTTCGCCTTCCTCGCCCAGGCGACGCGATACGCCGGGGTAGGCCGGTCGGGGGTTGTCCAGGTAGGCCGCGTCGAAACGCGGCTGCACCATCGGCGGTGGCGCGGGTTGCGGCGGCGCCCCCGCCGGTGGTGCCGCCGGTGCAGCGAGCGGCGCGACCGGTTCCGCCGGGCGCGGGGCCGGCGCGGGCTCGGGGGCGGGTTGGGGTGCCGTCGGCGGGGGCGCCGCGACTGGATGCGATGGCGCGCGCGGCGGCTGCGGACGAGGCGGCGTGGTGACAGGTGGCAGAACCGGAGCGGGGGCGGGCGCTTCAGCCGCGATTTCGATCAGGCGAACATGGATCGGGCTCGGCAGTGCGGGCGGCGGCGGGGTGCGGGGCGCGGCGAGGATCAGACCGAGAATGACGGCGTGCAGCGCGATCACCCCGGCCAGTATGCCGGGCGCATGGAACGGCGGGGCGGAGCGCAGATCGGTAGAAAGCGTGTGCATCGGGGCGGCAGGCCGGCGTCCGGTTCAGGAGCCGCATTGTGTCATGTCCGCGGGATGCGCTGGATCGGCTGAAACAACCATGCGCGTGACAGCTCAGGACAGCGGCGGATAAGGGCCGCGCACCAGCGGCACCGCCGTCAGCACCTCGGGCTGCAGGGTGACGTGGCGGATGCCATGGCCTGTATCCAGCGTCTTGCGTGCGGTGGCGAGGAGGGCCGGCCAGTCGTCCAGGCTGCGGATTTCCAGGTGCGCCGACAGCGCGATGGTGCCGGACGACAGCGTCCAGACATGCAGGTCGTGCACCCGATGCACGCCGTCGAGCGCCGCCAGGTCGCGGCCGACGGCGTCGAGCTGGACATGCAGCGGCACCCCTTCCATCAGCACATGCACGACTTCGCGCAGCAGGCGCAGCGCGGCCACCAGGATCAGCGCGGCGACGAACAGCGACAGCAGCGGGTCGATCGGCGTCCAGCCGGTGGTCACCACCACCACCCCGGCGGTGATGGCGGCGACCGAACCGAGCGCATCGCCCAGCACATGCAGCAGTGCCGCGCGGCTGTTGAGCGTCTGCTCGCCGCGATGCAGCACCCAGGCGACGGCGAGGTTCACCCCGAGGCCGATCACCGCGACACCGATGACGGTGCCGCCGGCGATGTCGCGCGGGGCGCCGATGCGATCGATGGCTTCGTACACGATGAAGCCGATCAAACCCAGCATCAGCAGGCCGTTGAACAGAGCGGCCAGCACTTCGGTCCGCACCAGGCCATAGGAATGCAGCATGCTGGGCGGCCGCCGCGCCAGCCAGGCTGCGGCCGCCGCGAGCCCCAGCGCCGAGCTATCGGTGACCATGTGGGCGGCGTCGGCCAGCAGCGCGAGCGAACCCGACCACCAGCCGGCGACCGCCTCGACTGCGGCGAACGACAGCGTCAGCAGCAGGGCGATGATCAGCGTGCGGCTGTTGCTGTCGTGCCCGACATGGTTGTGGGTGTGGGTCTCGTCATGGTCGAGCGAGAGGTTCGCGTCGTGTTCGTGCTTATGAACGTGCACAGTAGTCGGTCGGGTCGGGCTGCAGGTTGAGGCTTGCCGAGTCCTGCCCAAGCCCGGCGATATGGTGCAGCGCGTTGACGTAGCGCGTCGATTCGCGCAGCTGTGTCAGGCTCGACGGATGCGGATGGCCGTGCATGCGCGCCAGCCGCGCGCGGGACGGCGCGGGCCAGTCCACGTCGAGTTTAGCCAGTGCCTCGTCGGCCAGATCGGGACGGTTGCAGATCAGCGCCATGTCGCAGCCGGCGGCAAGCGATGCCGTCACCCGCTCGACGATGCCGCCGGCCACGCCCGCGGCTTCCATGCACAGGTCGTCGCTGAAAACCATGCCGTCGAAGCCGAGTTGCTGACGCAGCAGCTTTTGCAGCCAGACGCGCGAAAAGCCGGCGGGCTGGGCGTCGACCTGCGGATAGATCACGTGCGCCGGCATCACTGCGGCGAGCCCCGCTTCGATCATCAGGCGGAACGGCACCAGATCGGCAATCGCCATGTCGGCCAGCGTGCGTTCGTCGACCGGGATATCGACATGCGAATCCGCCTTGACGAAGCCGTGCCCGGGAAAATGCTTGCCGCAGGCGGCCATGCCGGCGTCCTTCATGCCCAGCATCAGCGCCTGCCCCAGCTGGAATACGGCGTGCGGATCGGCATGAAAGGCGCGGTCGCCGATCACCGAGGAGGCGCCGTAATCGAGATCGAGCACTGGTGTAAAGCTGAAGTCGACGCCGTGCGCACGCAATTCGCCCGCCAGCACGTAGCCGGCTTCACGCGCCAGTTCGCGGGCGCGTTGCGGGTGCGCGTTCCAGATTTCGCCGAAAGCGCGCATCGGCGGCAACCGCGTGAAGCCCTCGCGGAAGCGCTGCACCCGGCCGCCTTCGTGATCGACGCCGATCAGCAGCGGCGCGGATTTGAGCGCATGGATCTCGGCGGTGAGCGCCGCCAGCTGCGCCGGGTCGCGGTAGTTGCGGGTGAACAGGATCACGCCGCCGACCAGCGGATGGCCAAGGCGGCGGCGGTCGTCGTCGGTCAGCTCGGTGCCGGCGACGTCGAGCATCAGGGGGCCGAGCGTCATCGACGCTCCAGCATGAAAAGTAGCGTCATCGAAGCTCCGGTATGGATATCAGGCGTCATGGGCACTCCAGTATGACGTAGGCGAGGACCAGGTCGCCCTCGTCCGACAGCGAGACATGGTGCGCCGTAATCCCGCGATCCACCAGCCAGGCGGCCAGTTCGGGCGCGCATTCGATATGCGGCTTGCCGTGCACATCGCGCAGCACCGCGATGTTGCGCAGCGTGATGGGCGGACGCAGCCCGGTGCCGGCCGCCTTGGCGAACGCCTCCTTGGCGGCGAAGGCCTTGGCGAGAAAGCGTGCCGGGTCGCGGCTGGCGTAATAGCCCGCGTGTTCGGCCGGGGCGAGCATGCGGTCGGCGTAATGCTCGCCGAAGCGGGCGAGGCCATCACGGATGCGGCGCGCGTCCAGCAGGTCGGTGCCGATGCCGTGGATCATGGCGATACCTTCACCGGCAGCCCCGCGGCGCGAATTTTTTCAGCAAATGCGTCGAGCCAGGCTGCCGGCAGCGCGGACAGCCGCCCAGCCTGCGGCTGCATCGAAGGCCGCGCCAGACCGTAGAGCAGCACGCCCTGCAGCGGGATGTCTTCCTGCCGGATACGCGCCACCGCGGCCAGATAGGCCGCCTGTTCCGCATCGGAAGGCGCTGCACCGTCCGTCGCGAACACGCAGGTTTGCAGCCAGGTCGGGCACAGTCGCGCGGTCGCGGCCAGGCGCTCGAACTGCTTGTCGGGCGAGATGCGCGTCTGGTTGATGCTGCGCATGCCGGCGGCGGTCGCGCTGTCGAACTTGAACCAGACTTCGCCGTTCAGCGCCGCCATTTTTTTGAGGCCGTCCTGCACGCGCGGCCGGTCGGCCAGGCTGCCGTTGGTGATCAGCACCAGTTTGATCGTATCGAGCAAGTCGAAATCCGCCATCACCCGGCCGATCAGGTCGATCACCTGCGGGAAGGCGCGGGCGCTGGTCGGCTCGCCATTGCCCGACAGCGCAATGTCGTTCAGCCGCCGTGCGCCCTCGGGCACCCGCGTCTGCATGAAGTCGCCGTGCAAAATGTCGGCAAGCATCGCGCGCAGCTCGGCCTCGAGCTGCGCCAGGTCGATCTCCGGTGCTGTGCCGCGCACCAGATCGGGCACCTGGCAATACACGCAGGCCCAGTTGCAGGCGTTGTTGGGATTGAGGTTGATGCCCACCGACACGCCGCCGGCCCGCCGCGAGACGACGGGATAGACATAGGTCATCCCCGCACTGTCGCGGTCATGGTTGACGGGGGTGAGGGGGACGGTGTGTGCCATGCGGCGATTTTCTCATGACACGACGAAAACACCGCGTCATTGCTGCCTGGTTTCAGCACGCGCGTGGCGCACGCAAGCTGAGTGAAAAGCGCCCGCTTCCTGGTGAAGATGGGTTTTAGCACGCGCGCTGCGCACGCATGCTGAAACCGCTTGTCTGGCGGAAGCGGTGGAAACTTCCCACTTCCTTGTGGGGATGGGTTTTAGCACGCGTGCTGCGCACGCATGCTGAAACTGCTTGTCTGGCGGAAGCGGTGAGATTCGAACTCACGGATGACTTGCGCCATCGCCGGTTTTCAAGACCGGTGCCTTAAACCGCTCGGCCACGCTTCCAAAACACGATTGCTGGGATGGACAGGTTGCTTAATTGCTGAGGTTGCACGGTGCGACCCTGTTCACACGGCGCGAATTGTAGCGGGTTCGCCGGGCTTTGTCGGCGGGTGGGTGCGCCAGCACGGGCTGACGCGGCTTCATCAAGGAGTGTCGGGTTTTCGTTATCCCGGCCGCCGGGGCGGACGACAGCCTGGCGCGGTCGCCAGTAAAACCAATGCCTTGGATGCGGCATCGCAGTGCGGCCGGCTGGCACAGATGGTGCTGTTCAACACGCACATGCCTTCCATTGAGTTGTCCCATGCCCGAATTTTTTGACATGCTGACCACGATCGCCCGCCGCCGCAAAGCCGGAAGCGGATCGCCGTTCGCTTCGGTGAAGCGCACCGAGAAATGGCTGAAGACCCTGCCTGCCGATTCCGATTACGACCGGCATCACGCGCTGGTGCAGGGGCTTGAGCGTTTCAACGCGGAACACACTGCGGCGACGCTCAGCCGCATGAAATCGCTGCTCAAGCTGGAGGAGGCGGGACTGCCGTTGCAGGAACGCATCGTCGAACAGTATGTGCGCAACCAGGCGTCATTTCGTCTGGCGCGCCAGGCACTGTGGCGCGAATCGTGGATGTTCTGGTCGCTGCTGGCGGAAGCCTGGTACGACATGCTTAAGCACGCCTACCGCAATCCGGGCAGCGAAGATCTCAAGCCGCATGTGGCGGATTTTGCCGCGCGCACGCTGCGCTATATAGGCCTGGTCATGCGCTGGGACTATCACCAGGCACGCAGCCCGTCGCCGTCGGCGTGGCGCCGGCTGCACAAGATCTACCGGCTGGTCGAGCGCGACGGCCATGTGCTGACACCGGTACAGATCGATGCAAAGCCGACCCACTGTGCGCGTGAATACACGCTGGTATTGCTGTTGGGTCTGGTGCATCCGTTGGGGTATCGCACCCAGGAAATCGAATCCATCGCTGCGCTGATCGAACGCTTCGAGCCGCTGCCGCTGCCCGACGTGGCGGCGCGACGGCAAGTGCACACGCACATGGTGGACCTGACGCAGAGCGAAGGGGCGAGCCTGCTCGAACCCGGCTGGGTAGAGGGCCGCCGCCTGCGTTACCTGGCGCTGGGTCCGCTGGTCGCCCATCTGCGCGGGCTCGAATGCGACGCCTCCGAAGACGGTACGGGCGGGCTCGCCCAGCAGGTGGCCAGTCTGATCGAGCGCGGTGGCATCCGGCGCAACCTGCAGCGCACCAACCGGTTCGGCCGCGTATGGGTGGCGGCCGGCATGGATAACATCCTGGCCGCGCTGGCACAGTACGACGGCGATCCGGCACGTTCGGGCCTCGAGCCCTGGATGCTGCGCGACGAAAGTCCGGAAGGCATGGGCTTTGCCCTGCCCGAGGTGACGGCGTTGCCGCACGGCCGCCTGGTGGCGGTGAGCTGGGATCCGGCCGAGAACGTCTGGCAACTGCTGGCGATCCGCTGGAACCGCGAGGAGGATGATCAGCATCTGGTCGGCGCGCAGCGCCTGTCGCGTCATCCCAAGCGGGTGGAAATTTATTTCGAGCCGACCTCGGAAGGCAGCGTGCCGGAGAAAACCTGGGCGCTGTACATGCCGATGACGCATCCCGACCAGGGCGTCAGCAACCTGTTGATTCCGCAGTCGCACTACCGCATCGGCGCATCGCTGATGCTACGCGACGGCGACATGCTCTACCGTCTGCGGCTGGGCGAGGTCATGGAAAGCCACGAAGGCTGGCTGCGGGTCGGCATGGATGTGCTGGGCCGCGAGCAGTTCGCCGCCGCAGCCTAGCTTTCTCTCGGCAACCCGGAGGGGCGGGTCGATTCGTGCGCATCCCTTTGTCGCCATCCACTTGCTGTGCCCGCACAGCGGCCCTAGCTCAGCGCGTGCGGATGTCGCCGAAGTGAAAGTCGAATGAGCCGGCGCGGCGGTCGCTGAAATACTGTTCCAGCGTGGCGCGCACGGTGCGAAACGCAATGTCGCCCCAGGGAATTTCGGCTTCGGTGAACAGCTTCGTCTCCAGCGATTCGATGCCGGGCTGAAAATCCAGATCCAGCAGCCGGGCGCGAAACATCAAATACACCTGGTTGATGTGCGGCAGGTTATACAGGGTGTACAGGCCGCCGATCTCGATGCGCGCGCCGGCTTCTTCCCAGGTTTCGCGCGCCGCGCCTTCCAGCGTGGTTTCGCCGTTTTCCATGAAGCCGGCGGGCAGCGTCCACAGCCCATACTTGGGTTCGATGGCGCGGCGGCACAGCAGCACCTTGTCTTCCCATTCCGGAATGCAGCCGACCACCATTTTTGGATTCTGGTAATGGATGGTGCCGCAGTCGCTACAGATATAACGCGGCAAATTGTCGCCGGTCGGTACGCGCAGCACCACGGCGCTGCCACATTCACTGCAAAAATTCATGCTGCACCCATCCAGTCCAAGTCGCTGCACAGTAACAAAATCCCCCTGCGGCAAGCAAGGGCGAGGCGGCTTGACCACCCCGCCTGCGCTTTACGGGTGGAGCGTGGTTGTTGGCACTTTAGTGACTTTACAACCACGGCCTACCCTTTACGGGTGGAGCGTGGTTGTTGGCACTTTAGTGACTTTACAACCACGGCCTACCCTTTACGGGTGGAACACGGGGGCGTGAGCGATTATCATTTGGCTTCACTCCGTGTTGTTGTAAAGCCCATGCGTCCCTCCCATATCGAAACCATCCTCGACCGCGAATTCGAAAGCGCCGCCGACGGCCACCACACGCCCGTGATGCTGTGGGGCCCGCCGGGCGTCGGCAAGTCGCAGATCGTCGCCAAGATCGCGCTGCAGCACAGCGTGCCGCTGATCGACATCCGCCTCTCGCAAATGGAGCCGACCGACCTGCGCGGCATTCCGTTTCGCAACGGCCAGCTGGTGGAATGGTCGATTCCCTCGGTGCTGCCCGATGCCGCGCGCCACGGCCCCGCCGGCATCCTGTTCCTCGACGAGATCACCTCAGCGCCGCCGACCGTGTCGGCCGCGGCCTACCAGCTGATTCTCGACCGCCGTCTCGGCGAATACAAGGTCCCCGACGGCTGGGTAATCTTCGCCGCCGGCAACCGCCAGGGCGACCGCGGCGTCACCTACGCGATGCCGGCGCCGCTGGCCAACCGCTTTACCCATTACGAAGTCGAGGTGAACCTGGACGACTGGGTGGACTGGGCGCACAGCGAGGACATCGACCCGCGCGTGATTGCCTTCCTGCGCTTCCGTCCCGATCTCCTGTTCAGCTTCGACCCGGCGCACACGCCGATCGCCTTTCCCAGCCCGCGCTCGTGGGAATACGCCCACCGCGCGCTGCAGAAATTCGACCGTACAGCGCTGCTGGCCGACTCGCTGGTGGCCTGCGTGGGGCAATCGGCCGGACTGGAACTCAAGACCTTCGTCGACAACATGGCGCAGATGCCGGACATCGACGCCATCCTCGCCGGCGAGGCGGCCGAGGTGCCCGAGGGCATCGACCTGCAGTACGGCGTCGCCGCTGCGCTGGTCCGGAAGGCGCTGCAGGCGGCCGACAGCGGCAATGCGACGGCGGTATACGGCAACATTCTCAAATACGCGCAGCGCTTTCCGCAGCGCGAGATGGGCGTGATGCTGGTGTCCGACCTGCATCGCGCGGTGGGCCGTCCGCTGTTCGCGGTGCCGGCGTTTTCCGAATGGGCCAACAGCATTACCGATTTGGTCCTCTACGAGCATTGATGTCCCATGGCTGAAGCCAACGACGCCGCGCTCCAACCCATCCTCACCAAGCTCGCCGCCGCGCGCACGCGGCTGATCATGGAGCGCCCCTTCCTCGGTGCGCTGGTGATGCACCTGCCGCTGAAGCCCGGCGGCGAGTGGTGCACCACCACCGGCACCGACGCGCAAGCCTTCTATTTCAATCCCAAGTTCGTCGAAAACCTGTCGCTGGCGCAGACGCAGTTCGTGCTGGCGCACGAGGCGATGCATTGCGCGATGGGCCATCCGCATCGCCGCAACCACCGGGTGAAGCGGCGCTGGGACGTGGCCTGCGACCACGCGGTGAACCTCATGCTGATCGAGGAAGGGCTGAAGCCGCCGCTGCACGGCATCCTCGCCGACCAGAATTTCATGACGCTGTCGGCGGAGGAAATCTACCCGCTGATTCCCGAGGACACGCCGGAGGAATCCTTCGACCAGCACCTATTCGACAGCGACAACGAGCAGGGCGCGAGCCCCGACGAGAACGAGCGCCAGGACGACCCCGACGCGGGCGAATCCGGCGGGCAGGGCAAGGAAGGCCAGAGCCAGGCCGAGGAAAAAGAGGGCGGTGGCAGCCAGGCTTCGCAGAAGCCGAACGAGCTGTCGCCCAGCGAACGCGAGGAACTGGCCGAGCAATGGAAGAACCGCCTGGCTGCTGCCGCACAGGCCGCGCGCCAGGCTGGAAAACTGTCGCAGTCGATGATGCGCTGGGTCGACGGCCTGCTGGCGCCGAGCCTGCCGTGGCGCGCATTGCTGGCGCGCTTCTTTGCGGTCAACCAGCGCGACGACTATTCGTGGCGGCGGCCGTCGCGGCGCGAGGGCGACGCGCTGCTGCCGCGCCTGTCGAGCGAAGGCATTGAAGTCGTCGCCGCGATCGACACCAGCGGCTCGATCAGCGACGACGAGCTGCGCGAATTCGTCAGCGAGCTCGACGCGCTGAAGGGCCAGGTGCGCGCCCGCATCACCTTGCTTGCGTGCGACAACCACGTGGCCGAAAAGGCGCCGTGGGAATTCGAGCCGTGGGACACCATGCAACTTCCGACCGACATCGAAGGCGGCGGCGGCACCGATTTCCGCCCGGTGTTCGACTGGGTCGAGCATGAAAACCGCAGCCCCAACATGCTGGTGTACTTCACCGATGCCGAAGGCGATTTCCCCAAGCTGCCGCCGAATTACCCGGTGGTCTGGCTGGTCAAGGGCAAGGGTGTCGTGCCGTGGGGCGAGCGGGTGCAGCTCAATTGAGCGCCGCCGACACGCAGCCCAGCCGGGTGCGCGGCTTCCTATTCGAGCAGCTCGACATTCGCGGCGCCTGGGTGCAGCTGGGCGATGCCTGGCAAAAGATGACCGCGGGCCGCGCCTACCCTGAGCCCGTGCTCGAATTGCTGGGCCAGCTGGCGGGCGTCACCACGTTGATCACCGCCAACCTCAAGCAGGCGGGGCGGATCACCTTCCAGCTGCGCGGCGAAGGCGCGGTGTCGCTGCTGGTGATGGATTGCGACGAGCAATTGCGCCTGCGCGGCATGGCGCGGGCGCCGGACGAGCTGGCGGCCGGTAGCCTGCCGGAACTGCTCGGTGCGGGCGCGCTGACCCTGACGCTCGACGCCGCCGGCATGCGCCAGCCCTACCAGAGCCATGTGCCGCTGCAGGGCGAGACATTGGCGGCGGTGTTCGAGCATTACCTGGAACAGTCTGAGCAGACGCCGACCCGGCTGTGGCTGGCGGCCAATGGCGACACCGCCGCAGGACTCTTTCTGCAGGCGCTGCCGGGCGCGGAGGCGCGTGATCCCGACGGCTGGAACCGGCTGCAGATCCTGGCCGACACCGTGCGGCCGGACGAATTGCTTGGTCTCGGCGCGATCAAGCTGATCGAGCGCCTGTTCCCCGAAGAGGACGTGCGCGTCTACGACCCGCGCCCGGTCGACTATCACTGCCCGTATGACCCGGCCAAGATCCATGCCATGCTGCACGGCGTGGGGCGCGCGGAGTGCGAATCCATCCTCGCCGAGCAAGGCGAAATCCGGGTGCACGACGACATCTGCAACCACGAATATGTGCTCGATGCCGCCGCGGTGGCGGCCTTGTTCAAATGAGGGAGCGCGAGATGCGGACACGATGGATGGCAGTGGGACTGCTGGTGCTGGCGAGCGGTGCGCTGGCGGACGATGGGCGCTACCAGGCGCTGCCGCTGGCGGGCGCGCCCGGCGGGCAGGGCGGCGGGCGCGCTTTCATTCTGGACACCCGCGAGGGCCATGTCTGGATCTGGAGCGAGAACGAGCCGATCGTCGCGGCGGATGGCAGCCGGCGCTATGGCGCGGGCTTCATCTATCAGGGCACGCTGCGGCCTGGCAGCCGCCCCGGTGAACTGGTCCAGCCGCAGCCCCGCTGATGGCGGGATCCGGCCCGGTTTTTAAAGACATGGCCGGATCGGACCGATACGTGCTCATCCTGACGCGTGAATGAACCGACCATGACCGAAACCGCAGCGCCGCCCGCCTCGCCGTCTCCCGCGCGCCAGAAAATTCGTCTGGGCGACCTGCTCGTCGAGCAGAAGGTGATTTCCGCGGCCGACCTGGATATTGCGCTGGCCGCCCAGAAGAAAAGCGGCCGCCGGCTCGGCCGGATCATTGTCGAAAGCGGGCTGGCGGGCGAAAACGATATTGCCCAGGCCCTGGCCCGGCAATTGAATCTTTCTTTCATCGATCTGCGTAAATTCAACCCTGAAGCGTCCGTGTTGCAGTTGCTGCCGGAAACGCAGGCGCGCCGCTTCCGGGCCATTCCGCTGGCGCGGCGCGACGGCAGCATTTTCGTCGGCATGGCCGATCCGACCGACCTGTCGGCCTACGACGAAATCGCCCGATTGATTCGGGAAGAGATCCAGCTTGCAGTGGTCGCCGAAGGCGACCTGCTGGCGGCGATCGACCGCATCTACCGGCGCACCGACGATATCCACGGGCTGACCCAGGAACTCGCGCGCGACATGGGCGAAAGCGAGGCCAGCATCATTGGGCTGGAGGCGCTGGGCGAAGGTCAGGCCGATGCGCCGGTGGTGCGGCTGCTGCAAACGCTGTTCGAGGATGCACTGCAGGTGGGAGCATCCGACGTCCACATCGAGCCGCAGGAAAAGCACTTGGCCATCCGCTTCCGTATCGATGGCATGCTGCATGCGCAGACGCAGGCCGACCTCAAGATTGCGCCGGCGCTAGCCCTGCGCCTGAAAATCGTGTCCGGACTGGATATCTCCGAAAAGCGCCTGCCGCAGGACGGCCGCTTTGCGGTCAAGGTGCGCGGCCGCACCGTCGACGTGCGCTTGTCCACCATGCCCACGCAGTATGGCGAGTCGGTGGTGATGCGGCTGCTGAGCCAGGGCGACAATCTCATTAGCCTCGACAATCTGGGGATGCCGCCGGACATGCTCGAGCGCTTCCGCGCCATCCTGCATCGTCCCAACGGGCTGGTGCTGGTGACCGGCCCCACCGGCAGCGGCAAGACCACCACGCTCTATGCCGCGCTCGGCGAGCTCAACGATCCCGGTACCAAGATCATCACGGTCGAGGACCCGGTGGAATACCGGCTGCCCGGCGTCAACCAGGTGCAGGCCAACGAAAAGATCGACCTCAGTTTTGCCCGCGTGCTGCGCGCCATCCTGCGTCAGGACCCGGACGTGATCCTGGTGGGCGAGATGCGCGATGCGGACACCGCCCAGGTCGCGCTCAGGGCGGCGATGACCGGTCACCTGGTGCTGTCCACGCTCCACACCAACGACGCCGCCTCCACCCCGGTGCGCCTGCTCGACATGGGCGTGCCCGCCTTCATGGTGGCGACCTCGGTGCAAGGCGTGCTGGCGCAGCGGCTGGTGCGCAAGGTATGCGGCCATTGCAAGAAGCCGCATGTCGTAACGCCGCAGGAACGCGTCTGGCTCGGCCGGTCGCAGACCGAGGCGCATACGGAAGACGGCTATGTCGCGGGGACGGGTTGCGACCGTTGCCATGGCACCGGCTATTCCGGGCGCTGCGCCGCCCATGAACTGCTTGAAATCAATGCCGCACTGGCGGAATGCCTGAGCCGCAAGAACCCTGCCGAATTCGTCGCTGCCGCGCGTACGGCCATGGCAGGCCGCATGCTGCGCGATCAGACCATTGCGCTGGCCCGGGCCGGCGTCACCTCGCTGGCCGAAGCGATGCGCGCTAGCGCCCAGGACGAAACCGGCTGATGCTGCGCTTTGCCTACACCGGCCGCACCCAGAGCGGCGACAAGACTCAGGGCTTCCTCGAAGCCGACAACGCGGCAGCCTGCGCCAGCAGCCTGCTCAAAAACGGCATCTCGCCCATCGCTATCCAGGAAACCGGCCTGGCCGAGCGCCGGGGCGCCAAGCCAAAAGGCCCGGCGCTGTTCGCGCCTTCCGTCAAGCCCATCGACGTGCAACTCTTCTCGCGCCAGCTCTATACGCTGATGCGTGCCGGCGTGCCCATCCTGCGGTCGCTTTCCGGCCTCATCGAGTCGACGACCAATGTTGCGTTTGCCGGCGTGATCACATCGCTGAAGGAATCGCTCGAAGCAGGCCGCGACCTCTCCACGGCAATGCGCCAGCATCCCAAGGTCTTTTCGCCTTTCTACGTGGCGATGGTGCGGGTCGGCGAGGCGACCGGCCGCCTCGACGAGATCTTTCTGCGCATGTTCGAACATCTGGAATTCGAACGCGAAACCCGCGCCCGCATCAAGGAGGCCCTGCGCTATCCGAGCTTCGTCCTGATCGCCATGGTGGTCGCGGTGGCCGTCATCAATGTGTTCGTCATCCCCGCCTTCGCCAAGGTCTATGCCGGCCTCGGGGCCGAACTGCCGCTGATGACGCGGATTCTGATTGAAAGCTCGCGCATTACCATCGAACATGGCTGGCTCATGCTGACGGGTCTGATACTGGCCATCTACGGGTTTCGCCTGTGGCGCGCTTCCCCCGACGGGCGGCTGATCTGGGATCGCTACAAACTCAAAATTCCGCTCACCGGCTCGATCATCCTGCGCAGCACGCTGGCCCGGTTTGCGCGCACCCTGGCACTTTCGCTCAAAAGCGGCATCCCCGCCGCACAGGCGCTCTCCGTGGTGGCCGAAGTCACCGACAACGCCTGGATTGCCTCGCGCGTCGAACAGATGCGCAATGGCATCGAGCGCGGCGAATCGGTTCTGCGCACCGCGCAGAACGCTGCCGTGTTCAACACGGTGGTGCTGCAGATGATCGCCGTTGGCGAGGAAACCGGCAGCGTCGACGACCTCATGCAGGAAGTCGCCGGCATGTACGAGCGCGAGGTGGACTACGAAATCAAGACCCTGGCCGCCCGCGTCGAACCCATCATCATCGTCGCCATGGGCGGCGTCGTCCTGGTGCTGGCGCTCGGCGTGTTCCTGCCGATGTGGGATTTGGCCAGCGTGGCGGTCAAGTGAGGTTTCATCTGTAGATTCAATTGCTTGCTCAAGTATTCTCGCTGACAGCCGCAATAGTTTCTTAAGGGCCACACCGTTAGGCGTGTGCCGGCATGCGGACTGCATTCCAATAAACAGGAGAACACAATGAAAACCAGGCAGCACGGCTTCACCATGATCGAACTCATCGTCGTCATCGTCATCCTCGGCATTCTTGCCGCGGTGGCGCTGCCGCGTTTCACCAACATCCAGCGTGATGCGCGGATTGCCAAGCTGAATGCGGCGCGGGGCGCGGTGCTAGCGGCTTCAGCCATGGTTCATGGTTCGGCACTGGCGCGTGGCGGTGTGGCTGACCAGGGCAACTGTGGGGTGAACTTGGGACCTCTTCCTAACCCGGCCAACAACATGACAAATATGTGTACCGAGTCGGGACGGATCGCGATCGTTAACACATATCCCGCTGCTACATGGGACGGAATTGTGAACGCAGCTGGTTTGACCTCTGCTTTTGCTAATACTCAGGCAGCATTGGATGCCGCATTAGCAGTTGATGGTTATGCACAGGTATTGAATGGCGCGAACATGCGAATTCGTGTGACGGGTGGCAGCAATGCGGCCAACTGCTTCTTTCAATACAATCCGGCGGGTGTTGGCGGCGCACCGGTAATTGGCGCGGCCGTCACTACTGGCTGCTGATTCAGCCTGGTCATGGCATATTTGAACCGCGGCTCGAGCCGCGGTTTTACCATGGTGGAGCTGATCCTGGTGATGGTCATCGCCGGCATCCTCGCGGCGGTGGCCGTGCCGCGCATGATCGGACGCACCAGCTTCGATACCCGCGGCTTTGCCGACCAGCTTTCCGCCACGGTGCGCTTTGCGCAGAAACTTGCGATTGCCCAGCGGCGCGTAGTTTTTACTCAGTTGACTGCCAACGACCTGACGCTTTGCTATGTTGCCACGGTGCCGTGTCCGGCTGCCAGCTGGGCACCGGGACCCGGTGGCGAAAAGCCTTTTACGATTAGCGCACCAAACGGGGTGGCGATTGCCAGCCCGCTTGCGGTGCTGGCAATTGACCAGGGTGGGCGCCCCCAAACCGCTGCGCTGCTGGATATCCCGAACCGGCTTGATATCCAGGTCAATGGCACAGGCACGCATCAAGTGTTCGTCGAGCAGGAAACCGGCTACGTCCATGACTAGCGAACGCGGTCTCAGCCTGATCGAGCTTCTGGTGTTCATCATGGTGGTGGGCATCGCGGTGACCGGGGTGGTGTCGGTCTTCAGTCTCAATGCACGCACCAGCGCCGATCCCATGGTGCGCAAGCAGGCGCTCGCCGTCGCCGAAGCGCTGCTCGAGGAAGTGCTGGCCAAGCCGTATACCTATTGCGATCCGGACGATGCGAATGTGGAGACGGCACAAAATGCCTTGGTGGGTCCATTGGGGTGTGCAACGACGCCGGAAGGTATGGGGCGTGAGGTCGCTCAAAATGAGTTGCGCGACGGCAATCTCACGCCCTTCGACAACGTCAACGATTACGACGGCTTCACCATGACCCCCATCGCCGACCTCGGCGGCAATGACGTTGGGTTGAACGGGTATGCCGCAACGGTCCGGGTGCAGCATCCTGCCGTTCCGCTCAACGGCATTCCGGCAGGCGAAACCCTGCTCGTCACGGTCACGGTCACCGCCCCAGGCAACCTTGGCGTCAGCCTTTCCGGCTACCGCACGCGTTATGCGCCCAATTTCTGATCACGCCGGTTTCACCCTGGTCGAAATGATCGTCGTCATTGCGATCACCGCCATCATCGGATCGATGGTGGCGGTGTTCCTGCGCGCGCCGCTGGAAAGCTACGTAGCCCAGGACCGTCGAGCGCGGCTGGCGGACGCCGCCGACACCGCGCTGCGCCGCATGGGACGCGACATCCGGCTGGCGCTGCCGAACAGCGTGCGGGTCACCGCCACGGGCAGCGTGGTGGAGTTTCTCGGCACGCGCAGCGGCGGCCGCTATCGTGCACAGGGTGGGGGCAACGTCCTCGATTTCGTCGCCGCCGACAGCAGTTTCGACGTGCTGGGTCCGCCCATCGAGATGCGGGCCGGCGACCGCATCGCCGTGTACAACCTCGGCATTCCCGGCGCGGATGCCTGGGCGGGCAACACACTCGCCCTTTACACCGGAGGAAACGCAACCGTGAGCAACATCGCGATCGCGGCCACGCAGTTCCCGCTGGCCTCACCCGGCAACCGCTTTCAGGTTGTCGACGGCCCGGTGAGCTATGTCTGCGATCTTGGCGCCCGCACGCTCACCCGCTTCTGGGGCTATGACCCAACTGTTGGCGTGACTGCCGCCACCCCGCGCGCGCTGCTGGCCAACCAGGTCAGCGCCTGCAACTTTACTTATCAGCCCGGCATCACCGAACGCGGCGGCCTCGTCAGCATGACGCTGAGCCTGAGCCAGGCGGGCGAAACCGTGCGCCTGTATGCCACCACGCAAGTGAGTAACCAGCCATGAAACGCGTGCCGCACACCGAGTCGGGTTTTGTCCTGCCCACCGCGATTTTCCTGCTGGTCATCCTGGCCGCGCTGGCGGCCTACATGGTGTCGCTGTCGCGCACCAGTCACATCAGCAGCGCGCTGGACATTCAGGGGAGTCGTGCCTACCAGGCTGCGCGCGCCGGTATCGAATGGGCGGCCTGGCAGGTGGTCGATCCGCAGGGGCTGCAGGTCAACCCGGCGCCGTGCCCGCTCCCGACTACGCTGACACTGGAGGGAACGCTTGCCGCCTTTTCAGTGGACGTCAGCTGCACCCTCTTCGTCGAAGCCGATGGCGCCGATACGGTGGCGATCTACCAGATCACCTCGACCGCAACTTCAGGCCTGGACGATGAGGTGGATTATGTCGAGCGGGAGATCCGGGCGAGTTTCGCGAGATGATCATGAGACGACAATTCTGTGCGCGGGGCGGGGCCCCGGCTCCAGTCAAGCGGAAAGGGGAAGAACGATGAGGCCCTGGCGATCTGCTCGTCATTTCAGGCGCGATATGCTCCTGCGCCTCCTGCTGCTTGTGTGCATCCTGCTGCCCGCGACCGCCGCCGCGGCGACCCTGCGCGGCGAATATCGCTTCGAGGACATGCCGTGGACGGGCGCCGCCGGCGAGGTGCGCGACAGCAGTGGCAACAACCGCCACGGGCAGGCTCTGGGTACGCCGCTGCCGACGACCGAGGCGACCGCGCCTGCGCGATCCGGGGTGCCGGGCACCTGTTCCTATGGCAGTTTTGCCGGCGGCGCGCTTAACCTGGCGGTGGCAGCGAACACGACGCCAGGGGCCAAGACCACGGTTTCATTCTGGATGTACTGGAACGGCACCAACAGCGTGATGCCGATCGGCTGGTCGCGCCACGATCTCTGGCTGGTGAGCGGGCATTTCGGATTCAACACCGGCAAC
>Ga0180009_10001305_pt1 | contig 30905 bp, 29 predicted proteins | sample OS_PC_MetaG_FD_123537 | JGI IMG/M metagenome (GOLD analysis project Ga0180009, IMG submission 123537) | Groundwater microbial communities from the Aspo Hard Rock Laboratory (HRL) deep subsurface site, Sweden - OS_PC_MetaG | ecosystem: Environmental > Aquatic > Deep subsurface > Groundwater...
ATTGATGGCATGCAGGTTATCAAGCATCGAGCATCCAGCATCCAGCATCGGCCCAATAAAGTCAACTGTCTCAAGCATATCTACAATGACAGTTTAATCGATTTTATGCATCGTTAGGGTTAAGTAGAGTTTCCCTATACTCCCTTCCTGAATTGAATTTTTATCAACCCAAAAAAATCTATATCCGTATCATCTGCGTAAAATAGTTCCATCTGAGCTGAGTGAGGGAGCCTATTTAGCAAGTTATGTAGAAGTTCAAGAGTGATTCATAGTGGATCCAGTCCCTTTGTAGGAGAAGGAAAAAGGAGAAGATAATGGCGACAATCAAACGTGTCGATCATATTGCCATTGCAGTCCGTAACCTGGAACATTCCATAGCGCTCTTCGAAAAGCTCTTTGGCGCCAAGCTCATCACCATAAAACAAGGCATGATGCAGGGGCAACCAATGAATGTGGCTTATCTGCGGGTGGGTGAAGATATCTTCGCCCTTGATGAAGCGGTGGACCCGGACGGATTCATCGCCAAGTTCATAGAGGAACGTGGCGAAGGTCTTCATCACATGGGTCTGGAAGTGGATAACCTGGATGAATACATCCAAGAATTGGAAAAGAAAAATGTTCGCATTCCAGTTAAATCCCTCGATGGAGAGTTTAGACGAGAGATCCTGCTCAGTCCAAAGGAAGCAAGTGGCGTCGTCTGGCAAGTGATAGAGTGGAAAGATGGATCTGATCTTAATCTGGAAGAGCGCATCGAACGGCTTCACCAATACAGAGAATCCGATGAATAACACTTCCAAGAGTAAAGAATCCTGGCCCACAGGACCAGTCTTTGATTTGCCCCTGAAAGGGGCTGTTTTCCTGAAATCCGGACAAGTGAAAAGTGCCTAAAGTGATCTAAAGTGCCTAAAGCCCGCCCTGGCTCGACTCGTTAGTATACTTTGTCTTGCTAATGCATCATTCCAAACCTGACTTTTTTAGGTATACGGTAGTTGTAATCGGTCTGGGCCAGGGTTATGGAGTCGCTTTGCTCCGCTGATTTTATATAATTGACAGAATTCCTTAACTTTAGCTCACTTTAAACTTTAGTTCACTTCAAACTCTTGCAGCGCTTCTTCAGGCAGAGCCGGATAACTCTGACCTGGCCCACAGGACCAGGTTTTCAAGATCAAAATAATTTATATCTGAAATAACTCAACTTCTATTCCAGGAGTATCCTATGCAAGAGATGCCGTGGGCAAAAAAAATCTTTTTTTTCGCCGCACCCTTTCCGGCCATGGCGGCCTTTAAGATATGGGCATCGCAGGAACCGGGGCCATCAAGTCTTCTTGCGGCTTCCGCCGTCATGTTCGCATATTGTCTGACGGTGCTTTTACTGGAACGCCATTGGTGGCATCCCGGATATTTTGAATGGGTAACAACCATATACTTCGCCGTGATTATGGCAAGCCTTGCCCTTTGGCCGCAAGCCGCAGAGAAAATATGGGTACGGTTCAGCGTCACCGGGATATATTCCTGTTTGTTTACCGCTTCATTTATTCCCCCTCTTTTTGGGTCTGATCCTTTCACGTATCATTACGCAAAACTCATGACGGCGGAACAGTATTGGAATAACCCCATCTTTGTAAACATCAACCACGTCATGACGAATGTGTGGTCCATTCTTTTGCGGTTTGTATCATTTTAAGCCTTTATCCTTCCGTGATTACGCGCGCCGTTATTCCGTTGGGATTGATAGTGGGATTCGGTGTGCCGTTTAACCGCAGGTACCCGGATTATTATTTGAAGAAATTGGGATTACCGGGACTGGAGGAGCAGAGGGCGATTGCGGACGATCTCAACGTTCAGCAAAAAGCCCATAAACAACCACGAGATGATATTAACACCGCATGGGAAGCCGTCACTAGCATGACCAAGGGATTCGATGCAGAGGCCGCTGGCAATATGGATGCTGTGATTCAATTTATGGTGACCGGAAACGAAACCTTTGAGACCTATCTTGAAATACAAAACGGCGAATGCCGCCTAACGGAGCAGCCCTCAAGAAATCCAGACCTTATTATTCGCACGCCTTCGGATGTTTGGCTTGCCATTGCGCGAGGCGAGCGCGATGGAGCCGAGGCTTTTGCGGAAAAAGCTTACACCACTGAGGGGGATTTGAGTCTCCTGTTGAAATTGGACTATCTTTTCAAATAATGCCTTCCATGGTAACATTTTGCTCTTTGAAATAATAATCCGTATCTGCTTAAATGACTTCAAATAGCTAGAACGTTACCTCCTATGTAATCCACAACCGGTAATGAACTACCCCGCCGCAGAGCAGCGGGGTATCTACAAAAACATTGTAACGCCGCAAGCGGCGGGGAATTAAACCCTTGTCCGCCTCCGGAGGATTAAAGATGATTTCCTATTGGAAAGTGTAACACACTCATTACCTTCACTAAACGTAACTATAAACGGAAAATTTGACGCACAATAGCAAATTCATTATACTCTTTTCCTGAAAAAAACAGTTCTCATCAGAAAAAGGGGGGATTATGGAAGCTCAGTATACAGCAAAGGATTATATAGCCGCCGTTTTTAATAACGGACAGGCCGACAGAATTCCGATAAGGACGATGCAAAGCTTCAGCCGCATTCTGGACCAGGCCGGTGTGACCGGGAAGGAGGTTCTGGTGTCGCTCGGGGTTGACGGATTGAGCATTGATGCTCCTGCTTCGCTTAAAAAGCTGGTGGGAATCTCGAATAAGGGGATAGTCATCGAAGGCAACTTCCCTGGGGAGCTATACATCGAGGGAACCAAGGAGCAGATCGAGGAAAAGGTGAAAGAATCGGTTGAAATCGCTGCTGAGCCAAACGGATACAGGTATATCTTGTGCTCCGGATGCCAGGTTCCGGATACGGCGCCTTTAGAAAACGTGCGTACTTTTCTGGAAGCCGGCCACCGCTATGGAAAGCGTCCCCCCGTTTCCTGACGGCCAGGTGATATGATATCAGTTTAAAATATTTCAACGTTAATATAATGATTATTCATGGCCAGGGATGGGGATCCGCCCTGGATGAAGGTGAGCAATCCTATTGATGTGGGGCCGTCCGGATAATTCCCAAAGAAATTCAAAGCCTTGAAGGGGTAGAGAGGAACGATTATGACCCATTTTGAAAATCTTTTCGAACCAATAACTATCGGTAATCTCCAGGTTAAAAACAGAATAGCACTGGCGCCCACTGCCATGGCGACCTGTACTATAGAGGGTAACCTCACTGATCAGAACATCTGTCATTATGTTGCCCGCGCCAAGGGAGAGGTGGGCTGGATAACAATCGAACATACAATCTCTCAAAACATCTATTCCGCGGCCTTGCCGAGGATACTCTGCCTGCACGACGACCGCCAGATAGGTGAATGGGCCGACCTCGCCGAGGCCATACATCGCGCCGGTGCAAGGGCGGTGGTTCAGCTGAGCTTGGGAGTCGGAAGACAGGGGTCCAACAGATGGGACGGAAAGGACCTGGTTGCGCCTTCCGCCATCAACTATGTGGTGGCCGAAGGCAGCACGCCCAAGCAGATGAAGGGACTTGAAGGCCGTAGTTCGAGAACACCTAGGGCTCTGACCACAGAAGAAGTGGAACACCTAGTGGATCTTTTCGTCTCGGCGGCCAGGATCGTCAAGAATGCTGGTTTCGATGGGATCGAAATCCACGGTGCTCACGGCTATCTATTGGCGCAGTTCCTCTCCCCCCTTTCCAACCAGAGGGATGATCAATACGGTGGAGATTTTCATAGACGCATGAGGCTCCCACGGGATGTCATCCGGAAAACGCACCAGGCGCTCGGTGATGATTTCGTTTTAGGGTATCGAATCAGCGGAGACGAACACACTGATGGTGGGCTTACTTTGGAAGACACCCTTGAAATTGTTCCTTCACTGGTGGCTGAAGGGCTTGATTTCATCCATCTCTCTTCTGGCTGGAACGGGGCCCTACGATGGATGTTTCCCAAAGGGGAAGGCGTGATACTGCAAGAAGCTGAAGAAGTGAAAAAAGTCTCGAAAGTCCCTGTCATCTGCCCCAATTTCCATGATCCTGAGACGGCGAATAAAGCGCTGAAGGAACGAAAGATAGATATGGTTTCACTCTCAAGGGCGTTGATAGCAGACCCCATGTGGGCAATCAAAGCCAAAGAGGGGCGTGTGGATGAAATTACAAAGTGCATCTTCTGCTACCGTTGCCTCATAACCTTCGGGGACGGGACGGGCACCAAGTGTTCCGTGAATCCGGAAGTCGGCTGGGAACGGTTTAATCGAGAGTATCACCCTATCTAAGTGATCTCTACCTCAAAGCTTTTTCACCCGCCCAACTTAACGCCTAAATTGATCAAGGAAGCGGTAAATATGGGCCCATCAACAACATGGCGTGTGTAACTTAAACTTTACATACAGAACCAATTTCACTATACTCCCGCACACAAAAAGGAGGCTCTTATCAACTGATATGGAACCATTGCCTAGAGACTTAACATCCTCATTGGAGAACATATTCCACCCGAGATCAATAGCCATCATTGGCGGGCTCGAGCTTTGGGTGGATATGCTTTTGGAGTTCGGGTACCCGGGGCGAATATATCCGGTTCATCCGCAACGGGAAGAGATAGCGGGGTTGAAGGTCTACCGTACCCTCAGCCATGTGCCAGAGCCCATAGATTTTGCCATTTTGTCCGTGCCTGCACCTCTCTTTCCTCAGGTCATCCAAGAATGCGCAGCAAAGGATATCAAAACCATAACCAGCCCTGCATGTGGTTTCAGTGAAGCCGGTACAGATGAAGGGAAAAAGCTTGAGGCAGACGTAGTCCGCTTAGCACGCCGATTGGGCATTAGAATCATCGGACCCAACTGCCTCGGCATCTATTGCCCAGAGTCAGGGTTGACCTTCTGTCATGGGATGTCGCGCCAGAAAGGCCACGTGGGGTACATCTCCCAAAGCGGTACCAATGCCACGCGGCTTGTTCGATTGGCCAATATGAGGGGCATCTATTTCAGCAAGGCGATCGCCTATGGGAACGCCTGTGACCTTAAGGCCTCTGATTTCATAGAGTATTTCATGAACGATCCGGAGACCAAGATGGTGGCAGCTTATATCGAGGGAGTGAAGGATGGGCAGCGCTTCTTCCGTACGGTGAAGGAATGCACCAAGAAAAAGCCGGTCGTAATCCTAAAGGGTGGTCTCACCAGAGCCGGCTCAAGAGCCACCAGTTCTCACACCGGTTCTCTGGGAGGATCCGAGACTACCTGGGAAGCTTTCTTCAGGCAAACCGGGACCATTCGAGTGGACACATTGGAGGAGATGGCCGACGTAGCTATGGCCTTCCTTTACATGTCTTGCCCAAAGGGACGAAGGGCCGGCATCGTAGGAAGCGGTGCCGGCGGGGGAGTGCTATTAGCTGATGCATGTGAAAGAGCCGGCCTGTCTGTGCCTCCGTTTCTCCATCAGACCAAAAAGGGACTGGAAAGAATCCTTCCATCCATTGGGGCGAGTGCCGGAAACCCGGTCGATGGCGGTCCGCCCGTGGCTAATTCCAACCTTATGAAAGAAGGACTGAGACTCGTGGCGGAGGACACCCAGATCGATTTCATGATCGTGCATCTGAACATTGACCTCGCCTGGTTCTTCGGCAGCGTGGATGACCTACGGGAAAACATCGGAGAGCTCATCAGTGTAGCCGGAAGTTTAGCAAAACCGGCAGTGGTGGTACTGCATGCCACGCCTGGCCCTGAGGAGCACGGTCTGCTTGCTGACGCGCAACAAAGGTGTCTAGAAGCCGGTTTGCCTGTCTATACGACTTATGGGGGAGCAGCAAAAGGGATAGCCAAGTTCATCTGGTACCACGAATTCAAAGGAGCCAACAGCGGTCAGGGAGACTAAGGGAAAGAAGAATCCCCATGAAAATTCTGTTAACTTATTTTTCCGCCACTGGGAATACAGGGAAAATGGCAAAATGCCCTGATGATGTTCTCAAGATAAATGACTTGTCGGCAACATGGTCGTTTAAGTTGGAGATGAAGAAGACTACCGAAGAAAGCATCAAAAAAAACGAGTAAACTCTACCTCTAAGGAAGGCGTGATAAGAGCTGGTTTGTATAGTAAACAAGGCGTGAAAATCAAAAGGAGGAATTCAAATGGCAGAGAGATATAATGTTCAGGTAAGAGTCATATCACAAAAAGGGACTTGTGCCATCGGCCATAAGGTAGGAGATGAATTCGTCATCAGTCGGACGACTCCCGAAGGCATCTGTCTATCCGCATTCAATACATTTTTTCCTGCAATGAGAACCCTTATGTTTGGCGGGACCTTCCCATGGTCTGATGATCCAGATACGGCCACAATGGCGTGTCCTGATGCAGAAAATCCAGTGGTTTTTAAGCTCACACGAATTCGTGAAGAGTCATAATTGTTCTAAAGCGATCCGAGGTGAGAAGATGCCGGAGCAAGAATTCAGACGAAAAAAGTACAGGCCTGTGGAAATGGTTCCCTCCAGCTATAAGGATGGGACATGACGGCAGGATTTGCCCTGCCCGATACAATCAGACCGAGCATTTTGCAATCGGTCTACGATAGAAGAGAAGGAAGACAAAAAGAATTAGAGTAGAGAATTAAGAATCTTCTGTTCCTTTAGGAGGACTCTTCTTCTCCTTTAAGACAATCATCATGATAATGGCGGCCAGAACAATTATTGCCCAAGAGATAATCATTAGGGCATATTTATTGCCCTCGCCTAAAGCCAGAATCGTTGCAAGGATATATAATCCGGCTATGAAATAGAAGACATACTTCCAGTCCAGTACAAGATCAAGAAAGGTATTATTGAATTTATCCAGTTTGTCCATGAGTTCTCCTTTTCTATGTGTTTAGAAAAGTACAAACTTCCAGTTTATCGAATCGATTCTCTTTAAAAAAATCGATTCAATTGACTTAAAAGTCTATTCTCGTTTTCTTTTTTTCTGTTGTATCTTTACTTTTGTTGGTCTGCTTTAGGGGTAACATTTGAAACTTTTGTTACCCCTAAGACGCATACTTTACATCTTGTTTCCCATTGACTTCAGCAAGGCACCAATATTAACCAGTACCACAAATACACCGATGTAAACCAAAAGACCACCAATGCTGTTAAGAACGGAACTAATGACTTCAGCCATTTCTCCTTCCCCCTTTCTTTGTTAAAACGTTAATGGTTCTCTTTTCTTTGGTCTATCTCTTCCCGGTATTTATCGATTAACCGCCCTAACTTAATCAGAATATGTACGATGAATACGGCCACGATTAAGACGGAAATCGAACTGATAAGTTCTGGAATACTTCCGACAGTCATAAGCGTTCCTTTCGTAAAGGGATGAAATTAGGGATGATGAAATAATAGCAACTGTAATTGGAACAATCTAAGCAACTCGAACCGATCAGGCTTAAAACTATACCAACTCAACAAAGAGAATGGGTGGAAGAGATGGAACAGGATCAAGAAGACTCTTTAAGCTCAAAGAACTATTACCTCAATCATATCCCAGACTTTACTACTTTTAATATTTAATGTTATGTATACGAATATCCTAAAATTACCTCTTTTGTCAAGTATTTTTTTATTTTATACAAGATATTTTGTTATTGCTCTGTTAAATGGAGATAAATAATACATATCATTTCAAGTTTCCCTATTGATATAACTTATTGAAATCAGGAATTTTTGGTGTTAATTTAATTGATTACATAGAAATAATGAATCAACTGACCTATCTGATTGTGATTGAAACATGTTTTTTAATATCTTTTAATAACTGAAAGGAGGCGTGAGTATGGCTCGTGAAGATGTGCTTTATACCAAGGAAGATGGAATGGCCATCATTAAACTGAATCGTCCCGAGAGTAGAAATGCAGTGAGTTGGGAGATGCATGACCTAATTGCCGAAGCTCTGGAGGATGCCAAGAATGACGACACGGTCAGGGTATTGATACTCACAGGTGCGGACCCCGCGTTTTGCGCCGGCACCGACGTTAGAGGAGGTATGGCACCTTCGGCGGAATGGCGACTGGCCCAAATGGAAAGGGACACCGGAGAGCGGAAGCTTCCATGGAGCTTTGTGGATATCGCAAAACCCACAATCGCCGCAGTGAACGGCGTGGCGGTGGGGATGGGAGCAGAATACACTATCCAGTGCGATATCCGAATCGCCTCTGAAAAGGCAAGATTTGGATGGATCTTTCCCCAGAGGGGGCTTGTTCCGGACACGGGGGCCGGGACCTATCTTCTCCCTCGAATCGTAGGGTTATCCAACGCCTTCGAGTTGGTATACTCGGGCGACATCATCGATGCCCAGGAAGCCTTACGCATAGGACTGGTAAGCAGGGTTGTTCCCCACGACAATCTCCTTCCCACCGTCAAGGAGATGGGGTTGAGGTTTTCTAAAGGGGCTCCTCTATCGCTTCGATGGACCAAGCAGCTTATCTATCGGGGTCTGGAGAGGGACCTGGAAACCCATGCCGCCTTCACCAACCAAATCCAGGCCATGGCCTTCCAGACCGAGGACCATCAGGAGGGTGTCAAATCTTTCCTGGAAAAAAGGGAGCCCGTTTTTAAGGGAAGGTAAGCCTTTACAGCCTGTAGGGAATGGATGTTCACTTCAGTTGAGATTAAAGGACTATTCAAGATCGATATTGAAGAAGAGTTAGGAAAAACGAATCTACGCTGATATGAACCCTTTTAATTGTTCACGTCCCACCATTCCCTCCCTCAAGATTCTTGGCGGAGTGGCCGTTGTATCCAGAATGGTGGATCCTTTACCCCCTTTTGTCTCCCCTCCATCCAGAATCATGTCCACCATTTCCCCAAGTGATCGAAAAACCTCTGTGGCACTCATGCTTGCTGGCTGACCGGAGATGTTGGCACTTGTGCCTGTAATGGGCGCATTTACCGCACGGGCTAATTGGGTTGCCACAGGGTGGCTCGACAACCGAATACCTATTTTGCCTTTCCCTGCCGTGAGCAAAGGCGAGATATTGGGCCTTGCATCAAATACAAGGGTCAAGCCTCCAGGCCAGAATTGGTTTATAAGTTCATGGGCCACTTTAGATATGTGACTCACATATTGATCCAGTACTTCTACGGACCATACCAAAATGAGCATAGGCTGATCACTCTTTCTCTTTTTAACAGCGAAAAGCCGTTGAATGGCTTCCTCATCTGTCGCATTAACGGCCAGGCCGTAAAACGACTCTGTTGGAAATGCAACCACTCCCCCAGAAAGAATGACTGCCACTGCCTTTTTAAGGTTTGTCTGTAAATTCTCGTCTGTATCCACCTTGACAATAAGTTTCCGATCAACTATCTCTTCCAACTCTCCGCCTTCTCTATAGCCTTTGTCGTTAGGTCTTTACGATAGACCTTCAATCTCTCGGCGATTTCCGGATATTTCAATGCAAGGATCTGGGCTGAGAGGATAGCGGCATTTTTTGCCCCTCCCTTACCCAGGGCAACAGTTGCAACGGGGATTCCTGGAGGCATCTGAACCGTTGACAGTAAGGCGTCAACGCCTTTAAGTGGTGATGAGTCTATGGGTATACCGATAACGGGCAGTATGGTATGGGCGGCAATGAATCCGGCCAGATGAGCGGCCCAGCCGGCTCCAGCAATAATGACCTCAAGACCACGATGGGCTCCGGATTCGGCATACTCTCTTGTAAGATCAGGCGTCCGATGTGCTGAAAGTACTCTTACTTCATGGGGTATCATGAGCTCTTTCAATACTTCCGTGCAACCCTCCATAACATCTCCGTCCGATGTGCTGCCCATCACGACTCCAACCAATGGTTTCTCATCTAGCATGGTCTTCTCCCTTCATATATGGTCAAGTGGTTAAGTAGTCGAGTAGCAAGTAAGTTCGCTTCGCTCACAATTGGAATAATGGAATACTGGGAAAATGGAATACTGGGTTATGGGAAAATGGTTAAGTGTTATTGTGGGAAAATTCATCTTGAAATAGAAACAAAAATGCTCATAAATTTTGAATATTCCTTTTCAAAACAACATTCCATTATTCCATCATTCCATTATTCCATGTCTGGGGCATAAATGTCATGCCCTAAAAATACCACCTGATTTCAGTAAATTGTAGAATTTTCGAGACGTTTAATTGGTCGTTATTATATAAGCATGTCATATCTGTTCCTCAATTGGGTGTCTTACTTTTAATAACGTATAACATGTTAATATCATTTTTTTCTCCAGATTAACCATTCGACCATTTTTTGTTTATCGTCTCCTGCCTTTGATGATTTATGAATTTTTAAAAGATTTCTAAGCCTTATATCTTTAACCCCTTCTTTTTGCCATTCCTATCAATGGATAGACAATCATACCGGCCAACCAGGCAATATCCTCTGCGGAGAGGATATCCGATATATTCCTATCAAAAAGGATGTTCCCTTCAGGTGGAAATTCTTCATCTCCTCTCCAGATTATTAATGCCATGGGAACCAGAGGAAAGGCCTTGACCATCACCGAGAAGTCGCCATACTCAAATGGCTCTGCACCAAGGGCTTCGGTGGCCATCTCCACCATGAGTTCCGGATTATCACCAAACGTCTTTACCAGGGGATCTTTGGCCCTTTTCAAGAAGGCATCAAGATAGAATCTTCCATCCGGAATATCTTGAAAAGCAATCCACTCCCCCTTTAACTTAGAGCCGGTTCTCACGCCATCCAGATAATGAAGCAACAATACCTGTTTTTCCATGGGGAGTTCCTCCTTTGAATCTTTAAAGGATAACCCCAGATCAGGCCACGTGATGGTGATCTCCCTGTTTAAAAAATTCATCGTCATGGTTTTTTGACCTTGGGGATCCGTATGAATCAAAGCACCAGCCAGATCCGCAATGAGATGGGGGTCTATTTGTGATAATTCTTTTCTGGCCAGATCTACTGCCTGTTTATAATCATCAATTCTTGGCATAGCACCTCCAGTCAATCATCTAGACAACTCAGGAAAAAAGTTGATCTAAGTTCTTCATTTTAAATTTTATTTGATATGTTATAATAGATTCAAAATCAGGAATTCAAGCTATAAAATAAGTATGCGCTTCATGTAACGGAATCTGGCTTTAGCTTACTTTATGCCTCTTCTCCGGTGATAAAAGTCATGGGAAAAAAGAAAGATATCTTCAACCCGGTCTTTAAAGATCTCCCATCAATGATCAAAAAATCCCAAAAGAGTGCCAGCAAAGCTGATCCCGAACAAGTTAATACGGAAAAGGCAGTCCCCGATGATAACCAACATTTCCATGAGGCCATGTCCGATGTGACTCCGTTACCTGAAGACAAGAGAAAGATCATTTCAAACCCTGGACCAAATATCAGGCCTTCTCACCCCGCACCGGATGATGAACAGGAAGCCATGACTCACCTCTTCGAGCTTGTGAAAGGATATATCCAGATGGATATCACCCTTACTGATGAATATATTGAGGGATCGGTGAAGGGTTTTAGCCAGAAATTAATGAAACAACTGAAAAAAGGAGAATTCCCAATCCAAGATCATATTGACCTCCATGGTCTTACCAGACAGGAGGCCGAGACAAAGGTCAAGGATTTTCTGATTCAGAGTCACAAACTTGGCTTGAGATGCGTACTCATCGTCCACGGTCGAGGTCTCAATTCCCCCGATACTTTTCCGGTTTTAAAGGAGAGTTTGCCCATCTGGTTAAGCCGTGGTCCCGTAAGAAAAATAGTCCTAGCCTTTGTCACAGCAAGGCCCTATGATGGTGGTACCGGGGCAGTCTATGTATTGCTGAAGAAGCGCTAAAGGGCTAAAACTCATCTTCAAAAAGAAAAAATCCTAATCCATTCGCTTCCTGAACCGGGTTACGGCACCTGTAAAAACAATCAATCCAAGAATCATCAAGGCCAGATACTGGGGCCACAGCACTTCAAATCCTACTCCTTTTAAGAATATACCCCTAATGATGATCAGGAAATATCTCAATGGGTTTAGATAGGTCAACCATTGAACCACCATGGGCATGTTTGCGATGGGGAAAACAAAACCGCTGAGCATGAAGAAAGGAAGGATAAAAAAGAATGTGGTCATCATGGCTTGCTGCTGTGTGGCTGAGACGGTGGAGATGAACAGCCCTATACCCAATGTACTCAAAATGAAAAGAGATGTAGCAACAAAAAGTAGGAATAGATTCCCCTTCAGGGGAATGGAGAACCACAAAATGGCAAAGGTGGTGACCATGACCATCTGGGCCTGGGCGATGATGATATAAGGAATGGTTTTACCAAGAATGAGTTCAATGGGCCTTAAAGGTGTAACGATTAACTGTTCAATGGTACCTGCTTCCTTCTCCCTGATAATGGCCATGGAAGTGAAAAGGAGGGTAATAAGCATGACCAGAAAGGCCACAATACCCGGCACGTAAAAATTTCGACTATCAAGATTAGGATTATACCATGTCCTTATTCGGGCATCTATCTTACCGTAATCAATCTTTTCAGGATAAAGCTCCTCGATGAAAGCCCTATTGAGCCTGTCCAGCACTAAGGAGGTGTAAGCGACCCTGACGGCCGCCATATTGCTCATGCTCCCATCAACAAGGATCTGTATGGGGGATGTGTCCCCTTTCCTGATACGTTCACTAAAATCCGGTCCAACCTTGACTGCCAGGTCAACCTTTCTCTTCAGTAACACCTGCTCCAGATCCCTTGGATTATCCGTATAATGGATGATACGGAATGTCCTGTTTGCATCAAGGGCATCCATCAACCTGCGGCTCTCGGGGGTATGGGACTGGTCGAAAAAAGCCACCCTGATGTCACGTACGTCTGTACTAACCACGTATCCGAAAACGAGCAATTGAATGATGGGGGAAATAATCAACAGGGGTCTGTTCTTCTTGTCTCTAAAGAGCTGAATGAACTCCTTACGAACAAACTCCCGAATCCTAATCCAGTTCATCTCACATGCCCTCTTTTTTTAACATGACAAGATTCAGAATGGAAAGGGCCATGCACATGCCTACAAGGACAAGATAGCTGGGCCACAGATGGCTCAAGCCCAGATTTCTTAAATACAACCCATTCAGGATATCGATGAAATATGTTGCAGGGACTAGATAAGTCACCATCTGGAGGACCTTGGGCATGTTAGTCACAGGGAAGACAAAATTGGAGAGTAATAGGGAAGGAAGATAGGTAATCAATATGGCCAACTGATTAGCCACCAGCTGTGATTTTGTGCCAACGGAGATAAGAAGACCCAGGCTCAGGGCTACCCACAGATATATGGTGGAGGCAAGGACCATCAACCAGAAGCTGGACTTCATGACAACACCAAATAGTATCTGCCCCATAAAGACTGCCACAAGCACATCTGTGAGCCCGATAAAGAAGTAGGGAAAGGCTTTGCCCAACAAAAACTCACCACCGCGAACGGGAAGAGAACGGATGGTCTCCATGGTGCCGTTTTCATACTCACGGGCAATCACCAGGGATGTCAAGATAGCCCCCACGATCATGATAATGATGGCAATAATACCAGGCACAATAAAGTTACGACTCTCCAGATCTTCGTTAAACCACACCCGAATCCTACCTTCCACCGGCGGCTTTATCTTCTCCTTTCCTTTGCGATTGAGAAAATCAAGGAGCCGGTGACGGTTGTACTCTTCAATAAATGACGTGATGTAGCCCATCGAGAGACTGGCAAAATTGGGATCACTCCCGTCCAGTAGTATTTGGATGGGTGTTTCACGGTCTGCCTTGATATCCCCGGTCCATCCTGGAGGGATTATGATAGCCATGATTGCCTGGCCCTTGTCAAGGTAACGGATGGCAGTTTGGGCATCAATAAGCTGGTTGGTGACCTGAAAATAGGAAGAGGCATCGAGTTTCCTTATGAAGTCGCGGCTGAGTTGGGTTTTATCGTGATCCACGACCACCGTTTTGACATTGTCCACATCCAGACTCAGGGCGTAACCAAAAAGAAAAATCAAGAGAAGAGGGATAAAAAAGGCCAGATATAGACTCCGGAAGTCTCTTATCAGATGATAGAACTCTTTACGGGCGATGGCTTTGATATTGACAAGGCTCACCTATTCCTCCGGGACATTAAATAGATGAAAACATCATTCAGGTCAGCCTCCGACTCGTCAGGGAATATCTCTTCAATGATCTCCCTTGGGCTGCCGGTGGCAACGATCTTTCCCTCATTGATCATCACTATCCTCTGACAGTTTTGCGCCTCATCCATATAGTGGGTGGTCACAAAGACCGTCACGCCTTCCTGGGCCAGGTGGTTAATGAATTCCCAGAAGTGTTTTCTGGTAATGGGATCTACTCCTGAGGTGGGTTCATCCAGAAAAAGGATGGAAGGCCTATGGAGAAGAGCGCAGCCCAAGGCGAGACGCTGACGCCATCCGGGAGGCAATTCCCGGGTAAGACGATCCCTCACGTCCTGCAACCGGGTCATGTTAAATACCCATTCAATCCTCTCCTGCCATTGCTCTGACGGCACGTTATAGACCCCGAGATAGAATCGGATATTCTCAAAGGGAGTCATATCCTCATAGAGGGAGAACTTCTGGGACATGTAACCAATGGAATGTTTGATCTCTTCGGATTCTTTAAAGATATCATGCCCTGCCACATGACCATACCCGGATGTTGGTGTTATGATGCCACAGAGCATGCGGATGGTGGTGGATTTTCCTGCGCCATTTGGACCAAGAAAGCCAAAAATCTCCCCTCTTCTCACCGAGAAAGAGATCCTATCAACAGCAACAAATCGGCCGAATCGTTTCTCCAGATCTTTCACATAAACGGCATCAGAGTTGGAAGCGATCATGGAGAAGTCCCTCGTCTTCTTCTTGAATACGGTTTATCATGGCCGCTTCCAGTGTGGGGAAATGGGACTGGATGGCCTCAGGAGTTGCCGTTTCAAAAACCCGGGCCTTGTGCATGAGGGCCAGGCGATCGCACTTTTCACCCTCATCCAGGTATGACGTTGAGATGAGAATAGTCATGCCTTCCCTCTTCATATCTGCGAGTATCTCCCAAAACTCCTGTCTGGATACGGGGTCAACGCCATTGGTGGGTTCGTCAAGAATGAGTACCTTCGGTTGATGGACCAGAACGCAGGCGAGACCCAGCTTCTGCTTCATACCACCGGATAAATCACCGGCTAACCTCTCTAGGAAAGGAAGGAGATTTGAAAACCCCAGGTAATGCTCTCTTCGCTTCTCTCTCTCTTCACCAAATATGCCGAAGATATCCATGAAGAAGTCCAGGTTTTCACCAACGGTGAGATCCTGGTAGAGGCCGAAACGCTGGGGCATATAACCCATGAGATGTTTTATTTTCGTTTTCTGTGTCACCACATCCAGCCCATCAATCAGGATTCTCCCTGAGGACGGCCTTATCATGGTTGCCACCATTCGCAGTAGTGTGGATTTCCCTGCACCATCGGATCCCACAAACCCGAATATGGTTCCCCTTTCCACCTGAAGGCTAACATTTTGGACGGCGTTAATGGAATCAAAACACCTGGAAACATCCTCTAATTGAACAAAGGGTATCTTAACCGGCAGGGAGTTTACGGTTGGGGAAGTCTCTTTATCGTAACCAGGCATCGGCAGGCATTCCTGATTTAAGTTCAATGGCTGGATTGGGAACCGAAACCTTCACCAGGTACACGAGTTTGACCCTTTCCTTATGGGTCTGGATAATCTTTGGAGTAAATTCACCTTCAGGTGATATAAATGAAACCATCCCCCAAAAAACCTTATTGGGAAAGCTATCAACCCTCACCTCCACTTTCTGGCCCGGCTTAACCTTCCCGATCTCTGTCTCATTTACAAATATCTTTAGATCAACGCTAGAAAGATCTGAAATAGACAGGACTTGGCGTCCGGGCAGGACTACCTCGCCCGGCTCCACATTGCGACTGATTATGATCCCCTTTGAAGGTGCTCTGAGTTGAGTATACTTTAGTTGTGTTTCCGCAAGGTCAAGGGATGCCTGAGCCGCTTTTACCTGAGCTCTGGCAGCATCAACATCCTTTTCAGCAGCCCCTATCTTCTTTACATTACTCCTTGCCTGTTGCAGTATGGCCTTTCCTTCGGCAAGTCTTGCCTTTGCGGTCTGGATGGCCTCCACTCGAAAACCTTCCTTTACCAATTCGTATCCCTCTTTGGCACGCTCATACTCCTTATAGGTTTTTTCATAACGAAGATCTATGACATCCCTCTCCTTTTCCGAAATAATGCCCTCACGAAAAAGCCTATCATGTCTCTCTTTGTCTTTTCTGGCCTCCTCCATGGTTACTTTGGAGGCCTGAAAAGCCAGCTTGGCCTGCTCTACGTCCTGTTTCCTGTAACCGGCTTCCAGTTCATTCAACATTGATTTAAGTGCATCAACACCGGCCTCGGCCCGTACCACTTCCGATGGCAGGGTGTTCCTATAGATCTCCAAAACCAGTTCCAGCCGCTGCAGATTCTTTTTGGACCTATCCAGATCTGCCAGCGCCTGGTTATAGCGGGCTCGGAATTCGGATTGATCCAACTCCGCAAGAAGTTGATCTTTTTCCACTGATTGACCCTCATCCACCAGAACAGTTGTAACTCGACCACTTGCCTGAAAAGAGAGCTCGGCCTTTATGGCCTCAATGGTGCCTGAGTAATATAGCTCCCTAAGATGGGCACTCCTTTGCCCGAAATAGACCAGGAGGCTCACACCCAGAAGTAGTGCTACAAAAATGATGATAATCACTCGTTTTTTCAATTTATTCTCCTAAGAGCAATCTATATCATCTTACCCAAAAGATACACAAGGCAAAATTTTTCAGTTAAGAATGCTATTGATTATATCCTTCAAAACGAATATCCTTAACTCATTATCACCTTTCCATAACCTTCAACCCCATTCCTTCGATTCTGCATTCCTTGCTGAAGGAAGATGGTTTGGGAGGGAATTAAGAAAAGAGATTTCACACGTCAATAGAGATTATATGGGAAGGGTTATCTTTTTATGAAACTCGGCATTGTAGGGCTACCACAATCGGGCAGATTCACCATTTTTGCCGCTCTAACCGGTGCACGAGGTGAAGACGAAGCCCGGAAGGGATCCCGTTCCGACCAAAGGATCGGTACAGTCAGGGTGGTGGACGAGAGGGTTGATCTTTTAACAAAAATCTATAAACCTGAAAAGACCACTTATGCTCAGGTGGAATATCTACTGCTTTCTGAAATGGTCACAGCAACCCCATCCAGGTCTGAAAATGCCATCTGGAATCAGGTTCGTATCTGTGACGCCTTGATCCACGTGACCGGAAATTTTCAATTGCCCGGCGGAATAGAACCAACTCCTGAGAACGATTTCTGGCGTCTTGAAGAAGAGATGATCATTAATGACCTTGTTGTAGCTGAGAAGAGGATTGAACGGATTGAGCTGGACAGCAAAAGGGGCAAAAAGCCGGATGAGGAAGAATATTCTCTGGTCAAATCATGCCGGGAGTTACTGGAAAATAACCAATCAATACGTGTAAGACCCGAATTGGCATCTGCACCCGTGCTGAAGGGTTTTACATTCCTTTCGGCCAAACCTCAGCTTGTTATTATCAATAATGATGACGAAGATGAGTTATTACCTGAATGGAAGTTGAAGCCTGAAAACCTTGAAATCATGGTGGTGAGGGGTAGGCTTGAGATGGAGATCGCTTCCATGGCACCTGAAGAGGCTCAGGAATTCCTGACAGAGTATCATATCGAAGAATCAGCCCTTGACCGAGTCATAAGAAATTCCTATGACCTCCTGAATCAGATATCCTTCTTTACAGTCCTGAACGAGGAGGTAAGGGCATGGACCATTACCAAAGGCACGCCGGCTATCGAGGCTGCGGGGGCCGTACATTCCGATATGAAAAAGGGTTTTATTCGGGCAGAGGTCCTTGCATTTGAACACTTGAAAGAGTATGGAAACTTTAAAGAAGCAAAAAAGACTGGGCAGGTTCGCCTGGAAGGCAAAGAGTACACTGTTCAGGACGGTGATATAATCAATTTCAGGTTTAATATCTAAAGAAGCTCCAGCTAGTATGGACGACATAACAAATCCTGAGATCGTTTTGAAAATGAGGTTAAACCATGAGTAAAGTAAAAGTGGGTATTATCGGTGCCGGTGGTTATGGTGGTTGTGGCGCTATTGAACTCCTTCTTGGTCACCCCTACGGGGAGATTGTCGGCCTTATTGACAAGGAGGATGTGGGCAAACCCATTAGTGACCTATATCCCCATCTTAAAGGCTTCTGTGACTTACCCCTCATGGCGCCTGATGATCCGGACCGCCCTGATGATTTCAATGTGGTCTTTTTCTCCACCCCCGATGGTGTGGGTCAGAAGGAGGCCCATTACTGGTTAGATAAGGGCGTTAAGGTCATAGATTATAGCGGAGATTTTCGTTTTAATGATCTGGAGACATATAGAGGCTACGCAGCTAGAATTGGGAAGCCCCAGGAACATGCCTCTCCCCATCTATTGCCCCAGTCAGTATATGGTCTGGCGGAACTTCACCGGGATGAGATTGCCGGGTCCAACCTGGTGGGCAACCCCGGATGTTTTGCAGTAAGCTGTATCCTTGGTCTGGCCCCGGCTTTGAAATCAAACCTGATAGAGCCTGAATCCATAGTATGTGATGCAAAAACCGGTGTCTCTGGTGCGGGGAAAAGCCCCTCCCCTACTTTTCACTACCCGGCCAGGTATGATTCCATGAACGCATACAAGATCTCGGGACACCAGCATGTGTACGAGATTGAGAGGGAGCTCGGCCTAGTGGCAGGAAGAGATATCAAGATCACCTTTACCCCTCATGTGGTACCACTCTGTAGAGGAATCCTTACCACCATCTACGGACAGTTGGGGAGAGGACAAAACATTAAAAGCATCGAGGATGCATACCTCTCCTTTTACAGGGATGCCGCCTTTATGAGGATTTTTGGACCTGAAAGACCACAGAGCAGTATGGACGTTCGGGGAAGTAACTTCTGTAATCTCTCACTGAATGTTGATGAACGGACTGGAAAGCTGATAATTGTGAGCTTCATCGATAATCTGGTAAAGGGGCAAGCAGGCAGTGCTGTTCAAAATATGAACCTTATGTTTGGATTGGAAGAGACAGCGGGTCTGCTTAAACCGGGTCAATACCCTTAATGAAATGTAATTACTCAGATGGATAGACTGAAGGTAGAAGGCTAGTAGGGAAAAATGTGCGTGATTACAGAAAATCTCAGGTATTTAAGTTGTCTGACGAGGCAGCAGTATTAGCTTATGGGAGCGTTCGGTCTTGTTGAGCAAAGAAGATTCATCTTTGATTGCACCAACCATTTTCGAAACCGAGAAGATCTTGATGGCTTGATCCACGTTGCTAGATCATTTATCAATACTTCAGCCTTCAGTCTTCAGCCTAAATAGCTGGGCAGTTACAATGCCTCTATTTGATACAGACCTTCCTTACCTGGAGGAAGTCTGTCTGACCAAGAAATGTCTTTCGGATGCCGTCCTGCATGAGGGTTGTCATACCATCCTTTATGGCCTGTTCCCTTAACTCCTCCATCTTTGCACGGGTCTGGATCTTTGTTCTCATCTCATCCGTTCCTACAAGAATCTCGTGGAGACCCGTTCTACCCCTGTAACCCGTGTTACCACACTTGGAGCATCCTTTGGGTTTACGGAGTACCAGATCATCATTATAAGGGAATCCCATGGCATCAAAATCACCATCATAGGCCCTCGCCAGGCTATCATACTCCTCCCTTTCCGGGTGGTATTCCTCTTTACAGTCCTTGCATAGGGTTCTTACCAATCTTTGTGCAAGCACTCCCAACATGGCGTCGGCAAAATTAAAAGGATCCATACCCATATCCAGGAGACGGGTTATGGTCTCGGGGGCACTGTTTGTATGGAGGGTACTGAAGACCAGATGGCCTGTGAGTGATGCCTCTATGCCTGTTGCCACTGTCTCGTGGTCACGCATCTCACCCACCATGATCACATCAGGATCGGCCCTCAAAAAGGCCCTCATGGCAGTGGCAAAATCAAATCCGATTTTGGCCTGGACCTGCACCTGGCGGAGCCCTTCCTGGGTGATCTCCACGGGATCTTCGGCCGTCCAGATCTTTGTCTCAGGCTTGTTGATATAGTGAAGACCGGCATGGAGGGTGGTTGTCTTGCCGCTTCCGGTGGGACCCACCACCAGTACGATCCCGTAGGGTTTGGTTATCATCTCGGTAAAGACTTTATAATTTCTTTCATCCATTCCCATCTTTTCCAGGGGCATGGGTTCGCCGGCAGCCAGGATACGCATGACAACGTCCTCATTTCCGCCGGCCGTGGGAATGGTGGCAACCCGGAGTTCGATGTCCAGGGGGGCGTATTTCTTGAACTTGATCTTGCCGTCCTGTGGAAGGCGTTTTTCGGAAATATCCAGGTCAGACATGATCTTGAGTCGTGAAACAATGGCCCGTTTGAAAGTATAGGGAATGGTCTGGTAGACCTGGCACGCCCCGTCTATTCTGAACCTGATAACCGCATTGGCCTTACCCGGCCGGGGCTCAATGTGGATATCAGAGGCGTTTCGGTTAAACCCGTCAACAATCATTTTGTTGACAAGCTGGACAATGGCCCCGTCCTCCTCACTCACCCTTTCCATATCATCAGAATCTTCCTCTTCACCCGACTCCAGTTGGCCGAGAATATCCTCAATACTCCCCGAATCTTCCATCATCTCCGTTCTCTTCACATCAAAGAAAAGTCCGATCATCTTGAAGATATCCTGTTTCAGGGATACGCAATATTGGAAATCTTTTCCAGGAATCATCCTCTTGATGGTATCCCTTGCAGGCAGGAAATCGGGGTTCTCCATGGCCACAATCACCTTGTTGCCGGATTGGGATACAGGGACGAAGACATTGTTTTTGAGAAAGCTTACCCTTAAGCCTTTAAGAAGTTCACCGGGAATCACCATCTTATCATCAAAGGGGATAAACTGGGTCCTGTAATAAGCGGATAGAGATTTGCCGATGTCCTCCTTTGACACGTTAAACTCTTCCATGAGTATGGTTTCCACCGCTTTTTTGGCCTTTCGTGCATTGGTCATGGCCTGTTCCAGCTCTTTACTGGTGATGATATTATTGTTAATTAGAAAATCAAATTTGGTGGGTTTCTTCTTCTGGACAATCTTCTGGTTATTAAAGAAGGCCAAACCCAGGACCTTGGCAATCTCCTGAACCGAAGACTGGTCTTCCAGGGTAAAATGACTCTCGTCTTTCTTATTGATAAGCTGTATAACACCGAGAAGATACTTATTATAAGTGATGGGACTTGCAAGGACCTGCGTGGTTTTATACCCTGTCTTTGCATCAAAACTCTTGTTAAATCTCAGTTCCGGGTTTATCCTCCTGAGCTCATTGTCATCATAGGAATTGACAATGTTGACTATCTTTCCGGATGCTGCACAGTAGCCAGAAATACTTTCGTTGGTTATGGGTACCCGGATTTCAGCCACCTCATCCCCGGTCTTAAACCTGGAAACAATCTGTTTTTTGACCCCATCCACCACATATATGGTGATCCTGTCGGCATCAAAAAGACTCAGGATCTCACTCTGGAGGTTGATAAGGATATCATTGGTATCCTTTGCCGAATGGATCTTGTTGGTGATATTATTCAGCTTTTTCTGAAATTGAAGCTGTTCTTCGAGGGATTTCTCCCGGGAGACGGACTCATCCGCCTTTCTTGCTATGGCAGCCATGTCTTAAAACAGATAAACCTCCCTGAAATTTTAATAAATTAATTATATTTTAAAGTTTTTTATTAAATATGCAACATATTTATTTGCCAAAAATCATTCAGTTCATTATTATTTCTAAATTCAAGAAGTTATAACCGGTTAAAGAGGTGAGCTCCATGTTAATTGACAGCCACGCACATCTGGACATGGAAGATTTTGAAAATGACTTTCAGGAGGTCCTGGATAGGGCCCTTGAGGGGGGTATCACAAAGATAATCACCATCGGCATCGATCTTTCCAGTTCCCTTAAATCCTTGGAATTGGCCAATAGATACGATTTTATTTTTTCATCCATCGGTTACCATCCCCACAACTCCGATAATATAGATTCTCAAACAGTGAAAGAGTTAAGCAGGCTGGTATCGGAGCCAAAAATTGTTGCATGGGGAGAGATAGGGCTGGACTTCTACCGCCGTTATTCTCCTCCGGATAGACAGGTGGAGGTTTTTGAACTGCAGTTGAAGATGGCCGTTCAGTTTGATTTACCGGTTATTATCCATAACCGTCAGGCAGACAAAGAGGTGCTTGATATCCTGAAAAAAAGAATGCATGGGAAACACCGGGGAGTCATACATTGTTTTTCCGGTGATTACGATCTAGCCATGGAGTTAATTGATATGGGCTATTATATCTCCATTCCTGGTACCGTGACCTACAAGAATGCTTTTCAGGTCCATGACGTGGCTTCCAGAATACCTCTTGAGCACATGCTTATAGAGACGGATGCCCCGTTTCTGGCACCGGTTCCTAAAAGGGGCAAACGGAATGAACCCCTTTTCGTAACCTATACCGCACAAAAGATCGCCCAGTTAAGAGACTTGGATTTTCAAGAGGTGGCTGATCAGACATCCAGAAACGCCGAGCTGCTTTTTGGCCTCCCAACGTTGAAAGCTGTTAGCTCATAGCTGACAGCTTGTTGCTTGAATGAGGTCTTTTTTTATTGTCTTTTTTTATATTCTTTTTGACTATGAGCTAGTCACCAGGGGCTATCCATGAATTTTCCCATCATAAGCAAAGAAAACCCCCTTATTCTGGCATCTGCTTCCCCCAGAAGAAAAAGATTATTACAACAGATCGACCTGCCTTTCCTCTCTTTGCCAAGCCGTCTCGATGAGAAACAGGTTGCAGGCGAATCCTCTTTCAAAGCCCACATCATGGCTGAAAAAAAGGCCATGGCTGTTCATTCAAAAACGAACAAAAACTGGATTTTAGGGGCCGACACAATAGTGGTTCTTGGCGGAATAATACTGGGTAAACCCCATGACCATGATGAAGCCAGGTCCATGCTTATTCTTCTCAGCGGAAAAGAACACAAGGTTACCACCGGTTTCTGCCTTTTAGATCCCTCAGGTACAGTAAGACATGCAGAAGATGTCTCCACCCTGGTTAAAATGAAAAGGTTAACCGAAGAAGAGGTTGAGGCCTATATAAGCACCAATGAGCCCTTTGGTAAGGCCGGGAGTTACGCGATTCAGGGGATAGGGTCCTTCATGATAGAGGCCATATCAGGATCATATACCAATGTTGTGGGATTGCCGGTATGTGCCCTCATCAATTCCCTGCTCGCCATTGGTGCCTTGAAAGGATTCCCACTCCTGTCTTGACTTTACCACACCTGGTTCATCAACAGGGCTTTTCCATTGGATGTCGGAATATCCACCAGAAGAAAGGCACAAGGCTTAAGGCGCTAGGCAGAAGGTAAAGCATCTCTTCCATGTGCCATATGCCTTACGCCCTATGCCTGTTTTTATTATTCCCGAGCCCCTACTCTATACAAACTTGTTTCCAAAGCGGTAAACCGTTATGACACAAAAAAATACAGGCTGTTGACAAAAGACGACAAAACCTGTAGTCAAATCACCCAAAATAAGACAGGGGGATAGATAAGTGATCAATATTGAGAGGCTGAGCAAGGATGAAGTTTACAATATCATGAGCGAACTATTATATAGCTTTAACTATGTGTGGTTTATGTTTGAAAAATTTGTAAAGAATAAATACCCTGACGCGTTTGAAAGTGAAGAATTCCTAAAACTAAATGAAGAGTTTGGCGCATATGAGGCCAAAAGAGTAGCCAATGCTTTGGGTATTTCAACAGGTGGGATTGACAACCTTATCCAGCTTGTAAAACATTCCCATTGGGCGGTTTTTGAGAATATTGAGATAACCAAATTAACAGGGAACAGCTTTAGGATGCGCACCATTGAATGTTCTACTCAGAAGGCGGCCAGAAGATGGGGCATGGAGTATTATGATTGCGGACATACTGGTTTCTTTGCCCGGAAGGGATTCTATCAGTATCTTAACAAGAACGCTAAGGTCCAGCGGATTTTTACACCTCCTGAAACAAATCCTGAGGGAACACCTGAAAATGTTTCCTGCGAGTGGCTCATTTCAATAGATGAATAGATCTCTCATTGGTGACAGCGAAAAAGACCAAAATTACTAGCGGGATCTTGCACAACGATTACCTTTACCCACCCTTGTTCATTTGCCCACCACAGCCCCTTACTGACCTAAAATAAGGAGCCACTTTATCGTGGGCTATATTATTTATTGACACACAAGGACCAATTCCGTATATTTCGCCTTATCAAAAAGGAGTTCTTATCAACTCAACATCAACTCAACTCAACGCTCTGCTTTGCCGTTCCAGCCGGGGTAAAATAAACAGCGTAGTAAAATGGCAAGGGAGGTGGTGCTTATGGATGCTTATGGGTGCAGATAGTTTGGGATGCTGAGATGCTAAATCAGGAATAAAGTAAAAGGAGGTAAAAATGAATAAAATTAAGTTGGGATTGGTTTTAGGATTGGCTGTTGTGTTAGTATGGGCATTTGCCTTACCTAGCCCTGCGGCAGCTCAAAAAAAAATGTGGAGATGGGGGACCTCTGATCCAGGGAGCTATGGTTATAGAGTATCCGCCTTCATGTCAGATTTCTTGCGAAGGGGTATACCGAATTACGACGTTACCGTTTACCCATTCGTTTCAACCACCGCTAACATCAAGACCTTTCTCGTGGGTGATCTGGAAAGCGTGTATCTGGCCGAGCCGGGATTGAGAGACTTGTACGCGTTCAAAAAGGCGTATAAGGATTTTGAACCCCACGTAAAGGAAATGCCAGTGCAGTCTTTCTGGAGCTACACCATGGAAACACACATATTGACTCTACCCGATAGGAAAGACAAATTTCGTACCTGGGAGGATTTAGACGGCAAGAAAATCTTCATGACCACGGCGGGATATATGAACCATATCAACATCTTCAGAGCTATGAAGGACATCTGTGGTCTGAATATTACGCACGTGGAAGTTGATTCATCAAGGGCTGCGGATGCTCTAAGAGCCGGTACGATAGACGCCTTGGCATGTTACACAACGGCTTTGGTATCGCTGCCTACCTGGGCTAAGACGCTTGATGTGGCCAGCCCCCTGCAGGGAGTGAACCCAAGCCCGGAACAAATCAAGAAGCTCATAGCGGCAGGTTTTGCCCCCGCAAAGATCAACATAAAGAAAGCCTATACGAGCAAACTCGGAGTGGATGAACTCTATGGCGTGCCTTTCTACTTCGGTTACCACCACGGGCTTCGCTTCCCGGCAGATGACGTTTATAGAGTGCTCAAAGTATTTGAAGAAGCAGGACCTGCACTACCCAAGCTAGATCCTGGTTTTGGACCACTGGCCGCAGACTTCGCTGGGTTCCAAGTCCTGGGGATAAGGAGCATACCCGAGGTTCCAGTACATCCGGGATTGGCGAAATATCTGAAGGAAAAGGGTTTATGGGACCCGGCCTGGGTAATCGCTACTAAGGAGACGATCAAGGCAGCGATAGACGCGATGAAAGCTAAAGCACGCTGAGCTTTTTGGGGAAACGTAAGGGGTAGTTAAGGGTTTATAAAAGTGGGCTCACCCCTGTAAAACTCCAATAAGGGGTGAGTTCACTACTTCTTAAGTCATACCGTTAGTGGGGGAAAAGATGAAAAAAAATCCCGTGCAAGATGAAGCGTATTCACTGGCTGAAATGCGTAAATTCTTAATCCCCTCCTATCTTATAGCCACTATCGTATATTTAGGTTTTTCGCTACATTATTTCACAACCGGCCTAGGAGGAACAATGCTCCTTGCCGTAACTCTCGTCCCAATAGCATACGTGCTGTGGATATTGAATTCCTTTGTCGCCGGAGAGCTGCCATATCCACGTCTAGGACTTAAACCCAATATTGCCATAGCCAGCTTGTACATCGCTATGTGCATCTTTTCCATAATATACATGAGAGTGGAGTATGAAGCACTCATTTATTTGAGAGCTGGTTTCTTTAACACCCCTGACAAAATCATAGCGGTGATGATGTTTGGTCTCGTGCTCGAATATACCAGACGGGAGCATGGTACACTCTTTTATCTCATCCTGTTTCTCATGCTTTATTCCGTTTACGGGTGGATTCTCCCAGGTATATTTGGTCATCCCGGAGTCTCCTGGACACGAGTAATAACATCTTCTTCCGTTGAGATCAAATTGGGTCTATTTGGAAGTTATTCGCAAACCGGGGTAGGCGTTATCGCGGCATTTTTCATGTTTTTGGGCATTGCACAGGGATTTGGTGTTCAAGAATCTATTGTCAAAACTTTCACCGGGATATTTGCTAAACGTACAACCCTCATTCCACAAACGGCGGTGGTTACGTCAATGGCTATCGCTACCTGTAGTGGATCGGGAGCAGCGAATGCAGCCATAACCGGGCAGTACACGATACCGTTGATGATAAGAGCAGGGTTCCCCCCTCTTTACGCTGGTGCTGTGGAAGCTTCAGCTTCCCTAGGAGGCTTGCTCATGCCACCAGTCATGGCCATAGCCGGTTTCCTCATGGCTGACTTTCTAGGCGTGACTTATTTCGAGGTTATAGCTCGAGGATATGCGCCAGCACTCATTTTCTTTGCTATCATATCCCTATCGGTTTACCTCTTTACAACGCGCTTCGTGCGGGGAAGGGGACGTAGCCCAGATTCAGAACTGCTTTCCGTTATCGAAAGATTCTCCAAAATAGAGGTGATCAACACGGCGATCTTCTTTGCCTTCATCGGAGTTTTGATCTATTTGATGGGTGGGCTTTGGTATGATGCATCAAGAGCCGCACTTGACATTGCGATCGGTCTCTTTATCACCGTCTCCGTAATGCGAATCTATCTCCATCCTGGGACGATCTCAGACAAAATAAAGGAATGGGGTAGGTGTTTGCGCCGATCCTTAGAGGCATTTGCTGGGGTCACCGCTCCGCTCGTTCTCTTGCTCGCCATGCTCGGGGTGATGGTAAATCTGTTCGTGGTTAGTGGATGGATGCTTAAGCTAATGGGGCTACTGGCGACGGTCGGGGAATTCCATGTCGTAGCCCTTATCGGAGTGGGGTTTCTAATTGGGGTCTTCTTAGGGCTGGGAATACCTCCTTCGGCCTGTTACATAATCTCAGCCGTGATAGTCATCCCGCCTATGACACGCATCGGGATCAACCCTTGGATAGCTCACTTCTTCTTATTTTTCATAGCGGTAATATCCGAATATTCGCCGCCAACCTCACTCGTAGCTGCGGTTGCTTCCCGTATTTCAGGTGCCTCCTTCATGAAGACGATGATGGTAACGCTGCAAATATCTCTTCCTTTTTTCTTCCTCACATTCGCGATTTTCAATTGGGATATTTTGTTGTTGAAGCCTGGTTTATTACAACTGGCTGCTCTGGGTGTGCTAACTATTGGATGCTTGACAGCAGCTGCCGCCATCCACGGGAAGCTTTTTGAACGTAAAAGGCATGACCTTCCTTCAAGGTTTTTAGTCCTCCTGGTGGCGCTATTTATCCTGTACTATCCTAAAGGTATCCTTTCGGCATTGGCATTGATACCAGCCGTGGCTATGATAGTCCTCGTGATCCGCCGGAGCCAAAAAATATTGGTATCTTCTTAGGATTGCTATTTTCGCTCCACTGGCCTCCACACGCCGGGCTCCCATTCTGGTTCAAGAGATATTTGCTATCGTGAAACCGTTAAATAATGAAGAAGTGACAGTCCTCCTTGTGGAACAAGACGTGATACAGACCCTCTCCATCTGCAATCGCGCCTTTGTGCTCGAAAATGACCGTATCGTATAAAAGTAAAAGGGATCAATTAATCTAAGAATGACGGCCAATTACTTTGAGACTTAGCACCAATTGATTAAAATTAAAGATACCTTTCCAATATCACCAAATATAACAAACTACAGAAACTTTAGGAAATATCAAAATCGAGGATTAACTTGCCATTGTCCATGAACACAATAACTGAAGCTTACTGTCGATATTCCTATGGTTCAGACCTATGCCTGTTCTCTCGTTCGTCTTTCTCCCCCCTCCGTCCTGCCCATACGGCACTTGACGTTGTATTGGCGTCCATTTCATTGGGCTAAAATTCACCTATTTTTACGCCAGAAGCATTTCGTTCAATTTCGCCTCCCACTCATCCTCGGCCAGCACCTCGAACCGCAAAACCTTCTCCTTCATCACAAGACCCAGTTCAGTCCAGCTTCTCGCCTTTGCCTCCTTCGTGCACAGAGAAAACATCCTGCGCTTATAATCCGTATCCGAACTTCCTATTAAATGAAGGCCCTTTGTTTCAACCACATACACCTGTTCATAATCATCCTCATTTTCTGAAGAGGTTGAAGTGAATATGAAGTCGGGGTAGATCTTATGCTTTCGCCAGCCCTGTATGGCATAGTCCTGCCTGGACCGGTTCCTGTACCAGAAAAAAAGCCTCTTCTGTCCTTCAAGATACCAGGCCACGGCCTTTTCGGTTTCATTGAACTCGTCTTCGGGAACGAATTCAAAAAGGCTCAGTTGAAGCTGCCAGCCATCCTTGCGATTCAATGTCTTCGCCGCAGGCTTGACTTTGATTGATTTTGGAAAGGTAAAATCAAATTTATCTCCTATCACCAGGAATCTCATCTGTCCCGAAGCAAGCATCCCGTTAAAGATGTTCTCAGACAGCCGGTCTTTTTCGCGCTCAAGCTGCTTGCGCAACTCTTCGATAATAAAAACAAAATTGGCAGCGATCACCATGTAATCATGTTTTCGTGTCAAACGCGTAAGAACATCTCGCGCAAATTCATGGGCCATCCAGGGGTTTGGCACAACATCACATATCTGGCGGGTCATAAATACCGGATCGACACGAATGCCGCCTTCCTTCAGTTGTATCGCCTCTTTCTCCTCGATCACTCTCTTGATGTCATCTGAAAGCGTGGCAATATGCTCCATGTCCTTTTCCTCAGACATGGATAGCGAAAGTGATAGGACCGGATCGAGATCAACGCTTTCCCAAGGTATATGCGCCGCAATGTCCATTTCATAATTTACAGGTTTCCAACTCCTGTTGCGCTTTACCATAAAGACCGGCAGAATAGCGCTGCTTGCCGCCTTTTTGAAACGATCCCGGATCTTTATCAATCGTTCCGGCTGTTCTCCATCCTCGCCGGTTCCTTCCATGTCTGAAACAATCTGCCCCTTCAAATCGCCGAGCCCTTCACGGCTGAAACCATCTCTTATGCTTGTCAACAGCGCATCTGCCTTTTGTTTAAAGCAAAATACGTAACTCTCATCAAGCTCCCTGATTTTGGTCTTGCGCGCCATGGGCTGCCGGAGTATGCGGCCCACAAGTTGTGTCAGAGCATTCTTCGAAGCAGGATTTGTCAGGACAATAAGGACATAGGCAAAGGCGCAATCCCACCCTTCTTGTAATGCCTGCTTGGTAATAATATAACGAATCCCGCAGTCCCTGCTCATTAACCCGCCGATGTCGTCGACCTCTTTTAGTTCATCCTTTTCGCTTGTCTTAACTGCCACCTGCTCGGCAGGAATCCCAATGGTTTTGATGAGCTGTTCACGGACATCTTCAGAATGGATATAGCGGGTCCCCCTCTGCTCCCTGCCTGTCCGCTCAGCCTGGATCAGGCAGATGGGGCGTATGTTAACGCCGGAATTTGCTTCATACTCCCGCGCCTTTTGCTCTAATAGATTTCTTTTGTTTACACCGGCCAGCAGCGTGTCCTTCCAGTCCGGGCTCACCTTGTTGACCACATGAAGATCAAGCTTGATCATCTCCTCGCGGTGAAGCTCCCGGCCGGATATGTCGACCAGGATATTGCTCTCTTTTGAAGGCGTGGCTGATAGCTCGATAATGATGCCGGGATTGAAGCCATGCAGGGTATTCTGTGCTCCTTCGCTATAAGCTTTATGCCCTTCGTCCAAAATGATTACCGGCGATAAGGTCCGAAGGGTGTTCCCAAGCGAAGTTTTGGCTTGTTTTCCCCAGAAACCGCTTTCTTTCTCATAGGTATCCAGGTTACATATATCCTCAATAATTTTCTCCTGGCCCTGCACATCATCCTCAGCCGGGAAAAAATCCTGGAAGCCGCCGCTGTCCTTAAAAACCTTAAGCGTCTCTTTGGTCTGGCGATTGGCCGACGGCAGCATCAGCATTAAAACCACGAGGTTTTCTTTAACATCCAGCGGTGAAAATCGGTCCGTTTTTTCGAGAATAACCGTACGGCCCCCGCTAGCAAGATCAAGATGTTGCCGGTAGGGATGATCCCGGTCTTTCAGACTCAAAATGGTTTGGCGATAGATCTGAGTGGTAGGCACGATCCACAGAACAAGTCCGGTCCTTTTTTTACGGTAAACCAGGTTGACCAGATCGATGATCTTAACCGCCAGCAGTGTCTTGCCGCCTCCGGTGGGAATTTTGAGGCAGAAATTGGGAAGGGGTTGACAAATTCCGTTCTTGCGGGGACGATAACTTCTACCAATACCGGCCTTCTCCCATGCCTTGGTTGGAAAATCAATTTCAGCGTCCGGGATCAGCTCTGACTTCTGCTTCCAATCGGCTAAAAGCTCGAAATAAGTTTTCACCTCCGTCAGGGCGCGTAACTGATAATCTTTAAGTTCCATATTTTACCGCGCAAGCTCATAAATTTCAAAAGGAAGCTGGGCAAAGTCAATCCGCAGTTC
>Ga0180009_10001306_pt1 | contig 30896 bp, 26 predicted proteins | sample OS_PC_MetaG_FD_123537 | JGI IMG/M metagenome (GOLD analysis project Ga0180009, IMG submission 123537) | Groundwater microbial communities from the Aspo Hard Rock Laboratory (HRL) deep subsurface site, Sweden - OS_PC_MetaG | ecosystem: Environmental > Aquatic > Deep subsurface > Groundwater...
CGCACCTCGGAAAACGGGGAGGCCACCATGGCCGAAATGGCAAGAATCCAGGCCAGGGCCACCCGCCGGGAAAGTCCGGGCCGGGAAAGGGACAGGACCAGCCCCGGCCCTGCCAGGGCCAGGGCCGCCAGCCCGTAGGCCCAGGCGTTTTTTGCATACACCAGGTTCGAGAAGTCAAAGGCCCCGGCGTTTTTTACGATATAGCCCACAAAGCTCACCATGGCCACGGGCCGCCGGAGGAAGGGCAGGCCGGAGAAGGGCTCGGAAAGGACCCAGGCCATAACGAGCCAGGTCGCCGCGCCGCTCACGGCAGCCCCGGCCCCAAGCAAAAGGAAGGCCTTGATTTTTTTGCGGGAGAAATCCCTTTCCACGGCCAGGGACACCGCCGTGGACACCAGGACCAGGACCCAGAACAGGCCGTAGGTCTGTTTGATGAGGGCAGCAGCCGTGCCCAGGGCCGCCAGGGCGAGCCAAATTCCGGCCCCGGGCCTCTTTTCGAACCGGCGGGCCAGAAACAGCATGGCCAGGAGCATCGCCCCGGGAAACAGGTCGTGGCTCAGGAAAGGCGCGTAGGAAAAAAAGAGGAACGTGGGCACGGCCACGGAAAACGCCAGGAGGGTTGAGGGGTGGCGGCCATAGCGCCGGACCAGGAGGAGATAGGTTGCAAGGAGAAAGGCCGCGTGGATCAGGGCCATGACCCCGTGGGCGGGCCGGATCTCCCAGGGGCCTGCCGAGACCGCTCTCCGCAGGGCCTCGCCGGGAAGGATGAGCCAGGACACCAGGGGGCAGCGGTTGGAGCGGTAGTGCGGCGCGTCCCCCAGGAAGTACCGGGCGTTGCCCACCGTGTCCCAGCCGTCGAAAGGCTCGGCGTTCACCAGGAGGGCGGCGGCGAAAAGCCACGCCAGGAGCAGCCCGAACACAACGATTTCAGCCCGGATCAGGGCGCGGGACGGGGGGCTGGCAGCCTCGGGCAAGGAAGGCACGGGGACGGAGCGCTCCTTTCCGGCCCCCAGGGGCGTCCCGGCGGCGGGGAGGTTTTCGGGCAAAGGAATCCGTAGATGGCGCGGATCGTGGAGAACAGGGGGCGTTTCCGTTCCAGGGCGTCTGCCGCCGGAAACGGGGACAACATCCTCTCTTTATAGTATGAAACAACGGCTTGGGTCCAGTTCAAAGGGCTCCGGCGCGGCATCCGGACGGCCCAGGGGATTTCGGCGCAAAAAGGCGGGACCAGGCCTCCCGGCCCCCCGGTCGGGCGAAAGCCCGGTGAAGCCTTTTCCGCATCCATCAACTCCCTGAAACCCAAACCTTTTCCTGCCGTGAGTCCTTCCGGGACTTGCCCAGATTGGGTTTGACAAAGATTCGCCCCGCGTCCAAAATACCTATTTGCTCCCATCAATGGCAACCCGGCGCGGGAAGGGGAATTCCCCGGTCCGGCGCGGGTTTTTGACGGAAAGGCGGCCATGGACATCCGGGGAAAAAAGGTGCTGGTCACAGGCGCGGACGGGTTCATCGGCTCCCACCTCACCGAGGAGCTGGTGCGCCGGGGCGCGAACGTCCGGGCTTTCGTGCTCTACAACTCATTCAATTCCTGGGGATGGCTCGACGCCTCGCCCCGGGAGATCACGGATCATCTGGACATCTTTACCGGCGACGTCCGGGACCCCTACGGCGTCAAGGCCGCCATGGCGGGGGTGGACGTGGTGCTGCATCTTGCGGCGCTCATCTCCATCCCCTACTCGTACCACTCGCCGGAAACCTTTGTGGACACCAACGTGAAGGGCACCCTGAACGTGGTCCAGGCGGCCCGGGAGCTGGCCGTGGAAAAGGTGGTGGTCACCTCCACCAGCGAGGTCTACGGCACGGCCCGGTTCGTGCCCATCACCGAGGAGCATCCCCTGAAAGGCCAGTCGCCCTATTCCGCCTCCAAGATCGCGGCGGATCAGATGGCCCTTTCCTTTCATTACGCCTTCGGCACTCCCGTGGCGGTCATCCGGCCCTTCAACACCTACGGCCCCCGCCAGTCGGCCCGGGCCGTGATCCCCACGATCATCACCCAGATCGCCTCGGGAACCCGGAACCTCCGCCTGGGGGCCCTTTCCCCCACCCGGGACTTCAACTTCGTCAAAGACGTGGCCGCCGGGTTCATCGCGGTTGCGGAATCCGAAAAGACCGTGGGCGAGGTGGTGAACGTGGGCTCGGATTTTGAGGTGTCCATCGGCGACACGGTGCGCCACATCGCGGACCTCATGAAGGCGGAAGTGGAAATCGAGACGGACGAGGCCCGGCTGCGGCCAGCGAAAAGCGAGGTGGAGCGCCTGTGGGCGGACAACGCCAAGGTCCGCCGCCTCACCGGCTGGGAACCGGCCTACGCGGGCCTGGACGGATTCAAGAGGGGACTTGCCGAGACCATCGAGTGGTTTTCCCGCCCGGAAAACCTCCAGGGTTACAAGCCCCATCTCTACAACATTTAGCAGGCTGCCCAAAAACGCGATCTGCGGCGTTGCGCTTCACCGGGAAAGGACTCAACACACAAAAGTGATGACCCTGCAACAAGTCGTCATCCCGGCGAAGGCCGGGATCCAGGGCCTTTCTAACCTAGTGAAAAGACTGGACCCCGGCCTTCGCCGGGGTGACGGTTGAGAGTGGTTTCAGGACTTATTGCAGCTTCATCAAAAGTACGCCTCGCCCTTTCCCGGATCGCGCGCCGTCGGGGTCCCCGCACGGCCGAAGGCCGGGTGGGGTGACTTGCATATCATCGTTTTTGAACAGCCTGCTCAATGCCTGTTTTTCAAAAGGCGGCTAAGGACCCCGGATGCTCGCCGGACAAATCCTGGAAATTCTGCGCGAAACCCTTCGCCCCGCCGGTCCCGTGGCTCTCCACGAGCCCGTGTTCGCCGGAAACGAGTGGGTCTATCTCAAGGACTGCCTGGACTCCACCTTTGTCTCGTCCGTGGGGCAGTACGTGAACCGGTTCGAGGAGGACCTGGCCGCCTTCACCGGCGCGGCGCGGGCCGTGGCCGTGGTGAACGGCACGGCGGCGCTCCATGTGGCGCTCCTGCTTTCCGGGGTCCGGGCCGGGGACGAGGTCCTGGTCCCGGCGCTCACCTTCGTGGCCACGGCCAACGCCGTGTCCTACCTTTCCGCCGTGCCCCATTTCGTGGACAGCGAGGAGGCCAGCCTGGGGCTTTCCCCTGCGCGGCTTGGTGAATACCTGGAGCGGATCGCGGAAATCCGGGGCGGCCAGTGCGTGAACCGGAAAACGGGCCGCACCATCCGGGCCGTGGTGCCCATGCACGTGTTCGGCCTTCCCGTGGACATGGACGCCCTCCTGAAGGTGGCGGACCGCTTCCATCTGGCGGTGGTGGAGGACGCGGCCGAGGCCCTGGGGAGCCTGTACCATGGCCGCCACGCCGGAACCCTGGCCCGGATGGGGGTGCTCTCCTTCAACGGGAACAAGCTGGTCACCACCGGCGGCGGCGGGGCCATTCTGACGGACGACATAGCCCTGGCGGACAGGGCCAGGCACCTCACCACCACGGCCCGGGTGCCCCACCCCTTTGAGGTGTCCCACGATGAGTTGGGCTTCAACTATCGCATGCCCAACATCAACGCGGCCCTGGGCTGCGCCCAGATGGAGGCCCTGCCCGGGTTTCTCGTGAAAAAGCGGGCCCTGGCCCTGGCCTACGAGGCGGCCTTTTCCGGGCTCCCGGGCGTGGCCTTTGTCCAAGAGCCCGAGGGCTGCCAATCCAACTACTGGTTGAACGCCATCCTCCTGGCCCCGGACCGGGCAACGGAGCGGGACGACATTCTCCGGCTCACCAACGAACACGGTCTCATGACCCGGCCCGCCTGGACCCTCATGCCGGATCTGCCCATGTACCGTTCCTGCCCGTCCATGGAGCTTCCCGTGGCCCGGGACCTGGTGCGGCGCATCGTGAACCTGCCCAGCGGCCCGGGGCTCATGGACCGGGCAAAGAGGGAGGGGGCCTCATGAAACCCGGGCTCATCCTCATCGGCGGCGGGGGGCATTGCCGGTCCTGCATCGAGGTTGTCGAGGCCCAAGGGGTCTGGCGCATCGTGGGGGTTCTGGACCTGCCGGAAAAGGCCGGGACGGAGGTGCTGGGCTACCCGGTCCTGGGAGGGGACGAGTTGATCCCGGACCTCATGAACCAGGGCCACGCCTTTCTGGTCAGCCTGGGCCAGATCAGGAGCCCGGACCGGCGCATGGAGATTTTCGCCCGGCTTGCGGAACTCAAGGCCCGTCTGGCCACGGTGGTGTCGCCCCATGCGGTGGTGTCGCCCCACTCCAGCCTGGGCCGGGGCACGGTGGTCATGCACCGGGCCGTGGTGAACGCCGGGGCCGTGCTGGGGGAAAACGTCATCGTGAACACCGGCGCGGTCATCGAGCATGACGCCCGGATCGGGGACCACTGCCACGTGTCCACCGGCGTCCTGGTGAACGGCGGGGCTGTGCTGGGGGCCGGGAGCTTTGTCGGAAGCCGGGCCGTGGTGCGGGAGGGTGTCCGGATCGGGGAGCGCTGCGTGGTGGGGGCCGGGGCCGTGGTCATGGCCGACCTGCCGGACAAGGCCGTGATGAAGGCCGGGGCCGGGGCGCTTGCCGGGGCCGGGCCGGTGATGGTCATCGCCGAGGCAGGGGTGAACCACAACGGCCGCCTGGACCTTGCGTTGAAGCTCGTGGATGCGGCTGCGGCCGCCGGAGCGGATTACGTGAAATTCCAGACCTTTTCCCCGGACCGGCTCGTCACCCGGAACGCGGCCAAGGCGGATTATCAGAAGGCTCGCGCCGGGGGCGGCAGCCAGCACGAGATGCTGGCGCGCCTGGCCCTTTCCGAAGACGATCACCGGGCGCTCCTGGCCCGGTGCCGGGAACGGGGCATCGGCTTTCTCTCGTCGCCGTTCGACCTGGAATCCATCGAATTCCTCCAAAGCCTGGGCCAGACCCTATGGAAGATCCCCTCCGGGGAGATCACCCACCTGGCCTTTTTGCGGAAAATCGGGTCCCTGGGGGGGCGGGTGATCCTTTCCTCGGGCATGGCGGAGCTTTCCGAAATCGGGGACGCCCTGGACGTGCTGGCCGAAAGCGGCACGCCCCGGGAGAAGGTCACGGTGCTCCAGTGCCACACCGAGTACCCCACGGCCTTTGCCGACGCCAACCTCCGGGCCATGGACACCATCGACCGGGCCTTCGGCGTGGCCGTGGGGTTTTCCGACCACACCCCTGGCATCGAGGCTTCGGTGGCTGCCGTGGCCCGGGGAGCCGGGGTCATCGAAAAGCACCTGACCCTGGACCGGAGCCTGCCCGGCCCGGACCACGCGGCCTCCCTGGAACCAACGGAGATGACGGCCCTGGTTTCGGCCATCCGCAACGTGGAAATGGCCCTGGGCGACGGCGTGAAGGCCCCCACCGGGGTGGAGATGAAAAACCGCCTGGCCGCCCGGAAAAGCCTGGTGGCCTCCAAAAGCATCAGCAAGGGCGAGATCTTTTCCCCGGAGAACGTGACCGCCAAGCGTCCCGGCACCGGGGTCTCCCCCATGGAGGCGGACCAATGGATGGGCCGCGTGGCATCCAGGGATTACGAACAGGACGAGCCGCTATGAAAAAGGTCTGCATCATCACCGGCACCCGGGCCGAGTACGGGCTTTTGGCTCCTCTCATGGCCGAGGTGCGGGACGACCCGGCGCTGGAACTTCAGGTGGTGGCCACGGCCGCGCACCTTGCCCCGGAGTTCGGCCTCACGTACCTGGAGATCGAGGCGGACGGGTTTCCCATCAACCGCAAGGTGGAGATGCTTCTCGCATCAGACAGCCCGTTTGCTGTGGCGAAATCCATGGGCCTGGGCATGATCGCCCTTTCCGATGTCCTCCGGGACCTGGCCCCGGACGTGGTGGTGCTTCTGGGCGACCGGTTCGAGACCCTGGCTGCGGCGGCGGCCTGCGCCGTGTGCCTTGTGCCCGTGGCCCACATCCATGGGGGCGAGCTTTCCCTGGGGGCTGTGGATGACGCCTTCCGCCACGCCATCACCAAGATGAGCCTTTTGCATTTCGTGAGTACGAAGACCTACCGCCGCCGGGTCATCCAGATGGGCGAGGACCCGTCCCGGGTGTTCTGGGTGGGGGCCATGGGGGTGGAGAACGCCTTGAACCTGGAGCTTTTGGGGCCCAGCGAACTGGCCGGGGTTTTGGGATTTGATCCGGCCCAACCCTATGTGATGGTCACCTTCCACCCCGCCACTCTGGAGGAAGACACCGCCGAATCCCAGTGCAACGAACTTTTGGCCGCGCTTTCGGCCTTCCCCAAGCTCCGGGCGGTCTTCACCTTTGCCAACGCCGATGCCGGGGGCCGGGCCGTGAACCGGATGATCCGGGAGTATTGCGAATCCCGGCCGGGCATGGCCCAGGCCCACGCCTCCCTGGGGCGGCTGAACTACCTGTCCGCCGTTCGGCTTTCCCGGGCCGTGCTGGGCAACTCCAGCTCGGGCATCCTGGAGGCTCCGGCCCTGGAAACGCCCACGGTGAACATCGGCGGCCGCCAGGCAGGCCGGGTCCGGGCGAAAAGCGTCCTGGACTGCGAGCCGGAGCGGGACTCCATCCGAACGGCCCTGGAAAAGGCCCTGTCCCCGGAGTTCCGGGAGGGCCTGGCGGGCATGGAAAACCCCTATCACCGCCCCGGCACGGCCCGGGCCATCCGGGACGCGATCCGGGATTTCGACTTTTCCGGCACCCGGAAAAAGGGCTTTTACGACCTGCCCGGAGAGGACCTGCCATGAAAACCTGGGAATCCACCCTCCTTTCCCCGGATCAGAGCGTGCTCACCGCCCTGGCGACCATGGACCGGTCAGCCCTCCAGATCGGCCTGGTGGTGGACGGGGGCCAACGGCTCCTGGGCACCGTGACCGACGGCGACGTGCGCCGGGCGCTTTTGGCGGGCAAGGACCTGAAAAGCCCCGTGAGCGGGATCATGTTCACGGGCTTCACATCCGCCTCGCCCGGGGATTCGGACGAGGCGGTCCTTTTCGCCATGCGGAAAAAGGACCTGCGCCAGATTCCCGTGGTGGACCCGGAGGGGCGGGTCGTGGGCCTGCGGCTTCTCCGGGACATGGTGAGGCCCGGGAACCGGGAGAACCTGGTGGTGCTCATGGCCGGGGGGGAGGGCGCGCGCCTGCTGCCGCTCACCGAAAACCGCCCCAAGCCCATGCTCCACGTGGCGGGAAAGCCCGTGCTCCAGACCATCATCGAGAACTTCGCGGCCCAGGGGTTCCGCAGGTTCCAGGTGTCCGTGAACTACCTGGGCCAGATGATCGAGGATCATTTCGGTGACGGCTCGGCCCTGGGGGTTTCCATCGGCTACCTCCGGGAGGACCGCAAGCTCGGCACGGGCGGGGCCCTGGGGCTGCTCCCCGAGCGGCCGGACGCGCCTTTTTTCGTCATGAACTCGGACCTTTTGACCACCGTGGGCTTTTCCAAGATCCTGGACTTCCACCTGGCCAACCGGGCCCAGGCCACCATGTGCGTGCGCCAGTACCAGTTCGAGGTGCCCTACGGCGTGGTCCGGGCCGCCGGCCACAAGCTTTCCGGCATCGACGAGAAACCCGTGCACCGCTTCTTCGTGAACGCAGGCATCTACGTGCTGGACCCGGCGGTCCTGGATCTGGTGCCCCAAAACGAGTTCCTGGACATGCCCACCCTGTTCACGCGCCTCATGGAAAAAGGCGGCGAATGCGTGGTGTTCCCCCTCTGCGAATACTGGCTGGACATCGGCCACCGGGAAGACTACGAACGCGCCAAGGGCGAATACCCCGGGGTGCTGAGCGGGACGGAAACCGCTTAGATGGACGCCGATCTTACGTTTATCGAGGACCTGAAAGACCTCACGGTCTTCATCCCCACCCATGAACGCCCGGGGTACCTGGCCCGTATACTTGCCTATTGGCTCCATTACGGAATGACGCCCCGGGTGGTGGTGTGCGACTCCTCCCAGGAGCCCTTTGCCATGGGGGCCGGGTTCCCCGGGCTCCGGTACTTCCATTTTCCCGGCGCGCCCTACGTGGAAAAGGTCGCCCGATGCCTCGCGGAAGTGGGCACCCCTTATGTGGTGTTCAACGCGGACGATGATTTCCTGGCCCCCCGGGCGGTTGGCGAATGCGTCCGGTTTCTGGAGCAAAACCCGGATCACGCCTCGGCCCAGGGCAGGCAGGCTGTGTTTTCCGTGGAAGGGGACCGCCTCAGGTTCAAGGCGGTGTATCGGGACAACTCCCGGATGAACGTGGATTCCAACGACCCGGCCCAACGGATTTCCCAGGCCTTTTCGCCCTACATGAACCAGTTCTACGCGGTCCATTGCACCGAAAACCTCCGGGACTTTTTTGCCCATGCCCGGGAAAACGGCATCCGATACCCCATCCTCCTGGAGATCCTCCTGTCCCTGGTTTCCGCAGCCCGGGGCCGCCACCGCATCCTGGACGTGTTCTACTACGCCCGGGAACAGGTGGCGGATTCCGGGGGAAGCCGATATAAGAGGCTCGACCTCGTTTTGGCATCATCGGAACTTCGGGACGAATGCCGGGCCATGGTCCGGCTGGCCGGCCAGTTTCTTGCCCGGGCCTCGGGCATGGGCCAGCCGGACGCCGAGGCAGCCGTGGGCCGGGCCCTGGACGCCTACCTGGAAAATCTCCCCCCCGCGCCGGGAGGCTTTTCCCGGGTGAAGTCCCGGCTCAGAGGGGCGCTCCCGGAAGCGTTGGTCCGGGCGGTCCGGGCCGGGGAACCGACAGACGAGGACTTTTCAACGTATCTCGCCGGGTTCGGCCCCGGAGCCCGGGAGGATTTGGCGGTCATGGCCGGGCACATTCGGGCTTTCAGGGCTTAGGGCCTTGTTTTCCGCCCCGGGAATGGGCCTGGCCCCGGCCCTGGCGGCCAAGGCGGTCCTATTCGCCGCCTGCAGGGGGATCATGGCCAAAAGATACCTTCTGGAGAAAAGGGGGAAAGCGTGAGCCGACCCATATGCATCATCGCGGAAATGGCCTGCTCCCACGAGGGAGACCCCAAGCTCGCCCGGACCATCATCGACGGCGCGGGCGATGCCCGCGCGGACGCCATCCAGTTCCAGATCTGGCGGGCGGCGGACATCATGGTGCCGCACCACCCGGACTTTCCGGTGCTCCGGAGGATCGAGCTTTCCCGGGAGGACTGGGCCGGGCTCTTCGCCCATGTCCGGGAGCGTTACCCGGCCATGCAGGTCATCGCCTGCGTGTATGAGGAGAAGAGCGCGGACTTTGCCGAGGAGATGGGGGCCGATGCCTTCAAGATCCACTCGGCGGACCTCTCCAACCCCGGGCTCCTGGCCCACGTGGCAAAAAAGAACCGGAGGGTGGACCTTTCCACCGGAGCCTCCACCGTGGACGAGATCGCTCTCGCCATTCGGGCCATCCGCCGGGCCTCGGACTGCCCGGTCTGGCTCATGCATGGCTACCAGGTCTTCCCCACACCCCCGGACGGGGTTCACATGGACTTCATGATGAAGCTCAAATCCCTGTTCGAGATGCCTGTGGGCTACCAGGACCACTCGGACGCCGAGTCCCCGGCAGCCTTTCACCTCTGCGCGGCAGCCGCAGGCATGGGAGTGGACGCCGTGGAAAAGCACATCACCCACGACCGGAGCCAGAAGGGCATCGACCATCAGGCCGCCCTGAACCCGGACGAGTTTTCCCGGTTCACGGCCATGATCCGCCAGATCGAGGCGGCCCGGGGTTTTGCCGTGCCCAGGGCCTTTTCCCCGGACGAGGAAAGGTACCGGAAATATTCCAAAAAAAGCATCGTGGCCGCCCGGGACCTCCCGGCCGGGCACGTCCTGGCCGAAGGCGACCTGGCCTTCATGCGGGCCGAGGAACTGGGGCTGCCCCCGGACCGGGTTGCCAGGCTTCTGGGCAAGGCCCTGGCCCGGCCCGTGGCGGCCCTGCGCCTGGTGGGCGAGGCGGACCTCGAACGATAAGCGGGGGAATGGTCCTGGCAACGCGCTCCAAGCCGGGTCCCCCCCCTTTGAAAAAGGGGGGGATTTCTTTTTTTGTTTGGCTTTTTATCTTTTTGGATCATTCCCCGGATAAGCCACATACCAGGCAGGAGATTGGCGTTCCCAGGGGCCATGGCCTTGGCGAACGGCCTGTTTATTTCATGAAAAGGGTAGGACGGAAAAGAAGGAGAACCAGTGGACTGCGCCATCCTCATCACGGCCCGCTTGAAATCCCGGCGGCTCCCCAAAAAGGCCCTGCTCCCCATCCAGGGCCGTTCCATGCTGGGCCACATGGTGGACCGCCTGCGCCTGGCGAAACACCCCGGGGCCATCATCCTGTGTACCTCGCCACTCCCCGAAGACGACCCCCTGGCGGCGTTCGCCGAGGCCGAGGGCATCCTCTCCTACCGGGGCCACCCGGATGACGTGCTGGAGCGCCTCACCAGCGCCGCACAAAAGTTCGACGTGGGCACGGTCATCAGCTGCACGGCGGACAATCCCTTTGTGGACCCGGAATATATTGATTTTCTTGTTGATTTTCATTGGGCGAACCGTCACGACTTCACCCGGGTGGAGGGGCTTCCCTGGGGGGTGTTCGCCTACGCCATCGAGCGGGCGGCCATGGAACGGGCCATCACCATCAAGGACGAGGTGGACACGGAGGTGTGGGGCGGGTACTTCACCCAGACCGGGCTTTTTTCGGTGGGGGTGATGGAGGTGGCGGACGGGGCCGTGCGGCGGCCCGAATACCGTCTCACCGTGGACGAGCCCGCAGACTTCGAACTGGTGACCCAAATCTTCGACGCCCTCCTTGAGCCGGGAAAGGTGTTCCCCCTGGCGGACATCGTGCGTCTGCTGGACGAAAACCCGGAGCTGGCCGCCGTGAACGCCGAAGTGGCCCAGGCCCCGGGCAAGCCCATCCGGGTGAAGGGGAAATGAGGCCCGCCATTCCCGGATGTGCCGGGACCTCCTGTACCGGGAGATCGAAAGACGAACAAATCCAGGGCGTTTTAACGTGCTGAAATAAGGGGGTTCCCTATTCCCGCTTTCATGGGGATAAGTTTGATGAAGCTGCAACAAGTCCTGAGACCACTCTCAACCGTCACCCCGGCGAAGGCCGGGGTCCAGTCTTTTTATTAGGTTACAAAGACCCTGGATCCCGGCCTTCGCCGTGATGACGACTTTTTGCCTCTCCATCATTCGTAGCAAAAAGGGGATTTTAGATTTTTTGCGGGGCCATCATAGATAGTACGTGGCCGAGGCGTTGTCCGACTCCCAGGCCGTGACCGAGTGAACCTGGACGCCCGCGCCGGAAAGGAGGGGCGCAAGCCTGTCCGCCACGTGTCGGGCGATGTTCTCCGAGCTGGGGGGGACCTGGGCAAAGTCCGGCAGTTCGTTCAAGAACTTGTGGTCCAGGCCGGCCATGACCCCGGCCACGTGCTTCTTCAGCACGCCGAAGTCCAGGAGCACGCCCCCGTTGTCCAGTTCCTCCCCCCGGACCCGGACCTCGATCTTCCAGTTGTGGCCGTGGAGATTCTCGCACTTGGTCCCCACCATGGCCAGCTGGTGGGCCGCCGCGAAATGGGTTTTCACCTTGAGTTCGTACATGGCCTAAACCTTGGGCGCCGGGAAGCCACTCCCCGGTGTCAGTGGTCGCCTCCGCGAAGGAAGCTCTTGATCTTGTGGGAGATTTTGTTTTCCTCCTGCCGGGCGAACTCCCGGAGGAGTTCCTCCTGCTTCTTGGAAAGCCCGGTGGGGGTTTTCACCAGGACCTGGATGACCTGGTCCCCCCGGCCGTTGCCCCTCAGCGACGGGATGCCCTCGTGGGGCAGGGTGTAGATGTCGCCGGGCTGGGTGCCCTTTTTGATCTTAACGGCCATGGAGCCCGACAGGGTGGGCACGTGGATCTCGTCCCCCAGAGCGGCCTGGACAAAGGAGACGGGCACCTGGCACACCACGTTGTCGCCGTCCCGGACAAAGAACTCGTGGGGTTTCACCCTCAGGAACACGTACAGGTCCCCGGGAGGCCCGCCGCTGGGGCCTCCCTCGCCCTCGCCGGTGAGGCGCAGGCGGGAGCCCGAGTCCACGCCCGGAGGAATGCGCACGGAAACGGTCTTTTTCACCTGGACCAGGCCCGCGCCCCGGCATTCGGGACAGGGGCTGGGGATGGACTTGCCCGCCCCCCGGCAGTAGGGGCAGGTGGTGCGCATGGTGAAGAAACCCTCGGTGCGGGAAACCTGGCCCGTGCCGCCGCAGAACCGGCAGTTCTCCGGCTTGGTGCCGGGTTCGCAGCCGGAGCCCTCGCAGGAGGAGCAGGTCTCGCGCTTTTTCAGCTCGATCTCCTTCTCCACCCCGAATGCGGCCTCCAGAAACTCCAGGACAAGATCGTAGCGCAGGTCCGCGCCCCGCTGGACCTGCGCCCCTCCGCCCCGCCTCCGGCCCGTTCCGCCGAAGAGATCCCCGAAGATGTCCCCGAAGTTGGAAAAGATGTCCTCGAAACCCCGGAAGCCCGAGAATCCCGAATTCTGGAGGCCTTCGTGGCCGTAGCGGTCATAGAGCTGGCGTTTCTCGGCGTCCCGCAAAACCTCGTAGGCCTCGGCGGCCTCCTTGAACAGCTCCTCGGCCTCGGGGTCCCCGGGGTTCCGGTCCGGGTGGCATTGAAGGGCCATCTTCCGGTAGGCGGCCTTGATCTCCCCGTCGGCGGAGGTTCTTTCCACGCCCAGGATTTCGTAGTAGCAGCGTTTGGTTCCCATAAATCATCCACAGCCGGCCGGAAAGCCGGTGAAAGTTTCATCAAAAGGCAGCCAGGGGCAGGTCAAACACCCGGTTCCCCGGGTGGGCAAATGGAGTGAAAGGCCCGTCCGCCCTGGGCATTGGCGCCACCAGCCCTGTTTTCCCTCCCGGAAAAAGGATTTCCGAGGGGAAACTAACACACCCCCCAGCCTTGTCAATGCGGCGGTCTGTCGGATATCCGGGGGAAAGGGGGAATCGCCCAAAAGAATAAGGAAACAGCCCATCATCCCAAGGGTCCGGCCCCGGGGGCGGGATCAGGAAGGGTTGAGCAGCCCCCCCACCCGTTGGCGCATGGCGTCCAGGCCGGTCAGGGCGAAGCGGTTGATGGCCCGGGTGAACTCCTCGGGCTTGCCCAGGAGAAAGAGGATCTTTTCCCGGAGTGATTCCCGGTTGACCCGGCCCCAATCCAGGTAGTCCACCAGATGCTGCCCGTGGAGGGCCTGGGCCCGGATGAGCTGCTCCTTCCGGGGGACCTCCCGGGGGATGAGGAGCGACAGGCGCTTCTGGGAGAGGATCTCGCACACCGTGTTGTATCCACCCATGGAAACCACCAGGTCCGAAGCGGCCATCAGCTTTTCCATGCGCCGGTAGAACCCGTGGGTCCGGGCCCCCACCCGCCGGGCCCGCTCCATGACGACGGCGCGCTGGGCCGCAGGCATGAAGGGGCCGGTGACCAGGATGCTCCGGAAGGGAACGGGGCCGGCCTCCAGCATGGACAGGTAGGCGTCCATGAGTTCGTACCCGTCCCCCCCCCCGCCGGCTGTCACCACCACCAGGGGTTCGCCGTTCCCGCAGCGAAGTTCGCTCCTCGCTCGGGCGAAGGAGGCCGGGTCCGGCACCTTTCGGGGGATGTAGCCCGTGAAGTGCATCTTGCCCTGAACCCGCTCCATGGCGTACTCGGCAACGGGGTCGTAGAAATTCCGGTTTCCGTAGACCCATATCTCGCTGTACAGCTCTTCCAGGACCTCGTAGACCCCCCGCTTGGTCCAGTCCGCGCGCACCACCTCCGCTTCGTCCATGACGTCCCGAAGCCCCAGGATGGTCCGGGTATGCTGCTTCCTGGACGCGATCCACTGGAGGGTGGGCAGGACCTCCTTTTTCAGGCCCAGGGGCTCCTTGTCCACGATGAAGAGGTGGGGGGCAAAGGCCTTGGCCGTGCTGGTGATGATGTTCTTGCGGATGGCCAGGGCGTGCTCCGGGTGGATGCGGATGGCCAGGGGTTGATACTCCTCATTGGTCTTTTTGATCATGCCCGGGATGCGCACGAAATCCACGTTGGGCGGCAGGGAAAACCGCCCGGCGATGGGGGAGCCCGTGAGGATGAGGACGTTCACCTGGGGGCCGGCCAGGGCCGAGGCTATTGCCAGGGTCCGGCGGATGTGGCCCAGCCCATAGGTGTCGTGGGAGTACATCAGCACATTGGTGATGGGCTTGGATTTGCGGGCCATGGCGAGGGAGGCCTTTCCTGGGAACTCCGGGATCAGTCCGCCGGGGTTTCTCCCCGGGCGGCGAGATAATCCGCAAGTACGAAGCGTTTCCGTTTTTCCAGGTTCCGGGCCAGATCATCCGGAGCCATGGGCCGGCGCTCGCCGATCTTTTTCGCCGGAACCCCGGCCCAGATTTCGTAGGGGCCGGGGTTTTTCGTGAGCACCGCCCCGGCGGCCACCACCACGCCGTTGGGGATTTCCGTGGCCTGGTACAGGACCATGGCGCCATCGTGAATCCAGACGTCCGCGCCGATGTACTTGTCCTGCCAGAGGACGCCGTGCTCCTCCTGGACCGTGAGCAGGGGCCTCCGGGAAAGGTGCGCGTGGTCATGGGTGTACACGCGGCACCGGGCCCCCAGCATACACCAGGGCCCCAGGTGGATGTTTCCGGTGAGGTCGCAGAACGCGAACCTGGACAGGCAGAGGTTGGTTTCCCGGCCCGGACTGGTGAAGACCTCGGGCGAAAGCACGAACTGGCCCTTGTGTACGTTCTTGTGGGGCCGCCGCCCGGCCTGTTCCATGGCCAGAGCCAACTCATCGGTCGTCAGGGTGGCGCGTTCGAACCCCATGAAAAGCCTTTCGTTTGGACGTGAAGGACCCGGCGGCATAATAGGAAACAGCCAGCCGGGTGTCAATGGAGCCGGGAAAACGGGGCAGGGCCGCTGATTTTGTTGGGGATCGAACAAAAACCCTTGCACGGGACATGGTATGGGGTTAAATAGTTCGCTTGGCAAACCATCCCCAAACGCAGCGATAAAGCTGTCACCCCTATCCGCCCGCCGCTGCGGGCCCCCTGGAGGAGGAGAAGCCCCATGGAAAAAATTTGGGTCAAGAACTACGATCCGGGCGTTCCCGCCGAAATCAACCCTGACGACTATGCCAGCATCGTCGAAATCTTCGAGACGGCCTGCAAGAAATTCGGCAACCGGCCGGCCTTCCACAACATGGGCAAGAACATCAGTTTCTCGGAGCTGGACAACCTCACCAAGAAGTTCGCCTCCTATCTCCAGAACGATCTGAAGCTGGAAAAGGGCGACCGGGTCGCCCTCATGATGCCCAACATCCTCCAGTACCCCGTGGCGCTCTTCGGCCTGCTCCGGGCCGGGATGGTCGCGGTGAACGTGAACCCCCTCTACACCGCCCGGGAGCTGGAGCACCAGCTGAAGGACTCGGGGTCCAAGGCCATCGTCATCTTCGCCAACTCGGCCGCGACCCTCCAGAAGGTGGTGGGAAAGACCCCGGTGAAGCACATCCTGGTGACCCAGATCGGCGACATGCTGGGCTTCCCCAAGAGCCTTCTGGTGAACTTCGTGCTGAAGAAGGTCAAGAAGATGGTCCCGGCCTACGAGCTTCCCGGGGCCAGGGACTTCATGGCCGCCGTGAACTCCGGCGACGCCTCGAAGTTCAAACCCGTGGCCCTCACCCACAAGGACATTGCCTTCCTCCAGTACACGGGCGGCACCACGGGCGTGTCCAAGGGCGCCATCCTCACCCACAGGAACATCGTATCCAACGTGCTCCAGGCGGGCGGCTGGATCCGGAACCTCGTGAACGAGGACGGGGAGATCATCATCACGCCCCTGCCGCTCTACCACATCTTCTCCCTGACGGCGAACTGCCTCATCTTCTTCTCCCTGGGCGGCACGAACGTCCTCATCACCAACCCCCGGGACTTCCCGGGTTTCATCAAGGAGTTGAAGAAGTGGGAGTTCACGGCCATGACCGGCGTGAACACCCTGTTCAACGCCCTTTTGAACAACCCCGACTTCGCCACCGTGGACTTTTCCCACCTCCACGTGGCCCTGGGCGGCGGCATGGCGGTCCAGGCGGCTGTGGCCAAGAAGTGGAAGGAGGTCACCAAGACCCCCTTGATCGAGGCCTACGGCCTCACCGAGACCTCCCCGGCGGCCTGCATGAACCCCATGACCCTCAAGGAATACTCCGGCTTCATCGGCCTGCCCATCTCCTCCACCATCGTGTCCATCCGGGACGACGACGCCAAGGAGGTCCCTCTGGACACGGTGGGCGAAATCTGCATCCAGGGCCCCCAGGTGACCCAGGGCTACTGGAACCGGCCCGAGGAGACCGCCAAGGTCATGACCGAGGACGGCTTCTTCCGCACCGGCGACATGGGTTTCATGAACGACGGCGGCTACGTCAAGCTGGTGGACCGGAAAAAGGACATGGTCAACGTGTCCGGCTTCAACGTCTACCCCAATGAGGTCGAGGAAGTGGCTGTCATGCATCCCAAGGTCCTGGAGGCTGCGGTCATCGGCGTGCCGGACGACAAGAGCGGCGAGGCGGTGAAGCTTTTCGTGGTGAAAAAGGACCCGTCCCTGACCGTGGACGAGTTGAAGGCCTTCTGCAAGGAGAACCTCACGGGCTACAAGGTGCCCAGACACTACGAGTTCCGCGAGGACCTGCCCAAGTCCAACGTGGGCAAGATCCTGCGCAAGGACCTGCGCGGCTAGCAGGCTGCCCAAAAACGCGATCTGCGGCGTTGCACTTCGCCAGGAAAGGGCTCAACGTACAAATGTACGCCTCGCCCTTTCCTGGCTCGTGCGCCTTGCATATCGCGTTTTTGAACAGCCTGCGTTCAAAAGGCTGTTCACCCGGGCTTAAAGATCCAGGCGTCTTTTCCCGGCCCGGCCGGACCTCCCCCCGGAGGCCCCGGCCGGGCCGTTGTTTTTGCGGGCAGCCCCGGGAAAGTCAGGCCCAGGCCCTGGAAAAATGGGCGGATTCGTTGTATTCTGTGTTCCCGATCAGCGAAGCGATCCTGTCCCCCCCTCAACGAGGGCAGCCATGGAAGAACCCCGCTACAACGTATATTTCTCCGGCGAACTCCTCACCGGGCGCACCCCCGAGGACGTAGGCCCGGCCCTGGCCCGGCTCCTGGACATGGTTGAGGAGGACACGGACCTCCTCTTTTCCGGCGAGCCCGTCATGGTGGCCACGGACCTGGACAAGGAAAAGGCCATGGCGCTCCGCCTGGCCTTCATGCGCGCCGGAGCCCTGTGCGTGGTGGAAAAACAGCCCGGCACCGGCGAGTCGGAAACCCCGCCGCCGCCCCCTTCCGGCATCCAGCGCACCGTCACCTGCCCCCACTGCAACAAACCCCAGCCCCCGGCCCGGGAATGCCACTACTGCGGACAACGGATGAAGAAACCGCAGGGGTAGGAAAGCGTGGGGGGAACCTTTTTGGAAAAAAAGGTTCCCCCCACACCCCCTTCCCAAAAACTTTTTGGGTCGGGTGCTTCGCACCCTTGAAAAAAACCGGCGCGATCCCGGACACCGTCATTCCGGCGAAGGCCGGAATCCAGTTCGCCCATCCCGGCGGGGAAAGCCGAGAGAAAAAAAAGGGGCCCATCCTTGAGAAAAGGACAGGCCCCCTTGTTTTTTGTGACGCGCTTTTTGACCGGTTACGCGGCCTTTTCCAAACGCACGGCGCAGACCTTCAGCTCCGGGATGCGGGCGATGGGGTCCAGCGCGGAGTTGGTGAGGAGGTTCACGGCCTGTTTGGCCCAGTGGAACGGGATGAACACCGTGCCGGGCTCGGTCATGTCGCCCACCACGGCCGGAACCGTGATCTTGCCCCGGCGGGAGGCCACGGAAACCAGGTCGCCCTGGGCCACTCCCAGCCGGTCCGCGTCCTCCTGGCTGATCTCCACGAAGCACTCGGGCGACTGGGCGTTCAGGCCCTCGGATTTCATGGTCATGGTGCCCGTGTGGTACTGGTAGAGCACCCGGCCGGTGGTGAGGTACAGGGGATAGTCGTCGTCCGGCATTTCGGCCGGGGGCTTGAATCCTATGGCGGAAAACACCCCCAGGCCACAGGAGAACTTGTCCATGTGCAGGCAGGGCGTGCCCGGGTGGTCCGTGCCCGTGCAGGGCCAGAACAGGCCGTCGCTGTCGATGCGCTCGTAGTTGATGCCGCAGTACGTGGGCGTCACGGACCCGATCTCCGCGAAGATCTGCCGGGCGTTTTCGTAGGCCATGGGATAGCCCATGCGGCTGGCCACGCCGCAAAGGATGTCCCAGTCGGTCCGGGCTTCGCCGGGTCCGTCCACGGCCTTTCTCACCCTTTGGACCTTGCGCTCCGTGTTGGAAAAGGTGCCATCCTTTTCCGCGAAGCAGAGCGACGGCAGGACCACGTCCGCCAGCTTGGCCGTCTCGGTGAGGAAGATGTCCTGGACCACCAGGAAATCCAGGGCTTTCAGGCACTTTTCCGCGTGGCGGAGGTCCGGGTCCGAGACCATGGGGTTTTCGCCGATGATGTACAAGGCTGAAAACTCGCCCTCGTGTGCTGCGGGGAGCATCTGGGTCACGGTGAGGCCGGGCTTGTCCGAAAGCCCGGTGACGCCCCAGGCGGCTTCCATGCGCTTTTTGGCGTCGGCGTTGTTCACGGCCTGGTACCCGGAGTACACGTTGGGCAGGCCGCCCATGTCGCAGGCCCCCTGGACGTTGTTCTGGCCCCGGAGCGGGTTCACCCCGCCGCCTTCCACGCCCACGTTGCCGCAGAGCATGGCCAGGTTGGCCAGGGACTTCACGTTGTCCGTGCCGCAGGTGTGCTGGGTGATGCCCATGGCGTAGAGGATGGACGCCGCCTTGGCCGAGGCATAGAGCCGCGCCGCCTCCACCAGCTGGTCCGCCGGAATGCCGCTGATCTCCTCCACCTTTTCCGGGGTAAAGGGCTCCACGGCCTTTTTCAGGTCTTCCAGGCCCACCGTTCGGCTGGTGACGTAGGACTCGTCGTACAGCCCCTCCTCGATGATGACCCGCATCATGCCGTTGATCCACGCCACGTCCGTGCCCAAGGTCTGGCGCAGCCAGAGGGTGGCGTGTTTCGTGATGGGGATCTTCCGGGGGTCCACCACGATGAGCTTCGCACCCTTGGCGATGCCCCGCTTGGCGTAGGTGGACAGCACCGGATGGTTCTCGGTGGTGTTGGACCCGGTTATGAGCAGGACGTCCGCTTTTTCCACGTCCTTGATGGGGTTCGTCATGGCTCCGGAACCGAAGGCGGCGGCCAGACCGGCCACCGTGGAGCTATGTCAGAGTCGTGCGCAGTGATCCACGTTGTTGGTTTTCAGCACCGCCCGGGAGAATTTCTGGGCGATGTAGTTCTCCTCGTTGGTGACCCGGGCGCTGGTGAGGACCCCCAGCTTGTCCGGCCCCTTGGTTTCCTTGAGTTCGCCCAGACGTTTGGCCACCAGATCCAGGGCCTCGTCCCAGGAGGCTTCCCGGAACCCGTCCCCTTCCTTGATGAGGGGCGTGGTGAGGCGGTCCGGGTGGGACACGAAGTGGAAGCCGAACCGGCCCTTGACGCAGAGGGAACCGTAATTGGGACCCACCTCTTCCACGCCCGTGACCTTGACGACCTTGTTGTCCTTCACGTGGAGCCAAAGCTGGCAGCCCACGCCGCAATAGGAGCAGGTGGTACGGACGCGGGTGGTCTCCCAGGGCCGGACCGTGTACCGGCTGCCCTTTTCCACCAGGGCCCCCACGGGGCAGGCCTGGATGCACTCCCCGCAGAACACGCAGTCCTCGTTGGCCAGGGGAAAGTCCGTCAGAGGCGTCACCTTGGAGTTTTCATCCCGCATCGAGGCGTCAATGGCCATGTTGACCTGGATCTCGTTGCAGGCCTGGACGCACCGGCCGCACTGGATGCACCGGGCGTAGTCGCGAAAGATGAAGGGGTTCACGGACTGGCGGGGGTACTCGCCTTCCCGGGGGAAGTGGTCGCCGCAAACCTGATAGCGGTAGGCCAGTTCCTGGAGTTGGCAGTCCCCCCAGGCGGGGCAGAGGTCGTCCGCTCCGTCGGAAGCCTGGACCGCCATCTGGAAGCTCGTCCAGTCCTGGCTGTCCGCGCCCCGCACCGCGCAGTTGTGGAACCCGGAATCCAGGAACCGTTTGATGACCGCCTTGCGCTCGGCCACCACGCAGGGGCTTTCGGTGCGCACGGTCATCCAGGACTCGGCGGGGGTCATGCAGGCGCGGACGAGTTCGCCGGGCCGCTCGGCCAGTTCCACCACGCAGACTCCGCAGACCCCCGTGGGGGTGGCCCGGGCCAGGTGGCAGAGGCTGGGGATGTCCAGGCCGTTTTTCTTCGCTGCATCCAGGAGGGTATCCCCGGGCTGGAAGGCGTATTCCCGGCCGTTGATCCGGAGGGTATCTTGTCTGGTCATGTCGCCTCGATGGTACGGATGGACGTTGCAATCCCGGCCCGTTCCGACGGGCGGGGTTTCCCGGGGTGGGTATAGCAGGTTGGCCGGGTTTGTCAATGGAGGCGGCGGGTTGGGAGGGCGTTCCGGGGCGGGAAAATGGGGCAGGAAGACTCTCCCCCCTTTTCCAAAAGGGCACGGACCTCCCCCCTTTTCCAAAGGGGGGCCGGGGGGGATTCGCCCCGGCTGGCTCCTATTCCTTTTTTTTCAGCAGATTTTCCAGGGCGCCGAAGGGGCGGTGGGTGGAGAAGGAGGCCTGGCCGTTGCCAGGGCCGTCCTGGGCGTAGGCGTCAGCCACTTCGTTTCTGGAGTGCTCGTTGTCGTGGCAGTAGAGGCAGAGGAGTTCCCAGTTGCTGCCGTCGGGCGGGTTGTGGCCGTGGTCGTGGTCCCGGTGGTGGACGGTGAGTTCCTTCAAGCGCTTGCCGGAAAACTCCCGGCCGCACCGGCCGCAGACGTGGGGGAAGAGCTTCATGGCCCGTTCCCGGTAGCCGCGTTCCCGTTCCTCCCGGTTCCGGAGGGCCTCTTTCACGACGTTGGAGCGGTCATCCTGGCCAGTCATGGCGGTTTTCCTCGGGGCCGGGCGGGTCCCGGCGTTTACGCCCCCCTTTCCCAAGGATCTTCTATAAATTTCGGGAAGGAATTGGGCGATGATTACGGGTTAACCTCTTTAATTTGTATGGGAAACGCTTGGTGATACGCCCGGCGGGTTTTCCCGGAACCGTCATCCCGGCGAAGCCCGGGATCCAGGGCTTTTGTAACGCATGGAAAAAACGGGATTCCGGCCTTCGCCGGAATGACGACTTTGGCAGATTTTGGACTTACTGCATCACCATCAGCCTTGGGGGCGCCCTGCCGATTTGGGGCCAATCCCTCTCGGCCCCCCTTGGAAAAAAGGGGGAAGATTTCCCCGGCGCCACCTTTTGAAAAAAGGGGAGGTTCCCTCATCGCCTTTTTGGAAAAGAGCGGCGGCGGAACCTCCCCCCAATACCTTTACCCGTTGTTCTTCTCGAAATCCTTCATGAAATCCACCAGCTCGGTGACGGCGGCCAGGTCCGTGGCGTTGTAGATGCTGGCGCGGCAGCCGCCCACGGAGCGGTGGCCCTTGAGGCCCCCCAGGCCGGCCTTCCCGGCCTCGTCCACGAACTTCTTCTCCAGGTCCTCGCTGGGCAGGCGGAAGGTCACGTTCATGAGGGACCGGGAGCCGAGGTCGGCCGTGGCCCGGTAGAATCCCGAGGCGTCCAGAAAACCGTAGAGCAGGTCGCCCTTTTCCTTGTTCCGGCGCTCCATCTCGTCCAGGCCCCCCACGGAGTCCATGAGCCACGTCAGCACCAGGTCCACCACGTAGATGGAGAAGCAGGGCGGGGTGTTGTACATGGAGTTCTTTTCCGCGTGGGTGCTGTACTTCAGCATGGTGGGAATATCCTTGGGGGTCCTCTTCAGGAGGTCCTCCCGGATCACCACCAGGGTCACGCCCGAGGGCCCCAGGTTCTTCTGGGCACCGGCGTAGATGAGGCCGAACTTCGAGGCGTCGAAGGGCCGGGAGAAGATGTCCGAGCTCATGTCCGCCACCAGGGGCAGGCCGCCCGTCTCCGGGAACTTTTCGTACTGGGTGCCCTTGATGGTGTTGTTGGACGTGATGTGCATGTACGTGGCCCCGGGGGTGGGGGCGATGCCCGCGGGGATGTAGCAGAAGTTCCGGTCCTCGGAGGAGGCCACCACCCGGACGTCCTTGCCCAGGAGCTGGGCTTCCTTGATGGCGTTGGTGGACCAGGTGCCCGTGTTCACGTAGTCCGCGTGGTCGCCCGCAGCCAGGATGTTCATGGGGATCATGGCGAACTGGGTGGAGGCCCCGCCCTGGAGGAAGAGCACGTGATAGTCGTCCCCCACCTTCAGGAGCGTCTTCACCCGGGCCACGGCGTCTTCGATCACCTCATCGAACCACTTGGACCGGTGGGAGACCTCCATGATGGACATGCCCGAGCCCTTGAAGTTCAAGAGGTGGGCCTGGATTTCGGCCAGAACCGGCAGGGGGAGGGCCGCAGGCCCGGCGTTGAAGTTGCGGATACGGTTGTCCATGGTGTTTTCCTCTCGCTTTCGCGGTAAACCTGGGCTTTGGGGGGCTTGGGGAGGGAAAACCCGCCGCCCCGGCCGCCTTGGCTCCCGAACCGGGGTCAAAATAGGAAAAAAAGGCCCAAACGGGCCGGGAAATCCGTACTCTGGCCCCGGCGGACTGTCAAGGGGAATCCTGACGAAACCCCCGTTTGCCCTTGACAAAACAGGCGTTCCGGCTATTGTAACCCATTTGTGGAAAAGCGTTTCCCAAGGGCCCCGAAACAGGCGGGAAAAGCTTCCCGGACCTTGGGATTGCTCTTGAAAACCCCTTTTACTGCGGAGGCGGGCGGCCATTGAAACCCCCGCCGTTCCCACCTGGGAGAATAAATAATGAAAGTCCTGGTAAGCGACAACCTGGGAGAGGCGGGGCTGGAAATCTTCAGGGCCCAGCCGGGCATCGAGCTCGATGTCAAGACGGGTCTGAAACCCGATGAACTCATCGCCATCATCGGCGATTACGACGGCTTGGCCATCCGGAGCGCCACCAAGGTCACGGCCGAGGTCCTGGCGGCGGCGAAAAATCTGAAGGTGGTGGGCCGGGCGGGCATCGGCCTGGACAACGTGGACATCCCCGAGGCCACCCGCCGGGGCGTGGTGGTCATGAACACCCCCGGGGGAAACACCGTGACCACGGCCGAGCACGCCATCTCCATGATGCTCGCCCTGACCCGGAACATCCCCCAGGCCACGGCGGGCTTGAAGGCCGGGCGCTGGGAAAAGAAGACCCTGGAGGGCCGGGAGATCTTCAACAAGGTCCTGGGCGTCATCGGCTTCGGCAACATCGGCACCATCGTGGCCGACCGGGCCCGGGGGCTCAGGATGCAGGTCATCGTGTACGACCCCTTCGTCACCCCGGAACGCATCGAAAAGGCCGGGTTCACCCCCGCCACCCTGGACGAGATCTACGCCAAATCCGACTATATCTCGGTCCATGTGCCCAAGCTGAAGGAAACGGCGAACCTCTTGAACGCCGGGGCCTTCGCGAAGATGAAGACCGGCGTCATGGTCATCAACTGCGCCCGGGGCGGCATCGTGAACGAAGCGGACCTGGAGGCGGCCATCGTTTCCGGCAAGGTGGCCGGAGCGGCCCTGGACGTGTTCGAGACCGAGCCGCCGGGAGACCATCCCCTCCTGAAGCTGGCCCAGGTCATCGCCACCCCCCATCTGGGCGCCTCCACGGCCGAAGCCCAGACCAACGTGGCCGTGGCCGTGGCCCAACAGATCAACGAATACCTGGTGAACGGCACCATCATCAACGCGGTGAACGTCCCTTCGGTGACGGGCGAGCTCCTGGTGCGCCTGAACCCCCTCCTGACCCTGGGCGAGCGCATGGGCTGCCTCCAGGCCCAGCTGGCCTCCGGTCCGGTCAAGGAAGTGTCCATCGAATACACGGGCGATTTCAGGGGCCTGGACCTCTCCCCCGTGACCACGGCCGTGTTGAAGGGGTTTCTGACCCCGGCCATGAAGGACGACGTGAACTTCGTCAACGCCCAGGTCATGGCCAAGGAGCGGGGCATCACCGTCACCACGAGCACCCGGTCCGAGAGCGAGGACTTCACCAACCTGGTGTCTGTCCGGGCCCAGGGGGAAGGGTTCTCCCAGACCGTGGCCGGCACCATCTACGGCAAGAAGGAGCCCAAGATCGTCCGGATCAACAATTTCCGGGTGGAGATGACTCCCGTGGGGCACCTGCTCCTCATCCACAACGACGACCGCCCCGGCGCCATCGGCACCATCGGCGTGACCATGGGCCAGGCCGGCGTGAACATCGCGCGCATGTACGTGGGACAGGAAACGGATGGGGACCACAACTTCATCGTTCTGGAAACCGGCGTCCCCACGCCGCCGGAAACTCTCCAGGCCTTGAGGGACCTGCCCATCATCAAGTCCGTGACCCCGGTGGAATTATAAAAGCCCAGGGAAGAACCTCACGCAAAATTCCGCCCCGGGCCGGGGCGGGCAGCCTCCGGGAGGAGCCATGACCGAGGAAAAAGGATTCGTGATCAGGGACCGCCGCTTTTCCAGCCAGGAGCAGCAGGAAAAAAAGGAGGAGGGAAAGCCCGCTCAGGCCGAAGCCGCCCCGGCCGCCGCAAAAGACGACTGCCGGGATGTGCGGCCCGGAAAGGCCGTGGAAGAGGCGGACGCCCGGAAGGCCGCGGACTGCGCCGACAAGGCCGCCGAAAAAAGAGGCCGCGAACAGGACGAGATACCCCTGCCCTCGGTGAATTTCTCCACCTTCGTGGTGTCCCTGTCCTCCTCCGTCCTGGTGCACCTGGGGGTGATCGAGGACCCGGAAAGCGGCAGGACGATGAAGCTGCTCCCCATTGCCAAGCAGACCCTCGACATCCTGGGCATGATGGAGGAAAAGACGCGGGGCAACCTGACCACGGAAGAGGAGCAACTCCTGAGGAACATCCTCTATGACCTGCGGATGCGCTACGTCCGGGAAGCCGGATAGCGCAGGCTGTCCAAAAACGCGATCTGCGGCGTTGCGCTTCACCGGTAAAGGGCTCAACGTACAAAAGTACGCCTCACCCTTTCCCGGCTCGCGCGCCTTGCATATCGCGTTTTTGAACAGCCTGCTTCTTTGGCTACCCAAAAACGTGATCTGCGCCGTCGGGGTCCCCGCACGACCGAAGGCCGGGTGGGGTGACTTGCAGACCGTATTTTTCACAGCCTGTTAGGAGACATCCCATGGCCCATCCCTCCTCCCGGTTCGTATTCATCCCCGGCCTCCTGCTGACCCTGGCTCTCCTTGCCCCGGCGCCTGCGGCCCTGGCCCGGGCGGCTAGGCCCCAGGAGCCCCAGGCCCTGGTGCCGGTGAGCTTCACGGACCTCGCCGAAGCCGCCAGCCCGGCGGTGGTGAACATCCGCACCGAAAAATCCGCCCAGGCCCAGGGGGGGGGCCAACGCTTTTTCGGGCAGCCTTTCGGCAACAAGGAACCCTTTGGCGACCAGGAGCCCTTCCGGGATTTTTTTGACCGCTTCTTCGGAGACCAGTCCCCCAGGGAGTTCCGGAGCCGGTCCCTGGGGTCGGGCTTCATCATGGACCCCGAGGGGTTCATCGTCACCAACAACCACGTGGTGGAAGGGGCGGACAGCATCAGCGTGAAGTTGAACAACGGCAAGGAGTACGAGGCCGAGGTGGTGGGCCGGGACGGGAAGACCGATCTGGCGCTCATCCGGGTCCACGCCGACGAGAAGCTGCCCCACCTTTCCCTGGGGGACTCGGACGCCCTGGCCGTGGGCCAGTGGGGGGTGGCCATCGGCAGTCCCTTCGGCCTGGAGCACACGGTCACCGCAGGCATCGTGTCCGCCAAGGGCCGGGTCATCGGCGCCGGGCCCTATGACGACTTCATCCAGACCGACGCATCCATCAACCCGGGCAACTCCGGCGGCCCCCTCCTGGACCTCTCGGGGAAGGTGGTGGGCATCAACACCGCCATCGTGGCCCAGGGCCAGGGCATCGGCTTCGCCATTCCCGTGAACCTGGCCGCGGACATCCTGCGCCAGCTCAAGGAATCCGGGGAGGTGACCCGGGGCTGGCTGGGGGTGGCCATCCAGGACGTGAACCAGGAGATCGCCGAATACTACGGCGCACCCGGGGACAAGGGCGCCCTGGTGAGCAAGGTCTTTCCCGGCGACCCGGCCGACAAGGCGGGCCTCAAGCCCATGGACATCATCCTTTCCGTGAATGGCGAAAAAGTGGAAACGGGCCGGGACCTCTCCCGGATCATCGCGGGCATCGCCGTGGGGGAAAAGGCGGCCATCAGCGTGTTTCGGGAAGGGAAAAGGGAGACGGTCACCGTGGTCATCGCCCGCCGGGACGACGAGGCCCTTTCGGCCCGGGTCCAGGAGGACGAGGCCAACGGCCCGGCAGCCGAGAGCCTCTTTGGCATGGCCCTGACCCCCCTTTCCCCGGAAAAGGCCCAGAGCCTGGGGGTCACGGATTCCGAGGGGCTCCTGGTCACGGAGGTGGAGCCCGACAGCAAGGCCGACCGGGCGGGCGTCAGCCGCGGGGACGTCATCGTGGAGGCCAACCGCCAGCCCGTGCGCACGGTGGGCGAGTTGAAGGCCCAGGTGGACGAGGGCAAGTCCGTGTTCCTGTTCATCCACAAGAGATCAGGGGCCTGGGACGCGGTGAAGCTGGAAAAATAGCCCGTTTTCGGGCTTCTATAAAATAAGGAGGAACCGGTGGAGCGGGTGCTGGCCAGGGCCAAGGTGAACCTGTACCTCGCGGTGCTGGGGAAGCGGCCGGACGGGTATCACGAGTTGGAGACGGCCATGCATCCCGTGGATCTGGCGGATGAGCTCGTGTTTTCCGAGGCTCCGGCCGGGGTGGTGGAGGTTTTCTGCGACGCGCCGGGAATCCCCACGGACGAAACCAACCTGGCCCACCGGGCGGCGGCGCTGTTTTTCCGGGAATGGGGCGAGCCGGGGGGCGTTCGCGTGGAGCTTACGAAGCACATCCCCGCCGGGGCGGGCCTGGGGGGCGGGAGCAGCGACGCGGCGGCGGTGTTGAACTGGCTGAACGCACGGCACGGAAATCCCTTTTCCCGGGAAAAACTGGAGGCCCTGGGGGCTGCCCTGGGGGCGGACGTGCCCTTTTTCGTCCGGGGAAAGCCGGCCTGGGCCACGGGGAGGGGGGAGATCCTGTCCCCCCTGCCGCTGATTTTTCCCTACGAGCTGGTGCTGGTGTTTCCTGGGGTGTTTTCGTCCACGGCCAGGGCCTACGAACGTCTTACTTTGACGTTGACAACCCGGGAAAAAGCTCTTAGGGTTGCCGACTTAAAGAGCACCCCCCGGTCCATGGAGGCGTTTCTGCGCAATGACCTGGAAGGGGCCGTGCTTCCTTACCTCCCCCAAGTGGGTGAGGCCAAGGCCGCGATTCTTTCGGCCGGAGCGGCCGGAGCTCTCATGTCCGGGAGCGGGTCCGCCGTCTTCGGTCTGTTTGAAACAGCCGGGGAGGCGGACCGGGCCGCGTTGCTGGTGGCGGAAAAGGATTCTTCCTGGACGGTGTTTCGTACGCGCCTCCAGGCCGAGGGCATGGTTACGCGCCACGGGCCGTTTCCGCCGGAGGCGGAGACAGGGCCCTAGCAGGCTGTTCAAAAACGATGAGCTGAAAGTCACCCCACCCGGCCTTTGGCCGTGCGGGGACCCCGACGGCGCGCGAATCCTGAGGAATGAGGCGTGCTGCTGTACGCCGCAGTGACGAAGGATGAAGCGCAACGCCGCAGATCGCGTTTTTGGACAGCCTGAGGCCGTTTTTTTTGTGTGGGTTCCAGGCACTAGGGGCGTCGTCAAGCGGTAAGACACAGGACTTTGGTTCCTGCATTCGGAGGTTCGAATCCTCCCGCCCCTGCCATTTGGGGTATGTCGTACGGGCCTCCGGGGCTCCGTCCGGCCGCGCTTGTGCAAGAAAGCACAAGGCCCGCGCCCGGTGATTTTTGGAAAGACGTCATGAAAAACGATCTGCTGATCTTCTCGGGAAACGCCACGCCGGAACTGGCCAAGCGCATCTGCGAGTATCTCCACCGGCCCCTGGGCGAATCCATGGTCAAGCGTTTCTCCGATGGAGAGATCCGGATCGAGATCCAGGAGAACGTCCGGGACAAGGACGTGTTCATCGTCCAGAGCACCTGCACGCCGGTGAACGAAAACCTGATGGAGCTGCTCCTGATGATCGATGCGTGCAGCCGGGCCAGCTCCCGGCGGGTCACGGCGGTCATCCCCTATTACGGCTACTCCCGCCAGGACAAGAAGGTGGCCCCCCGGGTGCCCATCAGCGCCCGGCTGGTGGCGGACCTCCTCATCGTGGCCGGAGCCAAGCGCGTCATCACCATGGATCTCCACGCCGGCCAGATCCAGGGATTCTTCAACTGCCCCGTGGACAACCTTTTTGCCGCGCCCGTGCTCCTTTCCGACATGCGGGAGTCCTTTGTGGGCAAGCCTCTTGTCATCGTCTCCCCGGACGCCGGGGGCGTGGAGCGGGCCCGGGCCTTTGCGAAAAGGGTGCATGCCGAGCTCGCCATCGTGGACAAGAGGCGGCTCGCCCCCAACCAGGCCGAGGCCATGAACGTCATCGGCGAGGTGGACGGCAAGGTGGCCATCATCCTGGACGACATGGCGGACACGGCGGGCACCCTGACCCAGGCCGCCCAGGCCCTGATGCAGCGCGGCGCGGCCGAGGTCCACGCCTACGTCTCCCACCCTGTCCTCTCGGGGCCGGCCGTGGAGCGCATCGGGGCTTCCGCCATCAAGACCCTGGTGGTCACGAATACCATCCCCTTGTCCCCCGCCGCTACGGAGTTGGACAAGATACGAGTGCTTTCCATCGCGTCCCTGGTGGGCGAGGCCATCATCCGCTCCCACCGCGGGGACTCGGTGAGTTCCCTATTTCCCTAGGAAACCCTTCCGGCCCCGGGGCCGGTCGTAACGGAGGAAAACGTGGAAGCTGCCGAACTCAAAGCGAAAAAAAGAGAAAAAACCGGGAACGGGCCCGCCCGCGTCCTGAGGCGGGAGGGGTTCATTCCCGCCGTGATCTACGGAGCCAAAAAGGAGCCTATGAGCCTTATCGTAGGTGTCCGGGACTTGGAGGACGCCCTCAAGGCATCCGGATCCGGATCCACCATGCTGAACCTGACCATCGAAAACGATGGCCAGGACAAGCGGGTGGTGATGCTGAAGGAACTCCAGCGGCACCCCCTGTCCCGGAAATTCATCCACGCGGATTTCTACGAAGTGGACATGAAACGGGAGATCTGGGTCAACGTCCCCGTGGAGATCAAGGGCCAGGCCCCGGGCGTGGAAGCCGGCGGAACGCTCCAGGTCCTCAGGCGGGAGCTGGAAATGAGCTGCCTTCCCATGCAGATCCCCCAGATCTTCGTTGTGGATGTCTCGGGCCTGGAAATCGGTGATTCGGTGCATATTTCGGACCTCACCCTTCCCGAAGGCGTTTCCATGGACAGGAGCCTGGACTACACTGTGGTGACGGTTGTGGCTCCCCGGTCCGAGGAGAAGCCCGGCGCGGTGGAGGAGGAGACCGAAGAAGCCGAGGAAAAGGAATAGGAGGGCGGGCCGGGGGGATATCCGGCCCCGGCCGGGCACTGACCCATGGGCGAGACCCGGCTGGTGCTGGGCCTGGGAAACCCGGGCCCACGATACGCCGCCACTCGGCACAACGCCGGTTTCATGACGGTGGACCGCCTAGCGGCCAACCTGTGCCTTCCGGTGGACCGGGCAGGCGATTTTGCCCTGAAGGGCCAGGGGATGGTCCGGGGAATCCGGATCGTGCTGGCCAAGCCTCAGACCTTCATGAACGAAAGCGGCCGGGCCGCAGCGGCCCTGGCGGCGCGCTTCGGACTTTCGGGGGAGGAGATCCTGGTCGTCTGCGACGACGTGGACCTCCCCTATGGACGTATAAGATTGAAGCCGAAAGGAGGAGACGGAGGACACAACGGACTGCGGTCGGTTATCCTGGAACTGGGTCACGGCGAATTCGGCCGCCTGCGGGTGGGCATCGGTCGCCCGCCGCCCGGCCGGTCCATGACCGACCACGTGTTGGGGCCGTTTGACGAAACCGAGGCCACGGCCGCTCACGATTTGTGGGAACTGGCGGCCCGGGCAGCGGAAACGGTCCTTTTTTCCGGAATGGCCGAAACGATGAATTTGTTCAACAACCAACGGATCGAAATCCGGGGGATACCCGGAGATCTGGAGGGCACGGAGCCGCCTTTCGGCGGACCAGGCCCGGAAAAACCGACAAAGGGAGGAAATGGGAATGTACCTTGAGCAGTTTATGACCAACGTACCGTTGTATTGTATGCTAGTGGGCATCGGCGGCGTTCTTTTCGCCATGCTCCTCGCTGTGATGGTGAATCGTGCCCCGGCCGGCGACGCCAAGATGCAGGAAATCGCCGCCGCGATCCGCGAGGGAGCCATCGCTTACCTGAACCGCCAGATGAAGAGCATGGCCGCCGTGGGCGTCGTCATCGTCCTCATCATGATCTTCGCTCCCGGCATGGGCTGGAAGTACGCCCTGGGCTTCGCCATCGGCGCCATCGCCAGCTACCTGGCCGGCTACGTGGGCATGCGGGTTTCCGTCGTGGCCAACGTGCGCGTGGCCGAAGCCGCCAAGAAGGGCCTGGCCGCCGGTCTGGCCCTGGCCTTCAGAGGCGGCGCCGTGACGGGTATGATGGTGGCTGGCCTGGCGCTCACCGCCGTGGCCGGTTACTACGCCCTGATGCATGACGTCATGGC
>Ga0180009_10001307_pt1 | contig 30896 bp, 24 predicted proteins | sample OS_PC_MetaG_FD_123537 | JGI IMG/M metagenome (GOLD analysis project Ga0180009, IMG submission 123537) | Groundwater microbial communities from the Aspo Hard Rock Laboratory (HRL) deep subsurface site, Sweden - OS_PC_MetaG | ecosystem: Environmental > Aquatic > Deep subsurface > Groundwater...
ATAGAAGAAAACGCTCGTCTGATAGAACCGGGGTATTCTCTTATGACGGATACCCAAAAGCTGTCGGTAAAGAATGAAATCCAGGAAGCAGTGCAATTGATCCCTACTCATGGTAACGGACAATGGAAAAATAAACTGCTGGTAAAAGACGCTATTGCGGATATTGCTCTTCAGCAAGTACTTACAAGGGCGGCAGAATTTGATGTTGTCGCAACAATGAATCTGAACGGGGATTATCTCAGCGATGCGCTGGCTGCCCAGGTAGGCGGTATTGGTATTGCCCCGGGAGCAAATATCAATTACGAATCGGGTCATGCCATCTTCGAAGCAACCCATGGTACAGCACCTAAATATGCCGGGCTGGATATGGTCAATCCAAGCTCTGTTATATTATCCGGTGCTATGATGTTTAAGTATTTGGGTTGGGATGAAGCCCACAATCTGATCTGGAAGGGTATAGAAAAAACAGTAGCCCGTAAAATGGTCACCTATGACTATCATAGGATGATGGAAGGCGCAACCTTGCTCAAATGCAGTGAATTCGGGGATGCCTTGATCGAGAACATGATTTAACAAAACACATCTGACAATTAATATTTATTGGCATGTCATCACTTAAAGAAAGACTACACGAAAAGATCCAGGAATGGAGACCAAGGACCAAACGTCTGATGGAAGAATACGGGGATGTGGAAGTAGATAAGGTTACTATTTCCAAAATGCTTGGAGGCATGAGAGGATTAAAATGCCTCGTCACCGACATATCCTACCTCGATCCCAATGAAGGTATCCGTTACAGGGGATATACCCTCAAAGAAGTCTTCGAAAAGCTTCCCAAACCCAAAAAAGCAGAGATGCCCTATGTAGAAGGACTGGTATGGCTCCTGCTTACCGGAGATATCCCAACGGAAAAGGAAGTGCTTGATTGCGTTGATGAATTTAACAAACGCAGGATTCTGCCCAGATATGTTTATGAAGTGATCGATGCATTCCCGTGCTGCAGTCATCCCATGACAATATTCTCCTCCGCCATTTTGACTATGCACCGTGAGTCATTTTTCCATAAAAAATACTTCGCGGGTATAAATAAAACCGATCACTGGGACCCAATGTATGAAGACAGTATCAACCTCCTTGCCAAGCTACCGGAAGTAGCAACATATATATATGCCAAGCTTTACCGCGATGGCAAGCGCATCCAATCGAATCCCAACCTCGATTTTGCCGGCAATTTTGCCTTTATGATGGGTAAAGAAAAACCTTATGACGATGTTTCCCGCCTGCACTTTATCCTGCACAGCGATCATGAGAGTGGGAATGTGAGCGCTCATACGGGCCATCTCGTTGCAAGCTCACTTTCAGATATTTACCTGAGTATTTCTGCGATGATCAATGGCCTGGCAGGCCCTCTGCATGGTTTGGCCAACCAGGAAGTGCTTCGATGGCTGCAGGAACTGATGGACAGAATGGGGGGAGCGGAACCTACCGAGGATGAACTGAAACAATACGTCTGGGAAACCCTGAACTCAGGGTTTGTTGTCCCGGGATACGGTCATGCTGTTTTGAGAAAAACCGACCCCAGGTATACCCTGCAACGGGAATTCTCCCTGAAACATATGCCCGATGATCCTCTTTTTAAGTACGTTGATATGCTTTATAAAGTAGTTCCACCCATCCTGATGGAACATGGAAAGGCAAAAAACCCCTGGCCAAACGTGGATGCACAATCAGGAGTCCTGCAATGGCATTACGGAGTCCGGGAATACGACTTTTATACCGTACTTTTTGGAATCGGCCGTGCTATCGGTATTGCAGCCAATATTATCTGGGACAGAGCATTGATGTATCCTCTGGAAAGGCCAAAATCATTGACTACCGATATGCTTGAGGTGATAGCCGGTATAAAACCTGAAACTAAGGAGAAATAACGCAGAAGTCTTTATTTCCGTCTTTTCCTGATAGGACCGTATTCATCATTGGTACAATAAGTTGAACGGCCACTGAAGGGGCATCTGCCCTTGGTAAAGTTGATTTTAATGGCAAAGTAAATATCCATACCTGTAAAATCACTCAGTCCGAAAAAACCACCCAGCTTATCCGTACCTACGGTGAGAAAAGCAAAACGTGCCGCCAACCCGATACGAGGATAGCGCATATCGTATAATGAAACCGGCAGGCTGACCTCATACAACCAGTGCTCAAATCGCGGAGTGATGGACAACTGCGCTGGGCGATGTAACCTGGCTTTGCCAAGAGGGATTGGAACAACAGCGGTTGAGTTCACATACCACCCCGGAAGGAACTGGTAATCAAACTGGGCAGAAAATGCCGAAGGTAATACTATCGAGATCTCATCTCCTTCTACTGCAGCATCAGGGTCACCGTAAAACTGTTCGCTCAGAAAACCTGTGATCTGATCAAGATTGTAATAATTAAGAGTATCCAACCTCCTCAGGTAAGCATTCACATCTTCAAACTTATAGGTTCTGGCATTTTCCCGAAAACGGATACGTCCAATATCAATAAGTGAAAAACCAAGCTTATAATAGTAATCGGGATAACTTTGACGACATAAGCGGCTGAAAGAAGATTGCTGTGCACCTCTTTTCATGCGGAGGTAGTTCATCCCCAGATCCACTCCGAAGCCTCTGCCCTTGAAAAGTGGATCAGAAAGCATCGCCTCGTTAGTCTCGTAATTCACAGGAAGGGAGAATCCGATGTCCGTATTCAGATTATTCACATTAACCGTGCTATCATTTAAAACGATGTAATCAATCTCTGAAACATTCATATATCCACCGGTCACACCGGCCAGGTACTTTACAGTAATCCCTGCCGTGAACCTGTCCATCGCCCTTTGATATATCACGGTGCTGTATGTTAACCCAAACTCAGCCCATTCAAGGTTGGTAAGGCTAAAATTCTTATCCACATAATTGATGTTATGCTGCTTATCGTATTCCAGTCCTTCATACAGGAAGTTGGGAATCTCATAAGGCAACCTCCTCAACGACAATACCGACCTGGCCGCAGTGTAAAACCCAAATGCGTGATCACCCCAGACCATCATAAACGATGGCCCCTGCAGGCGGATATTCATATAAGCATTTTTAAGTTCTGTATTACTGAAACGATCGAACATACTGTTGTTCTTTCCGTAGGCAGGAACATCCCCATTGGGTCCCAGCATTTTAAATAAGCGGTAATCCTGCCTGTGAATATACAGGTAATTGTTCTCTGCGAAAATGTCACCGGAAAGCAAGTGTATATCCATATAAAGCTTGCTGTTCACAAGAGAAGAAGGGTTGAGTGAGAGACCGGCAGAGCCGGCAAAATTGCTGTTTACTAATCCCAACATCTCCTGCCCCATCACCGGCTTCAATATTGAAACCACGAAGGATATCCCAATAAAAAATCTAACTATCTTAGATGTTTTATATAAACTCATTTACCGATATTGATTTCAGTTAAAAAAAGTCGCAAAAATAATGATTCGTATTAGTTACACATAGTGTTTCGGCAAATAATTTATGATGGTGGCTGGAAAGTATCCGCCAAAGGCACTAATTAAACTTAAAACGAGTAAAATTATTATCAAAATCCGGCATTTATTGATATTGTCCTGAAAATTAACCATTTATTAAACCAGTATCCATATTGACTGAGGAATGAGTTTTTTCCTATATTTGCCGTTATAAAAAACGCGGATGTGGCGTAATTGGTAGCCGCGCCAGACTTAGGATCTGGTGCCGAAAGGCGTGGGGGTTCGAGTCCCTTCATCCGCACAACCCATATCTTCAATAAATAATAAAACCAAATCATCAGTAACGACCAGCAGCAAAGTGTGAATAACATAATCATATCATCAAATGTACTTATGAAGAAAATCTGCTTAGCTATTTGTTTACTGGTTGTATCAGCTACAGGATTCACACAGGATGAGAAGATTATCGACAGTCTGATAACAGAGCTTAACCGTGCCGGGGAGAAAGAAAAGATTGGAATAATGCTTGAGTTATCGGATCAATTCATTTATACGGAAGAAGACTCAGCAGAAAATTTGGCGCTCCGGGCTTATTTCCTGGCTAAAAAAATATCCGCCAACGAACAGCTTGCCGCTGCTGCTTTTCAACTCGGAAAAGTCTATTACCACCATGACAGCCTTGATCTGTCCCTGAATTACCTGCTGGAAGCCCAACCCATAATGGAATCAAGCGGTGACAGCAGCAATATCTTCAAACTTTATAATTACCTGGGGTATGTTTATTTCGACAAACAGGAATTTGAAAATGCCCTGAAGTATCAAAGTCTTTCTATTGACATTGAAAAAGACATAGCCAATAAATCTGAATTGGCTTCCAGACTGGTTGACATAGGGATGGTATACGAGTATACCGGAGATTATGAAAAAGCCCTGGCATACTATAACCAGGCTCTGAAAGTACAAAGGGAACTTAACGAAGTTGAAGCTATAGCCGGATCCCTGAATAATCTGGCCAATGTTTACCAGACATTTGGCAATTATGAAAAAGCATTGATATACTATCTTGAAGCACTGGAAATTTATGACAGACTGCAGGATCAAAATGGCATAGCCATTATAAATAACAATATAGGTATTGTGTATCACGATTGGAAGCAATACGACAAAGCGTTGGAGTATTATATCAGGGGACTGGAAATTGAAAAAATGCTTGAAAACAAGAGGGGCATCGCACAATCTCTTAATAATATTGCCATTATTTATGACGACAAAGGAAACAGGAAACAAGCCCTGGAATACTACCTCGAATCGCTCAGGATGGCAGAAGAGTTGAATGATAAAATGAGTATGGCCATAGCCATGAGCAATCTGGGAGAGTATTACACAAAGGATAAAGACTTCAGCAAAGCATTACAATATCATCTAAGATCGATCGCCCTCGACCAGGAAATGGGAAACCAGATCAGCCTCGGTGAATCCTATACTTCTCTGGGCGAATTATATTTTAGAATGGGTGATTACAATAAATCCCTGCAATATTACCATGATGGATTACAAATTATGGAAGAACAGCAAATTCTACCTTCCATGGCAGATAGTTATAAGGGGATGTCAGAAGTGTATGCACAAATCAGAGAATACCGTAAAGCATACGAATACAATAAGTTATACACAAAGATCAACGATTCAATATTCAGTGAATCGATGGCAAAGCGATTAAGCATGCTGCAGACCGGATATGAAATTGAATCGCGGGAAAATGAGATTAAATTGCTGAATCAGGAAAAAGAAAAAAAAGAGCTTCAGCTTGAGTTAAACCGGCAGCAGATACGCAGGCAGCAGATCATCGGACTTGGACTTATCATAGCATTTACTGTTTTCCTGGGTTTATCACTATTATTATACAGGCAAGTAAGGCAAAAGAAGAAAGCATTTGAGACCCTGGTAAAACAGCACAAGGAAATCCAGAAAAACCGGGAAGAACTTATCCTTGCCAAGGAAAAAGCCGAAGAATCCGACCGGTTGAAATCCGCTTTTCTCCTCAACCTTTCGCATGAGATCCGGACTCCTATGAACGGTATAGTAGGGTTTTCGAATATCCTGAAAAATTCCGGCGTTAAAGAAGAAGAAAAGCAGTATTATCTTGAAATGATCCAGTCGAATACACGTCAGCTACTCGTATTGATCTCCAATATTATCGACATTTCAGCCATCCAAACCGGGCAGTTAAGTCTGGGTGCCGAAAAGGTCAACCCGGAGCAATTGATCAGGGATGCGTGGGAGGATTTCAGGAGGGAACAACCATTGATTGGCAAGGAAAACATTGATTTCAGGCTTAAACTGGAACCAATGAAACATGTAGGAACATTATACGCAGATGGAAAACGCCTCAGACAGATCCTGGATAATCTGCTTGATAATGCTTTCAAATATACAAAGGAAGGTTATGTGGAACTATCTGGAATGACCAGGAAGAATTCCCTCATTATCAGTGTAAGTGATTCAGGCATAGGAATCCCAAAGGATAAACAGGATATTATTTTTGAAAATTTCCGGCAGGTTGACGACTCCTCTACCCGAAAATATGGAGGTACCGGGCTGGGATTGGCCATTATCCGGGAAGTGGTAAAGTTAATGGGGGGCAATGTCAGTGTTGAATCGGAATCCGGAAAAGGCAGTACCTTTAGGGTTGAGATACCCATGGATAGAATGAAGCAAGCCAATTCCTGAAACAATATCCCCTCCTCCACCCGCAGCAAGCTGAATAATAATTATATTTGCAGCCCTTAAATCCATTAATTAATAAATTTCGATGAATATTACGAAGGAAGAAACCGGCAATCTGACTGCGACCATTCAGATTGACCTGCAAAAGGCAGATTACGAACCAGAAGTGCAGAAAGTATTGAAGGATTATCAGAAAAAGGCCAATATTCCCGGCTTTCGTCCCGGGAAGGTCCCGCAAGGTATGATCCGGAAAATGTTTGGAAAATCGGTAATGGCAGAAGAAATACAAAAACTCCTATCAAAATCCCTCAGCGATTACATTACGGATAATAAGCTCCGTATGCTTGGCCAGCCGCTTCCCAACACAGAGAAATCACCCATTCCAGATTTCGAACAAGATGAGAATTTTACCTTTTTCTTTGACATCGGGTTAGCACCGGAAGTCAACCTTGAAATCGGCGATAAGATAAAAGCAGAATATATTGAAATCGAAACCGACGATAAAACCATCGATAAATATATCCAGGATGTCAGGATGCGCCACGGAAAAACCGAGGAAGTTGAAACGGCAGAAGAAAATGATATTCTCCATGGAAAACTGGTAGCGGTTGATCCTGAAGGAAACCCGAAAGAAGGGGAAGAGCAGCAGGAAAAAACCATTTCCCTGAAATATCTTGACAACAAAAATGAAAAAGAGAAATTCGTTGGTCTGAAAATCGGGGAAAAGATAGTTTTTAACCCATTAAAAGCCGCCGGCAGCAGGAAGGAAGCATCCTATATCACCGGTCTGAATGAAGATGACGATAAGCTTGATTCGGATTTTTCATTTGAGGTAGACAAGATTTACTGCATCGTTCCTGCCGACCTGAATGAAGATTTGTATGAAAAGATATATCCCAAAAAGGATATAAAAACCGAAGAAGAATTCAGGAATGAAGTCATAGCCGAAACCCGGAGTGTATTTACCCGTGAAACCGATAAGATATTCCTGAACAATACCATGGAAAAACTCATCGAGGAAGCAGGAATGGAACTCCCCGATGAATTCCTGAAACGCTGGATCAAGGAAAACCATGAAAGTGACCATGAACAGGAACACAACCATGAACATACCGATGAGTTCTACGAACACGAATACGAGCATTACAAAAAGGCCCTTCAGTGGCAACTAATAGAGAACAAAATTGTTATGGATAATGGAATCAGGGTGAATGAAGAGGAAATAAGAGCCTATATCCGCCAAAATCTGGTAGCCCAGCTGGGTGGAATGGTAATGGATCCTGAACTGGAGAAAAGGGTGGATAATTATGTAAACACGGTTCTGCAGAATGAGAAAGAAGTAGAGAAAGCCTATGACATTCTGCAAAGTGAAAAACTGGTGGAATTTCTGAAAACGCACCTGAAAATCAAGACAAAGAAAGTAAGTTACGATGATTATATAAAAACAGCTTCCAACCATAAACATTAAAAAAATGAACAGCAACGAATTCAGAAAATACGCGATGGGTCATGCAGGCATCAGTTCCCTGACCCTCGACAGGTATGCTTCCATTAGTTCAAATTACATTTCTCCGACCATTATCGAAGAGAGGCAGATGAACATTGCCACCATGGACGTATTTTCCCGTTTGATGATGGACAGGATCATCTTCCTTGGGGTTCCCATCAATGATTACGTAGCCAATATCATTCAGGCGCAGTTGCTTTTCCTTGAATCCGTTGATTCAAAAAAGGATATTCAGATTTACCTTAACACCCCGGGTGGTGCAGTATATGCAGGATTAGGTATTTACGATACCATGCAATATATTTCTCCTGACGTAGCCACCATCTGTACCGGTGTTGCCGCCTCCATGGGAGCAGTATTGCTTTGTGCCGGCCAGGCCGGCAAGCGCACCGCCCTGAGACACTCGCGCATCCTGATTCATCAGCCCATGGGCGGAGCTGAAGGACAAGCATCGGATATCGAGATCACTGCCAGGGAGATTCAGAAGGTTAAAAAAGAGCTTTATGAAATCATAGCCAGGCACAGCGGGCAACCTTACAAAAGAATCTGGAAAGACTCTGACAGGGATTACTGGATGACTGCTGAAGAAGCAAAGGAATATGGCATGATCGATGAGGTTCTGGTGAAAAACCAAAAATAGATTTTTTCGTACAAAAGATAAATTCCTTTTATGTCGAAACAAATACAGCGATGTTCTTTTTGCGGTCGTGAGAAGTCACAGGTCAAACTGCTGATCGCGGGCATTGACGCACACATTTGTGATAGTTGTGTCGTTCAGGCCCAGACCATACTTCAGGAAGAACTGGCTACCCGTCACGAAAGAAAGATCCAGAATATTGAACTGAAAAAACCGGGAGAGATCAAGGCTTATCTCGATCAATACGTGATTGGCCAGGATATTGCAAAGAGGGTTTTATCGGTTGCTGTTTACAACCATTACAAAAGGATCACACAACCCCGCATCGACAATGACGATGTGGAAATTGAAAAATCCAATATTATCATCGTTGGTGAAACCGGTACAGGAAAGACATTGCTGGCTCGTACCATTGCCCGCATGCTTCATGTTCCGTTCTGTATTGCCGATGCCACTGTGCTAACAGAGGCCGGGTACGTGGGTGAGGATGTGGAAAGTATTTTATCAAGGCTGCTTCAGGCGGCGGATTATAATGTTCAGGCAGCAGAAATGGGTATTGTTTTCATCGATGAGATCGATAAAATCGCCCGCAAAAGCGATAATCCATCCATTACCCGTGATGTATCCGGTGAAGGTGTTCAGCAGGCACTTCTGAAGCTCCTGGAAGGTACTGTAGTAAACGTACCTCCTCAGGGTGGCCGTAAGCACCCCGAGCAGAAAATGATACAGATTGACACACAGAATATCCTTTTCATCTCGGGAGGGGCTTTTAATTCCATGGATAAGATCATCGCATCAAGGTTACAGACCAATGTGATCGGTTACAGCTTTGATAAAGATAAACAAAGCATCGACAAGGAAAATCTCCTGCAATATATATCACCATCCGATCTGAAGAAATTCGGACTGATCCCGGAGATTGTCGGAAGGTTCCCGGTTATTACACATCTGGATCCCCTGAACAGGGAGATCCTGCGGAAAATATTGCTGGAACCGAAAAACTCTTTGGTGAAACAGTACGTGAAGCTTTTCAAGATGGATGGCATTGACCTAAGTTTCGACGAAGAAGTTTACGATTTCATTGTTGAGAAATCGGATGAATTCAAACTGGGAGCTCGCGGACTAAGGTCCATCCTTGAAGCCATCCTGACCGATGCCATGTTTGAACTACCATCGAAAAAGGCCCGCAGTTTCCATGTCAGCCATGATTATGCACGGGAAAAATTCAAGCTTGCCAACCTTGCCAAGCTCAAGGTAGCCTGATCGGGTTTTGTTTTTAATGCCTGTTATTGTTTTGTTCCGGCACGGAACTTGATATGCAACACGTATGCCTTTTAAACGGATAATCCTGACCGGTCTGATCTTCATCCTATCTGTTGCCGCTATGGGGCAACAGGAAAGGGAATTGGTCGTTTATGCCAGAATCGTCGACGGTGACACCATCCCGGTGATTCCCCTGCGCCAGGTAACCGTGGTATCGCTAAAGGTTATCAAGAATGAGCGTCAGGCGCGCAAATTCACCAAACTCGTACGCAATGTCAAAAAGGTCTACCCCTATGCAAAACTTGCCGGGATAAAACTCAAAGAATACGAGGATATACTTATAAATGCGAAAGACGACAAGGAAAGGCGGCAGATCATGAAACAAGCAGAGGAAGAACTCAAGACTGAATACAGCGAAGACCTCAAACAATTAACATTTTCACAGGGGAAGATACTCATCAAGCTGGTCGACCGGGAAACAGGGAACTCATCCTATGACCTTGTCGCAGAACTCCGAGGGAAATTTGTTGCTTTTTTCTGGCAAACCTTTGCCCGTATGTTCGGTTATAACCTCAAAATCAAATACGATCCCGAAGGGGAAGATCAGGAAATAGAGGCCATTGTCAGACTTATTGAAAGCGGGGAACTCTGATTATTTTCCGCGGCCCTGCATAACAATCATCACGGTGTAGATCAATATTTTAAGATCCATGGCAAGCGACATATTCTCAATATAAAGCAGATCGTATTTGAGCCTTTCTATCATTTCATCCACATTGGAAGCATATCCGTATTTTACCTGTCCCCAGGAAGTGATACCCGGCTTGACCTTATGCAGTAATCTGTAATGAGGCACCCTCTGAACAATCTGATCAATATAATAACGTCTTTCCGGGCGAGGCCCTACCAACGACATATCCCCTTTCAACACCGTATAAAACTGGGGAATCTCATCCAGTCTGACCTTACGGAGAAATTTCCCGAAAGGGGTAATCCTGGGGTCATCGTCGGATGACAACTGCGGGCCGTTTTTCTCAGCATCGGCATACATAGACCGGAACTTATGCATCTTGAATGGAACGCCGTTGATTCCAACCCTTTCCTGGGAATAAATGATCGGGCCCCTGGATGTTAACATGATCCCAATGCCAACAAAAAGATACAGGGGGATCAACAGGATCATTGCAACAATTGATACAATTATGTCCATTATTCTCTTCAGAGATTGCTGCCAGGCGGGCATCAGCTCCGGGGCAATCTGGATCAGCGGGGTGTGAAACACAGATGTCATCTTTACCGTACCCAGCAAAATATCCTGCATATCCGGAATGACCTTGATGAGGACATCCGTATCTTCCAGAAGAGTGATGATATCTTCTATGGTTTTTCTTTCCGATCGTTCAATGGCAATGATCACCTCCTCCACATCATAACGAACAATGATTTCCCGGAGATCCTTGTAATGACCGAGATGAGGGATATATTGCGAAATCTTATAGGATTCGTAATCAAAAACATTTACAAATCCAATGAACTTATTGCCCGACGATTTCTCCTGGTTCTCGATCTCCTGATAAATAGAAAGGGCATTCCCGTTACTACCAACAATAATGGTGTTGAACCCAATCTTTTTGTGATGGATTTTCCTGACCGTAATAGTGGTAAGGATAAGTCTGAAAAAATAGGTGAAAAAGAAATGAAACCCGAACAGAACAAAGAAAGATTGGTAGTATGATTTATAGGAAGTAATGATATCGTCGAGGATCAGTGCGAAGAAGATAATGATAACGCCAATGAGAGTGATCAGCAAAGTCTGTCCCAGTTCCCTGAGCCTTGATTTGCGGTATATTTTCCTGTATGTGCCTACCAGTGTATAAAGAATAAGCCAGAAAACCGGGATAAAAGAGATCCCAATATACAGGTTGTCATCCTTCAGTATCTCTTCCGGGTGTCCGAAGATATTCGGCTCGATAACGTATTTGCGGTAAATGAAAAAAAGTGTCCAGGCTATGGCTGCAGCCAGGAGGTCAAAGATTACATACTTAAGTACCTGTAATTTTTTATTCATTCGGTTCAATTTACCTTATAGTGAATTAACTTAATGTTATCGAGGTATATCTTTGTAGGTTCCAAACCATATCCCCCGTATCCTTCAAAAAAGATATTGAAATCAATGGCATTTACCGAGGCATTAACAACAGGCTTCAGGTTTACATAAACCTTATTCCATTCTGAGGAAGTGTTAAAATTCAGCACTTCACTGGTCTCCACGGTGGAAATACCTTTAACGAAGACACCCACAGTAAACACCGCGTTGCTTTTAAAATTAATTTCCAGGAAAACAGGATTATTGCCGCGTGGCAGAACAAATCCTTCATCGTTCCCGACATTGGTTGCCACCCTGAAATAGTTCTTATCGCCGGATAAGGTTATCACCCCTGAGTATAGTGAATGGTCATCGAGGTAAGCCTCAGGATCACCGCCGGGATAGGTCCTGTGTATATCTACGTGACTTGGTGAGAGGCTATCGAGCGAAATGCTGGGATCTTCAAAATCCTCTATCCACACAAAATCGCAGGTACTTTCATAGGTTGTAGAATACTGGTAATTCCCGTCGTTCAGATTAATAACCTGGCCGGGTACAAAATCAACATCCTGGTAAATCGGTTTGTAAAATGGATAGGGAACCCTAAGGGCCTTTATGCCATTGAGAAAGATACCGGCTTCTATCGTCAGTTTGTGAGTTCCTTCCGTGAGTACCGGAACCGAGAATGGCAATTCATAAATACCCTGGATATTGTCATCGACATAAATCCATATGGTTGTAATCTTTTGGGAGTTGGAGCCCTCGAAGGAATAATCTGTTTGCAGGCTCATAGAGTCGAGGGAAATATAAGCAGGAATGGTCTGATCGCCTTCAAACTTACGGCAGGATAATAAGACAGCAGCAGAAAGGAGAATAAAAAAAACATAAGTCAACTGCCTTTTGAAACCAGCCATGAATAAACAGTTTGATTTGGGGCACTCAATATCAATGAACGGCCTTTGAACATCATTATTGTTCAATTTATTCATCATGTCAATAAAAATTCAACGAATATTATCGGGAAGATTATTGATCTTTTCCATGACCTTGTGAGCAACGTCCAAAGCATTATAGCCATCATGAATGGTAACCGGCGGGGCAGTATCGTTGATAATGGCATGGTAAAAACTCTCAAGTTCTTTTTGGATTGCATTCATAGGGGGGATTTCCGGTTTATTGAAAAGGATTTGCTTTTCTCCTTTGCCATTTCCGAGGTCGATAGTCATAGCAAATGGATCCGGGTTATCCTTATCCACATCGCGTATGCTGATGATTTCAACATTTTTATCCAGGAAATCAACGGAGATGTATGCATCTCTCTGGAAGAAACGGGATTTTCTCATGTTCTTCATGGAAATCCGGCTTGCGGTAAGGTTTGCCACACAACCGTTATCGAATTCGATCCTGGCGTTGGCGATGTCGGGTGTGTCGCTGACCACGTTTACGCCACTGGCACTGATCCTTTTAATTCCCGACTTTACAGCACTAAGCACAATATCAATATCATGGATCATCAGGTCAAGGACAACGGGAACGTCAGTTCCCCGGGGATTGAATTGTGCCAACCTATGGGTTTCAATGAACATGGGATTATTCAGGTAAGACTGTGCCGCCAGGAAAGCAGGATTAAAACGCTCCACATGCCCAACCTGTACCTTAATATTAGCTTCTTCTGCAAGGTCGATCAAACCACGTGCTTCACCAAGCGTTGTTACCACAGGCTTTTCAATGAAAACATGACGGAATTTTCTCAGGGCCTGGGAAGCACAATCAAAATGCGAAACCGTTGGGGTTACAATATCCACGACTTCCACCGCATCTATCAGGCCAGTGACAGAATCAAAGGACCTTATACCATATTCATCCGAAACCTGTTTAGATATTTCTTCATCCGGGTCATAAAAGCCCACCAGCTCAAAATCCGGTATCAGTTTGATGCATTTTATGTGGATCTTGCCGAGATGACCGGCACCAAGAACTCCTATTTTCAGCATGTTTCAAATTTTTTGCAAAAGTAGTTTTTTTAACCGAACGGGATAAGGGAATTTACTACTTTAGTGCATTCATTTCTAAAAAGGAATCCTATTCAGGAAGAAGGAAAGAGCATGATCCAGGACTCATTCATACACAAAGGACTACGAAAAAAACTGGTAGAAGAAATACGGGAAAAAGGCATACGCGATGAACGGGTATTATCCGCTATCGGAAGTGTTCCGCGGCATCTTTTCATGGATTCTTCTTTTCTGGAATTTGCGTACCAGGACAAAGCCTTCCCGATAGGTTCAGGGCAAACCATTTCTCAACCCTACACGGTTGCCTTTCAATCGGAGTTATTACAGGTTAAAGAAGGCGACAAAGTATTGGAAATAGGCACCGGATCCGGATACCAGGCCTGTGTGCTGATCCATGTGGGAGCCAGGGTATTTTCCATAGAGCGTCAGCGGAAACTTTATGAAAAAGCCCGCCATTTTCTCCCGACAATCGGGTACCGGCCTCGTCTTTTCTTTGGGGATGGTTATAAAGGCCTTCCCACTTACGCACCCTTTCACAAGATCATTATCACAGCTGCCATTCCTGAAATACCCAAAGAATTGCTGGCACAGTTATCAACGGGTGGCCTGCTGGTGGCCCCGCTTGGGAACGGGCAGGTACAGAATATGATATCCATCCGGAATAAAGGAGAAGGAGAGTTTGAAACCGTTGATCATGGAACCTTTCGTTTTGTGCCTATGCTCTCCGACACAGCCAATGACTAGAATAAAATTTGTTCACTAATAAATTGCATTGCGTAAACAAAGCTATCTTTGTAATTGTTTTGCATGAATTCAAATACAATCATTATTATTAAAAAGATCCAATTATGAAAAAGTTTATCAAATTATTTGCATTTCTTATCCTGGCAGGATCGGTTGTTCTTTCTTCCTGCAAGAAAGATGACGATGACGACACTACTCCGGTTGTTGAAAACCCAACCATCAATTTCCTGGTAGAACCGGGATTTGTTTCCGGTGATGTTACCGTGAATGTCGGAGACGCTTTTAAAGTTAAGGTTTATGCAGCGCAAAACGCCAGCACAAAGAAAAACATCACTGGCATTAATGTCAGGAGGATCTTCAACAATCAAACCGTTGGAGACACTACACTTGCCTTCAATGACCCTGAAGTCACCCTTACCGTAAATTTCGAGGCACAGCCGGTTGCCGGCATTGAAACCCTTGAGTTCAAAGCCATCGATAAAGACGGGAAATCGAAAATGATCAGCCTTAAAGTTACAACCATTGAGATTAGTATTCCCGTAACGAAATATGCCAATATCACGCTGGGGTCATTCAATGATCAGACCTACGGCAGCTTTTTCTCCACATCCAACGGGCAGGTTTATTTCAAAGCGGATGCCACCAACAACCAGGCCCTGATCGATTTCGCATTCTTCCTGGGAACCACGAACGGAGCTACCATCGGCTCACCATCAAATGTAACCCTTCAGGGTGTGTTTGGTATCGAAGCATGGACAGTAAAAAATCAGACCGGCATGGTTAAACCGGCTCCCATTACTGCAGCCGAATTCGATGCCATTGGCGCGGAATATGATTTCCCCGACTTCCAAAGCTCCATCGACCTGGTGAACCAACTTGCACCCAACGACGTGATCTTTTTCATGACCCAGGGAATGAAGCTGGGATTCATCAAAGTGAACTCCGTAAATAAAAGAGGAGACGTTATTAATATTGATGTGATCATAGAAGACTAGCCGGGAAATCGGAGATCGGAGATCGGAGATCGGAGATCGGAGAATGAATTTAAAATTTTACATTTAAAAATTTGCAATTCATTCTTCGATCGTCGATCGTCGATCATTTGATCGTCGATCGTCGATCTTCGATTATTTGTTCTTTTTCCGAATTGTCTCCATCCAACCATGTTATCTCCGTTCCTTTCTTTTCCATTCTGCGGAACCAGGTCATTTGTCTTTTGGCAAACTGATGTATAGCAGTGTTTAACAAGCGGAACATTTCTTCATAAGATATTTCTCCCAGGATGTATTGGGTGAGATAGCGATATTCCAGTCCGTAAAATTTCAGTTTTTCGGGAGAAATGCCTTGTTCGAGAAGAGACCTCACTTCATCAATCATTCCCTGGTCAAGTCGCTTTTTCAGGCGTTCGGTTATGCGTGTACGTATAATTTTGCGGTCGAAAGTTATACCGAAGACTATGCTTTCGAATTCAGGAAATGGTGTTTCCTCCTCAGGATGTTCTTTGTAGTAGTATCCGATTTCCAGTGCGCGGATTAGGCGGTCGGTAGCTTCGGTGTCGGTAACGTTATGCAGCGACTTCATGACCAAAAGTTCATCAATGAGGCGGTCGTGCGGTTTGCCTTCCAGCTTTGTTCTAAGTTCTTTGTTTTCAGGCACCCTGACCAGCTTATAGCGGTCGAGAACAGCCTCGATATACATGCCCGTCCCACCGCATAGGATAGGCTGCCTGCCCCTGGAAACAATATCCTCAAAAGCCCTGATAAAATCCCGCTGGTACTCGAAAACATTGTATTCATAGCCGGGATCGACGATATCCACCAAGTGGTACGGAATGATCTTCTCCCCTACCTTGTAATCCTCATAATCCTTGCCGGTACCCAGGTCCATGCCGCGGTACACCTGCCGGGAGTCGGCGCTGATGATCTCACCGTTGATCCTGCCGGCCAGCAAGGCAGCCAATCGCGTTTTCCCTGTTGCCGTGGGACCCAGGATCACGATCAGCTTATGTTTTTTGTCGTCTTTCATAACTCCAGGGGTTTGCCAGGATGGCGTCTTCTTGAATGGCTTCTTCCTTTTCAACGAGAAAATCCCGGATCCTGTTCAAATCTTCAACAGACAAACAGGTAAAATCAAGATCTTCCAGGATGTTTTCCAGTCCGTTTCCCGGATAAAACCGCTCAAACAAAGATACTAAGCTTTTCTCATCCCCAAAACCGGCTTCCTGCTGCCGGCTTTTCAGGTATTGCAGGATGCGGAGGGCATCTACTTTCTGATGGGCGGATTTTATGAACTGGCCGGTGGTTTTGCAGTTCTTTCGTATGGGATCCCAGATATCTTCTTCCCGGAATATCTCTTTCAGGAATCCATCCATCGGCGTTGGGACGGTTCTTTCAAACAAGGTTTCAAACAAAGCATAGGTTTCCAGGATCTCATCGAAAAGCAAATGGTGGTATATCGGGTAGCTGTCCCATTCGCCCCGGCTGCCCTTGATCATGGCAGGGCCGGTACCGAAATACACCCGGTCGGAAAAGCGTGTGCCGGGGTAGACCTTTTCGGGGTTCCAGCATACCATGTCACCGGCTTTCCTTAGTTTTTGCAGGAAGTAAAAATCCTCACCGCTCTTTTTCGGCGTCATCCCTCCTATCCTGCGGTATGCCCGAACAGGGAGAGCGATGGCCGAACCCAGGGCGGTGAAGGAGTATGGACAGCCGATGCGCCAGAGGTTTAAAGAATAATTCCGCATATAGATCTCATACCGGAGCATGGCGCTGCTGGCTTTTTCATCCTCAACCAGGCGGTGGTAATACGGAACCGAAAGGCAGGATGCCTGAGGATAATGTTGAAAGGTATCGATCACAGAGCCAATATATCCCGGATTAAAAACCGTGTCTGCATCCAGGCTGATGATGAGGCCGTTATCATCCGCCAGTTGGTTTATCCTGTCCATCAGCGTTTTCCGGGCCCAGCCGACCCCGTGCTTTTGTTTTTCCCATCCGTTACCGGGTGTGCATTTATCGATCAGGATAATATCCATGTCGCGGATCTCAGCAAGTTCATTCAGGACCTGCACATTCCGTTCGCACACCGCTTTTTTCTCCGCCATTTCCCACCAGTGTTCCGGCTGGTTCACACAAACCACGAGGGTGAAGTCGTGGTATTCCTGGTTCCTGAGGGAATCCAGGAAAGCCGGAAGCACCATGCCTTCATCGAGGACAGGCAAGGCGATCCAGGTTTTTGGCGGGTTGTGTGGTTTCATCAGATTTAATTACTTATCACTCATTACTCATCGACAATCGGCTAATACATTGCGCGATTGCTTTTTATAAATCCATCAGTAAATGAATCGTTTCCGGAGTAATAACAGTCAGTTCATCAACATTGTATGCTGAAGAAAAGCTGTCCGGGATACATTTTTTTCTTTTTAACCCGAATTTAAACTCAAATGCTTTCAGCTTTCCGGATGTTTCTTCAACAAGATCTATTTCAGCACCGTCGTATGTTCTCCAAAAATATTCCCGGGTATATCTGTTGTTGTTCAAGTTATGCTTGAGTCTCTCGGAAATACAGAAATTCTCCCATAAGCTTCCTGCATCATTCCTGTTTTGAACTGGGTTGAAATTTCCGGTAACCGCATTAAGGATTCCATTGTCGTAGAAATAATATTTCTTACTTTTACGTATCTCATTTCGTTGCTTAGAGCTATATGCATCCAGGTGAAACAGTATGAAACATTTCTCCAGAACATCCAGGTAATTTTCCACTACATACCTTGATACTCCAAGCATGTTAGAAAGCTCATTCACAGAAACTTCCGACCCTACCTGCAAAGCCAATGCTTTTAACAATTTCCTGATAATCATTGGATTTCTAACTTTCTCAAAAGCAAGTATATCTTTATATAAATAATCTCCTGCCAATTCTGAAAGTTTTCTCTGCTTATCATCAGTATCCATCATTCCTGGATAAGCACCAAATACGAGCAAGGTATTTAAGTTCTCCAAAGCCCACGAAAAGCTTTTTGAATTACTGATTTCTGAAAGAGATAGCGGTAGAAGTCTGATTTTAATATTTCTGCCTGTTAAGGGTTCACCCAGTTGGCCGGCCAGCTCAAAACTGCTTGATCCGGTCACAATGAGTTTGAATTGCGGCATATTATCATATATCAGCTTGAGCAGTTTCCCAACCTCCTGGATACTTTGGGCTTCATCCAGACCAATGATCTTTTTACCGGAAAACAATGCATTAATGGCAGAGGTATCTCTTGTTTCCAGCATTTGTGAAACAGAAGGTGTTTCACAATTCAGGAGCAGAGCATCATTCCTGTTTTCGATCAGCTTTTTCAGCAAGGTTGTTTTTCCCACCTGACGGGCACCATAAATAATAATGACTTCCGGTTTATCAAGCCATTTTTCAATATCTCCGTGAATAACTCTTTGATAGTACATTGCATTTAAAACTGGTCCATTCTACAAATTTACAAAATCAGGCCTAATATTGCAAAATATTTTACAATATTAGGCCTGATTTTGTAAAACTACCTATTACTTGTCGACAATCGGCTAATTTATTGCGCGATTGAGGAGATTGCGCGATTGAGGAGATTGCGCGATGTAGGAGATATTCGATGGTTTTGTAATGCCGGCGAAGAGAAAACCCTTCGAAAATTCCCGCCTGAGGCGGGAAATCGGACACTGCTACCCATTTCTGCCTCTACCGGGGTAATTCCGGCAATGGCCGTAATATGGGCAGAAAGAAACATACCCGTTAATAGACGCTAATATAAAAATCCAAACAACCACATCGGTATGATACTGTTATGCGCATACTCTATATTATCAGCAGCAATATATGCATGATGAATTCCCCTGACCTGTTTCCTGGATTTGTTGCTTCCTCCTACCTCAATGGTGTATTTACCGTCTGCCAGAAAATCACCACCTTCGGTATATCGTAACGGGTACTTTTCCTGTAATTGATTGTAAATAAAGGTCTCTCTCAGGGTTCCGGTGTTCACGGTGGTATCCGAAAGGGCATACATCAGATTGGTATTGTTGAGATAGACCTTTTCAGGCTTGTTCATCCTGCTGATCCCTTTGTTACGTGACTGCAAAAGCATCAGAAGGTCAGCTCTCTCCAGGAGATACAAATACTTCATCAGTGTTTCCCTGCTAACGCCCACCTGTTCGCTCAATTTCAATATATTGGGCTTAAAAGGGACTATTACTGAAATAATAGACAAGAGTTTACGTAAATGATGAACCGAAATAAAATCTATCTTTTCAACCGATGGCAGGTCAACTTCAAGTATATGGTTTACTGTTTGTTTTAAACGTTCAAAGTAACTTTGTTCATCTTCAGCAAAAAACGGATAATAACCCTTTTGCATATACTCTTCAAAATATTTGAGGGGTTTTATTTCCTTTAAAATATTTTCGATTGGTTGCGATGGATTTTCCAGTAGCTCCTCAAGTCTTAAAACAGGAAATGTTTGATGGTACTTCATTTGGAGAAACTCCCTGAACGACAACCCCTGCATGCGGTATAAAATTGCCCTCCTGCTCAGATCAGCAGTCCCTTTGAAAATATCAAGGGCTGATGACCCTGTGATGACGATCTGCAGATCGGCAAAATAATCGTAAATATTCTTAATTTCCTGAGACCAGTTTCTGTATTTATGTATTTCATCAAGGAATAAAAATTTTCCACCTCTTTTTACGAAGGCATCGGCAAAATCCACAATATTATTTGTCGAGAAGAACAAATCATCCATGCTGACGTAGATCACTTCTTCCAGATTTCTGTTCAGTTTCTCCTTTATATATTGGAGAAGCATGGTTGTTTTTCCCACTCCTCTTGCACCCGTCAGTGCGATCAACCTGTTATTCCAGTTTATCTCATCCCATAAATACCTTTTAAAATCTAATGGGACGGCGTTTATCCTTGAAGATGAATACTGAAAAAGCTTTTCCATTTTGCAAAGTCATTTTTACAAATATAACGAATTATTGTAAAATACACTTTGCATTTATGGATTTTTTATGATTTATCAAATCACATATCACTTATCGACAAGCGGCTAATAAATTGCACGATTGAGAAGATTGAGCGACGTATGAGATACTCGATGGTTTTGATATGCCGGCGAAGAGATAAAGCTTCGAAAATCCCACATGAGGGGGGCATGCGTGTAAAACAGCAAATATAAATCAAATGCTATTGAGTATCTTTTCTATCTGTTCCTTATTTCCCGGCAGGTATTTTGTTGCAATGTCCCAGATAATTTCATAATCCACTCCAAAATATTCATGCAGAACTTTATTTCTCAAATAATACATTTCTTTCCAGGGAACATCCGGGTATTTGGTTTTTATAGATTCATCCAGGTTTCTTGCGGCCTCTCCGATGACTTCAAAATTTCTTATAACAGCATCAACGGTTTTATAATCCTTTTTTAAATTGGTCAAAATCGTATCCTTCGATATATTCAGCAATCCTGGTCATAGCATTCCGGATATCATCAAGGAACATCTTGTATGAGCGATTTTCCTTTCCCAAAATTATATGTATTTGACCTGATCCAAAACTTTGTCTTTAATATGCTCTTTCAAAGCATTTTTGGTCACTAAATCGATCTTCCGGTTAAAAACTTCCTCCAAAAAAATCTCCAGAGATAAGAACTTCCATCCAACAGGCTTCTCAAATTCAACCAGGATATCGATATCACTATTATCTGAATAAGAATTATCACTGAACGAACCAAACAGGCCCAGTCTTTTCACAGAGTATTCTCTGATAAGAAAAGGCATTAAATCATTCAATTTTTTAATAATATCATCTGTAGTGATCATAATTACAAAGATATAAGAATAATGAATACACAGAAAAAAAGACAGAATTTATGGGTTCACTTTGGTTTACACATCGGTAATAGACGATCGATTAATAGATTAGGTGATTGCCCGGCCACGCACCAATGGCGGGAAATCGGGCAATCTCCTCAATCACTCAATTTAAACACCCTTCTCCCGATCCGTCCTTCATCCGTCTGCACCCCCACAAAATACAAGCCCTTTGGGAATGATGCGCATTGCCAGGTATAGCGGGTTAAAAAGGGACTCCATCCCGTAGGATGGCATCCCCTACAAATCTTCATATCAACCATATAATCAACAATATACATTTTAATCACACCAAAAAGTTCTACGGGATGGAGTCCCTAATATTAAGATCCGGGTAAGCAAAATACTGTCAGAAATCATTTTCAGAAAATCCATCTGATTTCTGAACACTGGTCGTTGCATACAAATTTACTCAATATGTTGTTGTTTGTCAAGAAAATCCAGAAAAAGTTGTTGAGCGCATGGTGCATTGTTTTTTGTGTTTGGTTATGGGTATATTGGCATTATAAATTACTCATAACTCATCGACAATCGGCTAATGAATTGCGCGATTGAGGAGATTGCGCGATGTATGAGATATTCGATGGTTTTGGTATGCCGGCGAAGAGCGGCACTTCGAATATCGTGCAACCGTTACGTCTCCCAATCGTGCAATCAAAATCACCTCCGCACAACCTTCCCCACCCGCAGGTTTTGCCTGTCCATCATGATCCTGTAGTAATAAACTCCCGCCGGGTATTCTACGAGATTCAGGGTAATGGTATTTTGTCCGGTAGGGAAATGATGTTTATCTTCGCTAATGATTGCCTTTTTGTGAAATTGAAAACTGAAATCTTAATATCACCGGACTTGTGGCATTTTTTACTGTAGATTTACAATAAACTTTTCCTTAGAAATAACATATCCCCGGTCAAGTAACACACTGATATAGATGCCGCTTTTTAACAGTGAAGTGTTCACTTCCAGCGTCCTTTGATCTTTATCCAGACGCATTTCCATTTGCTTTCTGCCAAAAATATCGTATGCGATCCATGTGCTGTTTTCTGTGATCAAATTCTCTGCAAACTCAACATTCAACTGATTTCCTACCGGATTTGGGAAAAGCTTCATTACCTTATCATAATCCTCTTTGAGTGGTATATCTATAATATCAACATATAAATTGCAATTTAAATCCGTTGTATCGGAAATAATTGTGTAAGGGCAAAGGCTATCGTACGTAATTATTTGGTTATAAACCGAGTCATTTTCCAATTGCTGATTTAGTTTCCATAGATAAATATCCCAATTGGGGCTGGTGTAATAATTCCCGATAACTAAAATTTTGTCATCAAAAGTTTTAATTGTATTCTCAGGTGGTTGCCCTTCTGCAATCAGGAATCTTCTTTTTATGATATTCCCTAAGGTATCTATTAGAAATACTTCACTATTTCCATCATCAACGCCGGTACCAAATTCGCTCCATTCCAGGCCAATAACCAAGGAAGTATCATTATACATACACAATGGCCAAGTGTCTCCTCCTCTAATGGTATCTCCTAAAATATATTTTTGATATATCATTCCTCCATTAATGCTATATTTGAAGATTGAAGGAGTTATAGGCCCATTATCAGCGTAAGCACCGGCTGAATAAAAAATTCCTTTTTTAAATTCCACAGTCTGCCTACTTGAACTCAAGGCTCCTCCTTGCCATTTAATATCCCATATCTGATCCCCTTTTTTATCCGCATTAATATAAAATGCCTGCATGCCATTGCTAAAACATCTTCCGGAAATCAGATAAGTGGAATCCGAAGTAAGATTTAAAAACCAGCCTTCTTCATTAAAGATGGTGGTGTCTTCCTGCGCCATATGTTTGATCCACAAAGGATTTCCATTCTCATCAAATTCTACTAGGCTTATCCGGATATTCGCAATATCTCCACCAAAATACTTTAGCAATCCGATAATATGATTATTGCCAAGTTGAATGATTTTCATCAAACAATTATTACCTTCTGATCTTAATACTGTACACCATATTATTTCTCCACAAGCATCAAGTTTCATTATAAGCGGGTCGTCATCATAGCTTGATTCGTATTTTGAAGTTGAACCAACAATAAATGTTTCATTCTCTTCATTTTTTTGTATTTGGTTAAAATATGTTTGATAGCCCAAGGAGCCAAACTTTTTGTCCCAGAGAATGTTTCCATTAATATCGGTCTTAATTAGCCAACCCCACTGGGATGGAACGGTTCTGTCAATTTGACCGGCTATCAGATATCCATGGTCATAGTCTTCAACCATGCTTCTGACTTGAGCTTTGAGGTCATCGCCATATATTTGAGGCCAGTTTTGTCCGGATGACTTTAAATGCAGAAACAATAAAACAAAGAGAAAAAATAGATACTTTTTCATTACTCAGATTCTAAAGTTTTATAAAAATAGTAAAAAAAGCAGGTGAAATATTAGAATTTCACCTGCCGGGTCAATTAATATCTGCCTTTGATCAGTTTATGTGTTTCAACGCATGAGTTTTCGATAATTAAACTCAGATAGTATATCCCGTTCGGGACCCTGGAAATATTCACCGTCGTCTGGTTTTCACTGCAATTAACAAATGTAAGTGCCCTGTGTCAAATCTGATACGTCAATAACTTTTTGATTAACCATTCCGTTTAATTTTATATGAGTATCGGGAAACATTACCACAAAGTTACAGGCGACAGGTTACAAGCGACAAATCATCACTCATCACCCACACCCACACTACCTGCAGTCTGTAAACATAGAACAAGTAACTTGATATTAATCATTCCCGATACTCATTAAAGTTATTAAGCGCATTGTGAATTGTTTTTTGTGTTTGGTTATGGGTATGTTGGCATTATAAATTACTCATTACTCATCGACAATCGGCTAATGAATTGCCCGATTGAGAAGATTGCGCGATGTATGAGATATTCGATGGTTTTGGTATGCCGGCGAAGAGTGGTACTTCGAATATCGCTACATCGCGCAATCTCCTCAATCACTCAATTTAAACACCCTTCTCCCAATCCAACCTTCATCCGTCTGCACCCCACAAAATACAAGCCCTTTGGGAATGATGCGCATTGCCAGGTGTAGCGGGTGTTTTCCCGGGTGGGTTGGGCATTTTCAATCATCCGGCCGTAGGTATCGTAAATGTGTATTTCATGAACAGATATAAAAGCATCCTCTCTATTCGCTAACAATGAAACATCGTCTTAAGTTTGCTTTTTATCAGCCTCGATGTATCATCATTAATTCGGCCAAGTTTTCTGCTTATAAATTTTTTGGGAATGGAGGTCAATTTATGGAGCCTCACGACAGAATCAACCGCAAGACCGGTATCATTTCCCTCAAAACTGTTTTTCCTGATAACAAAATCACTTTCTAGAATCGGCTCCGGTATTTTGCTTGAAATAAATGCAATAACAATATGCTGATGATCCCCAATCTCATTTGTCAAACATAATGCTGGCCGAACTTTTTTAATATGCATGTCGGAAAAAGGAAAAGGAACCAGAACAACCAGATTATTTGTCATTTATGGGTTCTCCATCACTTGGTGAATAAATATCTTGTTCAGGTTCTTTCAGAAAATCAAAAGCCGGGTTTTCATCCATTGATTTTAGCCACAATCTTTCTTCTTCCGTCTCTCCTGCATCATCTTCCAACAGAATCAACACACGCACTTTTTTCCCTTTTTCACCCAATCGATACCTGATCTCAAGATAACCTTCTTTGTTTGTTGTAGAATTAAATTCAATTGCTTTCATGCCCATCCTGTTTATAACAAAGATAATAATAAATCAGAATTTTGATCCTATGAGAAATACATAAGTTACGCATAACCCATCGACAATCGGCTAATATATTGTACGATTGAGGAGATTGCGGGATGTAGGAGATATTCGATGGTTTTGATATGCCGGCGAAGAGCGTAGGGACTGCATCCCGTAACTATAAATCTATGCAAATCAGTGTAATCTCTACCTTCGCTAAAGCTTCGGCAGATAAACCGGTGGTAAAAATAATTTTATATCTTTGCTATGTAAAATAAATCCAAATAAAAATAGCATGGAACTGAACGACGTCCTGAAAAGGCTTCCCAGGCACCTGATGGATCTGGTCATCGACCAGCCATACAACGAATACACCGCCCAGGACCATGCCTTATGGCGGTATGTGATGCGGCGGAATGTGGAATACCTGAGCAGGGTGGCCCATGGCTCATACCTCGAAGGATTGCGTAAAACGGGTATCAGCATCGATGAGATCCCGCATATGTACGGCATGAACCGCATCCTGAAAGAAATAGGCTGGGCGGCAGTAGCCGTCGACGGTTTCATCCCGCCTTCGGCTTTCATGGAGTTCCAGGCGTACAACGTGCTGGTCATCGCCGCCGACATTCGTCCTATTGACCAATTGGAATATACTCCTGCCCCGGATATCATCCACGAAGCAGCGGGCCACGCTCCCATCATCGCGGATGAAGAATATGCAGGATACCTGAAGTACTTCGGGGAGATAGGTTCCAGGGCCTTTTCCTCCGAAGCCGATTACGAACAATATGAAGCCATCCGTCACCTTTCCATTTTGAAAGCCGACCCATATACCTCTCCTGAAAATATCCGGAAGGCGGAGGAAAAGCTGGAGCAGATCAATGCCCACATAGGGCCTCCTTCGGAGATGCAGCTCATCCGCAACCTGCATTGGTGGACGGTAGAATACGGGCTTATTGGCGATTTGAATAAACCCAGGATCTATGGAGCCGGGCTCCTTTCTTCCATAGGGGAAAGCTATTCCGCATTGCAGGATGATGTAAAAAAGATCCCTTACACCCTGGATGCCATGAATGTCGGCTTTGACATCACTACCCGGCAACCTCAGTTATTTGTCACCCCTGATTTTCCTCACCTCACCAAAGTGCTTGAAGAGTTTGCTGACCGGATGGCATTAAATAATGGAGGAGTGGATGGCATCCTGAAAGCCATTGAATCAAACCATACAGCCACCGTAGAATACAGTTCCGGCTTGCAGGTATCCGGTACCTTCACCGAGGTGGTGATCCATATGGAAAAACCCGTTTATCTGCGCACCACCGGGCCTACAACCCTGAATTATCAAGGCAGGATACTGGAAGGCCATGGTACAGAACATCATCATGAAGGCTTTGGTTCTCCTGTTGGAAAGATCACCAACTCTTCCATTCCCCTGGAAAGGATGGATGACGCAGATCTGACCCATATTGGGATGGTTTCCGGTCATCGGTGCACACTGCATTTCGAATCGGGGGTCAGGGTCAATGGAAAGCTTCAGGAAATCATCAGAAAGGAAGGCAAGATCATACTTCTGAGTTTCATTGATTGCAGGGTCACTTTCCGCGAGCGGGTTCTGTTCGAGCCATCCTGGGGAATCTATGACATGGCGGTGGGAGAAGACATCGTTTCGGCCTTTTCCGGTCCTGCCGACCCGGACGGTTTTGGTTTGCGTTACCGCATACCTGAAGAAAAGACCCACAAGATCATACATAGTCATAAGAACCAGCGCCTGCATAAGATCTACCAAAAAATAAGAGATGTGCGTAACCACGGGTCCGGGGCAAAAACCCTGGAGACATCCTGGAAGGAAATAAAGCAGCATTACCCTGCCGAATGGCTTGCCCCACTGGAGATCCTGGAGATATTACATAAAGAAAAAGCCACCGGCAATGGTTTGGAAAAAGACATCCTGGAATACCTGAACAACCTGCAAAAAAACAGGCCTGAATTAAACGGATTGATCAGCAACGGACTTAAGCTTCTTGCCTGACCGGCGATAGAAGAAATGGCGGCCGAGTGTAGATTCGAAAATGTAGAACAGAGGAAGCAGCACGCTGAGTATGGCGGGTGGCAGGGTTACCATGAGATCGGGGAACAGGTTGATGGCTACAACAGCTGCAAAACCGGCATTCTTGATAGTGAGCATCAGGTAGAGGCTCATCACGATCTCGCGGTCGGGGTTAACCCGGCTGAGCCACCATTTAAAAAGGTTTCCCAGGATAAACATGAGAAATACGAAGATTGACAGCGGCATCAGCACACAATAAGGATTACCGAAAATGATGTTTCGGCTCAGGCCGATGACAGTCATAGCCACCACCAGAAAACCATAATCGATAAGGATACCACGGTTTTTATCGATAAAAGGGTAGAGCTTTTTCCAGCGAAAAACCCTGGATACAGCCAGGGGAATGATGAGCATCTTAACCAGAATAAGCAGCAGGCTGTAAGGGCTTACCACGCTGTCGCCCATAAAGATCAGGAATATCAAAGGTGTCAGGACTATACCCAGGAGGTTACCGCCAAAGACACCGGAGATGGAATACCGGGTATCCCCCTTCAGGTTAAAAGTGAAAGGGATGATAGCAATAGCCGGAGGAGTAGCGGCAATAACCACGTAACCGGTCCAGACTGCTCCTGTTGCCCCTGTCAGCCAGGCCAGCAGAAGCATCAGTCCACCGAACACAATATAATTCAGGAAAACGCAGGAAGTAACGGGGCCCACATTGCGGACAACGGGCACCAGGGAACGGAATCGGAAACCGGAAGTAGCCACCGCGAGGATAAACCCAATGATATAGGTAGTGGAATCCTTCAGGAAGGCTGTTTTATCGCCGAGGAGGAATCCTGCGGCAATACCTGCCAGGAAGATCAGGTTCCGGTTCGTAAGCAGGGATGTTATTTGTCCTCTCCACCTCATGCATTCGTTTTGTGCAAAGGTGGTAAATAAAAATTACGAAATCAACAGAACTTTAAGAGCCTCCTGAGCCTTACCGGCGGCGAGCATTTTTTTTGCCAGGAGAAAAAGGTCGTCTTCCCTGTTCATGCTAAAATCGACAATTTGTCTTACTTCCGGCATTAGCATGACGGCTTTGATCTCGGGATCTTCCGGGATCTTTTCCACATTTCCGAGCTGTCCCAGTTCATTACCGGTAAGCAAGGCAGAGTGGCGGATTTTCTCAGGAAGGGCATCGATACCCATTCCCAGCCTGGCCAGTGGTTTTTCCACTTCAAAAATGGCCTCTCCATAAGCTTTGGTATAGTAATCACGGCCCATGCGCCCCACAGCGCGCAATTTATCCGGAATCACCCGGCCTTTTTCATCCAGGATGCGTTCATCCACATGCATCAGCAAAATCTCACAGATCACCAGGTTCGCGGCTCCTCCAAGGGTTCCTGTCTCAATGATATCCCTTACCTTACATTCGAAATGCACCGGTGACTCCTTTACCCTGAAGGGACTGACGGTTTCGGAGGGTAGCATGGTAAAACCCGCCTTTAAAAACTCATTCACACCTTTAGGATAATCGGTACTTGCCAGGCTGACCTGTTGAACCATATCGTATGTAACTGTATTGATGACCACTTCCGGCACCAGACGGAGGTTTTCATACGTATGTTTGGTAGTATTGTCGCGCCCTCTACGGCCCGGAGAAAATATCAGCGTAGTGGGATTTACCCCAAACGCGTTAAAAAAGCTAAATGGAGAAAGATTGGGATTTCCTTCGTCATCTATGGTACTGGCAAAGGCAATAGGCCTGGGTACCACCGTATCCAGGATGCGGTGATGGAGTTCTGGAGAAGAAATTTCCTGGGGATTGATTTTCAACATATTCCGAGATATTATACAATCTTTTTTGCCGGCAGCAACGTACAAGCTGACTCACCAAAACCTATCCTGAGACCATCTTTTTCACAAAAGCCTTTCATGATAACGGAATCTCCATCCAGTAGGAATGTCCTCACGCTACCATCGGGCAAATGGACGGGTTTTGTCCCCTTCCATGTCAGTTCAAGCAGGGAGCCGTAGGAACCGGGATCAGCGCCGCTGATGGTTCCTGAAGCATACATATCGCCAACATTGATGTTACAACCGTTTACCGTTTGATGAGCCAGTTGCTGGCTCATATTCCAGTAAAGATATTTAAAATTAGACCGGCAAAAGCTATTCGGCACTGAGCCTTCCGGTTGTATTAAAACTTCGAGGTTGATATCGAAAGTTTTCTCCCCATCCGACTGCAGGTAAGGCAGCACTTGTGGTTCCTGGACAGGTCCTTTTGTGCGGAAATATTCCAGGGCTTCGAGGGTGACTATCCAGGGGGAAATGACCGAAGCAAAGCTTTTACTGAGAAAAGGTCCCAGCGGTACATATTCCCATTTCTGGATATCACGGGCCGACAGATCGTTAAAAAGTACCATACCAAAAATATAATCTTCGGCGCGGTCGACAGGGACATTGTTTCCCAGTTCCGTTGATTTTCCGGTGATAAAAGCCATTTCCAGTTCAAAATCCAGTTGTCGGGAAGGTCCGAAGACAGGCAGGGGAGCGTTATCCGGTTTGGTTTGTCCGTTGGGGCGGTGAACGTGAGTACCGCTGACAACGATGGAAGAGCTTCTTCCGTGATAACCCACGGGAATATGCAGCCAATTGGGAAGAAGCGCATTATCCGGGTCGCGGAACATCATGCCAACATTAGTAGCATGTTCACGGCTGGAGTAAAAATCGGTATAATCGCCAACCTGCACCGGCATGAGCATTTCTGCGTCATTTACAGGTATCAGGATCATTTCCCGGGCTTCGGGGTATTCTTTCAGTTCATCATTACCGGCTGAAAATACCTCAGCGACTCTTTCCCGTACTGCATTGGTATGCTTTTTCCCCAGTGCAATGAAATCATTCAGGAAAGGTTTGTAGAAAGGGGTCAGGTCTTCGATACCCAGGTTATCGAAGAATCCGAAATCCGCCATTGCCGAGAGGTCGATCACGGTATCCCCGATGATAGTAGCGGGCCTGGGGGCATTTCCCTTTGTCCGAATTATCCCAAACGGAATGTTCTGAATAGGAAAATCAGAATCAACCGGAATGGAGAGCCATGATTTTGAATTTATATCTATCATATATCAAAATACTTCAATCATTCAATCACTAAATCGCTAATTCGTTCAATCCTTCAATCACAAATCAATTGTAAATTGTATTTACAGAATACAGAATTATCAATCACAACGTTCCCCTTCTCATCTGTTCTGCTTCGATTGCTTCGAAGAGCGCTTTAAAATTGCCTTTTCCAAATGATTTGGCGCCTTTGCGCTGGATGATCTCATAGAACACTGTCGGGCGATCCTGCACGGGGCGGGTGAAAATCTGCAGGAGATATCCCTCATCATCACGATCGACCAGAATACCCAGTTTCTTTAATACTTTCATGTTTTCATCGATCTCCCCTACCCTGTCGATCACCGTGTCGTAATAGTTTCCCGGAACATAAAGAAACTCAACGCCTCTGTTTTTCAATTCCGTAACGGTGTGAATGATATCATCGGTAGCCATTGCAACATGTTGCACTCCTGCGCCTTGGTAGAAATCGACATACTCCTCGATCTGGCTCTTCTTTTTACCTTCGGCCGGCTCATTCAGCGGAAATTTTATTCTGCCGTTCCCGTTCGACATGACCTTGCTCATCAATGCGGTATAGTCGGTTGA
>Ga0180009_10001308_pt1 | contig 30880 bp, 20 predicted proteins | sample OS_PC_MetaG_FD_123537 | JGI IMG/M metagenome (GOLD analysis project Ga0180009, IMG submission 123537) | Groundwater microbial communities from the Aspo Hard Rock Laboratory (HRL) deep subsurface site, Sweden - OS_PC_MetaG | ecosystem: Environmental > Aquatic > Deep subsurface > Groundwater...
GGCGTGTAAACAATCGAACCATTCGCATTAACATTTGTAACGCCGTGTGCAGGTGCATTTATCACTGCTACGCTTGAAGGTATTAGGCTTCCGTCTGGGTCGTAGTCATTCGTTAATACGTCTATCGTCACGTCATTGTCTTCATCAACACCTGCATTATCGTCAACTGCGACTGGTGGCTGGTTGCTTGTGCCTGTGCTTGTGACGTTGAAATTGATCATTATTTCAAGGTTTGGGTCTGTGAGGTCTGTTGCTTTCACGTTTACAGGGTTTGTGCCTGCTTGTATTATGTGGTATAGGGTGTCGTTGCTAATCCATGTTTCTGGCGTTGTGGTTGTGTATTGGCTTGTTTCTTCGTCGTTGTAAACATGTGTTTGCAGGTTCCATTCCAGGGTGTCTCCTTGCAGTCCGTTCGTGTTTGGTATGGGGTTGTATTCGTTTGGTCCTGGGTTGCCTGTTTGCAGTATGGTTGTGTCTCCTTGCAGTTCGATTGGCTGGTTGATTGTTGTGGTGTTGTCTTTCTGGTATTTGAGCGTGTCTTGGGTGCTCGTCCAGTTTTTCATTGTTGTTTTTATTGCAGAATTATTTGTTGTGATTGTTATTTGTGCGTTCGTGTTTTCTTGAAAGATCATTTTTTTGCTTTCTGTCTTGTTGTTGGTTGTTAGGTTGTAGATGTATATTCCTGTTGGCTTGTCCCATTGGAGTGTGTAGTTTTCTTGTTCTTCCAGTGCTTGTCTGGCTTGTAGTTTCCCGTTCAGGTCGTAGATGCTTATTATTCCTTCTTCTTCGATGTTTGCTTCGATGGTTGTTTGGCTTGTGAAGGGGTTTGGCTTGTTTTGTTTTAAGAATTCTTCTTGTTCGTTTTCCAGATTTGTTATTCCTACCATTAATACATCCATTTCGTATTGGCCGTTTTCGTCTGTTACGTCGCTCGCGATTATTTGTCCTTCTCGGGTGTATTCTATCTGAGCGTTTTTTATTGGATTATTTTTTTTGTCTTGGTACGTGCCTGTTATGGTTGCTGTTTGAGTCATTGACATCTGAAAGGCTTTAGGCATGGTGTTTTTGTTTCCACCGGGATAAGATCCCGGATTACTGTAAACCACAGCGGGATTGCTTTTCAATGCCTGGGTGATCAAAGGGGTAAAAGTCCAGGAAAGGACCAGCCAGGAAAGAAACAATACGGGTAAAGCGGGTGCGTTGTGGAAGCGGTATTGCAGGCCTGTCCAGGAAGCGCTGGTTTTTTTATAGTAAAAGCGTTGTTTATCTTTATAAACAGTCATGACTGAAAGGGTTAACGGGATTTGCACAGTTCTCGTGAAACGGGATGGAAAAATACAAAACTCCGGAGAGAAATGCAAGGAAACGAAGCGAAAAGTAATGTACTAAAAACCTGTAATAGAATATGTTGTCATGAGCAATCGAACGAATATTCATTAAACATGGACGATTTTTTAGCAGATGACATCTCCCCCGGGGGAGATGTCATCTGTGAGTTTTATGTGAATTTTTGCGAAACAGAAGAAGGAATCCCACGGTTTTGATAAATCAATCACAAAAAGAAACCAAAAAAATTCTCTTTATTAATTACCTGAAAGCTGCTTCCTGGATAGTTTTGAAGGAAGTCTGAAGGTGGCTTGGGTTTGGCTTTTTCACTATACTTAAACTCATAAGCCCGGAGTTCTCCGTCTGATTCCTCAATATAGTCAATTTCCTTCTGATTGTATGTACGCCAGAAATAGGTGTTGACGAATTTCCTAGTGTTTTGGTTGTGCTTGATTCTTTCCAGGATACAAAAATTCTCCCACAATCCGCCTGCATCATTCCGCATATTCAAGGGATTGAAATTCTGTATCAATGCATTCCTGATTCCCAGGTCCAGGAAATAGATTTTCTGTCCTTTGGCTATTTCATTGCGCAAATTTCTGCTGAAGGACCGAAGGCGGAAAATTACAAATGATTTTTCCAGTAACTCGATATAACGTTTAATGGTGTTTATATTTTCACCAAGCAACCTTGACAACTCGTTCAGGGATATTTCATGGCCTATTTGCAATGCGAGGGCACGTAGCAGGTTGATCAGTAAATCAGAACGTTTCAGATTTTCGTATTGAAGAATGTCCTTATACAAATAATTACCTGCAATATTGTTTAATTCTTCAATTGCGTCATCTCCTGTTTTCAGGAATACTTCAGGGTACATGCCGAAGCGGAGCATTTTTTCCAGGTTGGCTTGAATGCCAATAAAATTATGTTCTTCTTTCAACTCTGTCAAAGAAAATGGAAATAATTGAAAGACTCTGGAACGTCCGGTCAATGGTTCCATAACCCGATTTCCAAGTTCAAAGCTTGATGAACCTGTGGCAATAATCTGAATCTCAGGAAAAGTGTCAGTAATGATTTTCAAAACAGAACCGATATTTGAAATGTTTTGCGCCTCATCCAGAATCACCAGGTTATAATCTCCTAAATAGTTCTTAAGTATTTCACTGTTTGTTGTTTCCAGAGCAGTTTTATTTTGAAGCAACTCACAGTTGATGTATTTGGAATTTGTGGATGAATCCAATAATTGTTTACAAAGCGTTGTTTTACCAACACGCCTTGCTCCATATATGACGATTACCTTGCCTTTAAATAAGAATTGTTCTATTTTTTGTTTTATGGTTCGTTGGATTATCATAATTTATATAGTTTGCTGCACAAATTTAATAAAATTTGTTTAGTTTAATGCATAAAATAAATCTCCTTTGAATTTGCCCCAATTAGACATTTCTCATCACTAGTTGACAATTGATTAGCCGTTTGTCGGTGAGTGTTGAGTAATTATTGATTTGACATATTAAACACCAGCTCCCCACCCTTCACCAGCTCATGATAAGAAATCCGGTGGTCCTTTATCCTTTTCCCGTTTAAAAGCACTTTCTCCACATAAACATTGTCTTTGCCCTGGTTGTTGGCAATAATGCGAAGGGTGTTCCCATTTTCAAGATGGATGGTGGCGGATTTGACAGAGGGGCTTCCCAGGGCATAGTATTCGCTTCCCGGACAAACAGGATAAAATCCAAGGGCACTGAAGATGTACCAGGCCGACATCTGCCCGCAGTCGTCGTTGCCACAAAGCCCGTTGGGTTCATCGGTATACATGGTTTCCAGGATTATCCTGACCCTTTCCTGGGTTTTGTGGGGGCTATCCGCCCAGTTGTATAAGTAGGGGATATGATGACCGGGTTCATTGCCATGGACGTACATACCTATAATACCATCCCGGGTAATGTCCTCGTTTTTCTCAATGTGCTTGTCATCCAGTTCGGAAGAAAACAGTTGATCCAGCATGGAAGAGAATTCTTCTTTGCCTCCCATCATTTCAATCATCACGGGAATATCATGCGGTACATACAAGCCGTAATTCCATGCGTTTCCTTCAATGAACCCTTGTCCGTGCGTGTCAAGCGGGTCGAATTCTTTCCTGAAACTTCCATCGGATAGTTTTGGTTGCATGAATCCGCTTTCAGGATTGAAAACATTCCTGTAATTGCCGGAGCGATTTTCATACTGTTCCTGAATTTCTTTATTTTCAGCCTTTTCGGCAATCCTGGCAATACACCAGTCGTCGTAGGCATATTCCAGGGTTTTGCTTACCGAATTGCTGTTCAGGTCTTCGGGCACATATCCATAGTTCAGGTAGTATTCTATGCCATCATAGGGTTCGTAGGTAGCGGTTTTGTCGCAGGCTTTAAGGGCACGGGGAAGGTCATTTGTGTAAACACCTTTACTGATGGCGTCTGCAATGACGGATACACTGTGGTAACCGATCATGCACCAGTTTTCGTTGGCATAATGCGACCACACAGGCAGCATCGGATGCACACTCTGATCAAAATGTGCCAGCATGGATTCTATCATGTCATGGTTCCTGGCAGGTTGGATGAGGTTGAACAGCGGGTGCAGAGCCCGGTAGGTATCCCAAAGAGAGAAGATGGTGTAATTGGTAAAACCATCGGCCTGATGGATGTTCTGATCGAGGCCCCGGTAGCGGCCATCCACATCCATATACAGGATGGGAGAAAGAAAAGTGTGGTACAAGGCTGTGTAAAACACAACCTTATCCTTATTATCCAGGGTTTCTACTTTTACTTTGGATAGCTCTTCTTTCCATAGTTGCTGCCCTTCCACTTTGGTCCGGTCAAAATCCCAGTGCGGTATTTCAGCCTGCAGGTTCTTTAATGCCCCTTCCGTACTGACGGATGAAAGGGCAACTTTTACCAGGATTTCTTCCCCCTCCTGGGTTTCAAAATCAAAATGGGCACGGATACTCCTTCCTGCCATTTCGGGGAAATCCTTTTCTTCCTGGAACTTCCTGTAAAACCCCCTGTAAATGGATCCATCCTCTTTCTTGTGGCCATAAGATTTAAAAGGCTTGCTGAAAGCAATTGCGAAAAAGACAGTACGTGTCCTTGCCCATCCACTTGTCATCCTGTAACCTGTAACTAATGTATCATTTTCTACCCGAATAAATGTCCATACGTTTTTGTCATCGTAATTATAGATCCCATGGATCATATCCAGGATAATGTGAGCCTCTTTTGATCCGGGGAATGTATACCGGTGAAAACCAACCCTGGTACTGGTGGTCAGCTCTGCTTTGATGCCATAATCGAGCAGATCAGCAAAATAGTAATTGGGTTCTGCACCTTCCTGTTCATGGGAAAACCGTGAGCGGTAACCCCTTTCAGGATTATCAGCCGTACCTGGATTGAGTTGAAGTTCTCCCGTAGTTGGCATGAGAAGGATGTCTCCAAGATCGGAATGTCCGGTACCGCTGAAATGGGTATGGCTGAAGCCGACGATGGTCGGGTCATCGTATTGGTAGCCTGCGCAGTATTCGTAAACACGACGGTTATACTGACCATTGTCTTCATAGGAAACGGTGTCGGTATCCGGACTGAGCTGCACCATACCAAAAGGCACGGTAGCCCCGGGAAAGGTATGTCCCATGCGTTGTGTGCCGATGAAGGGGTTTACGTAATGGACTGGGTTGTCTTCGTTTTGCTGGGATTTCGCACCTATTGAAAGGATTGTCATGATTAATATCATGGTTTTTCTCATAATAATCCGGTTTGATTACACAAATGTAATGTTCAATGTGATTAAACTGAATAATTAGGTTGGAATTTCAACTGCATTTAGCAGAGAGTTTGCTGGAATTTTCTCAATCGCTTCCTTGAATTGTTCTTTCAGCAATTCTGAGGGGGATCCCTCAGTCGCTGGCGCTCCTTCGGGATAAAAGGGCGCTTCGCTAAAACTGTAAACACAGGCAGCGACTCCTGTCATTCCGACCGCCGCGCCGGAGCGAAGTGGAGGTGCAAGGGAGGAATCCCCTTCGTGTTATGCCCCAATTAGACAATACCAATAACTCATCGACAATCGCCTAATCAATTCGCCGATTGTCGATGAGTGATGAATAACCAGTAATTTTCCTGAGTCCTACAGCTCCTCCCTTATCCCCTTCACAATATCTTTTTGCAGATTTATGATGATCGCTTTAAGCTCTTCAACATACTTTTCAGGATTGGCCGCAATGTCATATTCTGCCGAACGGGCAAGTCCTAATGCTTCTGAAGCGTTTTTGTTATCCTTTCCTTTTACAATTCCTTCCGACCAGTCGGCATTGCCCCAGATGCCTTTGCTGTAAGTTATCCAGTTGCCGGAACCATTTGGTGTGATCAGTTTGATCTGAACCCCAACCGACATTACCGGTTGTGTTGATAGTTTTATGTCTTTATACCCTCTGGATCCCTCAAAAGAAGCAAAAGCAACAAAATAATTGACATCCAGGAGGTTTACATCCTCCCTGGTTGACAATTTCTGGTAGAAATTCCCTGATTTAATGATGTTTGAGGTATAATAAATATTCTTGTTAGCCGGCCTGAAGGTTATGTCTCTGGTTACCGCCCAGGCAGTATAACCTGGTATGGCTCCGTCGGTTATTTTCTTTTTTCCTTCATAATAGGGTTGGTCTCCCGTGGATCCAATGAAATCGCTTCCTTTGTCTTTAGACATTTTTTCCTGGACAAACTCAGATGCCAATACATCCGTTCCATCCGTGATCTGCAAGCCTGCTGCCGTAAGTTCTTTGACAAATTCTTCATAAAGCTCATTGGTCATCTGAAGATAGCTTTCATTGGTGAGGCCACCCAGACTGACTTCAGAATAAACAGCTTTTGTTGAAGAGGTATTGGACCCCGTCATCGTAGTTGCCTGTGAAACGGCATAATTCGAAATAAAAGTTTTATTGTTCTTTAACGACTTCGCTGCAGCTCCACCGATCTTTACCTTTCTTTTATATTCCTTTTCAAAATCCACCTTATTCCAGTTTTGCTGACCCATCAGTGTTCCTGCAATAAAGAGGCTTAATAACAGTATAATCCTTGTTTTCATGATTTGCAATTTTTAAATTAGACTTAATTAATTTATCGCAAATTTATGGTGGGAGAAGGATGCCAGCAATACGCAAAAGATCGTATTATTTATATAAGTCTTTCCTTCCTGGCCAGGTTGACTGCTTCCAGTTTGTTGTGGACCTGCAACTTACGGTAAATATTCTCAACATGTTTTCTTACAGTTCCATTGCTTATGAAAAGGTTGGAAGCAATTTCCCCATAATTCAAGCCACGGCTGAGGTGCTCCAGGATCTCGGTTTCTCTTTGGGTCAATTGGTAATTTTGTGATTCTTCATCATTATCAGGAAGTGGCTCCCTTAGCATTTTCAATGCTTTCAGGGCGATGGAAGGGGTCATGGGAGCACCTCCCTCCATGATTTCCTGTATGCTTTTATAAAGGTCGTCCGGAGAAGCATCCTTCAGAAGATATCCATCTGCACCGGCACGGATGGACCTGAAAATATTTTCGTCATCATCAAAAACGGTGAGCATGATGATGCGTATATGGGGATATTTTTTCTTTAACAATTCTGTTGCTTTGATCCCATCCATCTCAGGCATTTGAATGTCCATTAAAACAACATCGATATTGTGATCAGCCTCCAGCTTGTGCAGTAATTCTTTTCCATTCTCTCCCCAGAATTTGAATTTCAGGTCATGGAAAAAGGAAATCTTTTCTTCTATGGATGCTGCCAGGAAATTATTGTCTTCAGCTAATGCAACCTTTATCATAGTTAAAAATTTTTACAAAACTACATTGACAATGGTTTCCATGAAATACGATATCCTGCGTATTCTCAGGAAAACGTTATGGTCACTGATGTTCCCTTCCCAGGCTGAGCATCAATTTGTAACCTGAAACCTGCTTCCTGTATTCTTTTCTCCATATTTGACAATCCATTTCCTGCAGGTAATGCATTCCTGTCAAAGCCCTTACCATCATCAACAACGGTAATTTCATTTCTACCGGCAATAAAATGAATGTTTTTGGCCTCTGCATGTTTCAAGGCATTGTTGATGGCTTCCTGTACAATTCTGTAAATGTGTATTGCCTGATTTGAGCTGAACTCTTTTGTTCCCGGGTTGCTTTCGATTTTGAAATTGATGCGTGGATATGCTTTTTTGGCATGGTTGATGAATTCTGCAATCCTGCCGGATAGTTGCTCCATGCCGATGTTTTCAGAATTCATTGCCCAGATGGTCTCCCGGAGCTGGGCCATGGTATCTTTGGCAAAATGGGTCAGTCCGGAAATCCGCTCACGACGGTTATTCTCATCCTTAATATAATCGAGGTTGTCCAGCGAGGAAATCATAAAAGTGAGTTGTGAGCCGATATTATCATGCAAATCACGCGATATCCTGAGTTTTTCTTCCTGGATCCTGTTTCTTGTTTCCGCCTTTTCAAGGGCAACCTGTTGCTTCAGTTTTTCCTGTTTGAGTTTTTGGTTCCTGTAAATGATTCCTGCGAGAAGCAACAGTACTATAATTCCTCCTGAAACCGCAAGCAACTGTGCATTCCGGCGTTGAACCCTGGCTTCCTGTTCAGCCAGAATGATCTTTTGTTCCGCCAGTTGCTTCTCCTTCTTTTCTGTCTCGTACCTGGTATTTAACTCTTCTATTACTTTGGATTTCTCTATGCTGAAGGCAGAATCACGTAAAACATCTGCAATACTGTCGTTCAAATATGCCAGCTGATAATTTTCTGATGTCCTGTAATACCGGGTAACTCCTTCATAAGCGTTGATCATCCTGGCCAGTGAGTTGGTTCGTTTTGATAGTTCCAGTCCTTGTTGGTAATATTTCAGGGCTTCATTCAGGTTTCCCCTTTCCAGGAAAGAGTTACCAAGGTTTGAGTAAACGATTGAAAGTCCATAGATTTCACCGGTTTGGTGATATATCTCTTCCGCCTTTTTATAGTATTCGATGCTTTTGGCAGTTTGTCCCCATTCTTTATACAAAACGCCCAAATTGATATACAGCCCTGCTTCAACATCCAGGTATCCTTTACCTGCAATTAATTCCTGAACCTTTTGATAAATGGAATCTGACTGATTGGGTTTTGATTCATTTTTTAAAAGAATCCCAAGGTTCATCAGCGCTTTTGCCAGGCCAAGGGTGTCATTTTCATTCCTGGCAATTTCAATGGAAGAAACATAATACTGCTTTGCCTTACCGTATTCCTTTTGTTTTAAGAAGATCTCAGCAATATTGTTGCTGATCAATCCTGCCTGCCTTGTAAGGTCATTATTTTCAGCAATATTCAATGCTTTTATGCACCAGGAAATGGCCTCATCATAGCGGCCAAGTTCATGCAGGCAGTTGCACATCTTGCTATAACTGGACAAAAGGCTGTAATCATCTCCGTGCCTCAGTCGGATTTCAAGAGCTTTCCTATTGTTTTCCAAAGCTTCTAGAAAATTGCTTTGTGAATAATGGGCTATGGTGAGGGCATTGTATCCTTCGGCAATCAAAAGCGAATCACCGGTTAATAGCGCTTCCGAAAGGCATTTTTGGGCGTATTCCAGCGATAGTTCTGTGTCATTGAAGCTGGTATAGTAGCTGATGTCTGAATAGAGCAGGGCTTTTTCCTTGCCAGATGCTTTGGATGCTTTAATAATAAGGCTGTCAATGGATGAGTTCTGAGAATAAACGCAGTTAATTAGATTTAGAAGGAACAATGCAGGCAGATATATTGAGATTGATAAGAAGAAATTTTTCATGCAGTCAATGTAGATTGTTCCTTAATATAATTGTTTTCAAAGAATAAATCATCGTACTTATATAAATACAAGAATGAAATAAAATTGTTCAGGTTCATGTAAATGTTCTGAAACACAGCAAAATTTAAGTGGCATCAGAAGGAGCGAAATGAGCCTGTAAACCAATAAAAATCCTCTGTCTAAAGACTCAAATCACCTGCAAAAGACCAGTTTTTTATGAATTACAAATTCATTTGAATTAACCTTTAGGAGATATATCCCATTTTGTGCATTTGCAGGCAATGATATCGATATTTCGTGATTTCCCTGAGTTAAATTCCCGAGGTAATTACTCAGGATTTCTTTTCCATCCATTGAGCATAAAGAATAATTTATGGGTTTTGCCCTTGAAAGGTTAATGCTCAAGTTTATATTGTTGCTTAGGATTGGATTTGGAAAAATATTAACGGATATATCCTTCACATTTTCCTCTGAATGAACGAAAAAGCCCGTGTGATAGCATGCGACATGGACCATTTCATCTGAGTCGGTTCCTATACCACAAGCTATTAATCTGCCTTCTTCTTCATCAAGCAACAAGCTGCTGCAATACTCATCACCTCCCAGGTCCGTATGTACCATTCCTGATGATCCATAAGAAGGATCAAAAAAACCATAATGACTTGTTCTTCCATTAAAGAAATCAGGTGGTCCACTGTAGAAGTCCGAACTTCCCCCAAAATAGTATTTCCCGTCTGATTGCTGCACTGCATCATAAATCTTATCTTCTCTTTCCATGTGCAGAAAGGACCATCCGTTGACTCCAAAATTTGTATTCAGGGTTCCATTTGTGTTTACCCTGCAGGCATAAATATCGTCATAGTCATTCCATGCTGCGTTGGATTCAGCATATCCAAAAGCAGTAACATAATGATTATCCTGATCCACAATTATTTTATTTATTTTGAAGTCAGTTGCTTCAGGAGGGGGGAGGGTGATATAGCCGCTGCCTCCAAAAGCAGGGTCAAGTTGTCCCAATTCATTGCATCGCAGGATAAAACCTTCATCACCTGATTCTCCGGCGATATATATCATACCTGTTTCAAGATCTATATCGATACAATAGATCTTCGCATTTACAGATTCAAGCCTAAAAACACCATTATCTCCAAAACTAGTTACATTATATCCATCCTGGTCTGTTTTTATAATAACAGGGAAATGATCAGGAGAATCCTGGTAAAATCCCGCAAAAAAAACATATGTGTCGCTACCTTCGGTTAGAGTTATCATATCTTCCACATTATTCAATTCCAAATAAATAAAATAACCATTTCCTCCGCCCATAGAACCATCTAAGATTCCATCCTGAGTTAATCTCATCAAGAATACATGCTCATAATTACGTTCTCCTGCAATTAAAATTCTGTCATCGGGCAAAACGGCAATACATCTTCCTTCAGAAACATCTCCCATATCATGAAAGAAATAATTCGGCATATTTCCATAAGATGTAACATAGCCGTCATGATCGAGTCTTGCAGAATACACATTCCATCCGGAACCGGATGCTCCTTTCAATCCGCAAAGTACCATTTTCCCATCAGACTGAAAAGCAATATCATAAGCTCTGGCATTTTGTCCTGGATAATGAATGGTTCTTACACCATCAATGCCAAAGTCCGTGTCAAGGGAACCTGGCGTCTGTGAGAACAGATTGAATGAAAGAAATAAGACAAATATGGAAAAGACGCTAATTGGTTTCATAATTTTAGAATTTTTTTCCGACTAAAATATGAATAAATTCTGATATATATATGCAAAAACCGATGCTTCAAAAAAACATCGGTTTCGTGATTTCCATCGTTGCCTGATCAGGGGTCCTCGCTTTCGCTTCACTTAGCGGGGCAGGCTCCCCTCCTTATTTCATTCGTCGTGACAGGTCTCCCCCTGGTCGGTGTGCAACCAATAAAAAAAGCTGACAGAAATAAACTGTCAGCTTCTAATAATCTTTCGTTGCCCGATCAGGGGTCGAACCTGAACTCTTCTGATCCAGAGTCAGACGTGTTGCCAGTTACACCATCGGGCAATGATGCGGCAAATATAGTAAAAATATTTTTTTATTTCTTAGGTAGTTTTACTGATTTTTGTCCATGCATCCTTGAGGGGTACTGTCCTGTTAAAGACAATATGCCCGGAAGTAGTGTATTTCGTGTCAACGCAGAAATAACCAATTCGCTCGAACTGGAACTTATCACCCGGTTTGGCTTCTTTTACCGATGACTCGGCCTTTGCGGTGATGATCTTAAGCGAATCGGGGTTCAGGTTGGATCTGAAATCCTTTCCCTCTTCCGCTTCATCAGGGGTTTCTGTCATAAATAGCCTGTCGTATAGTCTTACTTCCACATCCCGTGCATCCCTGGCGTCTACCCAGTGCAGGGTTGCCTTGACTTTTTTATCGCTTCTGGCTCCGCCGCTTTTTGTTTCAGGGTCGTAACTGCATTTCAGTTCCACAATTTCACCGGTAACAGGATCCTTAACTACTTCGTCGCAGCGGATGATATAGGCATACTTGAGCCTTACCTCATTTCCCGGCGAAAGCCTGTAAAACTTCTTCGGTGGGTCTTCCATGAAATCTTCACGCTCGATATATAGTTCCCTGGAAAAAGTTATCTTTCTTTTCCCCCTGGTCTCATCTTCCGGGTTGTTGACGGCATCAAGTTCTTCCACCTTATCTTCCGGGAAGTTTGTTATCGTGATTTTCAGGGGGTTCAGCACAACCATCCTGCGATCGGCCTTTTTATTCAGGTCTTCCCTCACGCTGTATTCCAGGAGGGCTACATCGATCACATTATCTCTTTTTGCTACTCCAATCCTGTCGGCAAAGTTGCGGATGGATTCCGGTGTATATCCCCTGCGCCTGAGTCCGGAAATGGTAGGCATCCTGGGATCATCCCATCCGTCAACCAAACCTTCTTTTACCAGTTCAAGCAGTTTACGTTTGCTCATCACGGTATAACTCAGGTTCAGCCTGGCGAATTCAATCTGCCGGGGGCGATATGCACCGGGTTCTACGATCTGATCCAGGAACCAGTCATACAATGGCCTGTGTATCTCAAATTCAAGCGTACATATGGAGTGTGTGATTCCTTCCAGGAAGTCGGACTGTCCATGGGCCCAGTCGTACATAGGATAAATGCACCATTTATCTCCTGTGCGGTGGTGATGGGCATGAAGTATCCTGTACATCACCGGATCACGCATGTGCATATTGGGAGAAGCCATATCAATTTTAGCCCTGAGTACCCGGCTGCCATCGGGGAATTCTCCTGCTTTCATCCTGCGGAAGAGATCGAGATTCTCTTCAACGCTGCGGTTACGGAATGGGCTTTCTTTTCCTGCTTTGGTCACAGTACCCCTTTGCTCCCTGATATCTTCCACAGGCTGGTCATCAACATAAGCTTTACCTTCCCTGATGTACTTCTCAGCCCATTCATAAAGCTGGTCGAAATAATCGGAAGCATAATAAAGACGGTCTTTCCAATCGAATCCCAGCCATCTTACATCCTGCATGATCGATTGAACATATTCTTCCTCTTCTTTGGTAGGATTGGTATCGTCGAATCTCAGATTTGTGAGACCGTTGTATTTTATTCCCAGGCCAAAATTGAGGCATATCGATTTCGCATGACCTATATGAAGGTAACCATTGGGTTCCGGGGGGAAACGGGTGTGCACCCTGCTTTCGTTTTTATTGTTCCGGATATCTTCTTCAATGATCTGTTCGATGAAGTTGAGAGAACGTTCCTCTTTGTTCTGGTTCTGGTTGTTTTCGTTCATAGGGATTATAAATAAAGAAAATTAAGGGGCAAAAATAAGATATAATTCGGTTTGAATCAAAGCTCTCCATAAATTGAAGAATAGATAGATCAAAACCTTCTGACGATGGAACGCACGGAGCCCATATATCCTTGTCCGAAAAGATTTGCATGTACAAGCAGGGGATAGAGGTTACAGATATCGGACCTTTCCCTCCATCCTGGTTCCAATGGATAATGATCATTGTAGGAAATGTAAAACTCTTCCTGGAAACCACCGAAAAGCCTGCTCATCGCAAGATCCATTTCCCTGTGTCCATAGTAAACCGCAGGATCGATAATTACCGGTTCCCCGTGCGGGCCTGTCATATGGTTCCCGCCCCAGAGATCGCCATGAAGCAATGACGGTGGTTCAACAGGGAAAAGTGAATCCAGTTTGTTGAATAAACGTTGGAAATTGCGTGAGTCCTCCTGTCCGGCCATGCCTGTATCAATGGCCCTTTGGAGTTGTATTTCCAGCCTTTCCTGTATGAAGAATTCGACCCAGGATTTTTTTCGCCGGTTGGATTGGGGGAGGGAACCGATATAATTATCGTGATCCAGTCCGAAACTATGGTCAGTCTTCCTGTGAAGGGATGCAAGCCCCTGTCCCAGATCTCTCCAGTAACTTTCTTTCCTGCTACCTGAAGAAAGATACTCCAGGATAAGAAAACTAAAGGACTGGTAATTACCGCTTTCGATCACCCGGGGAACCTTCAGTGAGCCGGCTGCTTCGAGGATTTGCAACCCCCTGGCTTCGGTTTCGAACATACCCGGGTATCGTTTTGCGTTGTTTGTTTTAACAAACCAGGAACGGGAGTTACCCATTAACAGGTAGGCATCATTAATATCTCCTCCTGCAACAGGTCTGCTTTTATCGATTTTTACCGGATGGGATTCAATGGTGCTTAATCGGCCGGATAAGAAAAGGAGAAAATCATCGGGCAACATTTTTTTGCCCTAAAGTTATATTAAAAGCAGAAATAAAATGCCCTGATTTTGCGAATTGCTCTGTCGAGGATAAATAAGCTCAGAGCTGAAATAAGAATAATGAGGGATAAAGAAGAAAACCTTATGGTTTGAAACGCCTCACTAAGTGTGTTTTTTATGTTGGCAAGCAGGTTGAAAAATTGCAGGTTACGGCTGTTTAGGTTTTCGAAGATATTATTGATAAACCCGAAATCGGCAAACAACAACACCATGGTTATTATAATAACTGCTGCAGAAATCCATATCCAGGATCCCAAAGAAAACAGGCCCGCTTGTTTTTCATTTTGAACAGCTTTGTCAGCATATATTTTATTCATTACCTTCTCTGTGAAATCCGGAGAAGGAGATCCTGATCCTGTTTTTCTGACCAGCCTGGTCAGAAACTCATCCTGAATATTATTAGTTTTGTTCATGATAATAAGCTTTATGTCGGGTAAACTTCCTGAGTGCTCATAATTCTGTGTAAGATCGCATACAACTTTTTTCGTGTTCGATGGAGTCTGACCTTAACATTTCCGGGGGTAATCCCGGTAATTTCGCTGATATCGTCAATACTCTTCCCTTCGTAATAAAAAAGTGTTGTGAGTGCAAGTTCCTGTGTATCCAGCTCATCCATAGCATGATGCAACATTTTGATCACATCTTCTTCATCGGATTCCATGATTTCGTATCTAACGTCATCCAGGATGTACTGATCGAAATGTTTCTCATTTAGTTCGGTAATTTCTGTTTTTTTCTTTCTGGTTTTGGATATTGCCAGGTTGAAAGCAATACGATACAGCCATGTTGAGAATTTCGCTTGTTTCCTGAAGGTATCCAGTTTCTGAAAAGCTTTCAGGAAGGCATCCTGGGCAATTTCTTCCGCATCTTCCCGGTTCCCGGTGATCCGGTAAGCCAGGTTAAAAATGGAATCTTTATGTTTATCAACCAGGAATGCAAAGGCAGCAACATTGCCTTTTAATACCTGCGTAACATAATATGAATCTTTCAGGAGTCCCATTTAATTGGTTAGACGACCAGAAAACTTCAGAGTTACATAAAATATTGCAGAAAACCTGGGTGGGTGTAAACTATTTTTTCCCGTCGAGTGACCATTTCACATAAACGGAGCCCCAGGTAAAACCGCCACCAAAGGCAGAAAGAATAATGTTATCTCCTTTTTTCAGTTGATCTTCCCATTCCCAGAGGCAAATAGGGATGGTCCCGGAGGTAGTATTGCCGTATTTCTGGATATTGATCATAACCTGTTCTTTTTTGATTCCCATACGGCGGGCGGTGGCTTCGATGATGCGCAGGTTTGCCTGGTGTGGGACAAGCCAGTTAACATCATTACTTTCAAGGCCATTCCGTTTCATGATTTCCACAGAAACATCCGCCATATTTGTAACGGCGAATTTAAATACCTGCTGACCTTCCTGGTAAATAAAATGTTCTTTGGCGGCGACGGTTCTGAACGAAGCCGGTTTAACAGAGCCGCCACCTTTCTGGTACAGGTGAATTCGGCCGGAGCCATCGGTTTTAAGGATAGAATCGATCACGCCATAGTTTTCTGTTGTGGGTTCCAGAAGAACGGCACCGCCTCCGTCTCCGAAGATGACACAGGTAGCACGGTCGGTATAATCGACCATGCAGGACATTTTTTCCGCTCCGACAACAATCACCTTTTTGTAATCCCCTGTCTCAATAAAACGGGAAGCGGTTTCCAGTGCGTAGAGGAAACCAGAGCAGGCTGCATTGATATCGTACGACCAGGCATTAACAAGACCCGCTTTATCGCTGATGATATTGGCTGTTGCCGGAAACGCATAATCCGGAGTAACAGTCGCACAAATGAGCAATTCGATTTCTTTCGGGTTGGTATTTGTTTTTTCGAGGAGCCCTTTAACGACTTCGGCACCGATATCCGAAGTACCTTTTCCGGGTTCCCGTAAAATTCTTCTTTCTTTGATACCGGTGCGGGTCATGATCCATTCATCGGTGGTATCCACCATTTTTTCCAGCTCCTTGTTAGAAAGAATATAATCCGGAACCCATCCGTGAATTCCGGTGATGTTTGCTCTGATGCGTTGCATTATCTGATTGTTCAGTGTTGTTGGGAATCCGTTCTTTATTCGCCTTTCGCCATTACGAGTTTGCCTTTATAGTAAAGGTCACCGTCTACATAATAAGCTCTGTGATAAAGATGTACAGTTCCAGTCGCAGGGCAGGTAGCCAGTGTTGGAGCAGTGGCTTTATAATGTGTCCTTCTCTTATCCCTTCTTGTCTTCGAAGTTTTTCTTTTAGGATGTGCCATTTTATCTGTTAATTTGTATTGTTATGATCATTTTTTAATTGATTCAATCCTTCCCATCGTGGGTCAGTTTTAGGCTGATAGCGTAGCTTTTCAAGTATTGCAAGTACTTCAGGATTACAGGTTGAATTCCCGTTTTCATCATCCGGGTGTACCCTCCGGGCCGGGAGTAACAAAACAAGGTATTCATAGATGAAAGGACTGATGTTGAAACTATGCTCATTTTCAGGAATTACCAGGATGTCATGTGCATCCTCCCTGCGGGCATTTCCGAGTTTGATAATCAGTTGCTCCTTGCCTTCTATGTATTGGTCGTAGTCATCCAGACAGCGGTCGCAGGGGATACTCAAAATACCCTTAATGTCAAAATGTAAGATGAACATCCTCTCCTGTTTTTCGAGGTCAACACTGATCATGATCTTACCTTTATGTATTTCCGAATACTCAAAAGCTTCAAAGAACGCATCTTCAATCTCAAAATCGTAATGGTGCCAACCCGGCTTTAATCCGTAATAGGGGATTATAAACTGATCCAGGTATGCCACATTCTTACCCTCCTTAAAAAATTCGGCCTGCAAAAGTAAACATTAATCTTATGAATTACAAATCTTGTCTAATTATTTAATCCCTTTTGTTATGGTGTTTATTGGTTTATTTTCTTTATTGTTAAAAAATTAACAAAAGATTTTACCAAATGAAAATTTAGTGTTTATTTTGCAGCCTGTTAATACCATAAGATGGTATATAACTTATTTTGTTCAATAAACTCTAATTCTAAGTACTATGTTTAACAGGATGATTGCATTGATCTTGCCTTATATGCCCAAGAGGCTGGTTTGGATTTTTTCCAAAAGATATATTGCCGGTATTGACATAAAGGATGCCATAAGGGTTTCGAAGGAATTCAATACACAAGGGATTAAGGTGACCATTGACCTTTTGGGGGAGTTTATCACGAGGCTTGATCAGGCAGAGGAAAACAAAAATGAGTATCTGAACATTATTGAAACGGTTCAGAAGGAGAACATTGATGGAAATTACTCGCTTAAGCCAACAATGTTTGGATTACTTATCGACAAAGATGTATGTTACAGGCATATTCGCGAGATAGTAGCTAAGGCTGCTTCTTACAATAATTTTGTAAGGGTCGATATGGAAGATTCTCAATGTACTGACATGGAAATCGAGCTTTTCAGGAAGCTTAAGAAAGAATTCCCCAAAAATGTCGGGCTTGTTTTCCAGGTTTATCTTAAACGCACCCTGGATGATATCAAGGGATTAAACGATCTGAATACGGCAGACGTACCGATTAATTACCGTATTTGTAAAGGGATATATGTGGAGCCGGAAAAGATTGCGTACAAGGATAAGGATGAGATCAACCAGCATTTCCTGGAAGACATTGAGTTTATGTTTAAGAACAAGATTTACGCTGCTATTGCTACACATGATAAGTTTGTGGTGGAAGGTGCATTCAGGCTTATTGAGAAATATAATGTTCCCAGGAACATGTATGAGTTTCAAATGTTGTACGGAGTAACCCCTGAATTAAGAAAATCTATTGTCGAAAAGGGACATACAATGCGTATTTATGTTCCTTTCGGCTTACAATGGTTTGCTTATTCCACACGCAGGCTAAAAGAAAACCCCAAAATGGCATTTCACATTATAAAGGCTTTATTCATAAGGGGATGATGATCATTTACCCGGATGAAAATCACTCACACATTTTTTAGAAATAAATATGTAATTGATTATCTGCTGGTTTTTTCATATTTTTGCATTTTCTCATTTTAAACCATAGAAAAATATACCGTTCTAAAAAGAGTCGGAAGATAGATTTCATGTTAAGGGATTATTTATCACTGGTTTAAGAAGAGCATTACGGATGAAATAACCACGATAATGGAAAAAGTCAGGGTATTATACATCTCACAGGAAATCGTACCATATCTGGATGAAACTCCTATGGGTAAGATTTCCAGGCATTTGCCCCAGGGCATTCAGGAAAGGGGAAAGGAAATCCGGACTTTTATGCCCAGGTATGGAAACATCAATGAAAGAAGAAATCAATTGCACGAAGTCATCCGGCTTTCGGGGATGAACCTGATCATTGATGATACCGACCACCCTCTCATCATTAAAGTAGCATCCATCCAGCAAGCCCGTATGCAGGTTTACTTTATCGACAATGAAGACTATTTTCATAGAAAATTTATACAACGGGATAAAAATGGTGTTTTTTTCAATGACAATGATGAAAGAGTGATATTCTTCAACCGTGGAGTTCTGGAGACGGTAAAAAAGCTGGGATGGAGTCCTAATATCATTCATTGTCATGGTTGGTTTACCTCCCTTGTTCCTATATACGTTAAGAGAACTTATCGAGATAATCCTTTATTTGCCGAATCAAAAGTCATTTATTCGTTTTATGATGACGACTTTAGTGAAACGTTAAATGCTAATTTTGCGAAAAAAGTCAAGATCGAAGGCATAACAAATAAAGATCTTGCACACTTGAAGGAGCCCAATTTCGTTAATATGTCCAGAATGGCCATTGATTTTTCGGACGCCGTGATTTTCGGGGCGGAAAACGTAAATGATGAAGTGAGAGAGCATATTGTTCAGTCTGGAAAACCTATCCTGGATTTTCAGTCTTCCGACAAATATATTGATGCCTATTCTGCATTTTACGATAAGGTGTTAAATGAATGAAACGATTACGCGCTAATTTGATTCGAATCTTGAGAACCTGTATTTCATTACGCTGCCTGGTACTTGTTGTCTTATTAGTATCACTGATTATAGCAACCGCTTGCAAAAAGGAACCTGAAACGGTAGGTCTTGAGTTGCAAGCCGGCAATAACCCACAGATTTTTCATACGGATAACATTCTGGTGACATCTCATTCCGTTCGGGAGGATTCAGTCAGGACAGATGAAACAACAAATAACCTTCTGGGCAGTTACTGGGATCCGGTTTTTGGTATGACAACAGCAGGATTTGCAACTCAGATAAGACTTTCCGAAAACGGTTATAGTTTCGGGACCAATCCGGTTCTTGATTCATTAGTTCTCTTTCTTGATTATAATGGTTATTATGGAGATACAAATACGGCTATCAGCATAAAAGTTTTCGAGTTATCGGAACAATTGAATATCGATAGCAGCTATTACTCGGTGGATGAGGCAACGGATAAAGGTATTGAACTAGGATCCAAGGCATTTTATCCCAGGCCCAAAACAAATGTAATTATCCAGGGTGAGACCAAAGTTCCTCAGTTGATGGTCAGGTTATCGGACGAGCTGGGCAACAGGTTCCTGACAGCTTCTTCATCTGTTTTTGCAGATAATGATGGCTTTCTGGAATACTTTTATGGATTAAAACTGGTCACAGAACCTGTTTCCTCCCCGTTCAGCGGTAGTATGTTGTATTTTAACCTTGTTTCTTCCGCCTCTGAGGCTATAATTTATTATCACAATGATAGCCAGGATTCTTTGCAATTCTCATTCATCATCAATGATAAGGCTGCCCGATTTACAAGCTATGTCCATGATTATGATCTCGGGTCTTATGAATTCAGGAATCAGTTAGGGTTTGGAATGGATGCAGATACATCACTTGGTAAAGAGAAGGTTTATCTACAGGCGATGGGTGGTATAAAGGTCAAAATCCGTTTGCCCGACATCAGCAAGATTGCTGACAGCGGTAGGGTTGCAGTAAATGAAGCCAAACTCACTTTGAATGGAGCTCCCGACGATAATGATGGTTATGGAGCACCGGCTCAGCTGGCACTTATAAAAATTACGGAGGATGGATCTTCTGCTCTTCTGGATGATCAGTTTCAGAATTATTTTGGAGGAGTGTATGATTCAGCAGACAATCAATATGTTTTCAGAATAACCCGACACGTGCAGAAACTCATCAACGGGGTTGAAAAAGATTATGGAATGTATTTATTGATTACCAGAGCGTCATATATTGGTGACCGCTTTGAACTGATCGGAACCGAACCCACTGATGCTGCCCTTGCAGGAAAAAGATTAAAATTAGGTGTAACATACACGCGTGTTGAGTAGTATCAGTATAAGCGCTGATTGGTTACAGGATAAATGCAGTGATTTGAAAAACATTAATACCAATATCATATGTGCGGGATTGTCGGTTATATCGGACCAAAGGAAGCCTATCCCATTTTGATCAAGGGTTTGCACCGTCTTGAATACCGGGGTTATGACAGTGCGGGAGTTGCTTTGTTGAGCAACTCAATCCTGAATGTATACAAATGCAAGGGAAAGGTATCTGACCTCGAAGATTTTATCAAAGATAAGGATATACTGGGTAACATCGGTATTGCACATACACGATGGGCAACTCATGGAGAACCTAATGATATTAATGCCCATCCGCATTATTCAGAGTCAGAGGATCTCGCTATCATTCACAACGGAATTATAGAAAACTATCTTACCCTGAAGGAGGAATTGATTTCCCGTGGTCATAGTTTTAAAAGTATGACGGATACGGAGGTATTAATAAACCTTATAGAAGATATTCAAAACAATGAGAATGTTGATCTGATTGAAGCAGTTCGGATTGCACTGAACCAGGTAATTGGTGCTTATGCTATTGTCATTTTGAGCAGGCATGATCCTGATTTGCTAATTGCTGCGCGAAAAGGAAGCCCTTTGGTTATCGGTATTGGCAAGGATGATTTTTTTATAGCCTCAGATGCTACCCCGATTATCGAGTATACGAAAAATGTCGTTTATCTTGATGATCAAGAACTTGCTATTATCAGAAGGGGCCAGGAACTGAAGATAAAAACCATCAAGAACAGGGAAAAGACTCCTTATGTTCAGAAGCTTGAAATGAGCCTAAATGCATTGGAAAAAGGAGGTTTTGAGCATTTTATGCTGAAGGAGATTTTTGAACAGCCAAGGTCCATACAGGACAGTTTCCGGGGAAGGTTGAATGCCATCAAAGGTGACGTCCGTTTGGGAGGTATCATCGATTTTGAACCTAAACTTGTTAATGCCAAGCGCATCATTATAATTGCCTGTGGTACTTCCTGGCATGCCGGACTGGTTGGCGAATATCTGCTGGAAGAAATGGCTCGCATTCCTGTAGAAGTTGAATACGCTTCCGAGTTCAGGTACAGGAACCCCGTTATTTATGAGGATGATGTAGTAATTGCAATTTCTCAGTCAGGTGAAACAGCCGATACACTTGCCGCCATCGAACTGGCAAAATCAAAAGGAGCTACCATCCTTGGTATATGCAATGTTGTAGGTTCCTCCATAGCCAGAGCCACCCATGCCGGTTCTTATACCCATGCCGGACCGGAAATCGGGGTTGCTTCTACCAAGGCATTCACAGCACAGGTTACCGTTTTAACATTAATGGCGTTAAGACTGGCGAAGATAAAGGGAACGATTTCCACCAGCAGGTTTTATCAAATAATTCATGAGTTGGAGCTCATTCCTGAAAAGGTGGAACAAACCTTAAAAATCGATTCTGTTGTAAAGCAAATCGCTGAAAAATATAAAGACGTAAGGAATTTTCTATACCTCGGCAGGGGCTATAATTTCCCGGTTGCCCTTGAAGGTGCCCTGAAGCTGAAGGAAATATCTTATATTCATGCAGAAGGTTATCCTGCAGCCGAAATGAAACATGGGCCTATTGCGTTGATCGATGAAGAGATGCCGGTAGTATTCATTGCACCCAATAAAGGTATTTACGAAAAGGTGATCAGCAATATTCAGGAAGTTAAAGCCAGAAAAGGCAAGGTGATCGCTGTTGTAACCGAAGGAGATACTTCCGTAAAAGAATTGGCGGACTACACGATTGAAATTCCTGAAACAGAAGAATTGCTGGTGCCTCTGATTGCCACAATACCTCTTCAATTGTTATCTTATCATATCGCTGTGATGCGCAATTGCAACGTTGATCAACCCAGGAATCTGGCTAAGAGCGTTACGGTTGAATAAGGGTGGAGATGACTTAATTGATTACTAACAAGGTATCTCCTGAATCAATTATTTCCAGAGCTTTTTGAAAGGATTCATCGATCTGGTGATATATGGGATAAAATCCTTTGTCGTCATATAAATAACGTCCTATGAATGCTTTCAGGAAAATTTTAATTTCCTTTTTCTGACTGATGGAAAGCTCTTTATCCGGTTTCGCCCCTTTATCAGATGCAAAGCGTATAAATTCCCGGAACAAATTGTCACTAACCTGATAGGAATGGATAAAAGAATCAACGTTATCGTATTGTTGAAGATCTTTCCTGTGGTTATCAACGTAATGCAATGTAAACTGATGAATTAAACCTTTCCTTGCCAGTTTATTAAGAAATTGCTGTTCTTTTTGTATCCTTTCCGGAACGATTACGTCAGGCATGATACCGCCACCGCCATACACTATTCTACCGGCTGTTGTCCGGTATTCAAGTGTGTCAACAAAAGTGGTATCAATAATGCTATCATTGTTTACCCGTTCCAGGAATTCATGATAATATTCTTCTTTACCGTTCTGGTAAGGTCTTTGGATACACCGGCCTGTTGGTGTATAATAACGTGCGACGGTCAGGCGCAAAGCTGAACCATCCGGAAGGTTAAGTTGCTCCTGAACAAGTCCTTTACCAAAAGAACGTCTTCCTACTATGCTACCCCTGTCATTATCCTGAACCGCCCCTGCAACAATTTCACTGGCAGATGCTGAACCCTCATCAATTATTATAACAAGCCTGCCCTTATGAAATCTTCCTTTTTTCGTGGCATAGGAATAATTACCGGGTCGGTTCTTACCTTTAGTAAAAACAATAAGTTGGTTTTCTTCCAGGAATTCATCTGAGATTTCTATTGCGGCCTGAAGATATCCTCCTGTATTTCCTCTCAAATCCAGGATAAGATGCTTCATGCCTGAATTTATAAGGGTTTTCAACGCATCGTTAAATTCTGTAAAAGTTGTGGCAGAGAATCGGTTTAATTTGATGAATCCTGTTGTATCATTGACCATATATGAAACATCAACACTGAATGATGGTATTACATCCCTGGTGATATTGAATTCCATCAATTCAGGCATACTTCTTCGGTAAATGCTGACTGCAACCTCCGAGCCACGCGGCCCTTTGAGAAGTTTAACTGCGTCTCTGTCGGTAAGCCCGGTTCCGGCCACAAGGGAATCGTTAATCTTCACTATTCTGTCTCCTCCCATAATTCCTACTTTCTCAGAAGGACCACCGTCGATAGTATGTATTACTAAAATGGAATCATCCTCAATACGGAACTGAATGCCGATTCCCTCAAAATTACCCATGAGTTGTTCATTTACTTCAACGAGTTGTTCGGCAGGAATATATTGTGAGTGAGGATCCAATTCATCAAGGATACCCTGGATTGCATTTTCTGTTAGATTGTTTCTGGTGATGGAATCTACATAATCCTGAAGGATATAGTTGATTATATCATTTACCTTGTTATAATGTTCCGACCTGAATGAAATCACATTTTTATTAAACATTGAGACCGGTGCAAGCTTCAAACCGGTTAAAATGCCGGCGACAAGAACCAAAGAGAGAATTAGTGGAAGATAAATCGTTAGTCTATGTCTTGGATTATTCATTACAGGAGCTTGAAGATGATGCAAAAGTAGGAATTATTTATGCGGTTATGCAGAAGCAATGAAGAAATTCCGAAAGCTGAAGTCAGAATAATGATCACTGATCTGTCTGTCTTTCGCCTTCCTCTTCATCAAAGCCAAGGGATACGGAATTGATACAGTAACGTAATCCTGTAGGATTGGGCCCATCATTAAACACATGTCCAAGATGACTTTCACAACGGGCACAAATGACTTCAGTACGGATCATTCCATGGCTGGTATCCAGGCGTTCTATGATGCTGTTCCTGTTAATAGGCTCATAGAAACTAGGCCAACCACATCCTGCATCGAACTTGGTTTCTGAACGGAACAATTCATTCCCGCAAGCATTGCAATGATATATTCCAGTTTCTTTATGCAGGTAAAATTTCCCTGTAAAAGGCCTTTCAGTACCTTTTTCCCTAAGTATATGATATTCAAGAGGGGTAAGAATAGTTTTCCATTCTTCCTCCGGTTTAATGATCTTATTACTCATAGACTCATTGGTATGTTGATTTTTCTTTATCCTTTTTTCCTGACTCAGGGTAGCATTACTTAACCCAGTCAGGATTAAAAAAATAACAGCAAAAAAGAATGTTCTTTTCATTTTCTTTCTTATAACAACAATCATTCATGATACTTGGTTTAAGGAATCATCATACTTTTTCGGGGTAATCTGAGGTTGACAGAAATTATACTTCGTTTAAGTGAAAATAGAATAATCCTAATCCACATCAGCTATCCGTAAAAACCCTTGCTTCATTGTCAGTAATTACTTGAAATTTGGCCCTGGATATAGACTTCGCATCTTTTCATCCTTATCTTTGACGAAACAGTCGACAACGATCCAACCGACCTAGAAACGTTCCTAAAATCTTGTGATACAAAGTGCTTAGTAAAGTGGAATGACCAAGTATTAATTAAGACTCATTTTACATAAGCAAAAATGTTTCAAAAAGCCCAGATTTCCTGGATTATTTTCAGGTTTTAGATGACCAATCTGAAGTAACCAAATAAATGACGATCCGTAGAAAAAACATGTAATCTTTTATTCTTAACTGCTCAGGTTCCTTATAAATAAAGGATTACAGCCGATCCCCCAAAAACCAGAATCTCATAAGTTGCCTTCCGAAGCTTAACACGCTGAAATTCAACTTTTTACTAAACATAACTTGATCTCCAGGCCTATGAAAGCAAGTTGTACCGGAACGAAAGCAGTGAGTTCCATTCTCCTAGCAGCAGGGTTATTCTTTCTAAACCCTTTACAAGGATCAGCACAATGTCCAGTGGATCCCTTGTTTACTTATCAAAAATCATGTGATTCTGCCAATCATATCACATTCATTAACCAAACCGACACACTAGCTGGAGGTTTGGTAGATTACTATGAATGGAATTTCGGGGATGGGAATACCTCTTTCGAAGTGAATCCAGAGCATACATATGTATCCACTGGCTTTTATATAGTATCGCTCATTGCTTACGACACTTCTGGTTGTAGTGAGAGCTATACATGGCCGGTAAACGTATCCCCACTTCCGGTGGCAAATTTCACGCATTCACCTGACAGTGCCTGCTCCACATCCTCTATATTGTTCAATTCCGGCACATCTATTGGTTCAGGATTAAGTTTTCAGTGGAATTTCGGGGATGGAAGTAACCTGACATCAACCTCCACCACGGTTTCTCATGCTTATAACGCATATAACAATGCTTCATGCGATCCATACCAGGATTACAATGTAAGGCTGATTGTTACGGATTTTCATGGTTGTAAGGATACTATTTACCAGACAATTACTGTAAAAAGACGTCCGCAGCCTTCATTATCCGATCTTTCCGGATATAACTTTAGCAACTGTCATAATAATCCCGATCCTTCCAATCCAAACGATACTTTGACAGTTTTAAACCTAACCCCCAATATGGCATGTGTAGATAGCATGACTATTCACTGGGGAGATGGTGCAATCAGTTCCGGTCTTCAATCAGGGGATTTCCCGCTTACACATATTTATACACAACTGGGAATATTCAATCTTGTTTTTACAGCATACGGATCCAACGGATGTTATAGCAGCAGTATATATACTGTTGCCAATCAGGCGAATCCTAATGTTGGACTTAGTGCAATTGGCCAGAACACCGGCTGTGCTCCTTTCGAAATGGTATTCAAACTCGAAGGTTATGAGAACAATAGTACCGGAACCTATTATGTATGGGATTTTGGCGATGGCACAACTGTTACCTGGGGTTATAATCAACCTTTTATCAATGATACTATAACTCACTTATATACACAATCTCACTGCGAATTTGGGCTAACTGCATTTACTGTTTCCGTCACTGCCTACAATGAGTGTAACTCGGCTACCATGCAGTATCCCAGTCTGACTGTGTTTTATCCTCCTGAAGCAGGATTTGAAAACGAACCTATGGGTTGTGTTGGAATTCCGGTGCAGTTTATCAATACCTCCATGAATGGATACGGAGGTAATTGCGATTCAACAACAAATTATGTTTGGTATTTCGGAGATGGAGGTGTTTCCGGTCAAATAGAACCCCAGCATATATACACTCATCCTGGTACGTATAATATCAGGCTTGTGGCCTCAAATTCAAAGTGTGGTTCTACCGATTCCATCCGTTCTATCACCATCACCGGAGTTCACCCTGATTTTTCTTTTGATCCTGTTTGTCTGGGAGATACAATGTTCTTTACGGATCTAAGTTACGGTTATGATTCAGATTGGCATATTCCTAGTCCGAGCGTTCCAATAGTTCAATGGCACTGGGATTTTGGCGACGGAGATACTTCTAATTTACAAAATCCGGGACATGTTTATGCCACCTCTGGTGTTTTTACTGTCTCACTAACAGCCACCAGTATTGTTGGTTGCGATTCCACCATCAGTTATGATGTAATTGTAGATGAAATTATTATTGATAGTACCGATTATGGCAATGTGACCTGCCACGGTTACAATAACGGATGGATAGCTGTTTACGCTACAAGCCATATTACACCTGTACTCTATACTTTGCTCCCTCCAAATATCAGTAATAATACAGGGTATTTTAATAATCTTGCCCCAGGATCCTATATTATAACCCTGGATGATACTGTTTGTTCCGCTGTTACGGATACCATTGTGATTACTGAACCCGACGAGATTGTTATCGACAGTCTCTTGATTACCCAACCTTTTTGCTATGGAGAATTCGGTCAGGCACAGGTATTTGCCAGCGGAGGCAATTCGCTCATCTATACCTTATATCCTGGTGTTGTATCAAATACAACAGGACTTTTCACCAACCTTGGTCATGGAAGCTATTATGTTATTGTAGAAGATACAGCCAATTGCCCTCCGGATACCAGCAATGTATTTGATATCATAGTCCCGGACGAGCTTTTGATTGACAGTGTTGTTGTGGATCACATCTCCTGCCACGGGATGAATGATGGTATAGTTACCATCTATGCTTCCGGTGGTATTTCATCCCAACCCTATATATTTAACCTGACCTCAGGAGGTTCAACCTGGTTTAATGCTACAGGAGTTTTTTCCGGACTACTTGCAGGGTGGTATCATCCTTCTGTTGAAGACGTAAACGGCTGTATAACGTTAGCCGACTCGGTTGAGGTTATCGATCCGGATCCTATTACAGTTGATTCACTTTTCCTGCAAAATATCTCCTGCTATAATGCAAATGACGGTTACATTTATGTTCAGGCTTCCGGCGGTACCGGAACCTTGAGCTATACCCTTCTGCCTGATTCCATTGTAAACCAGACTGGTGAATTTACCTCACTGGCAGCTAACATATACAATATCAGGATAGAAGATTCAAATGGTTGTATCCTGAATATTCCCGGGTTAACCATCCTGAATCCCGATCCCATTGTTATTGATTCTATTGATTACGCCCATATTACCTGTCATGATTTTGATGACGGACAGATCACTGTTTACGCAAGCGGTGGTACTGGATTGATTTACACTTTGCTGCCTGATAACCTGCAGAACATTACAGGGATCTATACGGGACTTGATGAAGGTTCATATACTATATCGGTAAGCGATTCCAATAATTGCCCGGCAGTAGTTGGAGGTCCGGTAACGATATCCAATCCTCCTTTGATGCAAGTGGATTCCATTACAGCTCAAGATCTTAGCTGTCCGGGAGCAAATGACGGCATTGTGCAGGCCTATGCATCAGGAGGCATTGATACCTTAGCATATCAGTACGTCCTGAATCCTGGAACAGACAGCTTATACAACAGCACCGGACTTTTCACCGGACTTGCTCCCGGTGGTTTTGTTGTGTCTGTTACAGATGCTAACGGATGTACGGTTTTTAGCGACAGTGTCACGGTCAGCAGTCCGTATCAACTGGAACTGGATTCGTTGGTAGTAAGTGACATCACCTGCCATGATGCTGATGATGGTATAATCGAAGTATATATGTTGGGAGGTACCGGAACATTAACCTACACTTTATTTCCTGACTCCATTGTTAATATGACAGGTTTATACCATAATCTCGACGAAGGCTCTTATTATGTTGAGGTGCTTGATGTTAACGGATGTATTTTCACTATTCCTAACCTTATTATTAACAATCCTGCGCCAATTCTTATTGATTCCATTGCTTACGGGCATATTTCCTGTAATAATTTTAACGACGGATGGTTCCATGCTTATGGGAGCGGAGGGACGAACTTGAATTATACCCTCTATCCCGATAATATCCATAATTCAACCGGATTGTTTACCGGACTGGATGCGGGGATGTATTATGTTATTGTGAATGATATTAACGGATGCCCTTCGATGGGCTCTGATACCATTGAAATCATTAACCCCTCCTTATTGCAGATTGATTCCGTGTTGATGAGCCACCTTACCTGTCCGGGAAGTAATGATGGCAGCATCCAGGTCTATGCCTCAGGAGGCATCGACAGTCTGGCTTATAATTTCATCCTGAATCCCGCATCCGATAGTATTGTCAACCAAACGGGACTTTTTACAGGTTTATTACCAGGAAGTTACCTGGTGAGAGTGGTGGATGCCAATGGTTGTATTGTAGAAAGATCTTCATTGGAAATTTTAAGTCCTCTACCGATTGTGATCGACTCTCTTGATTTTGAGGATATCACTTGTCACAATTTTAATAATGGTATCATTGAAATATATGCTTCGGGCGGAACCGGCAGTCTAACATACACACTTTGGCCGGATTCAACGGTAAATTCAACCGGCATTTTTACCAATCTCACAGAAAATATCTATTACGTTGTTATTGAGGATGAAAACACTTGCTCATTAACTTCTCCCAATATTGCTATCAATAATCCCGATGCTATAGTCATTGATTCACTTTCTTATGATCATATTACATGTAATAATGATGATAATGGTTGGATACAGATTTATGCACATGGAGGTATTAATCTTAATTATACTTTATATCCTGATAATATATCAAATGCAAGCGGTTATTTTGATAATCTTGCGGGAGGTACCTACCAGGTAGGCGTATCCGATGATAACTCCTGTCCTGAAGTATTATCCGATACTATCATTATCGTTAATCCACCCTTGTTGATTGTCGATTCCCTTGATGTTCAGCAGATTTCCTGCCATGATGTCAATGACGGCAGTATTCAAGCTTATGCAAGTGGTGGTATCGATTCAGTTGCCTATACCTATATCCTGAATCCGGGAACGGATAGTATTGTCAACTATACAGGGTATTTTGGCAACCTTTTGGCTGGTAATTACCGCATATTGGTAATTGACATCAACGGATGTAGGGCGCAGAGCAGTGTTGTTCAGATAATTAATCCGCCTGCATTAACTCTTGGCTTCCTTGACCTTGAAGATGTTACCTGTTATAATGCTGCAAACGGTCATATAGTTGCACAGGTATCCGGTGGAACAGGCACTTTAAACTATACACTTTATCCTGATTCTATCAGCAATACATCCGGTATTTTCAGCAATCTTAATGGAGGCAATTACTGGATCAGAGTAACGGACGTGAATGCCTGTACGTTGGATATTCCCAACCTCGTGGTTTTTGAGCCCGGCCCTATTACCATAGACTCCCTGAACTATGAAAACATCACTTGTCATGATGATAATAACGGGTGGATCAGAGCTTATGCCAGTGGAGGCAATACTCTGGCCTATACTTTATACCCGGATAATATAACCAATGTAACGGGACTATTTTCCGGTTTGGATGCAGGACAATATTTTATTTATGTTTCAGACGATAATAGTTGTCCACCTGCTATTTCAGATACTATTACTATCGTGAATCCTGATGCGATGAGCATCGATTCTACGGATGTTCAGCATTTATCCTGTCCGGGATCTAATGACGGCAGTATCCAGGTTTATGCCAGTGGCGGTATTGATACTTTAGCTTATACCTATACACTGAATCCGGGTAATGTTGTAAACTATTCGGGACTATTTACAGGATTGGCTGCCGATATTTATACAGTAATGGTTACCGATGTGAACGGATGTTCCATTCTTTCAGGAAATATTCCGGTACATAGTCCGTATCAGCTTGTTGTTGATTCGTTGTTTATACAGGATATTACTTGCCACAATTTTAATGACGGTATCATCGAAGTTTATATGCTTGGGGGCACAGGAACTTTAACATATACTTTACTTCCTGATAATATATCCAATACAACAGGTATTTTCCACAACCTGGCAGGGAACACATACACGGTGCAGGTAGAGGATATCAATGGTTGTATTATCAATATTCCCAACCTTACTATAATTAACCCTGATGCAATTGTTTTGGATTCTCTGGTGTATCAGCATATTTCCTGTCATGATGTAAACGATGGATCAATAAGGGTTTATGCCCATGGAGGCATTAATCTGAACTATACACTATATCCTGCTGCAATAAATAATACCA
>Ga0180009_10001309_pt1 | contig 30864 bp, 28 predicted proteins | sample OS_PC_MetaG_FD_123537 | JGI IMG/M metagenome (GOLD analysis project Ga0180009, IMG submission 123537) | Groundwater microbial communities from the Aspo Hard Rock Laboratory (HRL) deep subsurface site, Sweden - OS_PC_MetaG | ecosystem: Environmental > Aquatic > Deep subsurface > Groundwater...
TATTACCTGGGCCATAGATATGGAGGATCTGTTCTTTGCCTTCAAAGGAAAGCTTGAAAACTTTAACCTTTCCTTTTTCAACCATATAAAACCCGTCCCCCTTATCCCCTTCATGGAAGATCATCTCCCCTTTATTGAATTTAAGGGTTGAGGCATTGGCAGCGATTTTTTCCAGGTGTTCATCGGAAAGTCCTGAGAAAAGAGGGATTGTCTTTAACTTTTTAATACCGTATACTCCTTTATTGTTAATATTCGAAAATAATTAAAAAAAACCGTCAAATCTAAAAAAATTCAAAAAAAAGTAAGATTACTTGATCCAGGTCAAGGAGTTAACTTCATTTTTATAATAAGTTCAAACCAGGATGTAAAGATTAATTGTTTATCAACCCAAATATAAGGAGAACTTTAAATGTTTTGTTTTCAATGTCAAGAAGCCGCTAAAGGCCAGGGATGCACCATAAAAGGAATGTGCGGGAAAGAAAATGATACCTCTGATCTGCAGGATCTTCTGATTTACAATCTTAAAGGGATTGCCGTCATCGCCAATAAAGCCAAGGCTGCAGGGGTAACCGTTTCTGCCCAGACAGGCAAATTTATTGCCAAAGGTCTTTTTACAACCATCACAAACGCCAATTTTAATGATGAAAATATTATTGACTGGATAAACAGGGCCCAGATACTTAAAAAAGAACTTTACGGGTCTGTAAAGGACAAGATCGGCTCTGATCTCCATGAAAGCGCCACCTGGTACGCAAACGATGTGTCTGAGTTCAAGTCAAAAGCCTCCACCGTCGGTGTGCTTGCCACAGCCAATGAAGATGTCAGGTCCCTCAGAGAACTCCTCGTTCTGGGCCTTAAGGGAATATCTGCCTATGCAGACCATGCAGCAGTCCTGGGGGTTACACGGGACGAAATCTGGGACTTTCTATATGAAGGACTTGCCTCCACTACCCAGGACCTTTCAGTGGATGAAATGGTGGCCCTGGTCCTTAAAGCAGGAGAAATTACCGTAACAACTATGGCTGCTCTTGATGAAGCCAATACAACTGCCTATGGAAACCCGGAACTGACCGAAGTGAATATCGGCGTGGGATCAAATCCTGGAATACTGATCTCAGGACATGATCTTAAAGATATGGAAGAGCTTTTAAAACAAACCCAAGGAACCGGCGTGGATGTCTACACCCATGGTGAAATGCTGCCGGCCAATTATTATCCTGCCTTTAAAAAATATAATCACCTCAAAGGCAATTATGGCGGGTCCTGGTGGCATCAGAATGAAGAATTCGAGTCCTTTAACGGCCCGATTCTCATGACCACAAACTGCCTGGTGCCGTTGAAAAAGAAAAACTCCTACCTGGACAGACTTTATACCACAGGCGTGGCCTCATATTCTGATACCCCCCATATCAAGGACAGGAAAAATGGTGGGGCAAAAGATTTCAGTGCCATTGTTCAAAAAGCCAAAACATGCAGCGCCCCTACAGAAATTGAAACCGGAACCATTGTTGGCGGTTTTGCCCACAACCAGGTTTTGGCCCTTGCGGATAAAGTGGTGGCTGCTGTGAAATCCGGTGCCATCAAAAGATTTATTGTCATGGCTGGATGTGACGGCCGTCAAAAGGACAGAAATTATTTTACTGAAGTAGCTGAAAAACTACCAAAAGATGCTGTGATCCTGACAGCAGGATGTGCAAAATACAGATACAACAAACTGAATCTTGGCGATATCGGCGGTATCCCGAGGGTTCTGGATGCAGGACAGTGCAACGATTGCTACTCCCTTGCCGTCATTGCCCTTAAGCTAAAAGAAGTGTTTGGGTTAGAGGATATCAATGACCTGCCGATTTCCTTTGATATTGGCTGGTATGAGCAAAAAGCGGTTGCTGTCCTTTTGGCACTGCTTCATCTGGGCGTCAAAGGTATCAGACTTGGACCCAGCCTGCCGGCCTTTGTATCTCCAGCCGTACTCAACGTTTTGGTAGAAAATTTTGATATTAAACCGATTACAGAGCCTGCTGCAGATGTAGAAGCCATGATGCAGGGCAAATAATAAAAGAAAGCCTGCTGGTGCATGGGGTTCATGCACCAGCAGAAAAAGGTTTTATCAAGGAAGGAAGGTTTGAAATGAAATGCCCAGGACAAGATACGCAATATTGGAACGAAGACGCTATCTTTGAAACCAAATGCCCGGAATGCGGACATCCCATGGAGTTTTTCAAGGACGATGCCACAAGAAGGTGTCACCATTGTCAAAAAAAAATCGTCAATCCAAAGATGGATTTTGGATGTGCATCCTACTGCAAATTTGCAGAACAATGCCTTGGTTCCCTGCCTGAAGATTTTGTTGCAAAACAGGAAGATCTTTTAAAAGACCGGGTAGCCGTGGAAATGAAGCGATATTTTCACACTGATTTTAAACGGATCGGTCATGCAGGAACGGTTGCAAGATTTGCCGAAAAGATCGGCAAAAATGAAAAATCAAATCTTGCCGTGGTGCTTTGTGCTGCTTATCTTCACGATATCGGAATAAAAAATGCAGAAGAAAAGTACCATTCTTCTGCTGCCAAATACCAGGAAATTGAGGGGCCGCCCGTGGCAAGACAGATCATGGAAAAACTGGGTGCCAAAGAAGACCTTATAGAAGAAGTCTGCGACATCATCGGACACCATCACCATCCAGGCAATGAAGAATCCTTAAACTTTAAAGTTCTGTATGATGCCGACATGCTGACCAATATGTATGAGTGCAAATCAAGGCAGGGTGTAGATTCAGCAGAGTTTGAAGCCAAGCTTGACAGGCTTTTTTTAACCCCGTCGGGAAACAAGCTGGCAAAAGAAGTATTATTGCAGGATATTAAAGCCTAATGGTTTGAATAAAAAGGATTTATAAAAATCCTTATAGGAGAATAAAATGAAAGTTACCAGAAAAATAATACAAATAGATGAAGAACTGTGTGATGGGTGTGGCAATTGCGTGGTTGCCTGTGCGGAAGGTGCCATGAAGATAATAGACGGCAAGGCCAAAGTGATTGCGGATAAATATTGCGACGGCCTTGGTGCCTGCATCGGAGACTGTCCCCAGGACGCTCTTAAAATTATTGAAAGGGATGCGGACGAGTTTGATGAAGAAGCTGTTGAAGAATTGTTAAAACAACAGAAACAAGACAAAAAACCTGCTGAAACTATTGCCTGCGGTTGTCCGTCCTCAGCCATGAAAATGTTTCCCACAGCCGGTTCAGCTGATCCTTGCGGTTGTGCCAATAAGCCTTCTGTACAGACATCCGGCGGTCCGTCTGCGCTAGGTCACTGGCCGGTTCAGATAAAGCTTGTTCCCGCAGGTGCACCATTTCTCAAGAATGCGGATCTGTTGATCGCAGCAGATTGTGTGCCGGTGGCCTATCCCAGTTTTCATAAAGACTTTCTTAAAGGAAAAGCCATCATGATCGGGTGTCCCAAGTTTGATAATGCAGATGAATATGTGGAAAAGCTTGCCCAGGTATTTAAGGTCTCGGGCATCAAAAGCATTACATCCGTCGTAATGGAAGTGCCCTGCTGCTCAGGCATGCCTGTTATTATAAAAAAAGCCCTCCAGAAAGCGGGTATGGATATTCCGTTTAAAGAGGTTGTTGTCAGTGCAAGAGGGGAAGTTCTTGCATGAAATGGTCGGAGGATGCAGCGTCAGCCATAAAAACCGTTCCTTTTTTTATCCGCAAAAAAGTAAAAATAAAAGTTGAAGAGTTTGCAGCACAAAAAGGGAAACTATCGGTTGATCTTGATGATGTGACCTCTCTTAAGAAAAAATTTCTTTCCAAAGAGGGAATGGAAAAACAGGTCAAGGGATATGAGGTCAGTGTGTGTTTCGGAGGTGCAGGATGCCCGAACAGTGCAACTTCCTGCACCGCTCTGTCAAAAGATATTGAAAAGATAATTGAAAAAGCAGACATTCTTTCTTTTTTAAAAACAACGATAAAAGGAGGCGTCAAGTTCCATCATGAATTCAGAGTGGCCCTGTCAGACTGTCCCAATGCCTGTTCTCGTCCCCAGATTGTGGATATCGGTATCATTGGTGCGGTTCTTCCGGGGATTTTTGATGAACCCTGCACTCTTTGCAACGCCTGTGTTCAGGTTTGTGATGAAACTGCCATTATACTTGATCCGGAAAATGAGATCCCTTTGATTGATTTTAACCAATGCCTGATGTGTGGCAAATGCATTACCGCATGTCCCACAGGAACCCTGCAGGAAAAGGAAAACGGATTCCGGGTATTGCTGGGCGGAAGACTGGGGCGTCATCCAAGACTTGCCATGGAAGTTCCAGGACTTCATACCCATGAAGAAGTCTTACACATTGTTCAAAACTGTTTAAAATTTTATAAAGAAAATTCAAAAAACGGCCAACGATTTTCCCATATCCTTACCTCTGTGGACCAGATTCTATAGGTTGTAAGAAATTTACCTACAGCACAATCAGAAATCCTCCAATTGATTCATTGACTGAATATTTGTTAATCTCCTAATCAGTAAAAAAAGGAGTTTTGTGTTCTAAACCAACAAACAGGAGGATCAAAATGAACAAAAAGCATTTATTAATCATGGGGTTTATTGCTGTTCTCACCATGGCATTCAGCCAGTCAGCTTTTGCAAAAGAAAGAATTGTCTTTGGCGGTGGCCCTGCCGGTGGTACCTTTCAAGTGGTTGCCAACGCCATCCAGGTGTATAAGCCCATAAAAGACGCTGCAGAGTTTAAAGTACAGGCACAGTCTTCAGCAGGCTCTGTGGAAAACCTGAGAAAAACAGATACCGGCAAGCAGCAGATGAGTGTAGTTTACTCCGGTCATGTGTATCTGGGCCGAAATGGTATGATGAAAAATGATACCCAAAAATATGAAAATGTTTTGGCGGTTGCCTGGCTCTATGGTGCTCCTGCCCAGCTGGTTGTTCGCGCTGATTCCGGAATTAAAAGTGTAAAAGATCTTGAGGGTAAAAAAGTGGGCGTTGGTAATGCCGGTTCCGGTGCATTTGCAAACTGTGAACTTTTCTTTAATCATATGGGCGTATGGGACAAGATTGAAAGAAATGCAATGGGTTACAATGATGCAGCACAGGCATTTGGAAACAATCAGCTGGACGCCTTCTGGTTGTTTACGGCTTTCCCGAGCGGTGCAGTCATAATGGCAGCACAGACAAATGATATAGCCCTTGTCAACCTTGATGCCGATGCTAAAGCAAGCGGATTTTATGCTAAATATCCGTACTTTGCAAAACTTACAATACCGGCAAATACCTATAAGGGTGCAGATTATGACTCGCCTTCCTTCCAGGATTCAACTCTCTGGGTAGCCAATTCAAAAGTATCTGCTGATGTTGTCTATAAAATGCTCTCCTTAATTTATACAGATGAGGGTCTTGCCCATATGAAAGAACAGAAAAAAACCTTTAAGAACATGTCCATTGCAACTGGTCCTGACGGCATTGTAACACCTTTCCATCCAGGTGCTGAAAAATTCTGGAAAGAAAAAGGTGTTTTAAAATAGATGAAAAGCCGATTAGCTGGTATAAATTATGTAAGATACGGGTTCTTTAAACAATGAACCCGTATTACACCCAAACCGGAAAATCGCTAAAACTTAAAAATTAAAACAATAGGAAGGCAAACTGTGTACGAAAAACTAAATAGATTTGAGCAGATTGTGTTTGATGCATGCTCAGTGATCCTGGTCATTTTTTACTCCTATGCTGCGGTGATTCAACCCATGGCAACCCAGTATCACAGGGGAGTTTATGTCATTATAACCTATATCCTTGTCTTCCTGCTGTACAAATCCAAATCAACGATAATGAGAGTTGTGGACTATATTCTCATTATCCTGTCCATAGCCTCCATCGGATACTGGATAATCATGTTTGAAGTCATCAATTACCGGACAGGTGCTGAAACATCAACGGATATGGTGTTTGCCATTATCGGGGTATTAATTGGCATAGAGCTTGCCAGACGGGTGGTGGGCAATGTGTTCGTGTTTTTAGGCGTCACAATGCTGCTGTACGGTATTTACGGATACATGGCACCGGACCTTTTTTCCCATGCAGGTGCCCCGTTTACTGAACTGTGTGTCAGCATATTTTACAAGAGTGACGGCGTGTTCGGTATTATGGCCAATGTTCTGGCCACCTATGTGATTTTATTTGTGCTCTTTGGTGCTTTCTTAGAAAAATGCGGTGCCCAGAAATTTTTTATTGACTGGCCCCTCGCTGCGGTGGGTCATAAAATCGGCGGACCTGGAAAGGTTTCAGTTATTGCATCAGGTCTTTTTGGCTCGATTTCCGGATCCGCCATAGCCAACACAGTATCAACCGGCATGTTTACTATTCCTATGATGAAAAAAGCAGGGTTTAAACCCCATGTCGCAGGGGCAATAGAACCTGCAGCATCCATTGGCGGAATGTTCATGCCGCCGATTATGGGGGCCGGTGGATTCATCATGGCGGAACTGACCGGAGTGCCTTACTCCAGGATCATGCTTGTGGCCATATTTCCAGCTGTGATGTATTTTTTTTCCGTTTTCTGTATGGTTCATTATGAAGCCAAAAAAGACAACATTGTAGGCGAAAAATCAAAATTTTCAGCTATGGAAATTTTTAAGAAAGAATGGTTTTATGCTGTTCCGTTAGTTGTTATTACCATTTTTATGCTCTACGGGTTTTCTCCTGGATACTCTGCCATCTTAGGGCTTGTGTCCTGTATTGTCATCAGTTGGGTAAGGAAAGATACCAGGATCGGTCCAAAAAGATTTATTGAGGCATCAAGAGAAGGAACTCAAAGCAGCCTCAAGATAGGTGCAACAGTCGGTATTATCGGTATTATCATCGGCGTTTTGACTTTTTCCGGCCTGGTGCTTACCTTTGCCGATATCGTGATCGAGCTGGCAGGCGGTTCTTTATTGCTGACCATTTTTTTGATTGCGCTTGCATCACTGGTGCTGGGAATGGGAGTGCCGGTCACGGCAGCCTATCTGATCACGGCCGTTGTCGCGGTTCCGGCTTTAACCCATCTGGGCGTCAATGAAATTGCAGCACATATGATTGTTTACTGGCTGTCACAAGATTCCAATATAACACCACCTGTCTGCATCGCAGCATTTGCCGGTGCGACCATAGCTAAAGCCAACATGTGGAAAACAGCCTTTACAGCATTTAAGTTTGCAAAATTTTTGTACCTGGGTCCTATCCTTTTTGGTTATGTACCCGGATTTTCCCTTAACGGCAGCTCAACCGACATCATCATAGCGTTTGTTTGGATTGTTTTCGGAACTTGGCTGTATTCATACATCCTCAGCGGTATCTGGATCGGCAATATAAAAAAGGCTTTAAAAAAAAGGCCAGCATAAAAACTTTCTTTATAGCTTTTAGCCCATTTTAGCCATAAAGAAATTCAAATCCCCCCTGACACCCTATCCAACGTCAGGGGGGATTTTTTTTAACACTGCTGTTTCTTCTTTGCAATTTTACGCTTATTAAAAAATAATAGTTGCAACATCAACGATTATATACAATATTGTTTGAAATTAAAAAAATGACGCAGGGTACTATTTATCCTTTGATTTATTAACAATTTAATGTGTAAACAAGACAATTTTATATGGAAACATTTGACAAAATTATTGACTCATCTATTGCCTATTTGGTCGGCCGCACCTCCAGATCAATTATCAAAAGACTGACTAAAAAATTTTCTGATGCCGGGTTTGACGTAAGCTATGAACAATGGAGCATCCTTGTCCATTTGTATCGAAAAGACGGGCAGACCCAGCAGGAACTTTCCAATATAGCAGTAAAAGACAAGGCAGCCATTACTAGGCTTTTGAATGTTCTGGAAAAAAAGAATATCGTGTTAAGAATCCCGGATAGAAATGACAAGCGAAGTAAACTTGTCTATTTGACCAATAAAGCCAAAGAATTTAAAGAAGACTTGATTGCGATTGTCGAAGACTTGCTGCTGGAAGCAGACCAGGGAATCTCTTCAGAAGAGATGGACCAGTGCAAAACCACTTTAAATAAAATATTTTCCAATTTTGACCGGCTCAATGCTTGATGATTTTTTATTTACAATTCTACTAATTTGTTTTGAATGGCATACCGGGACAATTCGGCATTGTTTCTCAAGCTCAGTTTCTTTAATATTCTTGATCGATAGGTATCCACTGTTTTAACACTGATATTATAGGATGTTGCGATCTCTCTGTTGGTTGAGCCCATGGCAAGTTTTCTTAAGACTTGAAGTTCTCTCATGGATAAGGATTCTGTGAGCGTCTGGCTTTTATTACCCCGGATGACCCTGAGGGCAAGCGCTTCACTTGCCTTTTCAGTCAAATACCGTCCGCCTGCATGAATTCTTTTTACAGCTTCCACAAGCTGCTCTGGGGCAGACTGTTTTGTAACATATCCCATGGCACCGGCTTCAATGGCCCGGATAACGTATTGCTCCTCATCATGCATGGTTAAAATAAGCACCGGTACATCTGAACAATAACTGGTAAGCCTGGTCACAACTTCAAGCCCATCCATCCCCGGCATGGAAATATCAATCACAGCCACATCAGGCTTTTTATCCAAAGCCGCCTCCAAAGCGGCTTCCCCATCTGCTGCTTCTGCAATCACTTCAATCTCATTGCTGTCTTCCAGAACTTTTCTCAACCCTTCCCTGACAATACTGTGGTCATCTGCAAGAAGTACCCTGATCATACATTATCCTTTCACTTTTACTTTACAGCAAATTGTTGTTCCATGGGATAACCGAGAAGAGATGTCCAGTTTACCGCCTACAAGATTAGCCCGTTCTCTCATCCCCTCAAGTCCGAATCCGTTATGTCCTTTTTCATTGAGGATATCAAAGCCGCAGCCATTATCCTGTACGGTCAGAACGATTCCCTCATCATCTGCCTTAATCTCAAGCGTAATGCTGTTTGCCTTTGAGTGCTTAAGCGCATTGGTCACAGCTTCCTGGCCAATTCTGTAAAGTGCCGTGGCAAGGGTATCATCTATTTGAGGAATAAGGCCGTTTTTGAATACACAGGAGACATTGGATCGCCTTTCAAAATCAGATAACAAGGACTCCAATGCATCGGCAAGTCCCAGATCATCCAGAACTCTGGGTCGTAACCGATAGGCCATATCCCTTACATCATTAATGGTATCATCAATTAAGGAACACATTTTCAAAGCCCTGGTTCCGGCATCTTTATCAACATGTGTTAAATATTTTTCAATCCATACCGCATCAATTCTAAGCGCTGTCAATACCTGCCCCAGATGATCGTGAAGCTCCCTTGCAACAAGTGCTTTTTCCCTTTCCTGGGAGGCAATAATATTTTTAGATAAATTTTTCAGATTATCCTGGGCTTTTTCAAGTTGAGCCGTCCTCTTTTTTACCTGTTGCTCGAGATCCTGGGAGTATTGAGACAGTTTCTCCTTGGCAGCCTGTAAATCTTTTTGAGCACGATTTTTTTCCGTTACATCGACGCTTACGGCAAGAGACCTGATAATAGCGTTATGTTCATCTCTGACCCCATAACATGAAAGCATGACATCCATTTTCTCCCCATTCTTTTTGATATACGTGTAGGGAACATCCTTACAGAATCCGGTACGAAAAAATCTTGGGAAAATATCATTGACAGCATACTTTTTTGATTCCGGTGTAAAAAAGCTGATAAGCTGCCTGCCAATGACATTTTCCCTTTTATATCCCATCACCTCCACCCAGTGATCAGAAACTCTGATAATCCGCCCTTCAACATCAATTGAATGAAGCATTGCAGGGGTTTTATGATAGATATGCCTGTATCTTTCTTCACTGAGTCGAAGGTTTTTCTCTGCTTTTTTGCGCTTAGTAATTTCCTGGATTCCCAACTGGTAAAGGATCAACACCAGAATACCGGCTAGAATTAACACGGAAATGATAACAGGTCCGATAACCCTGACAAAGGGTTCGGATACCTGTTTTTCAATTTCTTTATAATTTCTTAAATTAATGATTTTCCAGCCAGGGTAATTGGGTACATCAAGGCTTGTAATAAGGTATTGAGCATTGTTTTTATCTGTTACGTAATCGGTTTGTTTTGCTGAAAATCCGGTCCAGGTCCATGATCCATTGCCAAATTGCTTTGAATCCATTATTGTATTTATTTTTTCTTCACTAAGATTCCATAAAAGCTTAAATCGCAAGTCCTCTTTATTTGAGATAAAAATGACACCATTAGGGTCGACAAAAAGAAATATGTCATCGGATTTTGGAAACAATTTTGTTTCAACAAACTCCACCGAAGCTTTTATGATTGCAACCCCAAGGATATCGGTATGATTTTCATCATAAACCGGGTGGGAATAATAAACCCCTCTTTTTCTGGAAGTGGTACCAAGGGCAAGATAGGTTGACGGGATGCCGTTGATAGCTTTTTTGAAATAGGGTCTGAAAGAAAAATCATTGCCCACAAAACTGTCATGGGCATTTCTATTGCTCGAGCAGAGCGTAATTCCATTTATATCCATCAGATAGCTGACTTCAAGATCAAGGGATTTTGTAAAATTATCAAGTATCTGGTTTGCCCCGTAAATCGTATCCAGGGAGGTCTCTTTCAGTACTTCTCTTAATTCTTTAATGCTTGAAAGGGTCTTAACCGGTTTGATATGCTCTGAAAGATAAAAAGATAGCTGATCAGTTAAAAGGTTCAGCCGTGAATATGCATCAATTTCTGTTTTTTGAAATGCAGCTTTTCGGAAAGAATAGTAATATAAGACCCCGCCGGCTGATGCGGATAAGAATGCAAACAAAGCCAATATCAGTATGATGATTCGAAGTCTCATATAATGACTATATCTTCATGACCAAACTTTTTCAATGACTTTACAAGCATCAACAAAATGGAAATAGGTTATTATTTAATAAACTGTTTGAAAATCATTGTGAATCTATAAAATTCTTTATAGTATAGGTAATAAAAGATCCAGTTTACCCATAAAAAGGTCAGTGCCTATGCCTGTTATCACATTTAATGCCTTTTCGTTTTTACAAAAAAAGTTGAAAGAGAAGAACCTTGAATATTCCAATGTAACCATGACATTGAAACCAGGAACCCAAGCAAAAGATTTAATCCGGCAGGTCCAATTGGCATCCGAGGATGTTGAAGTAGTCTTTATTAATGGAAAGGTTGCACCTTTTGATACAATTATTCAGAATAATGACAGAGTGGCCTTGGTACCACCAGGGACTCCCGGACCGTACCGGGTTTTGCTTGGGTTTAAAAATACAAAATTATTGTGACCAATGACAACAGCCATATCCGTGCATTTATTGCCATAGCCCTCCCGGAAGATATAAAAAGATCTTTACAGGGTCTTCAGGGACAATTACGCAAATCAGGCATAAAGGCTTCCTGGCCAAACCCTGCCGCCATGCATTTAACCTTGAAGTTTTTTAAAAGTGTGCCGCCAATAGAAATTGATGCGATAAAAACGGGTATGACCAGGGCGACAAAAGGAATACCTGTTCATACTCTATTTGCCGCAGGATTAGGCGTGTTCCCGTCAGTTAAAAATACCAGGGTCATCTGGTCAGGAACAAAGGGGCAGATAGATATTTTGAAAAAACTTACTTATCGTTTAGAAGATATCCTTTCTAAAGACATGGGAATAAAAAAAGAAAACAGACGATTTTTACCCCACTTGACACTGGCAAGGATCAAGCAGCCCATTTTTCCAAAAACCATGATCAAAATAATCGATGATTTTCAGGCTTTTCAGTCTGATGATTTTTCAGCTTCCCGGGTCAGCCTTTTTCAAAGTGTACTAACATCATCCGGTCCTGTTCACAAAAATATTTTTTCAGCGCCATTTAAAAACTAATGTTCTTGAATTACCATTTGAAAATTTCTTTTTGAAAATTGTTTTTCGAAAACCGAAAAATTATTTTGATCTTTTTCTATCTTCAGGGATGAAAAAATTCCTTTGAATACTGTTCCTGGAAATACTTTTTTATTTATTTTTATTTGTGAGATGTTTTCCTGCTTCCTTGCCCATTCAAAAAAAGCAAACAAATCAATTTGAAGTTCTAAAATTTCTCTTTTTATTTTTGGTTCAAGCTTTTGAATTTTCATTTCAAAGTTTGTTTTTTGTTTCTCATATTTCTTTTTTGTCTCATTCAATTCTTTTAATAAAAGGATTGAAGAGGCCATTCTTTTTTCAAAAGTATTTATTAATTTTACAAGATTTGATAATTTTTCCTTTTTATAGGAATCCTTTTTCTTTTTAAATTCATCTGCAAGTTTTTGTTTTTTATTTTTTGCCTGGTCGTGAAATGTTTTCAATTCAATCATTTTTTGAAATGCTTTTTTTGCATAATGATCTTGTTCATCCCTATTCTCTTTTAACTCATCCAGCTGCTGACTGATCTTTTTAACTTCAAGATTAATTTGTCTGGCTTTTTCAAGAATATGATGTTCAGTTCCAGCCCCTATAATACATGCTTTTGTTCTATTGTTACCGACACCCGCAAGCTCAATACCTTTTTTACCGTACAGGATTGAAGAGATCACCCGGCATTGGCCTGAATCGATTTTTCCACTGCAAAAAACTTGCGAATCAATAATTTCATTTTCAATATATAGATTTCCAAATATTTCGATTCTGCAATTATGAAGATATTTGGCATAAATGTCTCCCTGGGCACTTATAATTGAGTCGGTAATTCCGATTTGGGACTTGATACAGCCGATGGATTCAATATGAGCCCCTCTGATTTCCCTTGCGTTTATCTCTCCAGCGGTTACCGGATATGCGCCTGTTAACACGCCTGAAATATTTAAATTCGAATACTTTTCAAGAGGCCCGTACTTGAGATCTGCATCTTCAAGTACACTAATCGTTGGATGGATATATAGTTTTCGTTCAATAGACAGGGAAGGAAAGCCTGTTTTACCGGCAAAAGCTTTTGCCTTGTCTTTTGAAAGCCTGGTTCCGCTGGCACACCTGAAAGTTAAGTCATATCCTGTTGTTTGTTCAATATTATTTCCAAATAGATCTTTTTTTAAATATGTCTCTCCTCCAGAATGCTGTTCCGCCAATGTTGCGCCTTTTTTTTTGGCTTCAGTATCTATTTTGTTTGTCTCAAAATGGTACAAAGCTTTTCTGTGCTTTATCAATTCCAAAGAAAAATCCTGTTTAGCGGCAACAAATTCGGTGTTTCCCATTTCAAGATTGCATTGAAGAATAGCATCCGGATAAATCCCATACATGACGCCTCTGGATTCAAGTGCCTGCTTGATATCTTGCAAGCAAACACTTTCTACATCTTTGCCGATTTTAATAACGGCTTCCATGTGATCCTGGCTTATATTGACAGAAATTCCAGAATCAGCAACCATTCTATCCTTTCCTTCCACCCGCCCCTGTTCTTTTAAAATCAGATTTTTCTGATCCTCAGTTAAAAAAGTTAGATCAACCATGATGTTGCCAAGAAGCTGAATTTTGTTTTCTTTTTTAAATTCATCTTCCTGTGCTGTTTGAGCAATCTTAACTTCCCGCTCAGAAGCAAAACCCTTTTCAATAATACTTGCAGCGAATTTCTGATCCAATACTTTAATTTTTAAAAATTGTTTTTCATAAAGTGAAAGGTTTATGTCTTTATCAGCAGATATAAACTTTTGTGGAGAATCACCTATTGATTCATCTGAAGCAAATATTTTTTGTGCCTGTGTATCAAGAAATGTTTGCTCCTTAAGTATGGCATTTTTCTGTTTTATCGTAAGGACACAGGACTCAACAAGAATATCTCCGATCAGTTTTTTAATTTTTGCCCGTTTGAACTCTTTTTTCTGGTATTCAAGTGCTTTGTTCACATCTTCTGGCGTTGCAAATCCTTTTTCTATTGCAATTTTTCCGAATTCTTCACCCCGTCTTTTAACAATAAGATATTCCTGAATCATTTTTAACAGGCCTATCTGGTATTCGGTAGCAATTTTCTGACTTAAGAACAATTGATCAAACTCAACCATATGACCTTGTTTAAGTTTAAGCGTGTATGACTGCTGAATATGAGAAAACTGTTCCTTGCTGATGGTCCCGTATTGCAGGGCAAGTTCAGGTAAAGACAGAATTTGATTCGATTCTTCCAAGATTTTTTCTTTCTATTTTTTTAATATTTAAATTTTCTCACAACAAAGATAAAGAATTTATAGAATAAAGTAAACGGTTTCATTATGATTATAGCAACTCCTTAAGGGAGTTGAAGCTTTATATATAGTTATAATCGGTTAGGACTAAAGGATATAACTTAAATCAATATGAGTTTCAAAATGCTCTTTTAATAGAGCATAGTCATTTTCTTTTGAAGAGAGCATGTCCACATATGGAGTAGTAAAATCTAAGCCTATGGTTTTTAACCATTTTGTTAATATCTGCTCAGCATCAAAAAAGCCATGGATATATGTTCCGGCAATTCTGCCGTCCTCTGATATACAACCATCCGTATCCGTGCAGGGAGCAGAATTTCGAGAACTGATTTCAAGCAAAGGCACACCACCGTTTATAATGGTATAGCCCATGTGTATTTCATACCCCTTACCATTGGCATGTTCCCATGTAAAATTACTTATAGTGGTTGTTTTGGGGGCCTTTAACACAGTTTGGACAGGCAGCAGATTCAATGCATCTGTTCTCCCAGGCGTGCCTTCAAGCCCGTCAGGGTCATCAACAAACTGGCCCAACATTTGATAACCACCGCAAATCCCAAAAACATGCCCCTTTGATTGGCAATAGTCTTCAAGGGGCCCTTTAAAATGTTTCAATAACCACTCAAGGTCTTCTCTGGTATTTTTTGATCCCGGAATAATCACTGCCTTAAATTTTGACAGATGCTTCGGTCTATCAAAAAAAATGGTCTGAATTCCTTTTATTTTTGACAATGCATGAAAATCTGTAAAATTTGCAATGTGAGGTAACCGAATGATGCCAATTGCCGGTTGGTCAAGATGAAAACCGTTAAAATTATTGCAGTCTTCAATTTCAACAGAGTCTTCAGCATCAATTTTAAAATGTGTGTACCAGGGTAGAACACCCAACACCTTTTTATTTGTCTGCTTCTCAATCCAATCAACCCCACCCTTGAACAATGCGATATCCCCTCTAAACCGGTTGATAATAAATCCTTTTATTCTGTCGCAGTACTTTTTCGGAAGACATTCAAGGGTTCCGACAATTTGTGCAAACACTCCTCCCCTGTGGATATCTGCAGCAAGGATCACATCTGCATCAGCATATTCAGCCATGGCAAAATTCACAATATCGCTGGCCATCAGGTTAACTTCTGCACAGGACCCGGCTCCCTCAAGAATAATTCGGTCATAGCTTCGTTCAAGGCAATCAAAGGCTTCAGTGGCTTTTTTGAAATAAAAGCCTTTGTTCCTGTGATAATCCATGGCAGTATGATTCCCATGTACTTTTCCGTTGAGAATAACCTGGGACTGCTTTTCACCTGTGGGTTTTAAAAGAATGGGGTTCATAAAAACATGCGGCGCAATTCTTGACGCTTCGGCCTGAACAATCTGGGCGCGGCCCATCTCAAGGCCTTCAGGGGTAATGCCAGAATTATTAGACATGTTTTGAGATTTAAACGGCGCAACCCTAACCCCTCTGTCGGCCAGGGATCTGCAAATAGCTGCGGTGATGATACTTTTGCCCACATCAGATCCGGTTCCAAGAATGGCAATGTTTTTTTTCATCATTTTTCGATTCCAATCCTGGCCTTCACACCTTGCTTGTAATAATGTTTAATTTCTCTCATTTCAGTAACAAGATCTGCTTTTTCCATCACAGCTTCTGTTGCGCCACGACCTGTAATAACAAGTTCGACATTTGCGGGTTTATTTTCTATCAATGCCAGAAGTTCTTTTTCTGATATAAGATTGCACATAACCGCCACATTGCCTTCTTCAGCAATAACCACATCATGTTTGTTATTTTTTAAAATTTCACATAATTTTAGATACCCTGCTGCCCCTGCGGCAATATCCTCATCAGACGGTTTTCCTTTAATAAATTTTCCAAGGCCGTATTGTTCAACCGTAATATTTTTAAATTTTGACAACGCTTTGATTTCAGAATAATCCCCTTTTTTTAAGAACTGGACAATATAGACGCTTAGCCCGGCGCCAGCAGCCCTGATTGCAAGCCCAAGGCTTGCTGTTGTTTTTCCCTTACCATTGCCGGTATATACTTGAACATATCCTTTCATTAGGATTCCTCCAAATTTTTTTTGGTATATTTAAATATCATATTTTTTTGAATATCCTCTGGGTGTAAACAGGAAGTCAAGATATCTTAGAGAAGTACTGGAGCCGATAAAAAGAACGGTTTGCATCCCGACATCCGCAGAATCCATTTGTTCCAGAGTTGTAAAAGAAATGTGTTGATTATCTCTCATGGCGCCGGTTACAATCCCAACTGGTGTTGCGCCATCCCTGTGCGCCATTATAAGACCTTGTGCTTTTTTTAACTGCCAGTCTCTTTTTTTACTCTTCGGGTTATACAATACGATGACAAAATCTGCCATGGCAGCGCAAGTCAGCCTTTTTTCAATTTTTTCCCAGGGGGTTAGAAGGTCGCTCAAAGAAACAGCCGCAAAATCATGGGTCAGTGGCGCGCCTACCAAAGCCGCACCTGCTGCCAAAGCAGGAATCCCAGGAACAATTTCAAGAAAAAGACAATCGTCTCCATTTGTAATAATGTCTGAGCCCTGGGCTCTTACAAGTTTTATATTACGCTGTTTACAAACTTCAAAGACCAGGCCTGCCATGGCGTAAATACCCGGATCGCCGCCTGAAATCAGAGCGCATGATTTGCCTGCCAATGCCTGTTCAATTGCTTTTTCAACCCTCTCCACTTCTTTCATCATTCCAGTGGATATGATTTTTTTATCTTTAACAAGATCTGCAATTAAATCAATATAGGTTGTATACCCTGCCACACAGTCGACCTGCTTGATAATCTCAACCGCTCTCCGGGACATATAGGCAATGTCTCCGGGACCTGTACCGATAACATAAAGTATCATTTTTTTATTGCCACTGCTATCGTGACATCCTTGTTTTTCTTTTTTGGAACAATCAGCTTTCCGTTACCGGACGACAGAATCGCTGCGGCTTCACAGACACTCTTAACACCTAAATGCTTCTCAACCATTTTTGATGGGGTCTTAATTGTCTTAACTGAATTTAATTCTTCTGAGCTATAAAAATCCATTTGGATTTTCATTTCTTCTGACAACGCCAACAAGCCTTTTTCATTTGTTTTTAATATAGTTGTTGCAAATCGATAAATGCTGTCAACAGAGAGGCCTTCTTTTTCAAAGACTGAAAACAGGAATTGTATAATCTCTTGGCAACCTGTCCCCCTGTTACATCCGACACCCACGCATAATACCGGCGGTCTCAAGATCAGGGTTTCACGTGAAACGGTTTTCATTTTATACGAACAGAATACTTTTTCTGAGTCTTGATCCTTTTGAGTAACATCCATTAAAAAAGTTTGTGGCAAACTGTTTTTAATAACTCCAAAGGGATCATATAGATTCACGGGCTCCCCCATAAGAAATGCCATATTTATGCGCTTGATGTTTTGTGGTGTTTCGATAACAACACACTGCTCTTTGGCAATCATATCAATGGATGGAAGGAGATTCGTATCTGTGGCAGTTGTAATAACGGGGGTTGCATTAATGATTGCAGCGATTTTCTTTGCGAGTGTGTTTGCCCCGCCAAGATGCCCTGATATAAGACTTATAACATGTTGTCCATTATCGTCAATCACCACGACCCCCGGATCAATGGTTTTTGAATTCAACAAAGGTGCAACGATTCGAATCACAATCCCTGTAGAAAATATAAAAACATGCCCGGAAAACTTATTAAACTGAAAATGAATTTCACTGGATAGCTTTTCGAAAATAAATGTATTTTTTTCAGGTTGATCTTTGCCCCAAATTTTGGTTGAAACAAAAAAAATTGAAGTATCAAGTGCATCCTTTATTTTTTGACCCAGAAGTCGTCCATTGGGTGTAATGCTCCAGACAGCAATAGAATCTAATGAATTTTTATTTTTCTGCACTTCTATATCCATGTGAAAATGTTGAATCATATAATTTTGATTTCAAAATACTATTTGAGTTAATACTTGCTTCAACAGATTTTCCAACAATAATCAAGGCATGCCGTGTAATATGGTTGTCTTCACAGGCTTTTACAAGCCTTTTTATCTTAGTATAAACTATTTTTTCTTCGGGATGGCTTACTTTATAGGCCACGGCACACAAGGATTCGCTGCCATAGTGTTTTTCTAATATTCTTTGAACTTTATCTGCATGACCAATACTCAGGTATATGGCCATGGACGACTGATGGGACGCAAGTTTCTCCAGATCTTCCGATTCAGGCACCGGTGTTCTTCCAGATACTCTTGTCAAAATCAAAGTCTGGGTTACTTCAGGGAGGGTATATTCCATGTTCATTTTCGAAGCTGCGGCAAACGCTGCTGTAACACCTGGAATAACCTCATAGGGTATCTGTATCTTTTCAAGTTCTCTCATTTGTTCAAAAATTGCACCATACAAAGAGGGGTCGCCGGTATGCAGGCGAACAATTTTTTTGCCCTCGGCATGATATGTTTTTATGGTGTCAATTATTTTTTCTAAATCCATATCCGCACTGGATTTAATTTCCGTGTCCCGGCCTTTCCAGCACAGCACAGCTTTCGGCACTAAAGAACCTGCATAAATGATAAGATCTGCCATTTTCAGTGCATTCATGGATTTTACGGTGATAAGGTCAGGATCTCCTGGTCCGGCACCTGCAAAAACAACTGGGTTCTTTTTTTCTTTCATATTCCTTACCTTACTTCAGGTTTTGATCCTGAAATGATCCAGACCTGGTTTAATGCTTCAAATCGGTCCCCAAATGGCATTCGTTTAGATCTGGACACCTGGATTTGAACGACATTGGGTTCAAAGTTATGTTTTTTTAGGAGCGTTAAAGCAATTTCAAGATTTTGCAGTAAGACGGTATTAATAACTATAATTCCAAAAGTGACGAGCCTATTACAGGATGCTTCTATGATTTGCCCGAGGTTTTTACCGCCACCACCGATAAAAATTCGATCCGGGGATTTCAGCTCTTCTATTCCCGCCGGAAAGGCCTCATTCAAAACCTTTACGTTTGAACAGTTGAAGTTTTTAATGTTGTGAATAATATCCGAAATTCGTGCTGGATGTTTTTCTATTGTATATACTTGACCCCACGGAATTAGAAAAGAAGCCTCAATACCAATGGAACCGGAGCCTGACCCAATATCCCATAATACATGATCTTTTTTAATCAGTTTTAGTTTAGAAAGAGCAATGCTTCGGATTTCAGATTTTGTAATCAATCCTTTTGAATGTTTAAATAAGGAATCTTCCATACCGATGTGTGTTTCATGTGAGAGATTGGTTTTTCCACTAACCCATTTTTGGAGAATGACAATATTCGGCTGGGAAAAGCTTTGCTCGCTTACCAGACTAAGATTTTCAAACCATGTGATCTTTTCTTTATCCTTGTCACCCAGTCTTTCCAGGACACAAAACTTGAAGTCATAAAGACCTTGTTTTATTAAACATAGGGCAATATACTGCGGATTCATTTGCGGATCAGTTAAAAATGCGACCTTATTTTCACCAGCAAGGCTTGAAAAGGAAATTGATTCTTGCTTTTTTCCGTGAAGGCTGATGATTTTTGCATCATGCCAGGGTTCTTTTATCGCAGCAAATGCAGCAGATACAGAAGAAATATTTGAATGGATGTTTAAATACTTTTTATCAAAATGCTGGGTTAATGTTGAGCCGATGCCATAAAACAAAGGATCTCCTGAGGCCAAGACAACAATTTTGAGAGATTTCATTTTTTCTGTAATAGCATCAACAATGCTGTTAATATGATCTTTAATGCAAATTTTCTGTTTTTCTGGATAATCAAACATCTCTATCTGCCGTTTGCCACCTATCAGCACATCACATTCTCTGATTAGGTCCAAATGCTTTTGAGTAAGATCTTCTATACCCTGTCCGATACCGATAATGTCTATTGGATACATATCATGCCACCAAATAATAAAGGGTTCCCATTAATATAATACTCAATACCCTGAATAACTGACCTGATAATAACAGTTGTAGCCCCATTTTGGGAGAGAAAATTCCCATATATCTTGGAAGCTGATGGCGAAGTGCTCTAATCGGAAAGGCTATAATGTTTCCAAGCAGCAAGGCAATGACCGTTTCTTTAATACTGATAACGCCTGCATCCATCAAGGCTCCTGCAGCTGCAAACCCTGATGTAAATTCAGCAGCAAAGCTTAACACAACAACAGACAATGACTCAACCGGCAGAACTGTGAGCGCAACAAAACCAGTCAAAGCCTTGTTCAGATAATCAAAAAAGCCATTTATGTTAAGAAGGAAAACAATGGTATAAATGGGTAAAATCCAGATAATAATATTGATTATGCGCCCTGGTAGTTTTGTCTTAATTTTTTGTATGATGGATATAATATCTATCTTTTCATGAAAGCCTGCAGGGCTATTCCGCATTTCTTCTTCAAGAATTTTTTCAACGTATAACCTGCCAAATAAAAGAAAAAGAACGGTCCTGAACAGGGTTGCCAGAAAAGTGATAATAAAATAGAGCCCTCCTGCATAACCGGTTAATGGAAGAACAATAAATACTGTTGTCGGCAGATGCAGAAAAAAGGCCGGAAACTGATTGATATAATTTGACAGGAATAGCTGCGTTTTATTAATTTTATTTTCTTCATAATATTCCAAAAGCATGGCATTAGCAGTCACCCCTGAGAAAAAAGCTGTTGTAAAAGCCGCACTGCAGTGATTTCCAAGATTTGAAAACCGAAAAAACGGTCTGGCCACGATGGCAATCTGTTTTGTCCATCCAAAATTTTCAATCAATTGTCCGATTAACAGACCGATGGAGATAAACAAAAGAAGCCGAAACAAAGGTATTCCAAGTTTTTTAATGCAGACGGTCAGGGTGAGTGATTCAAAATAATTCAGACTGAATAGTATACAGGCCAACGTGAAAAGTAGAGAAATTACAAGGTTTTTATAATGTACAGGATTCGGTTTCATTTAGAGGCCAGTATCAATGTCCAGTAATCAGGGGCTCTGTTCTCAAGCTCATTAATATTTTCTATAATCTGTTCATTTTCACGGCCGCACTTTGATACAGCAACGCTTTTTTTAGCAAGCCCTGTTTCCTTTAACGCCTTATTAATATCTTGAATGTTTTTATACGCCTTTACAATAGCAACATTCTCAACACCATCGATATTTCTTATGCGGTCACCGCCAAAGGCTCCCGAAGTCACAAGCAATGACTCCTCTCCTTCGACAAGGATCCTGTTCAACCGTGCTGAGGCAGCATGAAAAGAGGTTATCCCGGGAATAGTTTCAATCTTAGCTTCCGGCATAATGCATTTCATTTTCTTCAAAATATACCCAAAGGTGGAATAAGTTGTGGGATCGCCAAGCGTTAAAAATACAGCTTTTTTCCCTTGTTTCAATACCTTAGCGATCTGTCTTGCATTATGAATCCATGCTGTCTCACTTTCTTTTATTTCCTTGGTCATTGGAAAGGACAATTTTTCAATCTGGACAGAAGGTGATATATAAGGAGAGGCAATTTCAACAGCCAGGCTATAGGTGTTTTTTGTCGATGCCGCAGTAAAAATTATGTCAGCCTCTTTAATCACCCTGACAGCCTTGACCGTTATAAGCTCAGGATCCCCGGGTCCAACACCAACCCCGAAAAGTTTTCCAACAGTTTCCATTATCTATCCTCTTTACGCTTTTCATGACTAAAAATATCCGGATAAAGGAACATTCCGATTGAAACGATTCCTTCATAAAGCCTGGGCACAGGCCTAGAAATGATATTTTCATCAATAATATATATTTGATTGTTTTTTACAGCTTTAATAATATTAAATCCTGGTTCCATTTTTATTTGTTCAATACTCACAGCATTCATTACACCTTTTTGGGCAAGGAATACATCTATTTGTAATGCTTTTTCAAGTATTTGTTCTTTTCCGTAGATGGCAATATTTGTATTTTTTGAAGCTTTTGCGTCAGATGCAATATTGATTCCTCCCGCTGTCTCAAGTGCAAAAATGGGCATGGCGCCTTGTGTAAATGTTTTCATCCTTGAATGAATCGCCTGGAAATAAACTTTTTTCTTGAGTTGAATGTCCTTGGTTATTTTTTTTAAATGATCAATTTTTTGTTTAAAATCCAAAATCATCTTGTTTGCCTGCTGATCTTTACCTGTCAGCAGACCTAATTTTAACCAGTAGTCATACATTTCTTTGATGCCGGAAGGTTGAAGGGAAACAACCGTAATCCCAGATTTCTCAAGACGATTGATCAGCTTTGGATATCCATTGTCAATCATTGGCCGTATTAAAACAAGATCAGGCATAAAGGCCAAAAATTTTTCAGGATCATCATGATATGAAAATTTTTGTTTTTTATTCACCTGTAAAGGGAATGTATCGTTAACAGAAACTCCCACAATGTTCTCTTCAAGATCTAAGTGATATAAATTTTCAGTGTGAGCACCATAGAGAGAAATAATTCTGGTAAACGGTTTTTCAAAATTAATCTGTCTTCCTTTTTTATCTGTCAGTGTTAAGGCTGAACACTTAAACGAACCAACAAATATGATTAAAAGAATAATACCTGTTATGTTTTTAAATCGAAGGATAGTACACCTGCTTTGCCTGAACATGTTCGTTAAACTCCACAAGCGATACAACATCAAACACATCTTTAATCGCCTGTTGCGTCAGAATACCTTGAGCATTGCCAAAAGCCTTGATTTCACCGCCTTTCAGCATCAACAGAGCATCGGACCAACTTGATGCAAGGTTCAAATCATGAAAAACGCTGATAACAATCTTATTGTTTTCTTTTACAGCCTGTTTTACCAACCGCAGCATGTGCAAGGTGTGGTTAATGTCCATATTTGAGAACGCCTCATCCAATAAAAGAATCGGGGTATCCTGGCACAAGGCCCTGGCAAACACACACCGTTGCCTTTCTCCTCCTGAAAGTTCATTAATTTTTCGGTCATATAAATGGCAGATACCACACAATTCCATTATTCGTTTCACTCTCTTAATATCATTGCTGGAAGGGTGTGAAAATCTTGATATATACGGATGTCTTCCCATCATCACTACTTCTTGTACATTGAATGGAAAATTTATTGCATAGTCCTGAGAAACCAGCGCGATATTTTTTGATATTTCTTTTTTTGAAAAAGATAAAATCGGCGTTTCATTGATACAGACATCACCGGAACTCGGGTTTAAAAACCCTGAAATTAAATCTAAAAGTGTTGTTTTCCCACTCCCGTTTGGGCCGATAATAGAATAAAAATTCCCTGACACAAAAGAACAACTCATCTTCTTGATAATCATATCATTGTTATATGCAAAAGAGATATTATGCAGAGAGATTTCCATACTTATCCTATTTAAATCGATTCTTTTTAAAGATCCAGCAAAAAACAGGGCCGCCGGTCAAGGCGGTCAGGACACCAATGGGTATTTCATGTGGAAGGACTGCCCGGGTAATGGTATCTGCAAATAATAATAAAATCGCACCCGCCAGCATGGACAGTGGAATCAGCTTTCGATTGTCCGGCCCTGTAATAAATCTGACCATGTGCGGAACTAAAAGACCCACAAAGCCAATGATTCCTGAGACAGACACACAGATTGCGGCGATCATGGATCCTGTCACCAAAAGAATGAACGTTATCTTTTTCAGATCAACACCGAGGCTTGTTGCTGATTTGGGGCCAAGTGAAATCAGGTTCAAGTCTCTTGCAAAGAACATGGATATGAAAAGTCCGATAACAAGAAAAGTAAAGACAACAATAAAGTTAGACCAGGTTTTTGATGCAAAACTCCCCATTAGCCAGAAAATAATTACCGAGACTTGCTCATTGGCAATGAACTTTAGAAAACTGATTCCTGCGGAAAGAATAGAGGCAACAATGATTCCTGATAAAATCAGATTATTGGAAGAAAGTCCGGCTATCGGGTTTTTAGAAGAATAGGATAAAAAAACAACAACAAACAGGGTGGCACAGGCCCCTGTAAAAGCAAATGCAGGAACGGAAACAACAGCTGCACTGAAATTCATTAGTATGGCAATACTTGCACCAAAAGCTGCCCCCGCTGATACGCCTAAGGTATAAGGATCCGCCAGGGGATTCAACAAAATCCCTTGAAACAGAACCCCGGAAAGGGCAAGCGCAGCACCGACACTTGCACAGGTTAGTATTCTTGGAAGTCGAACGTCAAAAAGTACTGCCAAATAGGTTTCGCTGGTATTTTTCATAATTTCATGATTACCGGACAATTTTCCAATTAAAATGCTGATAATATCCATCATTGGAATTTGGATGTATCCCATGGATAGGGAAATGAGAACCATTGCAACAAGAAAAAAGGAGAGAAGGATCACCAGATATCCTATTCTCCCTTTTGGTATGGCGACTGGTATACTCAACTCTTTGCCATGATCTACAGGTCAATGCCTGAAGCTTTTGCAGCATCTCTTATGTGGGAAACAAAAAGATCTGCGAACTGGTTGTTAGATCCAAGGCCTTGAAGAATAATGTCAACATTGAACCCGGCTTTATTTAATCCGGTTTTCCAGGAATCTTCTTCATCGCCGGCCATGTCATTGGTTGCATGGTCTCCAGCAACAATCATTAACGGCTTTAACAGGATATTTTTAATTTTTGGTGTATGATGACCAAGACTTTTTTTAACATCTTCAAGACCAGGATATCCTTCAACACAACCGATAAAAGTTTTTACCTCGGGATAAGTCTCCCGCATTAAATTCTGAAGTTCAACATATATACCGGTAGACCACAATTCATTTCCATGGCCCATATAAACCAGTGCAGCATTTTTTTGTCCGGCAAGGGCAATATCATTGGCAAGGGTTTTTACTGCCTGCTTGAGATCATCATGATAGGGGTATTGATCTCCCACTGTACCGAGTGCCGGTCTGCCAAGGGCGATTTTGTTAAATGGCTTCCATTTATCTCTAACTGTCTTAATAGAATTAATGGCGTTCACATATTGCAGCAAATCATGGTACTGTTCCATGTGGAACAAGTGGGTGGGCTGAACGATAATATCCTTAAATCCCAAGGTTTTCAGTTCACCAAAAGTACTAAGCAGATTTTTTGTAAAAAGAATTTCGTTAGAAATTCCCTTGTCTGTCCATTCCTTTGGACTTTTACTCCTTTTTTCCCAAATCGATCGGATGATATTAGAAGTAAACACAACCCTGACGTCCGTACCAGGAAACGCAGTCTTTACCCTGGATGTTATATTCTCAATGGATTCAATAGCTTCGGGCACACTAGTGCCAAAATTTGCAATAATAATAGCGGTTTTGGCTTGTAGGGGTGAAGTCAGAATCAAGCCCAGTAATAAAACCAGCGTGATACAAATAAAATTTTTCATAATATTTCCTCGGTTATTATAAATTTCAATAACGCGGGACTGGGCATAAATAAAAAATCCCATATCAGAAGCAATCTGACATGGGAACCGTTTTTATCCTCATTTTATTGATCTGCCCTATGTCCTCGCAAGCAACATGATCAAACATTCAGGCAGGTTTTCTGGCTTCCAGATCTGTTTACTTGTCACACCTTCCCATTAAACCGATATATTAACAGTGGTGTCGTGACGTTCATCCCCGGTTACAGCGGCGGGTCCGTTCCTGATTCTCACAGGATTCCCTATTAACTGATACTACAGCACCTGAACTATCTGATAAAAATAGCCTCATGACAAAAGAGTGTCAAGTGAAATTTTATTTATCTAATCATTGTTCAAAAATATACTTCTCATAAAAATTTTAATTTTACATGCACTCTTGTCTAAAAAATAATGAAAAAAATATTGTTTTACATATTAAATTCATGATAAAAGCAATTTAGCTTCAAACACAAAAATTGCTTTTTAATGTATGATGACACGAGAATGAGCGCATGCATTTTCCGGATTTGATTTTAAAAAAAAGAAATGGTGACCGGTTATCCAAAAAGGAGATAGACTTTATTATCTCTGGATATGTTAATGGTGATATCCCAGATTATCAGATATCCTCATTGTTAATGGCGATCTGGTTTTCCAAGATGGATGCAAGGGAAACCGCTTACTTGACCTTTGCCATGCGTGATTCTGGAGATGTGTTCAATTTGTCAGATATTGCCGGAATAAAGGCAGACAAACATTCCACCGGCGGTGTTGCAGATACGACAACACTGATTGTCGCCCCAATGGTTGCTGCCTGTGGATTAAAAGTGGCAAAAATGTCAGGCCGGGGGTTGGGACATACCGGCGGAACTCTTGATAAACTGGAATCGATCCCGGGATTCTCAACCGACATAGCCATGGAACGGTTTAAGCAGATCGTTTCAGAATGCGGGATGTCCATTATTGGACAGACAAACAGATTGGTACCGGCAGATAAAATGTTATATGCACTGCGGGATGTAACCGGAACAGTCGACAACACCTCTTTAATCGCAGCAAGTATTATGAGCAAAAAACTGGCTTTAGGCAGTGACGTGATTGTGCTGGATGTTAAAACCGGGAATGGTGCTTTTATGAAAAGCATTGAAGATGCTAAAGCGTTGGCAGAATCAATGGTGGCCATTGGAAAAATGGCTAAAAAAAACATCATGGCGCTTGTAACGGATATGAATCAACCTCTGGGCAATGCTATCGGTAATGCTCTGGAGGTGCAGGAAGCCATAGAAATCCTGCAAGGAAAATACGATGGCGACCTTAAGACGGTTTCCTTGGCCCTGGCTGCCAAAATGTTGATTGCCGGCGGGATATCCAAAGATGATGATGCGGCATTGAAAAAACTGAATCAAGCACTCTCTTCCGGAAAAGCACTTAAAAAATTAGAGCAGATGATTATTGCACAAGGCGGAAATCCGGTTGTTTGTCAGAACATAGGAGTTCTGCCAAAGGCTGACAGAATTATTCCAGTAAAGGCCGATAAAACCGGCTATATTGGAAAGATTCTCACGGACCAGGTAGGCATTTGCGCCTTATTGCTGGGGGCTGGCCGGGTTAAAAAAACCGATGCAATTGATCCTGGCGTCGGCATCTGGATGAATAGCCGTTTAGGGGCGTTTGTCGAAAAAAATGATATAATTGCTCATTTTCATGTGAATGATACAAAAAATCTTGATCTGGCAATCCAAAGATTTCAAACTGCCCTTGTCATTGAAAAGAAACCACCTGATATGAATCCGTTAATCCATGGCGCAATAGCTTAAACCAAAGGAACATAAATGAAACCTGACATCCTTGCAAAATATTTTGATCATACCATTCTGAATCCTTCCGCCACGAAAGAAGACGTAAAACAAATTTGCAAAGAAGCACTGGAATACGGCTTCTTTAGTGTATGTGTAAATCCTGTCCATGTAAAGATGGTAAGTGAACAACTGGCTGGATCTATTGTAAAGGTTTGCTCTGTGGTAGGCTTTCCACTTGGAGCAGTAACATCAAAGACCAAAGCACAGGAAACAAAAACAGCCATTGAAGATGGTGCTGATGAAATTGATATGGTTATCAATATCGGTGCGCTAAAAGAGGGTGATGTCCAAAGTGTTGAAACTGATATCCACGCGGTTGTAACAGCTGCAAAAGGTAAAATTGTAAAAGTTATTATTGAAACATGTTTTTTAAATAGGGATCAGAAAATAAACGCCTGTAAGATAGCAAAAAAAGCAGGGGCCCATTTTGTAAAAACCTCAACCGGTTTTGCAGGAGGCGGCGCAACTTGCGAAGATGTGTCGTTGATGAAAAAAACGATTGGCAATCAACTTAAGGTAAAAGCCTCTGGAGGAATTAAAACACTGGAGGATGCCTTGAAAATGATTGAAGCAGGGGCAGATAGAATTGGTGCAAGTGCAGGCGTTTCCATAGTAAAGGCTATAGTGTAGATGCAGGCTGTTCTTCTCATAATAGACAGCTTGGGCGTCGGAGCCTTGCCTGATGCCCACCTTTATGGTGATGAAGGTGCCAACACCGCACTGCATATCTGTGATACAATCCCTCAAAAAAAATGGTCCTGCCTTCAAAACCTAGGCCTTGGAAATTGTGCGAACCTTTTAGGGCATAACCTGTCCGGTTGTGAATCCGCCCAGAGCCCTTTGGCAAGTTACGGCGTGATGGGTCAGGCATCTGCCGGCAAAGACACAACAACAGGACACTGGGAACTTGCAGGTATTATCCTTGACCAACCGTTTCACACATTTCCACTGGCCTTTCCTTCTTTCCCGGAAACGCTTGTCAAAGCGTTTCAAGAACAGACTGGGTTTAAGATGCTTGGAAATAAAAGCGCTTCCGGGACTGCCATCATTGAGGAACTCGGCCCTGCACATATGAAGGGCGACGGCATAATTGTCTATACCTCAGCGGATTCAGTGCTTCAAATCGCAGCCCATGAAGATGTTGTAAGCCTTGAAGATCTCTATAAGGTATGTGAGATCGCACGAGAACTGTGTAATCCGTATTCTGTGGCCAGAGTTATTGCAAGACCTTTTTGTGGAGTGCCTGGACAGTTTAAACGGACCGGGGCAAGAAGAGATTTTTCCATGGCACCTCCAAAAAACACGATTCTGGATCACCTTCAAATGAATGGTGTAAAAACCATCGGTATTGGAAAGATCGGAGATATCTTTAAAGAACAGGGGCTGGATATCAGTTTTCACGACACCGGAAATCAAGCCTGCCTTGCAAGAACCCTTGACTGCATGGAAACGCAAGCCGGAAAGGATCAATTTGTTTTTATCAACCTTGTTGATACAGATATGCTGTTTGGACACAGACGGAATATTAAAGGATACCATGATGCGGTTCAGGCAATAGATGATACACTTCCTCAAATCATGGGCTTGATGTCAAAAGAGGATATTTTGATTATAACTGCGGACCATGGCTGTGATCCAGGGTTTAAGGGAACGGATCATACCAGAGAATATGTACCCTTGCTGGTATATCAAAAAGAGGGGGTGACAAAAAATTTAGGAATTAGATCAAGTTTCTGTGATGTGGCCCAAAGCCTGGCATTTTTCTTTAAAGTCCCGGAAATGGTCCACGGAAAATCGTTTGTCAAACAAAACACAAATTTATAATTTGATGAAAGGGAGAAATTTAATGAAAAAGTTATTGGTTTTCTGGCTGTCAGTCCTTTGTTGTGCTGTTGTTTTTTCAGGTACTGCAAGTGCAAAAAAATTTAAAGTTGCCATGGTAACCGACGTGGGCGGGGTAAATGATCAATCATTCAACCAGTCTGCATGGGAAGGGCTGCAAAGGGCTCAAAAAGAGCTCGGTGTAAAAATTTCCTATAAAGAGTCCAAGCAGGATGCGGATTATTCTCCGAACATGGAAACATTGACGGATGCACAATTTGATCTTATCTGGGGTATTGGTTTTCTAATGGGAGATGCCATCAAGTCAACGGCCCAGATTAACCCGAACCAGAAATATGCCATTATCGATTTTGCCTATGGTCCTCAAACACCAAAGAATGTAGGCTGTGTCGTGTTCCAGGAAGAACAGCCCTCTTTTCTGGTGGGGTATATTGCCGGCAAAATGACAAAGACAAACAAAGTCGGCTTTGTCGGCGGTATCAAGTTCCCTCTTATTGAAAGATTTGAGTATGGGTATATGGCAGGTGTGAAACTTGCCAACCCAAAATGCGAAATCCTTAGCCAATATGCGGAATCCTTCACTGATGCGGCGAAAGGAAAGGCCATTGCCAACAATATGTATCAACAGAATGCAGATATTGTCTTCCATGCTTCAGGTTCTGTTGGAGACGGTGTAATTGAAGCTGCCAAGGAAAAAAACAAATGGGCGATTGGTGTTGACAAGGATCAAAACTTTCTTGCACCTGACAATGTGTTGACATCTGCTATGAAACGGGTTGACAATGCCATCTTTGATATGGTTAAAAAGCTTACCAAAGATGAATTTAAAGGGGGGGAAACAATTGTATACAACCTTTCCAATGATGGGGTCAGTATTGCCCCTACCTCAAGCAAGCATGTCTCCAAATCAATTCTTGATGAAGTAGACAGTTTGATCGAACAGATTAAGGCAGGAAAGATTGTGGTTCCAAGCACAAAACAAACCTATGATGATTTTTTAAAATAAACAAACCCGGTATGAGCCCGGGGATATCCCCGGGCTCATATTACACTGCAAGGAGGCCCACGGGTGGAGATCATAGATTTTTCCCAAAAAGCTGTTGAAATGATGGATATTGTCAAGAAGTTTGGTGATTTTACCGCCAATGACATGATCAACCTTACAGTTCACCAAGGGGAAGTCCATGCACTTTTAGGAGAAAATGGCGCCGGCAAGACAACGCTTATGAATGTCTTATACGGCATGTACAAACCCACTTCAGGCAGGATTAAAATAAATGGCAGACAACTTGATATTACAGATCCCAAAATAGCGATTAAAAACGGCATTGGCATGGTTCATCAGCACTTCATGCTGGTGGACTCTTTTACAGTTACCCAGAATATTATTCTTGGCAACGAAACAACAAAACTACTGGGTATTCTTGATATTGAAAAAGCCGAGAAAGAAGTTGCCCTTCTGTCTGAGCAATACGGCCTGACTGTGGATCCA
>Ga0180009_10001310_pt1 | contig 30845 bp, 26 predicted proteins | sample OS_PC_MetaG_FD_123537 | JGI IMG/M metagenome (GOLD analysis project Ga0180009, IMG submission 123537) | Groundwater microbial communities from the Aspo Hard Rock Laboratory (HRL) deep subsurface site, Sweden - OS_PC_MetaG | ecosystem: Environmental > Aquatic > Deep subsurface > Groundwater...
GTCGGACTTTTTGGCATTGTGGCCAGTTTTTCAGGGGTGCTGGCCTTGAATATTGATGTGATTATGGTGGAAAGATTGATTGACCTAAAAGCAGCCGGTGTATATACAATAACCTTCTTTTTTGCCTCACTTATATTAATACCGCTGCGCACGATGGGCAAAATAAGCTCTGTAGTTATTGCCGAAGCCTGGAAAAAAAACGAACTAAAAACCATTGACGATATCTACAAAAAAAGTAGTATCAGCCTAAGTGTAATCGGGATGTTACTTTTTTTAGGACTCTGGAGTAACATCGATAACATCATGCAGCTCATTGGTGATAAATACTTACCCGGAAAGTATGTCATCCTGTTTTTAGGCATCGCCAATCTAACTGAAATTGCCTTAGGAGTAAACGCTCATATCATTTTGAACTCAAAACATTATCGGTTTCTGAGTTATTTTCTGGTAGGTTACGCTGCCTTGCTCATCCTAACCAACCTCCTGTTTATACCCCTTTACGGAATTGCGGGAGCTGCTCTGGCATCGCTGATCTCAAAAGTAATTTTTGGCTTTGCCAAATATTTTTTCCTGTTTCGGGTTTATCGATTACAACCATTCGATTGGAACTATTTAAAACTAGTCACAATTTCGGTTTTGGTATATCTGACATCCTTATGGTTACCAACGGCCTCGAATTACCTTGTAGATATCGTTTTCAGGGGCAGCTTCATCCTGGCTTCATTTACTGTTTTGGTTTACCTCACTCAGATATCAGTGGACATAAACCAAAGAATAAATGCTTTAACAGTATTGATTATCAGCGTATTTAAGAAATCCTAAACCGATCTATTTAATTTTTGTTACTTTTGCCTTTCAATTTTGTAATGAAATGATGGATGAATCGATAAAAATCTGTTTTGTTGGGAGCGGTGCGATCTCAACGGCTATGGCCAATGTGATGGCACAGAAACCTAATCATGAGGTATATTTGTTATCTGTTGAGCAGGACGTGGTCGATTCTATCAGCAACGACCGCGTCAACAGAAAGTACTTCCCCAATGTTGTATTACATACAAACCTCAAGGCCACTTTCGATAAAAGCATCCTTCAAAGCAGCGACATCATTTTTCTTGGAATCCCAAGTAACGTGGCCGTGAGCTATGTGAGAGAAAACAAGGCACTGATTAGCGAATCGGCCATTATTGTTAATTTGGCCAAAGGATTTGGAGAAAACCAAAAGACCATCCCCCAGTGCCTTGGCAAAGAAGTTCCTAATCAAATATTTAGCATGAAAGGGCCTTCGTTTGCCCGCGAAATAATCAACAATCTTCCTACAGGTTTCACGGTGGCTTCCAAGCGCACAAAAAACTTTGATTTGTTCACACGCGTATTCTCCAACACTTCGATTTACCTGGATTTTACTACCGATGTAATGGGCGTTGAGCTTGCCAGCATACTTAAAAACATTTATGCGATTATGGTTGGTATTGTTGATGCACATTTTGACTCTCCCAACTTACGTTCTTTAATTCTGACCAAAGCCATCAACGAGATGCGTTTTATTATCGGCAAATTCGGTGGTGAAGAAATTACCATGTTCAATTATTGTGGCTTTGGCGATTTTACCCTCACGGCACTCAACGATTTAAGCCGAAACAGAACCTTAGGTCTGCTTATCGGCAAAGGTTTTTTTACGGATTATATATCAGAAAAAGTTGTGTTAGAAGGCAAAGTGGCTGTAAACGTGTTTGTTGAGGAAATAGCCAAAAAGCGTGGCATAAAAACCAAAAACCTGATGCTTAAAGAACTTTACAAAGTTTTTAACGACCAGAAATACGACATTAACAATTTTGTCTCGAATATAACTAAGATCTAGCGCTTTACGATTTTTTTCGTAGTAATAACACCTTCCGTTGAAGTAGCTAAAAAATATAAACCTGACTTCATATCGATCAAGTCGATATCAAAAACACTCACGTTGGGAAAACCCTTTTCTATCAGATTTCCAAATACATCGTATAAGTGATAGGCATCAATTATTTTGCCCTCTGTTTCTTTTACTGTCAATACACCAAAAACGGGATTTGGGCTCACGTTAGTACCGGAGGTTAATACGGTTGAGCTGATGACACCTGTAGGACTTTTCGTATAAATAACCAGTTTTGGTCTTAATTCGGGAAGAAAGTGATTTGATGCTGCGAATACCACATTTCGATCGTAACCGGCCTGCTGTTCATTCTCTAATCTCAACATAAAACCATTGGCTCCATTTTCCGTCGAAATCATCTCTTTGATCATATGCGTAACCTCAATGTCAAGATAATCCTGATCAGGAATATTTGAGGAGGGTAAAACAACAACATGTTCCTGAGAAACAGAGGGTTGGTTAATCCAATTAATCTCATCCTCATCCCATGGATCAACGATCCGGCTTACCACAAGGCTATTGGATTGACCGCCATTAATATGCCCTTCTATGGCAGCATAAGGATCGTGATACAAGCTCAATTCGGCTAATGTAATTACTGAACTATCTGAATATTGTGTTAAATCAAAATGAATAAAACTCCTTGAAAGCACAATCCCTTGCCCGGTTTCATTTACAGAGGCAATCAGACTTTGCTCATTGGTTTTAAAACCTTCTCCCGATGAAACAAATGCATCCTTACCGGTCGTCTCGTCCGGTTGTGTGGCATACATTGAATCAGCTGGCAAGTCAGTTACATACGTAATTATAATGGATGGATGAAGGTTTGCATCCGGATGATCAGATGAGGCGAATACCAAACTTCTATAAAGTGAATCTTCGCTGAAAAGCTTAATCATAAACCCGTCACTGGTTTCAGGATGGCGTATCATATCCCTGATTATCGGGGTAATGTCCACATCAAGAAAATTATCGTCATCGTTTTGCGGAGCAGGAATAAGAATGGCATTTGTATTGGTAGTGGCAGGCTGATTAGCCCATGTTACCTGGTTATCAACCCAATGTTCTGTAATTCTGAAGATCATGCCCGCATTCTCTCCACCCAAATTAGAGTGTCCGATATGGCCTGAGATCGGATTATGGAACAAATTCAATCTGGCCTCTAATACGCGAAAATCACTTCTTAGTGCCGAAAAATCAAACCCTATCAAACTCCGTCCTATGCCAAACTCACCATAATATGTCCAAACAGAGGCGATCAGACTTTGCCTTGTTGCATCAGGCTCGTCATTAACAATGTTAATGTATGCGTCCTTAATCAATTCATTGCTAAATACCATTGTAACAGTGTCCTGCCCAATAGTATAGCTAGATGAAAAAACCAACAAGATAATCCAGAATTTTCTAACCATTGAGTTCATAAGGTTTATTTTATGTGTGATGTACAAATGTAAAACAATTTTCAACAAAAAAAATGTTTTACATTGATTTTCAGCGCATTTTCTTCAGGCGATTTCATTAGCAAAATAGTTTAATTCCCAAACCTGAACCCACAAAACCACTACTATGTATTTAGTAACGACTTGTTTACTGCGGAAAGAGCTCAACAAGTCTTTCCGTAAGTCTTTCGCGTGAATACTTCAAATACGTCTGATCGCCAAGAGAAGTTCGGGATGGTTTCTCCCAATCCACAATCAAATTATTCAGATATTCATACATTCCCTTTTCATCAGTATAGTCAAACATTTGTCCGGCATTACATTCTTCAATGATCTTAGCGGCATCTCCATTAACCGGCCCTATACCCAAAACAGGTTTTTGCGACGCCAGGTACTCAAACAGCTTTCCTGTCAGAATACCCGCATTTTCAGGCACATCCGGTATAGCCAAAAACAACGCGTCAGCTTGTTGCAGATAAGATATAGAGGTTTGATGATCAACATGACCAACAAAAATTGTGTAAGCGTTTAACCCGGAAGACGAAATCATCTGCCTGTATTTTTCTGAAACTCGTCCCACAAAATGAATAGAAACTTCCACTGAACCACGGATTGATATCAGCTTATTGACAACGTTTAAAAAACCCTCGATGTGATAATTATCGGCTAGTGTTCCTGTATAGGCTATGACAAACTTAGTCTGGCGTTTATATGGCGTTGGCAAAAAGTCGTCTGCATCAAACCCATTAGGAATAACCACAATTTTATCTTTTTCACGAATTGCCAGTTTGGAGGCAAACAAATGCTTAATGGCATCGCTAACAACAATTAAACTTTCGGCTGATTGCAACACCTTGTTTTCCTTTTTTTTATCGATTTCTCTGGCCAGCTTCGTATGTAACATTTTGTCGTAATAGTAAATATCTGTCCAGGGATCACGCAGATCAGCTATCCAATGGATATTCAGATTTTTTTTGAGCTTTAAACCCAGTAGCTGAGTAGAGTGCGGAGGACTACTTGTAATAACAGTGGTAATCTGATACTTATTTATTAGCTCGACAGCCTTCCTGTAGGCATATTTGTTCCATCCTACTCTGGCATCAGGGATAAAAAAGTTCCCACGGATAAAGCGTGAAAATTTCTGTAGAAAACCCGGATTATCTTCATTGGCAAAACCACCGAAAGGGATTTCCTTTTGAGCAGTAACCTTTTTATACAAGTTAAAAGGCTCAAATGATTTGGTTGCAAAAACCTGAATATCCTCAGACACCTCATGGCATAAACTTTCATCAATCACCGCATAAGAGGCATAATCAGGATTTACCGTTAGCACGATGGGCTTCACATTAAACTGCGCCATGTATTTGGTAAACTTCACCCAACGCTGCACTCCTCCCCCACCGCTGGGAGGCCAGTAATAGGTAATAACCAGAACTGTTTTCATGTCCTTCACTTACAATGGTTATCGCTTCATTTCGCTGAAGAAATGCTTACGTGCGAAAATGGCCACTCCGGCTACTATCATCAGCAAAATAATGAGCGAACTGACCAAAGATATGGCCTCACCAATGGACCAAACGCGTGGTTCAAATGTAAACTCAACAGAATGATTTCCGGCAGGTATCGGTAGAGCCCTCAGGATGTAATTTGCCCTGAGGTGTGAAACTGGCTGACCATCCATATAAACGTTCCACCCGTTAGCAAAATAAACCTCCGAAAAAACAGCCAATCGCGGCATGCTGGTTTGAGTTTGATATTTCACGCGATTCGGCTGATAATCGACAACCTCAATAAGTCCATCAATACCTCCAACTATTAGATCAGCTAACACACCGGAAAACCGATCGTCCACGATGGCTGTGTTTCGCAGATCGTATTGCCCAAGCGCTTCAATTTCTTCATCCGCCGATGAAACCATCACTACTGAATCAACAAACCAGGCAGCACCAAAAGCCGCTGGATTAATCAGGGGTTGCACTTCAGGATTATAAATTACATACTTGGTATTCAACATGTTCAAAACCTGTGTGCCATAAAACGCCTGATTGATCCTCTCGAGGGTTGGTTGATTTGAAAGCACCTGAATGAGTTGTTGCATTTCGGGTTGAAGGTAATACTCGATGACATCCTGATAACGTTGCAATTTTGCGCCGTGGTATCCTCCAATCGACTTGTGAAAATAAGAAGTGCTGGCATCGTTGAAAGTACTTTGTGTAATGTCGAGTACACGGTAATCTGGATCTGTGTCGCGCAGGATGAATTGATTAGCCTTAGAAGCTTGAAAAGGAACCTCAGCCTTTGAGGCCTTGATGAAATTATCGTTGTTTAAATACCGCCTGTTTACACCATACATATCAACAAGGATGAGCAGGGAAGTGGCGGTAACAAGCCAAACGGCTTTGATTTTTTTAAGGACAAACGCATAAATCAACAGGGCAGCAGCCAGAACAAAAAACAAACTTCTCAGAGTATCTGACTGAAATACAGACACCCTAACCGTTTCAAGGTTGCTGAGGTAAGCGGCAACCTGAGTTCCTTCCGGCCCATTCAAAAGCTGGTTAAACTGCATTGATTCCTGAGTGCTTAAAAAACTAAAAAACGAGGTTGGGAATAAATAAAACAACAACATCACACCAACTGTCAATCCGGTTGTTATATAAAAATAATTCAGTTTTTGCCTGATCATGTCAGGATTTTTGAGTATCTCGTTAAGAGCTAAAAAGCCAAGTAGGGGAACCGTCAGCTCAGCGATGACCAAAGTCATGGTAACCGCCCTAAACTTGTTGTAACCCGGGATATAATCGATAAAAAAATCGGTAAACCACATCAGGTTATGCCCCCACGACAACAGAATAGATAACACCGTCATAACCAGCAAAGCCCATTTAAGATACCCTTTTAAATAAAACAAACCCAAAACAAACAAGAACAAAACGATAGCTCCAAGATAAACCGGTCCGGAAGTACCCGGCTGATCACCCCAGTAGGCGTTGGTTTGCTGTGCGATCATGTTTCGGTAAGCAGGCTCAGCTTTTTTTACAGCATCCACATTTCCCAAAACACCACTAGCTCCACCTTTAGCATTTGGGATTAAAAAAGTCCAGGTTTCGCCAATACCATAGCTCCACGAAGTGATATAATCTCTGTCGAGGCCATCTGATTTGACCGCTGCATTTTTAGTCAGTTCAGGTTTTCCTCGCATGGTGTCCTTTCCATATTCATACGTTGCCCATAAGTTTGTGGCGTGAGTTAGCACGGCCAGAACAGCTGCCAGCAAAAGTATACCGGTAGCTTTTAAGAAATGAGGTAAGGTCTTGTGCTGTATCGAATCAACCAGCTTAAACAGACCATAAATAACGACCATCAGGAGCAGGTAATAGGTTATTTGCAGGTGACCGGCTTTAATCTCCAATGCCAGCGCCACAGCCGATAGCAGAGCTCCCTGCCAATACTTTCCACGGAAAGCGAGAATAATACCTGCTAAAACAGGAGCCATATAACCAATGGCATGGGCCTTGGAAGTATGTCCGGCACCAAGTATAATGAAAAAATAAGAAGACAACGCAAAAGCGATGGCTCCTCCGATGCTAAGCCATGGATTAACACGCAAGACGAGCAATAACAGGAAGAACCCGACAAAGTAAAGAAAAACATACTTTATGGGAGACGACATTCCGAGTGTTATAGCAGAATCCAGATACCTCATAAGGTTTCCCTTATAAACGACCGAAATTTGCCAAGCCGGCATACCCCCAAACATCGAGTTTGTCCACAAAGGCTCTTCACCTGTAGCCGATCTGTAATCCGCGATCTCCTTCGACATCCCCTTGTACATGTCGATATCATGCATGTTCAGCCGCTTTCCTTCCAGCACAGGCGAGAAGTAAGTTAGTGTTATCACCAAAAACACAACAACAGCGACCAAGTAGGGTGCTATGGAGTTCCATATTTTTTTTGTTTCACTCATCTTCCTGAGGTATTAATTATTTGTCTTCTATTTCTTCAAAATCAACATACTCACCAAAAGTATCTCCCTTATCGTCTGTTTTTTTCTTCTTCACCTTGGGTTGCTTCTTGGCTTTCGGTTCAGAATTTCCGGAACCGGACACAGGAGGCTGTTGGAAAAACTTCTCTTGTTGTTTTCGGATAAAACGAGCCAGCAACCAAGGCAGCCCATATCTGAAAAACAACAAACCCGAGTAGTAAATTACGACAACAACAAAAATAAATTTCAAAAACAATTCCATCGACTGGTTTTAATATTGGTGCGAAAATATTGAATTTTTATGTACCTGCTGAGCGTATTAAAAAAAAGGCTTGGTGTTAAAACAGGTTGGACTGATAATAAACACCGCTGGTGTAGAACAAAAACACACCAAATGCAATTGAAAACGGCTAAGTACGAGACAATAAAAAACTTTGGGTAAAATCAACAAGTTAAACGCGAACCTCAATTTTTAACAAACTTATAAAAATAAAGTTTACTATTCGTTAGGTCTTGTACTCGAATAAAATACATTCCTCTGGCATAATAACGTGCGTCTACCTGAGTTTCATTTTTCTGATTTACAATCAATCTTCCCATATGATCAAAAACGTTAATGGCACAGCTGGTCGAATTATCAGGCAATTCCACCTCTAAGTAATCGCAGGTTGGGTTTGGAAAAATACGACATGATAGCATTTCACCTCCTGCATCCAGGTCAGTAATTGACAAATTTAGCAGAGAGTCAATCGTAGCAGAATCAATCGCATAATTAAAAATGCGCACATCATCAATATATCCATTGAAGTACTGATGCATCGTATTTCTGCACCCAATGCGACCTAAAGGAGCATCTCCATAACTAGGTGTCAGGTTGCTTATATTCTTCGAGTTTACCAGTATCCCATCTATATAAAAGCTAAAATAGTTTCTGCTTCGCGTCATTACCAGAAATTTCCACACATCAGGCTCTAAAAAATCATATTGCGAAAACCAGGCAGAACCACCTTCGTTGTGATACCCTTGAGCCAAAAGACCATCCAAATCGTAATTAGAATAGCTGTTGGTATAGGCTATAAACTGATCAACACCATACTGTGAGCCCACATCAATAATAAATCCTGCTGAATCAAAATAAGGGGGCTCTAATACTTTAATCCATGCCGAGTAGCTATATTCAGGAAGCGCAACAGAATCTCCCTCAAATTCAATGTAGCTGCTGTGTCCATTAAACTGCAAAGCACTGTTTTCTCGTCCAAATCTATCACTTGCAGACAGAACATAAATCCCATACCCATTGATTCCATTCCCGCTTTCGTCAGGAATTATGATGCTTTCAATATCATCGAAAGGGTAATACAAAATGAGCGATTCTGTCTGACAATTGAGAACGGAAGAAAACGAAACTAACAAAAGAAGACTGGCCGTTAAGTGTTTCATAACATTTGTGAATAAGTTGTGTAGATTTTCAGTGGTAAATATAAGAAAAACAAGTTTACAACTTTTATTAACTATCATAGAATTTTCAATTGATTTTTTTAATCAAATTTATTTCAGCCCCCGAAGTTGTTGGTTGTTTATATCGTCGAATTCAAAGGTTACTCAAGGCTGACTTAATCAAATTGACATATTGACTGCATACATGTCTAATTTGTTACTAATTAGCGCCCCCAAGAACATTTATATTTGCTTAAATGCTTTAATTCAAGATGATATAATGATTTGAGAAATAATTTAAACCTGTGGCATAAAGACAAACCTATCAACTTGCTTAAGGAAATTATTCCATTACCTCTTCCCCAAACCAAAAAAGGGAGGCATGCGCGCATACCTCCCGTTTATTTATTTGGGGAAAAGTAAAAAAATCTACTATCGGCGTGGTTCGTCGCTTACTGATAGTTTCTTCCTTCCTTTTGCTCTTCTTCTTTTAAGAACTTTCCGGCCGTTAACAGTTGCCATTCTTTCACGGAATCCGTGTTTATTCCTTCTTTTTCTTTGCGATGGTTGAAACGTTCTTTTAGTCATCTCTTTCTATGTTTTTTCGGACTGCAAAAGTAAGGCTATTTTTTTTATTACAAAAATGTTTTTGATTTTTTTTCCTTCTATTTGAAGCCTTTGCTATCCATTGATTATGTGTGATATAGACAAAAAAGGAGACTCAAAAAGTCTCCTTTTTTGTCAATTGTATACTAATTATTCCTTTTTAGGAGCATGTTTAAGCGTCTCTACGAGGTATTCCCAAAACAATTCGACCGAGGCGATGTTTACTTTCTCGTCGGGTGAATGTGGGTTCCTGATGGTTGGCCCAAATGAGATCATATCCCAGTTGGGATAAGTCGCGCCGAGTATACCGCATTCCAATCCGGCGTGGATTACCTTTACTTCTGGCACTCTTCCGAAACGGTTGTTGTACACTTCTTTCATTTCTTTTAGGATGGGTGAATCCGGATTGGGTTTCCAGCCGGGGTATGCTCCTGAGCTCTCTGTTTTTGCTCCTGCTTCCAGAAACACTTTTCGCATGTCGGCACTGAGCTTGTCTTTGTCCTCATCAACCAGACTGCGTTGCAGCGAGGCCAGATTGATTTTACCATTGGCTGATTTTACAATAGCCAGGTTGGTGGAGGTTTCCACGATCCCTTTCACGCTTTCACTCATTTTAATCACGCCATTCGGACATTCCAATACGGCCTTGTACAGGTTGGACTGCGTTGTGTGATCAATCACGCCGGCCGGCAGCTGAGCCTTATCGGCAATAATTACCAGACCTCCATCGGCTTTTTCAAATTCTTCCTGCGCGATGGCTTCGAATTCCTTGGTAAAGGTTTCGAAATCGTTTGCTTTTTCCTGCTCAACAACAACGGTAGCAAACGATTCACGCGGGATAGCATTTCGCAGACTTCCTCCGTCGATGTCGGCCAACCGGACATTGTATTTTTCGGCGGCTTTCATCAAAAAAACGTTCATTATTTTGTTGGCATTGCCGCGCCCCAGGTTGATGTCTAAGCCTGAATGACCTCCTTTGAGGCCTTTAACACTGATTTTATAAGCTGTCATTCCATCCGGAACAGGCTCTTCTTTGTAGTCAAATTCAGCAGTGGTATCAATACCTCCGGCACAGCCGATATACAATTCACCTTCATCTTCCGAATCCAGGTTTATCAGGATGTCGCCATCAAGTATTCCAGCTTTCAGATTTTCTGCACCTGTCATACCTGTTTCTTCATCCATGGTAATCAAGGCTTCTACCGGACCATGGACTAAATCTTTTGCCTCCAGCACAGCCATTGCAGCTGCAACGCCCATACCGTTATCAGCTCCAAGGGTTGTACCTCTGGCTGTTACCCACTCTCCATCGATGTAAGCGTCGATAGGATCTTTCTCAAAATCGTGGTTGGTATCGGCATTTTTTTGCGGAACCATGTCCATATGACCTTGCAGGATTATGCCTTTACGGTCTTCCATGCCAGCAGTAGCTGGTTTTTTGATGATTACATTTCCAATTTCATCAACGATGGTTTCCAATCCCAGGTCTTCACCAAATTTTTTCAAAAAAGCTCTAACCTGTTCTTCTTTCTTTGAAGGGCGGGGAATTTGGGTAAGCGCATAAAAGTGCTTCCACACGTTCTCCGGCTTCAGGGTTAAAATATCTTTACTCATGATTTTTATTATTTTTTATTAGGTAACTCCAGGCCATATCCGTTCTTTTTGTCTATTCGCTTCAGCACTATACCGAGGAAAAACGCCAGAACGCCAAAACCTGCAAATATTAATTCGGGTACTGTATAGTTGTATTTAACCCCTTCAACGCCAGCTAAAATTTGATCTGATACACCGGGGTTGGAGGCCGACAAAGCCCAACCGATGAGCACGGGCACGGCCAGAAGTCCGATATTCTGAATCCAGAAAATAGCACCGTAGGCAGATCCCAGGTATCTGTCTTCCACAATTTTAGGCAACGATGGCCACATGGAGGCAGGCACAAGGGAAAAAGCTGTTCCGAGGATTACGATGGTAACAATAGCCAACGGGGTATTGAAATATTCAGGGGGAACCAAAGCAAAAATCAGGTGAGATACGGTGAGCAAAATAGCTCCGTAAATCATCATCGTTGCACCTTTTCCCTTTAGATCAAGGAAATAACCAATAAACGGGGTCAGCACCATGGCTCCGATGGGGAAATAAGAAAAATAAGCCGCTGCTGTTTTTATATCAACACTCAACTTGGACGCCAACATGTCGGTAGCAAATTTTTGAAAAGGGAAGATGGCTGAATAAAACAACACGCACAATCCGGCTATGGCGAGAAATCCGGGATTGGAGAAAATTTTGCCGATGTCGCTGATCTTGAACTCCTCTTCCGGCTCAAGGCTGGCATCTTCACCCAGTTGCTTATCCAATCGGGCATCCATAAAGGTGTAGATGAAAAAAGTAAGGAAACCAATGAGCAGGAAGCCTACTCCCATCAGTACAGAGTTAGACACTCCGCCGTTTTCAGCGAAGATCGGGGTTAATCTAAATACAGCAAATACACCCAAACGGGCAACCGCCATCTCTAAACCCATAGCCAGCGCCAATTCTTTTCCTTTAAACCATTTCACGATGGTTTTAGATACCGTGATACCGGCCATTTCAACGCCTACACCGAAGATAGCAAAACCAAAGAAAGCAAGTTTGGCAGTTCCTGGTACCCACTTAACGAACGACTCAAGCCATACATGGAATCCTGTACCAACAAAACCATCTGTTAGTGCATAATACTTTAAACTGGCTCCAATAACCATCAACAGACCGGAAGTGATTAAGGTAAACCGTATTCCGAGCTTGTCGAGAATTATCCCCGAAAGGATTAGAAAAAATGCAAAAACATTTAAAAAGAACTCTGAACCGCCGAGCATTCCAAACACTTCGGGAGTCCATTTATAATCCGTTTCGAGGAGCGATTGCAAGGGTGCTACTACGTCTACAAAGAAATAGGCGAAAAACATTGTACTCGAAATAAGCCCCAGAGCTATCCATCGTGCTGTTTTTGAATCCCGCAAGGATTGTCTTATTACTTCTGTCATCTTTTTAAGGTTATAAATAAAGGGGCGAATTTAAGATAAAAATGACTTGCGCCGAAAAGCAGAGTTAATTTAAAATGCCTCCAAGCTAACATGAGGCCATGCCGCCAAGTTGTATGGGTCAGCAGCATGGCATCAGTTTGTCACTTTTAACACGCTTCATCCTACTTGTTTTCTGAACCTTGCAACAGGGTTTCAATGCTAGTAAAGCGCTCCAGAATCTTTCCATCCTTGTCTTCAAATACGGCCTCCGGATTTTGTGAAGAATTCAACAGCAGCATCAACGAATCTTTTCGGTAGGCGTTAATCACCACATCGCTAAAACCCTCGCCTGCAATGGTAACGCTTTTTTCCAATGGCAACTGATTTACTTGCAGAAAATCGCTGAATGCAGATCCGTTTTGACGCGAGATTTTTGACAGGTATTGTACCATTTTTGCCGAATCGGCAACTTGTCCGTTCAGTTGCCAACTGCCGTTTTCAAGGATTAGCTTTTCAGGCTGATCGTTTGAAGTTGTAAGATCGACTTGCCGGATTATCGTTTTGTCAAGATTTACAATGGTTTTATCTCTGAATGCATTGACTTCTTTGCCAATACCGAACCCAACCTGACCATCTACAACATATACGGTAGGATCGTCGGGAAGGGCGGCATAAAACACCATTTCCCCCTGCGGCTGCCGGCCATAGGGATCGGGTTGGGCATTTTGGGGTTGGAAATAATCAAATTTTCCGAGCAACAGTGATCCTTTGGTTTTACCATCAGACGACAAGGCGATGCGGGTTCGTTTTTCGGGGGTAACGGCATAGCTCTCATGGTCTTCTGCATTTCTCGAAGCGATGCGCTTAACCTTAATGCCGTTGAGCAATTCAAGGTTGCGCTTAACAATTTTCGGATCGGCTGTAAACTTCTTGCCATCAGCCTGCAATTCCCACCTATTGCCCACTTTGCTGATAACAAATCCGGATTGGTCGCCGGGAGGGATTACTTGTATCTGGTCGATTGTTGCCGTATCGTACTCAAAAAGCACGGTTTTGTAGTTGCTCTCATTTTTTGCCTGTTGGCGGGTAATGAAGTAAACGCCAACGGCTACCACCAGGATGATGAACAATAACAGGTTTCTATTTTTACTTAACATAGCCTTCCTCCATTCGTTTGGTTCTTTGTTTTCTTCTCCATTGCCAGCGTAATACGCCATAAACAATTACCAGTGCCATAGGCAGCACGAAATTACCCCATTTGATGGTTGCTTTTTGCCCATCGGTAAGTTGATCGAGGGGGCGTGAGGTGATGGTTTTTGTCCTCAATTCAATTAACCCGGTGGCATCGCTCATCCAATCGATGGCATTTACCATCAAACTTACGTTGTCGGGCTGTAGCTGACGCGGACGCTGTCCTGTGCCATTTACCGCCAGATCGCCACTGGTAACCAACACAATTCTGGCTGGCCTATTTCCAAAATTTCCTTCAAAAAGGGCGGCAACCACCTGTTCACCGGCTTTAAAATCATCGCGCGTCCAGTTTTTTTGCACATTTATGACTAATGGCAGTGGCTGCACTCCTGAGTTTTCGGAAGTAATGGCTAGCGGAACAAAATTAATGGCCGTATCGCCACCGAAAGTGATTGGGCTGGGAAAACCAAGCATCACCTGCTCAAGGCCACGGGTGATAGCCATATCGGTAAAGTTGGAAACAAGAGGCAGGTAAGGGAATTTAACCGGTGTGGTCATATTAAATGCTCCCATTTGCTGACTCACATTTACGTTGCCGCAATTAGCATCCAGCACCAGGCTGTTTTCAACCTGAATGCCTTTTTGTGCCAGCCAATCGGCCAGGTTTGTTTTTACTTTTTCACCGCTAAGGGTTTGCAGGTTTCCCGTCACCGCGTTAAAGGCAATAAAGAGATTCCCGCCATTGTTCAGGTATTTATCCATCACGCGAAGTGCCTCTACATTGAAGGTGTCGGTTGGTGAGCTAATAACCAAAGTGCTGTACTTGTTGATATCATCAATGGTGTCGCTTAAAGTAACGGGGCTTACCTGATAAAGCACATCCAGTTCGGCAAGCACTTGTTGATAAGCCTGTAAAGGTGGCTCTCCCTGCCCTTGAACAAAACCAATCATGGGCTTGTTTTCGACGCTCAGCTTTTTTATGGCCGTCGTCAGGTCGTATTCAATGCTCCCTTCAGGATTGATAAAAGGGATTACTTCGGTTTTGTTGTTCAACGAAACCACAGCCCCCATGAATACTTTCTGCTGTTTCATCTCATCTTTGTCGCGGGCTTTGAAGAGTACAGGTTGCACACCAGCACTTACCGCTTCGTTTTCAAGTGTTTGGCCTCCGTTTGGATTAACGAATTTAAAAACGACATTACCATGCGAAAGGCTGTTGTATTCGGTAAGCATGTCGCGAAAATTACGTTTAACTTTAGCCAGATCAGGGGGCAGGTCTGCCGTGAAATAGGCTGTTACGGTGACAGGAGATTGCAAGTCGGATAGAATGTCTTTGGAGGCCTTACTTAGCGAATACTGACCGCCTTCGGTTAAATCGAACCTCAGGAAGAATTGTTGCGATATTACTGCTACCACAACAAAAATTGCAATCAACAACAATACTGAGGATAGGTATGATTTTTTCTTCATGATATTATTTCTTGATTTGGTTAGGCAAAACGTTTACGTATGAGCATGGTTTCGGCGAAAACAAGCATCAAAAAGCTAATCCCCAAAAAGAAGATCAGGTCTCGCGTGTCGATTACCCCTCTGGTCATGGAATCGAAATGTGATGATGTACTTAGGTAATCAAGAATCTCACCCGGAACGCCAGGCAATCCTTGCCCCAGCATACCAAAAATGATTTGGAAGAATACGCCGATGAACAAGGCCAACAAATAGCTCACAATCTGGTTGTTGCCAATACTGGAGGTAAAAAGTCCAATGCCAATCATCATGCTACTGAAAAGCAACAAAGCCAGATATCCGCTAAAAACTTCACCACCATCCAGATTTCCTATGGAGGAAACTGACAAAGGGTAAAAAAATGTCAAGGCCAGGGCAATGCCGATGAGCAATAGCGATGCCAGGTATTTCCCCATGATTACCTGCCAGTTACTAACCGGACGGGTGAGCAGCAACTCGATGGTACCCATCCTGTTTTCTTCCGAAAGCAAGCGCATGGTGAGGGCAGGGATGAAAAAGAAAAGCGTCCAGTAGGCGATGCTGAAAAATGGCATCAATGTGGCCTGCTTGATAAAAAAGATATCGTTTCCGTATATCCAGGTAAAAAATCCGCTAAATCCCAGAAAGAGGACCAGCAATATGTAGGCCATCAACGAGTCGAAGTAGGCCTGCAATTCACGTTTGGTGATAATCCAAATTTGTTTCATGTCTTTCTGTATTAGTTCTTTACTGATGAATCTGTTGTAAGTTCCTTAAAAATGTCCTCGAGTTTCGTTTCTACCGGAATTAATTCGGTAATCACCCACCCTTTTTTAACGCAGGCGGCGAAGACAGCATTGGCGAGTTTTGCTTCAGGGTCACCTTCTAAAACAAACCGGAAATTCTGCTTGTCGAGAAAATCAACTACCGCTACACCGGGAATCTCTTTCAATGCGCTGAACACTTCATCCAAAGCACCTCCTTCAATCTTCACTTTAAGGGTGGCGCTTCCACTTGCCTGACTGCGCAGTTCGCGGGTAGTGCCATCGGCCACAATTTTTCCTTTGTTTATAATCATGATTCTGTCGCAGGTGGCTTCTACTTCGGCCAGGATATGCGAACTCAGGATCACGGTTTTTTCCTTTCCAATTTTACGGATAAGTTCTCTGATTTCGACGATCTGGTTAGGATCGAGTCCGGTAGTTGGCTCGTCCAGTATCAGTACTTCGGGCTTGTGAATAAGCGCTTGCGCCAGGCCTACACGCTGTTTGTATCCTTTGGAAAGCTCTCCGATTTTTTTGTGCTTCTCGCCTTCGAGCCCACACAAATCAATTACATTGATCAGGCTGTCGGTAAGCTCACGATCAGCGATGCCCTGTAACTTGCCCACGAACTTCAGGTAATCGATAACAGGCATGTCTTCGTAAAGCGGATTGTTTTCGGGCAGGTAACCAATGTTTTTCTTCAACTGCTCGGGCTCGTCATAAATGGAGTACTTTCCAACTTTTATGTTACCTGAATCGGGTACCAGAAAAGTGGTGATGGCCTTCATGGTGGTTGTTTTTCCGGCTCCGTTAGGGCCGAGAAAACCAAGCACCTCACCGGTTCGCACAGTAAAGGAGATGTTATCCACTGCTCGCTGCGGACCGTAGGTTTTTACAAGATTTTCAACGACAATATCCATAATTCTGTGTTATTTGGTATTTGTGTTAATATTTCAATTGCAAAATAAAAAAAACCCTTCCGCAGAATAAAACCATCAGGCAAGGGTTTAACAAATCTTAACAGAAAAAATTAAATGGGGTATTGGATTTTGGGGAGCGGGGAGCTGGATGTGGGGAGAAGTTGCTTGTATCTGATGGGCGTGTCTTAAATATTCAACATAATTTGAGTTATGAATTGCCATGACAAAGAAAGTTTATACTTTTGATCCTATTACCAACAATAAATGAGTCATGCTTCCAAAATGGTTGCTCCGGGAGGACTTTGCTTTATCTGTGAAATACCAGAGGCAGTATGGCGGGAGCGAAAGAGATGTTATTTGAAAGTAAATTCTTAACTCATGAATAATAAAATAAAAAAAGTAATTATAACCCTTTTGTTGATGAGCATTAGTTGGATGACTCAACTTTTCGCTCAAACCCATGCGTATGCTTTTGTGCATGACGAGTCTGGATGGGGACTAATTACCCTTTCCGGAGAAAGGATTGAAGGTTTTTCATATAAACTCTTATTTTCTCCGGGAGTAATATACACTATTAGTTATAGTGACTCCAAATCAATGGTATTTAATCCCGATGAAGGATTGTTTAAAACACGAATTCGAGAAAAATACGGTTATGTGAATATTGAAAACGAAACTCAGGTTCCTCCAGTTTATGAGGAACTTACATCATTCGAAAATGGCTATGCCATTACTTATGCCGACTTAAAATATGGGTTGGTAGATAGGAAAGGGCAAGAGGCATTTCCTCCAAGTCGCGGTGAAATTTTGGGCTTTTCAGAGGGGAAAGTTTTGAAGAAGAAAGGTGGAAAGTATGGCTATTTAGGCCTTACTGGCGAAATAGAAATTCCATTCCAATATCGCGATGCCGGACTATTTTCTGATGGAATGGCCTGCGTTAAGGATGAAGGTATGTACGGCTATATTCTACCAGATGGTTCATGGAAAATTGAACCTGCTTTTTACAATGCTCAGCCATTTATCGAGGGACAGGCTATCGTGGAGGTAACATCCGGATGGGGAGTCATTGATCGGACGGGAAAATTTGTTTTACAGCCCTCTTACCATCACATTGACCGTCAGGAGAATGGGGTGTATCGAATTGAAAATGGGGGGATGTGGGGACTGGCTGATACGACCGGCAAATTGATTGTGATTCCCAAATATGTCAATATGCGAAACTTTTCGGAGGGTGTAGCCGTTATTAAAAACGGAAATGCAAGAGGAGTGATTAGTGAGGATGGTTCTCTTTTGTTTATTGAGCAATACGATGACATGAAAGATTGCTCAGAAGGATTTTTGTTGGCCAGGAAGAACGACTTGTGGTATTATTTGACTACCGATGGAAAACCCCTGAACAATCAGGGATATGTGGCGGCCTATCCCTTTTCAGAAGGCATGGCCAAGGTACGGGTTGGCGATCTGTTTGGATATATTGACACCACCGGCAACCTTATCATTCCTGCCGTTTTTGCCAACTGCTATTCATTTAAATGTGGTGTATGTCGGGCACGTAAAGATGAAGGATGGGGATACATCGACAAATCAGGTGAATATGTAATCCCTCCTAAATTTAAGAACGCCAATGATTTTTTCATCCTACAGTGATTTGGTTTTACCAATTCCAAAATAAGCTTGGCATATCTCATCTCCCTACTACCTATACAAGTGCACAATTTTCTTGGTCTCGAAATAAGGATCGTCGAAATAAGTGCCAATTTCCGTAACGATTTTTTTTAGTCCCCTGACCTGGCTTAACTCCTCGGTTACATCACCTCCTTTAAGGTAGATAATCCCGTTTGGCACGTGATTGAACGACTTCCTGTGGAACTTGTAACCCGTCCACCTCACAAAATCACTCAGGTTGGTAACCGCCCTGCTCACGATGAAGTCGTACGACTCGTCAATTTGCTCAACGCGTGCATGGGTGGTTTTTACATTTGTCAGCTCTAAGGCTTCAACAACGGCATCCACGACCTTTATTTTTTTTCCGATGGAATCTACCAGGTGAAAGCTGGCTTTCGGAAAGCAGATGGCCAAGGGAATTCCCGGAAATCCGCCCCCTGTTCCAACATCCATGATCTCGGTAAAATCTTTAAACCCAACATACCGGGCTATAGCCAAAGAATGCAACACATGATGCAGATAAAAATGCTCCATGTCTTTTCGTGATATAACATTGATTTGTGCATTCCATTGCAAATAAAGGTCTTGCAGCTTTTGAAACCTCACCTTCTGCCATTCGGTAAGCTCAGGGAAATACTTAAAAATGATCGCCTCGTCCATTAACTTTTTTTGGTAAAAGTAACAATTGCTGCTTTACGTTGTAAACAAGCCATCGCGGCTAAGCAAAAAATACACCACAACATAAACCACCTCTGCCTCTGCGCCTGTTAGCCTTTCCTGACAAGAAAAATGATTAACAATCTTTTGTGCAAAAATGCGTTTGGGAAAAACGCCGGAATAGGGCACATAAACTAATTTTGCTTCTCATTCAGTAGAATTTGAAAAGGAAAGCACCAACATACCGCTTAACCGGATTACTCTTTCTGGTGGCCATTCTGTTTATTAACAGCTATGGTCAACAGCGTATTTCTACCGAAGAATACATAAAAACCTACAAAGACATCGCCATCGAGAAAATGAAAAATTACCGCATACCGGCATCTATCACGCTGGCACAGGGTATTTTAGAATCGGGGAGCGGCAACAGCCGGCTGGCACAAAAAGCCAACAACCATTTTGGCATTAAATGCCACAAAGGGTGGACAGGCAAAACATTCTACATGGATGATGACGAAAAAAACGAGTGTTTCAGAAAATACAAAAAGGCCGAAGACAGCTACCGGGATCACTCCTTGTTTTTAACCCAACGAGGTCGCTATTCCTTTTTATTCGATTTAAAAATTACCGATTACAAAGCCTGGGCCAAAGGATTAAAAAAGGCCGGTTATGCCACCAATCCTAAATACCCCGAAATTTTAATCAGCATAATAGAACGTTACAACCTGATGAAATACGACAACCAGGGCAAAAAGGAAAATCAGGAAGATAAAAAACCTGTTAAGAAAACCGGAAAGCAGGTGGTAGCGAGCAACTTGAGCGTTGAGAATTTTAAAAAATTTGAGAAATATCCAAGTGGACGGCAAATTTTTATCAACAACGACCGCAAACTAATAATTGCCAAGTCGGGTGACACTTTTTTCGGGTTGGCTAAAGAATTTGGCATTTACACCTGGCAGCTCTATAAATACAACGATCTGGAAAAAGACTACCTCCTGAAAGTAGGCGACATCATCTATCTACAGAAAAAGAAACGTAAGGCTGCCAGGGAGCATCGTTACCACGAAGTAGCCAATGGACAGACCATCAGGCAAATATCGCAACTCTACGGGGTGCGCGAGAGCAGGCTTTACAAAATAAACAACCTGCCCAAAGGAGTGCAAGTGGGTGCGGGTGAGATTATTAAGCTCAGGTAAGCTTATTTTTCGTGTCTTCCCCGGGTGAGCAGTGAAAAAATCCAGTATATTTACGGCATGTAACAATTACCAATATGAGTGATCAATCTTTCAATCCATTTCATGCCGCACAGCAACAATTCGATCATGCTGCTTCTTTGCTCGATCTGGACAAGGCCACGCGCGAATTGCTCCGGAATCCCATGCGTGAATATCATTTCTCCATCCCGGTAAAGATGGACGATGGCCATGTTCAGGTATTCAGAGGGTTCAGGGTGCAACACAACGACGCACGAGGCCCGATAAAAGGAGGGATACGCTTTCACCCTCAAGAAACTATCGACGCCGTAAGGGCAATGGCCATGTGGCTGACCTGGAAAACTGCTGTGGCTGACCTCCCCCTTGGCGGTGGAAAAGGTGGCGTGGTGTGCGATCCGCATCACCTGAGCTTAGGAGAGCAGGAGCGCTTGTGTAGAGGATGGGTGCGGCAAATATTCAGAGACATAGGGCCTGATATCGATATTCCCGCTCCTGATTTAATGACCAACTCACAACATATGCTTTGGATGCTCGATGAATATGAAGTCATGTCGGGCGGACATTTTCCGGGTTCATTTACCGGCAAACCTGTCGGTATGGGCGGCTCGTTGGGCAGAACCGAGGCAACAGGTTATGGAATAATCATCACGATACGTGAAGCCTTGAAAGAGTTACAGCTTTCACCAGAGAAGACCACGGCCAGCCTTCAGGGTTTTGGCAACGTGTCGCGCTATGCCATTGAGCTTTACGAACAGCTTGGAGGCGTGGTTACCTGTGTTTCGTCGTGGAGTCAGCCACACAAAAAGAGTTTTAGTTTCCGCAAGGCCAATGGCATACAACTGGACGAATTACTAACAATAACCGACTCATTTGGAGGTATTCATGCCGACAAAGCCCGCGATTTGGGATACGAAGTGCTGGACGGTGAAGCCTGGCTGGAACAGGAAGTGGATATCCTGATTCCGGCAGCCATGGAAAATCAGATCACAGGTAAAAACGTGGGGCTGATAAAACCTTCGGTAAAAATTTTGGCCGAGGGAGCTAACGGACCTACCACGCCTGAAGCCGCCATCCAGATTGGTCAGCGTAATATCTTTACTATCCCTGACTTTCTGGCCAATGCCGGTGGTGTTACGTGCAGCTATTTTGAACAAGTGCAGAGCGCCATGAACTACTACTGGGAAAAAGAAGAGGTGCTAAGCAAACTTGATGTAAAAATGACCTCGGCTTACATTGCCGTGAGTGATTTCGCCCAGCAAAACAACCTGAGTTTACGCGAAGCGGCTTACGTGATCAGCGTCGACAGGGTAGCACGTGCCTGCCACGACAGAGGATGGGTTTGATGCCGGGTTTTGTGGCAGGAGTTAAAGTGGCTTTCTGAAAGAGAATAGCTATCTTTGCAAAAAAATATCCGGTGACTTTCAACGACTTCAACTTAAACGCTCCGCTAAATAATGCCCTGCTCGATTTGGGTTTTGAGTATCCAACCCCTATCCAACAAGCCTGTTTTTCGCTTATCCTTTCGGGAAAAGATACGGTAGGCATCGCGCAAACCGGTACGGGTAAAACTATTGCCTACTTGCTGCCCTTACTCAGATACCTGCCTTATTCAGAGCAAAAAGCGCCACGCATTTTAATTGTTGTTCCTACCCGGGAGCTTGTGGTTCAGGTTGTTGACGAAATTAAAAAGCTAACTCCCTATATTCAGGTCAGGTTTGCAGGCGTGTATGGAGGCACTAACATAGCCACCAACAAAATAGTCGTCCACGCCGGATTGGACATACTGGTAGCTACTCCCGGCAGATTGCTCGATCTGGCACTTACAGGGGTATTGTCGTTGAAAAACATCCAAAAATTCGTGATAGATGAAGTAGACGAAATGCTGCAACTCGGGTTTCGGCCACAACTGCTGTCGATAATGGAAATTCTCACCGAAAAGAGACAGAACATCATGTTTTCGGCCACCCTCACCCCTGAGGTAGAAAGCGTTATTAACCACTTTTTCAGAAATCCTGAGCAGGTGGTGATTGCCCCGCATGGAACTCCCCTGGAACAAATTGATCAAAGAGGTTTCCATGTGCCCAACTTTTACACCAAAGTTAATCTACTTAAGCACCTGATCAACAAGGATCAAAGCATGGAAAAAGTGCTGGTGTTTGCGGGTAGCAAGCGACATGCCGACAGGCTGGCGGAACAACTTTCGAGCGATGAGGACCTGACTCTCGGTGTATTACATGCCAACAAATCGCAGAACAACCGGTTTGAAACCCTGAGTCAGTTTGAAAAAGGAAACATCAGGTTACTCATCACCACCGACATCATGGCACGCGGACTTGACATAGCCGATGTGAGTCATGTAATCAACTTTATGATGCCCACCACGCCTGAAGACTATATACACAGGATCGGGCGAACCGGACGAGCTGAAAAAAACGGTGTGGCCATTTCGTTTATTAATGAAGCTGAAAGGCAATACCAGAGCGACATCGAGAACCTGATGAAACAAGCCATCCCAATTTCTCCGTTACCCGAAGAAGTTGAAATTTCGCCCATGACCACCGATGAAGAAAAACCAGCCGCACTTTACGACAAGCCCTATTTTTTAAATCCCAGAGCCCGCAAAAACACCGGAGCTTTCAGCGAAAAATCAGAAAAGAACAAAAAAGTAAACTCAGGAGGAGCAGGGCGAAAAGAAAGAAAACGCAAGGCCGACAAAAGAAAACGAAAGTAAGCAACAGTTTTTGACCTAATCGTTCAGGTTGGCGAAAGGTATCCCAACTCGAAATTCAGCGTTAAATGTTCGACAGGCTCACGGCATCGCTTCTCATTTTTCACTAGCCTAGTCCCTTCCTGTACAAATTAGATAGTACTTTTCACAAATAAATGTTTAATATAACACGAAATGCAGTAATAAGCATTTTTTAATCTACTTATTTTTACTATTTTTGCACAAATTAACAATTTTATGAGCAATTTTAATCTTGTTCCTATTGAAAAAGTCATAGAGCGACTGCGGTATGAAAACCCATGGTGGTTCAGCAGAGAAGTACCTGAAACTTACAGCGCCATGTCGAAACGTTTGTATTTTGATTTATTTTACCCTTATGTAGCAGAAACAGGAGTACGAAGGGCGGTGGTATTAATGGGACCAAGGCGTGTGGGAAAAACAGTGCTGCTGTTTCACAGCATTCAGCAATTAATAGCAGATAAGGTAAACCCGCAGCAAATTTTTTTTGTGGGCATCGACAATCCCATTTATGTACACTTGGGTCTTGAGGATATTTTAACCCTGTGCAAAAGGGCGCAGAATCTAACTCATCTCAGTGGCTGCTATGTGTTTTTTGATGAAATCCAATATTTGAAAGACTGGGAGCGCCACCTGAAAATATTGGTGGATTCGTACCCCGAAACCAAGTTTGTGGTATCGGGTTCGGCAGCCGCAGCCCTAAAATGGCACAGTACAGAAAGCGGCGCCGGGCGGTTTACCGATTTTATGTTGCCGCCATTAACATTTCAGGAATACATTCATTTAAAGAAACTGAATCACCTGTTTTACAATAGCAATCTTGATAATGGAGAACAGTTATTCCCATATTATCTTACCTACGACATCAAAGCCCTTAACAAAGAATTTGTGAACTACCTGAATTTTGGTGGCTATCCTGAAGTGGTTTTGTCTGGAACAATCCAAGGTGATATGGGGCGTTATGTGAAAAATGACATAGTAGACAAGGTACTGCTCAGAGATTTACCCAGCTTATATGGCATAAAAGATGTGCAGGAATTAAACCGATTTTTTACCTACATTGCCTATAATACTGGCTATGAATTTTCATATGAGAAAATGGCCAAAGAAAGTGGCATTCGAAAAGACACACTGAAAAAATATCTGGAATACCTGGAGGCGGCCTTTTTAATAAAAGTACTGAATAAGATAGATATAAATGCTAAGCGGTTAAAAAGAGTAACAAGCTTCAAAGTATTTCTCACCAACCCATCGTTGCGTACAGCTTTGTTTTCGCCTATTACCGAAACAGACAGTGAAATGGGGTATATGGTCGAAACCGCCGTTCTGTCGCAGTGGATGCACCGTGAGAAATTAGATTTAACCTATGCTCGCTGGAAAGAAGGCAGAAATGAAGGCGAGGTTGATTTGGTGCTGGTTGATCGCAAAAAATACAAACCGGTGTGGAGTGTTGAGATCAAATGGAGCAATCGCTATTTTTACAAACCTCAGGAGTTGAAAAGTTTAATTAAATTTTGCAGTTCCAACAATTTGCAAAAAGCATGGGTTACATCAATTGACCAAACAGGTGTGAAAAAAATCGACAACCTACAGTTTTCATTTTTACCGGCCTCTGTTTACTGCTACAATATTGGAGAAATAACGCTAAATCAATAGCAGCCGGTTCACTGTCTTTGCTTTATTAGAGAACGAATATAGGCGCATTTGGCCAGGCGGCAGCGTTGCCTATTCGTTACGCCTACGCTCACAAGAGCACATGAGAGAGTTGTGCAGCATAATGAAAAAAATCTAATCACCTATTTTAAATCAAAACAAGGTAATGCTTTTATTTACAGAAACAATGAATACCGAACACCGAATGATCATTTAAGAACGAGAATCCCACGTCTAAATGGTTAAATGTGTTCGATATTCGGTGTTCAGAAAGTAATCCCGCTGTCAAATTCAAATCCTTCGAAATGGCCTCTGCCTTTTAGTGGTCTTTTAAAAAATGTTCAATATCCCGCATTTGTCCATACAAAACCATGATATCGTTCTCTTTAAGCACCGTATTTACATTGGCTACTTCTTGCACTTTGGTAACTTTTCGCGAAATACCGAGTAGGTTTTTTTCCACAGCGGTTCTAATGGTAGTTAGCACGGTGATGTGGTAGTTTTTTCTTACATCAATTTCACCCAGTGTTTTCCCAATGAGATGAACCGGAACGGTTGCTTCGATAATGTTGTGGTCTTCGGTAAGCTCAAAACTATCGATTATTCCATTGACATTCAGCTTTTTTGCCCAACGGTCGGCCGTTTCTTCTTCCGGATGAACAATTTCATCTACCTGCATGGCTTCGAGAATGGTTTCGTGTAAAGGCGAAACCGCCCGACTTATCAAGCGTTTTACCTTCAGTTGTTTCATCAGGGCTGTTGCCATGATATTGGCTCCTTCGTCTTCACCAATGCAAACGATCACCACGTCTGAATCGTCGACAGGTAAATGATGTACAGCCTGCGCATCTGTGGCATTCAGACAGATGGTATGGGTGATGTATTCTTTCAGGGATTCTACTTTACTCATTTTGCTGTCAACCCCAATCACTTCATGTCCTGTTTTAGTCAGCTTTTGCGCCAGAGAAGATCCAAAATTCCCAAGGCCTATGATGATAAATTTCATGGCTGTTTGATTAATTAATGATTATTTCTTCAAGTGGATACTTATATTTTAGATTGACCATTTTTCGCATAAATGCGACCAAAATTGTCAGCATGCTCACCCTGCCAATAAACATGGTGACGATGATTATCATTTTACCTGCCGCACTCAACTGGCTGGTTATCCCCAGACTAAGGCCTACCGTGCTGAATGCAGAAAAACTCTCAAAAGCAATGGGAAGAAGTCCTTTGTTGCCATCGCTGTAACTCAACAGCAATATCGACAAACCGATCACCATAATGGAGAGGCTGACCACGGCAAAGGCTCGCCGGGTGGACATCGGAGAGATTTCGCGGCGAAATGCCTCAACGCGGTCTTTCCCCCTGGCTATACTGATAAAATTAAGTATGGCCAAAGCAAATGTACTGGTTTTAACCCCACCACCTGTCGACCCGGGAGAAGCTCCGATCCACATCAAAACCATGATAATCATGATGGTTGAAAAATGTAGGGCAGAGGTGTCAACTGTGTTAAATCCGGCGGTACGTGGTGTTGCAGCACCAAAAAAAGAAGTCACCACCTTGCCAAAACCACTGTGCTCACTTAGCGTATTATCGGCTTCAAAGAAGTAAAAAAGTCCTGTACCTACCACCAACAACACGGCAGTGGTGACAAGCACAATGCGTGTGTTAATGCCAATGACCCAGGGCTTATAAATGGCTCGTTTCCGTATCAAACGATTTACCACCAGGTGTTTAAAATAGGTTAGGGCGTTAAATACGATGGGAAATCCCAACCCGCCCATGATAAACAAAAAGGCGATGGTGAGATGCAAAGTATAGTTGGTTCTGAATCCAATTTCGTATAAACTGTTTGGCAAAGTGGAAAACCCGGCATTGCAAAACGCCGACACAGAGTGAAATATCGAGAAAAACATCCGTTTACCGGGAAGCTCAATAACACCTGAGTTAACGCTAAAGTAAATAATTACCGAGCCCACCGCCTCTATTAAAAACGTGACCAGTATTATTCGTTTCAGGGCGTTGAACACATCGGCAATTTTATCCGAATTATTCATGTCTTGCAGCATTAGTCGGTTTTGATACGAAGCTCCTCCTTTAAAAAAATAACTGAAATAGCTTGAAAACGTCATGATACCAATGCCTCCTGCCTGAATGAGCAGCACCAGGATGGTTTGTCCAAAATAAGTAAAATGCGACCCGGTGTCAACTACCACCAACCCGGTAACGCAGACTGCACTGGCAGAGGTAAACAAGGCATCAATAAATGAAATGCCATCGTGTGTAGCATTGGGGAGCATCAACAGGGTTGTTCCCACACCAATGATACCGGCAAAACTTAAGACAAAAAGCTGTGCGGGATTAAGGTACTTTTTGTGCGGATTGACCTGAATGGTTGAGATGGCACGCACCAAAAAGGCCAGAAGGGCTATGTTTAACCAAATTTTCTGATTAAACAATTCAACATCGGCCAAAGCAAACAGGCTTATTAAATTGGTTACGTAAAGAGTAAACAGAAAAAAATCGACAAACCATACCTTTTTCTTTGGCAGGGGATGCTGTGTTAAATAAATCAGGAAAGTGAAAAGAATGCCAACAACCATTACGGCAACATAAATGTAATAGGGTATGTTTCTCACGACAGAGGCAAGCGGGAAGCCGGCTTCAGCCACAAGCACAATGACCCCAACCAAAGAGAATACAAAAAACACAGCCCTGATCAGGCGGTAAGTTTTTCGACGGCCACTCATGATACCCTTTTGGAAACTATTCATCACTCTATCTATTTGATTTTTTCATTTCAAAGCGATTTCCATGCATTATTTCAATCACTTGCGTTAAATTTGCTTGGATACTGACAAGCGTGGAGTTCATTTTTAAAAACACCGCTTCTGACAAGTCCATTTTCTTCAGGGTACGGTTAAGCATGTTCGTATAGATTAATGCCTCTTTTAGCGATTCAGTAAAACCTTCGCTCGTCGGACTTCGGAGTGCCATATTTAATTTGTCAAACATCACCGTGTCGATGCCCAGCCCATTAAAAAATGACATGTGATCATGGCTCTTGATCAGGCACTTAAGTGAATGAACCAAAAAATAGGTTCTGGCCAACAATTCCGCTAATTCAAAGTCCTCGAGCATCATAAAGAATAAATCTTGTTACACGATTACCTGATGACACAGGTTGAAAAAACGCAACCAGCATTGGTTGACTGTGATCCCATGAAAAACCTGAAGCCTTTATCATTGCTCATCTTTATTGTCTTTACTGTTCTTGTATATCTCCTTACCTGCAATCACCAGCATCCAAACGATAATCGCAAAAAGGGCAAAAGCAACAACTATCTGACCCACTCCATATGTCCCCATAGCAACAACCTTTAAGTTTAATCTGCAAAATAAAGGTGAATGTGATAAAGAAAAAATAAAGAAAGGCAGGCAGGTATAAATATTTTATAAAAGTCAGCAGAAGCGGTAACCAACGCCGCTCTCGGTTATAATGTGGATGGGGTGGTTCGGGTCAGTTTCGAGTTTTTTACGCAGCTGTGCAACATAAACCCTTAGATATTGGGTTTCGGTTTGATAACCCATACCCCAAATTTCTTTCAGGATAAACTGATGCGTTAGTACTTTTCCTTCGTGTTTAACCAATAAGGAGAGTAAATTAAACTCTGTTTGGGTAAGCTTAATGATGGTGTCATTTTTTTTGGCAGTCCTGCTGATCAAGTCAATTTCCAGATCAGAAAAAACCACAACAGAATCAGATTGGTCAACCGATCGGTAACGTTTCAAGGCCGACCTGATGCGTGCCAGAAGTTCTCCTGTGCGAAAAGGTTTAGCTAAATAGTCGGAAGCTCCACTATCAAGTGCATTTACAATATCTTCTTCTCCATTTTGAACGGAGAGCACGATTATAGGTTTTGTATACCACGCCAAAAGGTTTTTAAGTACCTGATGGCCACTCATATCCGGAAGACCAATATCCAAAAGAATCAAATCCGGCTGATGGCTACCGGCCAACAAAATCCCTTCTTTCCCATCCTTAGCCTGGATTACTCTGTAACCGTTGCTTTCGAGGACAATCTTGAGTAATTTCCTAATTTGAGGTTCGTCATCAACTATCAGGACCAATTCGCTATTCATCGTCAGAAAATTTTATATCAGAAGATTCGGCAGGAATAATAATGGTGAACACTGCACCACCAGTCGGTTTGTTACTCAGCACCACCTGCCCGCCATGCGCTTCAACAAACCCTTTGACTATGGATAACCCCAGACCTGTACCGCCCACAACCGACTGTGGCAAACGGTAGAATTTCTCGAACACTTTGGTCATTTTGCTTACCGGAAATCCAGCCCCCTGATCCGAAACAATCAACAAGCAGTTGCTGTCCTTCTTTTTTACTTCGATAAGGATTTCGGTTTCGGGAGGAGTATATTGTATGGCATTGTAAATAAGGTTATGCAACACCTGCTCCATAAGTCCTCTGTCGAGTTTAAACAAAGGAATGGTTTCATTATAGTTAAAGCGAATGGAGTGCCCTCTTAAGTCTCCCTCAAAACCTTGCACCAGTTTATAAACCATTTCATTTATATCGCACCAATCGAGTTTCGCCTTAATAAATCCGGACTCCAAACGACTCATATTCAGCAAATTTTCGACATGCCGGTTAAGGCGAAGACTGGCTATGTTAATTTCCGACAGCAGCTCAAGCTCATCCTGAGGAGATAGTTTTGAAACGGAGTCCTTCATTGTATCTACCGCCCCGATAATGGTAGAGATGGGTGTACGCAACTCATGCGACAGTGAATTTAACACCGTATTGTACAATTTGATGGTTTTTTCTCTCTCCTCCTCCTCTTTGGACCGGAGTTCCGACTTTCGGATTTTAGACGTAAGTACAGCATTAAGCAGGGCTATGGCGAAATACATCAAAAATAGAAGAATATCCTCAGGAGTACCTATGGCAAACTCGTAAAGCGGCGGAATAAAAAAGAAATTCCACACCAAAGCGCTGAATACAGCGGTAATCATCACAGGCAGGATGTCGAAAAGCATGGCCAGAATGGAGACCGCCAACAACAATATCAGGGCTACCACCTTGTTTCCGATAATCCCCACCAAAAAGAAACAAGGAAGCACCAACATGATGATCAGCCCAATGCCGATAATCATCTGATACAGTTTGCTATTTTTTATTGGGACAACAATTGACATTTTCCTCCTTAAATATGCTGATACTTTAAAAATCAAAGGTAGGAATAATCGACTTATTATCGCGAATAACAGATGAAGTACTTAAGGTAAGTACCCAAATGCTATTCAGATCATAGAAAGAAATCTGGTTATGGCATTAATCCTTTATACACCTGACCGAGAAGCGATCATTTTTGTTGTAGGTGTAGGCTCCCATGTTGTCCACGGTTTTGTAAATGCCTTTAAAGCTGGCATAGTTATCGTTTTGCGCGGTAGCAGACCAATGATAAGAACTTTCGCCAATTTTACCATAAAACCCGGCTTTGTCATGATATCCTGCCAACAAAGCGTTAAACCCGGATGTGCCACCTTCCCTGAGTGCTCCTCCGGCTTTCATAATTCCACCGTTAAAATCGATCAAACGTGTCCACTCGGCATCGGTAGGAAGATGCCATCCTTCCGGACAGGCCACCATGGCTTCCGACCAGGAATAAAGACGCCCGAAATCTTTGCAATTGCTATCTTCGCCATCATAACAAACCGAGTTTGCGACGTTGAAATTCAGATTCTGTGCCATCCAAATCTGATCGCCTATCTGCACAGTTTTGTATTTCTGTCCGTCTCTGCTGTCAACCAACAAGTTCGGATCTTCCTTCTTTTCAACTGGCTTCTTTTTCTTTGGTGAGACTTTGACAGGTTGCTCAATTTTTTTTGGCGCCTCGTAGGTAACTAATGGAATATTAAGTGCTGCGTGAGCATGAACAGAATCGACAGCACGCTGAACAGCGGTTTTTAAAGCTAACTTATGGCTCATTTCCACTTCGGCACAGCGTTTGCCCATGTAGTACCAAAAACCAAGTAACATCAAAATAATAATGATGACGGCAACAATAACATTTTTCATAATAGTTGAATTAATTAGGTAAAGTACAGTTGAAGAACAAAAAAAATCTTCTCAAAAATATAAAAACA
>Ga0180009_10001311_pt1 | contig 30826 bp, 44 predicted proteins | sample OS_PC_MetaG_FD_123537 | JGI IMG/M metagenome (GOLD analysis project Ga0180009, IMG submission 123537) | Groundwater microbial communities from the Aspo Hard Rock Laboratory (HRL) deep subsurface site, Sweden - OS_PC_MetaG | ecosystem: Environmental > Aquatic > Deep subsurface > Groundwater...
AAAATATCACAATAAAACTTATAAATTACGAAAACTAACTAATTTTAGAGGTTATGAAGAAGCAACTTAGAATATTTGATACTTGTATTAAAATTTGATTCTTCGGAATCTGTTCTAAGCTTTGACATCATAACCTTTAAATATTAATTATTCTATATTCTTTATTAAAAATGGGTGATAAATCTCAAGTTGCAACAGAATATTTAATTATTGTTGGTTTTGTAATCGTTATTCTGGTCCCTATAACTATAATGTACATAAGATATGGTGGGGAATCAAGCGATACTGTTACAGCTTCAAAAATAGAACACATAACAAATGAAATAGTTGCAGCAGCAAATTCTGTTTATGCTTATGGTGAAGGTTCACAAACAAAAATAGAAGTAGACTTTCCTTCTAATATTAAATCAATAGAATTTTCAGGTAAAGAGGTTATATTTACATTTATTAATTCACAAAACCAAGAAGCAGAGATAGTCCAAATAGCAGATATTGAACTAGAAGGAGAGATTACATTAGTTCCTGGAAACAAGCAGATGATTATAAAATCCTTAGGCACATCCATTTCTGTTACAATACCTTGTGTTGATGGTGAAAAAGAATGTGTTGAGTGTGATAATTATTATTATACGGGAAATTGTTTATATGAATGTAATAATAAAGTTAGTTCTCTAACAAATTTATGTATAAATCAAGATTGTGATAATGGTTGTTCTTCAACTAATCCATGTACAGAACCCTATGAAACATGTGCATCTGTAGAAAATTGCCCTGAAAACAAAGTTGGAAATCCTTGTGGGGGACTAAATGTTTGTTGTGATCTTGAAGCAATAGGCAATCCTTGAAAGAAATAAATATGAAAAAATCTCAAGTTTCAACAGAATTTATGGTTTTTGTAGGCATGTCTATAGTTCTATTAATGGTTTATATGGTAATAGCAAATAATTTTTTAAACATAGCATACACCCAACAAGAAATAACTTCTGCTCAAGATTTAGCAAAAATTCTAAAAAATGAAATAAACTTAGCTTCAAGAGTTGAAAATGGATATATCAAAGAATTTCAACTTCCTCCAGAAATAGATAATAAAGATTATTTTATTGATATACCTCCTTCAGCAAGGGAAATAGAAATATCTTATAAAGATTCAATTTATACAGAAGGTGCAGATTTTACAGAAATGCTATCAACAGAAGTAGATTCAGATCCTTTAATTTCTGGAAATACAATTTTAATACAAAAAATAGATAATGACGTAATAATAACAATTAAACCCCCCTAATAATTCTTCAACTTTATTTTCTTAACATTATTCTTCACATAATTACTTTTCAATAAATTCTTAACAAAATCTTTCAAATGAGTATGTTCTCGTTTTAATTCAACATAAATTTTATCTTTATCTTTCTTAATTTCATGATTTTTCCATTTAATTAAAAATTCTTCAAAATGTTTTTTCTCTTTTTTCGGAGGCCCATAATGTTTTTTATACAAACCTATAGTGCCATTCTTAACATAAAACCAAAAAATAGCTTTTTCATTAAACTCCCAATCAGAATTAATAACATTAAAACCCTCTTCACTTAATTTTTTATTAATATAAACAAAACACTTCAATAATTTACTCCCAACAATATCTTTTTTACCTTTTAAAGGCCAAACTTTCATAGTTAAGAAGTTATTCTCTCCACTTTCTAATTTTAAATCTCTAATACTTATTTTTCTCTCAACAAAAAAATCATTACTAGGATTTCTCATAAATTCTTTACATTTTGCAACAAATTTATCAAACTTATCTTCACATAAAGCAGCAGCAGCATTTCTATCTTTTTGAACAGGATCAATAACAACTAAACAACTTAATTTATCTTTATTCAATTTCTCTAAAATATCTCCTTTATTTTTATAAAATTTTTCAACATCAACAACTATCCCTTTTTTCCAATTAGCAACATTTTTAACTAAATCAAAAAAAGTCTTATAATGAACAGTTAATATTTCTAAAACATAACCAGAAAAACCCCTAATGTATGACTCAGCACCATAAACTCCTTGAGCTTTACAAAATTTCTTTACCAACCTTACTTGATCAGCATCATTTAATTTTTCTTTAACCCATTTAGTATGTAAAGGACTCACATCAGTAATATTCTTAGCTTCCTTAGAACTTTTTATATCTAAAACAGGAATAAACTCAAAAACATAATCCCCTTTCTTTATTTGGAAATAATCTCTTGAACCATGAACAACCTTATATTTTTTTAATCTACTTTTTAAAACATCACTTATATCTTTTTCTTTATATTTATCATAAGGAAATCTCACAAAAACATCAACATCATGATTACCCTTTAACCAGGTATCTTTAGCATAACTCCCACCCAATTCTAGTTTAGCATCTTTTAAATCTAGATTTTGAAGAACTTTCTCAATTATCTTTAAAACTCTAGTTTCATCCCTTTTTGTAGGTTTTATCTGATCTAAAACTCTCATAAATAAGCTAATAACTTTCTATTATATAAACTTTATTCAAATGTAAGCCAGAACTTAGACAGAAATAAAAACGAAGTTAAATTATTTAGGATAATCTTTACTCTTAACTATTGGTTTAAGATTTCTATAATCTTCATGATTAGCAAGTTCAGGATGAGGAAAATCCTTTGGATGAAGCTCTTCTTTTATTTCAATAAAACCAGTTTCACGATTAATATATGCTTTCAACCATTTTAAATACTCACGCCGCATCCATTGATAAGGTGCTAATATTCCATTAATTTGTTTGGGTGTTGCATCCGGATTCTTTTTTAGAATACTTTCAATTACTCTAACAATATTATCATTATAATCTTCGTACCCAATAGGGACATTAGGCAAGTTATGAATTGCATAAAATACTCCTTCCTTTGTCTTATAAAAATAATTGATTCTTTTATTATTTCCAATGTTCTCCTCTCTTGTAACAAATTCAATTCCTAAATATCTTAAATATTCAAAAGGCAGAGGCAAATAATCTGAACTACCATGATATAAGTATTTCTTAGGGGGCATTTCACCATTTTCAGCAAATTCTGCCAGAGAAATCTTTTTTTTATGCAGAATCTCGACATCTTCCCATTTATTTTGAATACAATCAGGAAAGTCTTCTAAACCTATTAAAATCTGTTTAGATTCGATTCTTTTGATTGGTTTTTCAATCTCTCTTCTTTTTATAATTGAAGCTAAAGACATTTATAATAACCCCCCTAATAAAAAAACCACATAAATAAATTTAAATATCTATTTGATAAAAATTTAGGCTCACATTCAAAAAACAATAAAAAACAAGAATATAATCCCAACCAATAGATAAAAAGCACTTAACATCCTAATACTCCAACCCAACTTATAAGTAATAATCCCTAAAATTAAATAAGAAAATATCAATTCTCTCAAAACAAACTCAATACCAATAGGTAAACCAAATATCTGTAAAGGAGTAACTCCATATAAAACCCATGAAAAAACAAATATAAAATCTATAAAAGCATCAGCAATCCACCCATAAGCAAAAAACCTAAGATACCTAAAATTAAACCAAAAAAACGTAAATACAATTCCAATTATAACTTCTTCTAAAACACCAATGTAAGGAAAACCCAATGCATAAATTGCTTTAGTCTCAAAAGATGTAATAAATTCAGTAGAACCATAAACATTTGATGTAACAAAATACATAATTTGTCTAAAAATATTAGGAATTAAAATGATAGTAAACAATAAGAAAATCTTCTTCTTACTAGCTTTCTCTTTATTTCCCAGAAAATCTCTGAATTTCTTCATCCAATATTCGTACAACCCCTTCAACACCATTTTTTAATTTAAAATCCTTCATTTTCATTCTTAATTTATCACTGTTCTTTAAAAAGTTTTTAATATGGTATACTAAATGTTCTTCACTACAACTAATTTTTTTATTCATTATAAAGTATTTAAAATCTTCTAAAACACTTTTTTGTTCAAGATGGTTATCTATTGGAAAGGCTAAACAGGGTTTTTTATAAAAGAAAACTTCTGATAAAGTCGAAAATCCAGCTAAAGTAATCACACCCTTACACACTTTCAAATACTCTAAAAAATTATCTTTAAATTTAAATCCCTTAACATTCTTTTTATTCACATCATACCCAAAAATTATAAACTCTTCATCAAAATTATCAGCTATATTTACTATCTTCTTAGCTAATTCAATTCCAAATTTAGAACCCCCCAACATTACTAAAATAGGTTCTCTCTTTAAATTTAATTTCTTCATTAAATTTTCTTTACTATCCAATTCACTACTTTCTTTTCTAACAATTAAATCAACATATTTTACATACTTTCTATCCATCTGTTCCAAAGAAGGAACTATTGTTGTTTTCTTAAATAATTTAGCCAAGTTATATTGTAAATTTAAAAAATATCTTTGAAATTTTAAACTAAAATTTAAATCCAGATTCTTTACTTTTTCAGGATCATAATTAAACATAAAAACACATTTCTTAAAAAATAAACCAATAGGTTCCCAATCACTAACAATAATGTCTGGTTTAAACTTCATAATATACAATTTTAATTTTACTAAATTTATAAACCATTTAAATAATATATTCCAATTATATATTAAATTTTTTATTAAATTAAACTTAAAACCATCACACGAAAAATTCACATCACTCAATCTAAAAACATTAAACTTATCTTTAAAATAATTATAAGACACACTATAACAAGCAATCACAACTTCATTATCTTTTTCCAATAATTTATTTATAATGGCTTCATCTCTAGTGCAATGTCCTAATGCAATTCCTGATGTTATGAATAAATATTTCATATTAATTCTATAGTTATCCTTACTTTTTTAGCATCCTTTAACAAATCTCTTTTTGAGTTATCACAATCTATTTCTAATACTTGTTTTTTAAATACACTATTATGTAAAGATAAAGCAGCGCCCCAACGATTAAAAACAACACCCTTTATCTCATCTTCTTCAGCAATCAATATCAAACCCATGTTAAACCTCCTTTCATTTTAATTTATAAAATTTCTCCGCATACATACACTTATTTTTAAAACCATATTTTTTACATCTTAAATACATGGGAATTATCAGAGTATACATAAAATGCCACTGACTTTTAAATTCTTTCATAATCTGAATTTTTCTTTTAAAATATTCACTAATATCTACATACATTATAGGGTGATTTTCTTCAATTAAATTCCAAACTTCATAAGAATACAAATCATCTTTATAATTTATCATTTTTAATATATCTTGCATCAATTCATTAACAGACCTATGATCTACATGAGGATCCAATGCAGAAGGAATAAAAACTTTCTCAGGTTTAAACTGATTAAAAACATCAATAATCTTCTTCTGACATTCCTGATCAAAACACTCTTTTATCTTTACATCCTTCAAATTCAAAAAAACAACATCTCTTAAACCAATATCCTTACCAATTCTTAATGTTTCTCTAACTCTTTGTTTAATGATAATCTCCTCTTGATAATGGGGTTGTGATTTCTCACCACCAGAAAAAACAATCTTAATCACATTATGTCCTTCTTCAATATACTTCAAAATAGTTCCCATCATTCCTGTTTCATCATCAGAATGGGCCGTACATACAACAATATTCATAAAAATAAAAGAGAAAAAGCATATATAAATTAAACTATTTGATTTTAATATTCAATTAATAACCCAAACCACCTGAAAAGTTTCCAATATAAATTTCAAGACCAGTTTTATTTCATAATTTCTAATAATTTTTAAATTATTTACTACTGTTAAGAAGGTATAAAATCGAAAGATTTATAAACGAATCACCAACCACCAAAATTTAAAAGGTGGCTCCCTCGCTCAAAATAATTTTGGGTTAGTCTAGTCGATGGATGTATCGGGTGTAACAGAACAGCTAGTCATCTTAAGTTCAGTATACAGGGGGCGAAACTGGGCAAATATATTTAAAACTAAATGCGCCGACCGGGATTCGAACCCAGATCACCGGCTTGGAAGGCCGGAATATAAGCCTAAATTCTATCTAGCCATTGTACTATCGGCGCATATGAATTATTAAAAAAAATTAGTTTATAAATTTATCTACCAAATCGTCTTTTCCTTCTAGAAAATTCATTTAAACATTCAACAAAATTATTTTTCTCAAATTCTGGCCACATAATATCTAAAAATATCCATTCAGAATAAGCTGCTTGAAAATTTAAAAAATTACTGGTTCTTTTTTCACCACCCGTCCTTATTATTAATTCAGGCCCATTATTTATATATAAATTTTTACTAAAAACATCTTCATTTATATCTTCTAATTTTAATTTACCTTTTTTTAATTTATCCCCGATTTTCATAACAGCGTCAATAACTTCTTGCCGTCCACCATAAGCCATAGCAAAATTTACAACATAATTATTATTATTTTTTGTTTTATCCATAACTTCTTTCATCAATTTCTGCAATTCTTTATCAAACATCTGAATCCTTCCAATAAATCTAACTTTTATTTTACTTTCATCAAGTCTTTTATCTTTCAAAAGACATTTAAATTCTTTTTTACAAAGATTCATTAAGTAATCAAATTCTTTTTTAGGCCTATAAAAATTTTCTAAAGAAAAGGCATACAAAGTTAATTCCTTAATACTTAATTCCTTACACCAATCAAATAGTTTTTCTACTTTTCTAGCACCAAACTCATGTCCTTTCCAAGGCTTCATCATCAACTTTTTACTAAATCTCCTATTACCATCTAGAATTAATCCAACATGTTTCGGAACTTGATTTTTTGTAGGTTTCATTTAAAACACTAAAAATTTTTAAAAATTTATACATTTAAAAGGGTTTCTATTCACTTAATAATTTCCAACCATTTTTATAAATACAAATTTGTAGATTATCAGGATAACACCCACAACCACCATCATCTTTATATTCATTACAAATAATTTTTTCTGGTTCAGAACCTACAAAACTTAGAATAATTTCTAAAGGATTTTTATTATCCTTATTAAGTATAGGACATCTTGTTGACATAATTTGTGTTACCATCTATATCCAAAACATAAAAAAATTTATAAACCTTACTTAAAAAATTATTTCAACCTAATAACTTCTAAATTCTTTGGTGCATTGGTCTCAATCTTTTCTTGTTTGTAGATACTACTAGCCAAATCTAAACACTTACCACTTTCTCCATGCACAACAATAATCTTTTTAGGACGAGGATTTAAATGATGTACATAATCCATTAATTGGCTCCTTGTACTATGCCCTGTGAATCCATGAATAGAATGAATTTTCATATTTACATTAATAGTTTCTTTTTCACTGATTCTTATTTCTTTTTCACCATTCTCTAATCTTCTTCCTAAACTTCCAGGACCCTGATAACAAGTCAAAATTAAACTATTTTTAGCATTAGAAGCAAGTTCTTTAAAATATTCAACAGAAGAACCCCCCACCATCATACCAGATGTTGCTAATATCAAACAAGGTCCGCCTTCTAAAACATCTTTCATTTCTTGTTGACTTCCAACCTGTTTAAAACATTTAGCTAAAAAAGGATTCTGATCTTTATGGAAAATAGCTTTTTTAACACCATTATTAAAAAAATCAGGATAAGCAGTATGAATAGCAGTTACATCCCAAACCATTCCCTGAACATAAACAGGTATTTCTTGAATCTCCCCACTTCTTATTAACTTATCAACTATTAACATAATTTCTTGAGATCTACCAACTCCCAAAACAGGAGCTAAAACCTTCCCTTTGTTTTGAATAGTTTCTTTAATTATGTTAGTAAATTCAGCCTCAGCATCTTTTCTAGACAAAGGATTATCATCTCTCCCCCCATAAGTTGCCTCAATCATTAATGTTTCCAATCTTGGAAATACAGTATTAGCAGCAGCTAACAAATTAGAAGTTTCATAATTTAAATCACCACCATATACAAAATTATGCAAACCATTTCCAATATGTAAATGACATAAAGCACTTCCTAAAGTGTGCCCTGCATTATAAAATGTTAATCTCACATCAGGTGTAATATCTGTAACTTCTTCATAATCTAACCAGATACAATGCTTAACCATTTCTTTGACATCAGCACTTGCATATAAAGGTTTTTTATTTTCTTTTTGTGTAACATTAATATAATCCAAAGCTAATAAAGCACTTATATCTCTTGTTGGGGCAGTGCAATAAATAGGCCCCTTATAACCCATCTTATACAAATAAGGAACTAAACCGCAATGGTCTAAGTGGCTATGTGTTATAATAACAGCGTCTAATTCATCTAGTTTAAATTCAGGAGCATCTAAGAAAGGAAAAGCATCTTTATCACTACTAGCAACATCAATACCACAATCTAATAACACCCTAGATTCTTGGGTTTGTAATAAAAAACAACTCCTACCAACTTGTCTCGCTCCCCCTAAAAAACTTATTCTAACCCACTCTTCTCTTTTGTCTCTAATCCACCCATCATATATTCTTTTACCTACTTTATTCAAGAATTTTCTCCTATAATCATTATTTTCATATAAAACCTGTCTAATTTTTTCAATTAATTTAGATCTAATAGAAGGTGTTCTTTTAATTAAAGGCACCCACATAGTTTTATTTCTTATTTCTCTCAAAATTTCTCCAGATTTTCCAATAGCTAATCCAGGCTTTTCAGCTTCTATAACAACAACACTTCTTTGAGGATCAAAGATTACAGTTGATATACCTGCTTCCTTAGGCATTGTTTTCCTAATGATTTCTTCAGCTTTTTCAATTTCCAAAGTTATACTAGGATCAGGTCTTAATTCAACCCTTTTCTTAATTTTATTAACTATATCTTTAATTAATCCATTATTATTTAGAAAAAACTCTTTACTTTTAGTATACACTATTATATTCGCGCCCTCAAAGCAAGAATCACTTATCTTAGCATCTTTAGGCATATGTTTTAAAACTTCTTTTAAGATTTCGGTCATTATAAAATTTTTATATAGTTAACTTTGTATTAAGTTCCTTTGTTAAAACTTTTTGAACACCTTTACTAGTTATTGTAACTACATCTATCCCATTTCCACTTGCAATATCTCTCTGTATTGCTGCATTAACAGCCTTTACAGCTAATTTTATTCCATCAGCTACTGTTATATTCTTATCATATAAAGTCTCTAAAACACCAAAAGCCATAACACTCCCAGAACCGGTTGAAGCAAAATCTTCAAAGTTTGTTATACTTCCATCTATACCCAAATCATATAAATGAAAACCAGAATTATCCTTGCCAGCTAATAAAAAGCCAACAATACTTTGTATCATACTCATTTTCCTTATATTTCCATATAACAATCCAGCAAGTAAATTTGCACCTTCTCTTACAGAAAGACCCTTTCCTCTTCTAATCTCATCTAATTTTAACTGTGCTTTTATTATCTTTGTTAATAATTGTGCGTCAGAAACCAACCCTGCGTGTGTAATAGCCATGTCATCAGATATTATAGCTATTTTTTCTTGTCTTCTATTAGCTAGTAAATAACCTGCAGTGGTTCTCTTATCAGCAGCTAATATAATACCATCTTTACAGACAATACCTATAGTTGTTGTTCCTGTTTTTAAAGCCTCTTTCTCCATTTTAACTTTTTTTAGAAAGCATTGACTATGTTGATATTTTCATTATTTATAAAACTTTCGGAAAGTTATTTTTTTGAATTAAAATGATTTAAAAAGAAAAAGAAACAATCAAAAACCTTTATAAACATAACATTTTCATAACTTTTAATGAAAACAATCATATTAGACACAAATTTTTTATTAATACCATATAATTACAAAATAGACATTTTCACTGAAATTGAAAGAATCTGCCATTTCAAATACCAATTATCAATCCTAGACAAAACATTAGATGAATTAAAAAAACTAAAAGGAGAAAAATTCACTTTAAATCTAATAAAACAAAAAAACATAAAAGTTATAAAGACTAAAACAACAAAATATGTTGATGACATATTAAAGGTGTCAGAAGACATAATAGCAACAGACGACAAACCTTTAATAAAACAAATAAAAAACAAACCTTTAATAATATTACGACAAAAGAAATACTTGGAATTAAAAAATGTTTTATGAAATTGAATTAAGAAGCCATATAAGAGTACATCCTACCTTATTTGATAAAGACATAAACAAGTCAATTCTAGCTCAATTAAATAATCAATTTGAAAACTTTATCTCAAAAGAGATAGGAATTGCAATAGCAGTTTCTGAAGTAATAAAGATTGGAGACGGTATAATCATTCCAGGAGATGGAGCAGCATATTATGATACAACCTTTAAAATATTTGTATTCAAACCAGAATTACAAGAAGCAGTCTTAGGAGAAATCTCAGACATCACAGATTTTGGTGCTTTCATAAACATAGGCCCAATAGATGGAATGATCCATATATCTCAAACAATGGACGATTATGTTAGTTTTTCAAAATCAGGTGTTTTGACAGGTAAGGAATCAAAGAAATCCTTAAAAATAAAAGATTTATGCAGATCAAGAATAATAGCAGTAAGTTATAAAAACATTCATGATCCAAAAATAGGATTAACAATGAGACAACAAGAATTAGGCGCTTTAGCTTGGTTTAATGAAAAGAAGAAAAAATGAAAAAAGTATGTAAAAAATGCAAGATCTTTGTAGAAAAAGATACATGTCCAATTTGCAAGGGTAACCAATTCGCAGATAACTGGAAAGGAAAAGTAATTATTTTAAATTTCCAAAAATCAGAAATAGCAAAAAAATTAGATATAAAATACAACGGTGAATATGCAATAAAAATAAGATGAAAATTCTAAAAGAAACTAAACAACCATTATTATCAAGAACAAGGTATCACATAGAGTTAGATCATTCAGGTAAATCAACACCTAAAAAAGACACATTATTGGATGAAATCTCAAAATTACTAAAAAACAAGCCAGAATGTTTAAAAATAAAACACATATACACAAAACAAGGCTTTTCTAGTTCAAAGATAATATGTCATTCATATTTAGATAAAGAATCTTTAGAAAAAATAGAAAATAAGAAGAAAAATGCCAAAAAAACAAGTAAAAAACAAAAAGCCAAGTAAAAAGTACCAAAAGTACAAAATAGAAGGAAATAAGGTAATTAAGTCTAAAACCTGCCCTAAATGCGGTCCAGGTGTATTTCTAGGTGAACATAAAGACAGATTTTATTGTGGGTCCTGTCATTATACAGAAATTAAGTCTTAATTCTTAATAATTTACCACCTAAAATCATGGTATAAACTTTGTGTAAACCAACCTTCATCTTCCCACAAACCATATATTTCTCCAGTCACTACATGAGATCCAACATAACCCATAAAATCAACAATGTTTGTAAAAATAGGTAATATCCACCAAAGATTCCCTTCAGACGCAAGATAGCCATATAATGCTGTTTCACCCAAAATTGTTAATGTTTTAGAAATCTTTTCAATATTTGTTCTATCTATTTCTCTATCCCACTCTCTTTTTTCAGGTATAGTATTTAATGAACTAGGTATACTATGAACATATTGAGTTCCTCTTTTAAAACCAACGAAAATATCACTAATCCAAGTTTCTAATCTACTTCTTGTATATAAAGAATCCTCACTTTTAACACCATCCATACAATTTATATAAACATCAAAATTTAAAAACATTACTATTTACACTTAAGAAATCATAATTTTAAAACCCACGAAGATCCTCCAAAGAGAATCTTCCTGGGAAAAAAGAGGTGATATAAAATTGAAATATAAACTAATATATAAATCTTTCGGTTGTATTAATTCCCCAGTGGTTACATAATTTTATAAAAAAACCTTGTTTTTCTATATTTACTATGCAAGAACAACTCTATAATATGCTTCTAAAAGAGAGTGAAATTACTTGGCAAACTATCCTTCTAGATTTAATAAAATCAGAGCAATTAAACCCTTGGGATATTGATCTTTCTATATTAACAAAAAAATACATTGAAAAAATAAAACAAATGAAAGAAGCTAATTTATTCATCTCAGGCAAAATGTTATTAGCATCTGCATTATTATTAAGAATAAAATCTCATAAATTAGTTACAGAAGAAATTCTAAATTTTGATAACAAAATGAATCCTCCAGAAGAATTTGAAGAAATAGGTGAATTATATCAAAATGCTCCTTACCCAGATATGGATCTGCCAAAGTTAACAATTAGAACACCATTACCAAGAAAAAGAAAAGTTAATTTAGCAGATTTAATGAGTGCCCTTCAAAAAGCATTAGAAGTAAGCAACAGAAAATCTTTAAGAAGACAATTAGAAGCTCAAGTTAATGTATATATTCCTGAAAAAAAAATAGATATCTCAGCTTTAATTTTAGAAGTTTATGAAAAAATAACAGATTTTTTTAAAAAAGATCAAAAATCAAAATTAACATTCAACAAATTAGTAAATAGTCCAAAAAAAGAAGATAAGGTTTTGACATTTATTCCTTTGCTTCATTTAGATAACGAGGAAAAAATAAATTTGCATCAAGAAAAGCATTTTGGGGATATTTTCATTAATATTAAACAACAATAATCTTTATAAATATCAAAGTTATACTAATTTTAGAGGTGAATTAATTGAATTATTCTTCAGCTATCAAAAGACCATTCAGTGATATGAGAAAATTTGGTATTGGATTTGTTCTATTAGTGTTTCCTATTTTAAGCATTATCACAGGTTTCTTAGTCAAAGGTTATCAATTAGAATGTGCAAGAACAGCAATGAAGAAAAAACAAAAACTCCCAGAGTGGATAGATTTTTCAAAACTATTTGTTAATGGTATTTTAGCTTTAATAATTGGTATAGTTTACGCACTTCCTTTCTTAATATTTTTATTCTTAAGTGTAGGAACTGTTTTTATCAATATGATAAAAACAGGAACAGAACTAACAAGTGAAGCCTTAATAACTTCTATGAATTCTTTTACAGTTCCAGGTTTAATTATCACAATAATACTCTTTGTCTTAGCAATTTACATAACACCAATAGCAGTATTAAATTTTGTTAACAAAAATAAATTTAAAGATGCATTTAAACTTAAATTAGTATTTAAAAAAGCATTCACATCAAAATATCTTATTACAATTATTTTTATATTAGCTTATTCTATAATTATATTTATGATAACGGGCGGAATCAATTATGTATTTGCATTATCTGCAAACACCATCTTAATATTAATAATTCAAAATATTCTGTCTGCATTGACTAGTTTTATAATAGGTGTTACAGCTTTTACCTTAATAGGTGAAATCTACCAAAAACTATAATTTCTCTAAAAATATGGAAGAAAAAAAATGTCCTATATGTAGGAATTGGTATGAGGGTGATAAATGCCCTGAATGTGATTTAGACTAATTTATTAACCACATCTTTAACACTTAACATCTCTTCTTTACCACTAACCATATCTTTCAATTTATACTTTCCCAATTTCAATTCATTCTCACCAATAAACAAAACATAAGGAATTCCTTTTTTATTAGCATAATCTAAATTTTTGCTAATATTCTTACTTAACAAATCAATATCAGTATTAATTCCATTCTTCCTTAATTCATTAACAATCTTTAAAGCCTCATCATAACATCCAATAGGAATGCAATAAACTTTAACATTTGTTTTTTCATCAAATTTAACAACATCAGCTATAGGCTCCAAACCAAAGGCAATTCCTACAGCAGCAATTTCATTTTTACCCATGAAATTTCCAATCATATCATCATACCTTCCCCCACCAGCAACACTACATTTTAATTTACCATCTTTCAAAACAACTTCAAAAACAGTTCCAGTATAATAACTTAAACCCCTAACTAAACTTAAATCAAATTCAAAATCATTAAAATAACTAATCAATTCTTTTATCTCATCAACACCTTCTTTATTATCTAAAAAATCTAATTTCTTAATTTTATCTTTATTACTTCCTTTAACACTTATTATCTTAATTAATTCATCTATCTTATTAACACCTTTACTTTTCAATTCTTTTTTAACTTCATTAACACCAATTTTATCTAATTTATCAACACTAACCATAACAGTATCTTTATTTTTGATTTTTAAATAATCTAAAATAGAATCTAAGATTTTTCTATTATTTACTTTAATAACAACATCTAATTTTAAAGCCTTAAAAGCATCTTTAACTAAACTCAAAATTTCAGCATCACTTTTCATAGACTTAACACCAATAGTGTCTACATCACACTGCCAAAATTCCCTAACACGCCCCTTTTCAATAGGCCCATCTCTAAATGCTTTCCCAATCTGATATCGCTTAAAAGGCATCTTCAACTGAGGATTCATAGCAACAAATCTTCCTAAAGGAACAGTTAAATCATATCTTAATCCTAAAACTCTTCCCCCCTGATCTTTTAACTTAAAAGTTTCTTTTAAAGCATCACTCTCATCACCAGCAGCAAATTTAGCAGATAAAGTTTCATATCTTTCCAAAATGGGTGTTTCTAAAGGCACAAACCCATATAATTCAAATATTTTTTTTAGAGTACTAACTACATAATCTCTTTTTAATTTCTCTTCAGGATTAATATCCTTTGTTCCTTTTGCTCTCATTAGTTTCATTTTAAAAAATGGGCAACGACCGGGAATTGAACCCGGGTCACAGGATCCACATTCGGGAAACATTAGTTTTGTCCCGTATACTAACCACTATACTACCGCTGCCGTATTAACCTCCCTGATTCTATAATATTTAAGGTTTTTTAAAAAAGTATTAACTAAGAAAAATCCACTAACAATGAACTAAACCACCGTTTTGAGTCATTTTAAATCACAATATTAATTAAAATTAGAGGTATATAAATGTTTTTGTTTTTAATTTAATTGTACACATCTTTTCGATGGTCAAAACAATTTATGATTATATTATTCCCATCAATCCTATAAATTATTCTAAAAGGAGGTATTCTTACACTTCGATGATTTTTTAAATTATATTTCAAAGGTTTGCCTGATTTAGGCATTTGTCCTAATTTTTTGATTTGTTTGATTATTTTTAATCTTGTAGATTTATCTTTGATTTTTTTAAAGTCTTTCTTAAATTCATCAGAAAAAATTATCTGCATTTTAACTCATCAACAAATCATCTATTTCATTATCACTCATAGTAGAACCTACATTAGTGACATTTTTTTTATCTATTTGTCGTTCACTTCTTTCAATTTTTTCAATCAGTTGGATATCTTTCATCAAAGAATCTTTTTTTATTTGTTTTAATAAAATATTACCGGATTCATTAAAAACAAGAAATTTTGTTGAAGGTTTTAAACCAGCATCTCTTCTAATCTCCGAAGGAATTACTACTTGCCCATTTTGTGATAGTTTTGTTATAGCAACTTCCATTTTAATTACCTAAAACACATTTTAATATTAAAACACATTTTATATATAAATCTTTCGGTTTTTAATTTAAACATAATCCCTTTCTATAAATAACTGATCCTCAGATAATAATTTATCCAATCTCGATTTTAGATTTACTAAATTAGGATTATCAACAGGTTTATGCTTTTTACCTATTCCATTAACCTCTACTAACTCTCCAGAATAAGGATGCTTAATACATACATTAAATGGATAATTTTTTATTTGAATAATTAACTCAAAATAATTTTGAGATTCTGTAATAGAATGACAATGTGAATATATTGCTCGGCCAACGTTTTCTTCTGTAGCGTCGATTAATTTGAACTGAGTTCTTGAAAAAACCCTGTCACCCCCTTCATTTCTTCTAATTCTTCCCAAAGGAAAAGATCTGTACTCTTTATAACCCACCTTTTCAAATCTTAGTGTATTAGGACCCTGCAGAGCTTCAGCTAATTTTTCTAAATCTAAAACCCCCCCACCCATGGAAATCTTTACATCAGCCATATAGTACATTATTAATCTAAAAATTTAAATAATTAACTATTAGGAGTTTTTATTTCCCAAAAACAAACCTAATAAATTCTTTAAACAATCCTTCTTTTTTTACATCAACAAAATCTTCTCCACTTAAATAACAAGCCAATCTCTTATACCCAATAGCAGCATCAGAATAGGGAAATACATTTACAACAGCATCTTTCTTAACTAAAGACTCCTTTACTTTCTTATCTTCATTAATAATAGCAATAATAGGCCTCTCTAACAACTTCTCAACAGCATTAACTTTCATTTCATCCTTACCTGTCCTTTTAGCTAAAACAACACCCATAATTTCTTTATTCAATTCTTCACCAATTTTTATTGTTTTTAAAGCATCAGTAGCAGCAGGCATTTCAGGGTTAGTAACAATCAATATTTTATCACAACTCTCCAAAGCTATTAAACTTTCTTTACCCAAACCAGCAGCACAATCCATAATAACAAAATCATTATTTAAATCATTTAATTTTTTATTTAACAAATTAGGTTCAACATCTTTCAATTTTTCAATAGAAATATTTCCAGGTATTAATTTAACACCAGATTTATGTAAATAAACAGCATCATTCAAATTTAAACCATCACTTAAAACATCATGAATTGTTTTACTAACAAAAGGAACCCCTAAATATAAACCGATGTTTGGTGTTGTGAAATTACAATCAACTAATACAACGTCTTTTTTTAAATCATTTAATGCAATAGCCAGATTAATAGCAGTAGTTGTTTTACTACATCCCCCCTTACCACCTGCAACAGCTATCCTCATTTAAATTTCTCCCTTACGTAATCAACAAAGTCCCTAGTTTTTGTAAAAAATTCATGCATCCTATCAATATTAACTTCTATAGTTTCATCGTCTTGCATAACAGTCATAGTAACATGTCTTTTATATTCTTCTCTTTTAGTATACTCTGCCCTATCAATGAATTTTAATAATAAATAAAAATTAAGGAAACCTACCATCTCAAGTTTTCTAGATTTGCTTTTTAATAATTCAGCTCGAGAAATAGGTGTTAAAGGTATTGCTTTTATTTTATCTTTCCTCTTCAAAACAGTTAAAGCATCTATAACAGCATAATCAAAAGCATTTATTAGTCTCCTAATTACACTCTTTATAACATCACAAGTTCTTGTATATTTTAAAGTAACAAAAATCAAATGATCTGCTCTCTTCAGTTCCTCTATTGCATTATCTTCTTCATACATTTCCTATTATGTGATTTACCCGTTTTAGGAAATTTCTACTCATATTTAAATATTCCTTTAATTTGTCAAAAGTGATTATTTTGGTAGAATAGTTACTGCTGCAGATAACATACTTATCTTTCCTTACAAATTCCATCTTGCTCTTCTTTCTTTCATCAATTATTTTTTTTAAATCTTCAATTAAAACAACATGGTTTCTATTAATATTATATCTCACAGCACATTTTCTTTTAAAAATATCAAACTTAGAATAAAAATTTTCAGGGAAACTCTCAATCCTCTTATATAATCTATCATAATATAAAACAGCCTCCATAGCTTTGATTAAACTTTTAGATAAATTCTCAGTTATACTCACAATTAATTTATTATCTTTTACTAAAGGGTAAGTTACATACATTAGATGATCTGAAGTCCTAAACAAACTATTAGCTTCATTTAATAGTTTTCTAACATTTTCCATAGAATATACATAGTAAAGAAAGTTTATATAGATTATTCAGATTAAACATAACTATTTCTTTAAAGAAATTATAGCTTCTGCAAGGTCCCCCTTGCTTTCTTCTATTGCTTCTTTAGCTTCTTCTTCTGTAACATTAGCTTGTTCCATTACTGTTTTTATATCTTCTTCATTAATGTCAGGATTTGTTTCAGGGCTTTTTTCTTCTACTTTACCAACAATTTGGAAAGTTTCTTGCCCCTGCATATTTATTTTACTCACAGAAGGGTTTCTGATTATTAAATCTCTATCTTGCAATCTTATGATAACTTCTTTAGCATCTAGGTCTTCCTGTTTCATGCCCATCTTCTTCATGGCTTGCTTCATCATTTGTTGATTCATTCCAGGAAACATTTTATAAGTGGTGTAATAAATATTCTATAATTATAACTATAATTACAAAGAGAACAACATATTCTGGTTTAAATTCTATTTTACTCTTATAATCATCAAAATATCTTACCAGGCCCCCCATACCAGAAGGCATTCTCATCTGTTCTGCCATAGGAAAATAAAAATACTATTTATATAAAAGCTTTACTATCTGAATATTAATGTGAAAATAATCACTGTTTTTTATTTTATATGATAAAAGATTAAATTGAAACTAATTTTACCCCTTGCTTTTAAGAGGGAAGAAAACAAGATTTATATATATAATACATTTTTAATTATAATATGGGTGTTGCAGAACTAATCACATTAAGTAATATGGAATTAACTAGATTCTTTTTTGCAATAGTCTTACTTCTAATTTCGGCTCATTGGTTTGGTTATATTTTTCAAAGATTTAAAATGCCTAAAGTTATTGGCGAAATTATTGGTGGTCTAGTTCTAGGTCCAACTTTGCTAGGATTTTTTGCACCCAATATATACAACTGGATTTTTAATGCTTTTGAAGGGGAAGGAAAATTAATTTCAATAATTTATTGGATTGGTTTAGTATTATTAATGTTTATCTCTGGTTTTGAGATACAAAAATCATTTAGCAAAGGAGATAAAAAAACAATATTTGCATTATTATTGGGAGCAACAGCAATCCCATTTCTTGCTGGATGGATTGCTCCAAATTTCTATGATTTCTCGCCATTTTTAGGTGTAGGAAGTAATATGCTTGCATTGAAGATAATTATTGCAATAGCTGTTGCAGTAACTTCAATTCCAGTTATATCAAGAATTTTTATTGATTTAAAAATAATTGATACGAGATTTGCAAAGATTGTTTTAGCAACAGCCACAATACAGGATGTTATACTTTGGGTTGCTTTAGCAATAGCAACAGGATTAGTAAGTGCAGAAGCCGTATCAACTTCAAGCATTACTTCTACTGTATTGATTACTTTAGCATTTTTTGGTGTTGCTCTTTTGATAATGCCAAAACTAATAAGGTTCAGCAATAATTTAAGAGTAAATTTACTAATAAAATCATCTGTTTTAGGTTACGCATTGTTTATATGCTTCTTCTTCGCTGCAATAGCAAGTATATTAAATGTTAATATTGTTTTTGGGGCATTTTTAGCTGGGATAATTATAGGCACAATGCCTAATGAGAAATTTGGGAATGTAAAAACACACATAAAAGAAATTTCTCTTGCTTTTTTTATCCCTATTTATTTTGCGGTTGTTGGTTTGAAGTTAGATTTAATACATCATCTTAATATTAAATTTCTTTTAGGATTTCTATTATTTACAACAGTGTTTGAGACTTTCGGAACTTTAATTGCTACAAAATTAATAAAAAAAAATTGGCTTTCCAGTTTTAATTTTGCTGTTGCAATGAATACAAGGGGGGGTCCTGGAATAGTTCTTGCTACTATTGCATTTGATATGGGAATAATCAATGAAACATTTTTTGTTACACTCGTTATGATTGCTATTATAACTTCCTTATTAGCAGGATATTGGTTTAAGTTTATATTGACAAAAGGATGGTGTCTTCTAAAAGAATAATCGTTCCCCCCATTTATTTTATTTTTAGCCCCGAGAAACCCACCATCATCAATCTAAATAGAATGGTGTCTGGTAGAAAAGTTAAAGGGGGTTTTATTGGGGGTCAAGCCCGAACTCTTTTAGAAAACACCGATATTGAAATTAACTTTCATACTAGATAATATTCAAAGGTATTTTCTATAGATAAATAGGGTGCTAAAATTTTGTTTAAGCCTTGTAAAACTTAATCTCCATAATTAAAAATTCAAGCTCACATTTAAATCATCACATCCCCAAACCACCGAAGAAATAAGTCAATATCATTGAGAATACTAAGAATAACACAACAGCAATAATAATAAATACTGGAATAGTTTTAACACCTTCTTTAATATTACCTTTTCGAACACTACTAATTATCATAGATGAAAACAAACCTGTTATAGTCAAACAAGCATAAGAAAACATCTTAAAATCATCAGCATTCAAACCCTTACCAATATTTTGAATAGGTAATTTAGTACCCACACTAGCCACATTACTAAAATCCATCTTACTTGTTACATCAGCCATAACAATAATAATTCTATGAGCTAAAGCAAATAATAAAGGGGCAGCAATCAAACCAGCAAATGCAATAAATATAACATAAGTAGTCACATCTGCACTTACTTCTTTTCTCATCAATTGAGTGTCTTTAATATTCCAAGATATTTTACCAATCAACTCAGCAACCTCTCCCCCAGCATCTGAACCCTCAATCAATAACACCATAGATTTTCTTAAAATATCAGAATCATATTTATTACTGAAATCCATCAAAGCTTCATTTAAATCAACACCACCCATCATTTTTTTAGCCACTAATTCCATTTCATTAGCTAAAATTCCAAATTTTTTCCTTACAGCATACCATAATGCTTGATCTGTAGTCATACCACTTCCAATATTTGTAGCAACTAATTGCAGATAATCTGGCAAAACATCTTCAATTTGTTTTTTCCTATTATACTTTCTTAAATTTATATAAACTGCAAATAGAATAATCAAAACCACAAAACTTAAAAAAAATGAAATAATATAATAACTAATTAAAGAGATAACTAATTCAACACCACGATATTCTAAAAAACTTTTGAAAAATAAAAATAAAACAAAAAAACTTAAAACAAAATTAATTATCAATAATCTCATGATTATAGAATGTAATTCTTTTTCAATACCTGCACTCTTAAGATTATTCTCCAAACTATCTAAAATCTGCCCTGTCAAAAAAAATCTTTCAATCCTATTCATATTGAAATCCCCGGTCTTGATGACTTAACCATTGTCAAAAAGAACAATTGAATTATTCCTATAAAAATTGCAATACTAATTAAAGAACCAACACCCAAAGTAAACCCTAAAAATGTAGATAACAAAGATAACATAGCTATTCCTAATGATGGTATTATAACAGCAATCATTAAGTAAAACATAACTAAAGGGTTTAGCTTCTTATTATATTGTTTTAAATCTATCATCTGTTCTTTAGATATTTGGTCAACAATATGGGCTACAGCAACACTAACATCCCCTCCTGTTTGTAAGGCACTCATTACTTGCCAAATCAATTTTCTAAAATTATCAGAAGGTGTGATCTCCATAACTTCATTTAAAGCCTGATCAATTGGCTTTCCCACTTCAACCCTATCAACAATTTCTTTAAAACTTTTTCCAATATATTTAAAATTTTTAGAAACATTAACCATAGCATTAAACAAAGGAACACCAGCACTTAACTCTATCAATAAAAACCTTCCAGCATAAACAATTTCTCTATCTACATCATTTATTTTGCCTTTTATTTTTGTCCTTGGTGATTTAAGTAGTAAGATAAAAACAAAAAATGAAAGGGGTATAATTAAAAATAATAAACCCAACCCCAATTCCAATTTTAAGAAAATTAATAAAAAACACGCAAACAAAGTAAAGGTAATTAAAATCGTTAATAATATTGTTTTTTTTATAAAATCCTCTGGTTTTACATTCATACCTGCCTGTATTAACTCATTCTTTAATCCTGGAAATTTTTTAGCAATAACTTCATACATTTTTATTCATGAATTTTATTAGGCCTTCTTTATTAGTGTAATAGGTAGCAATAACTTTCCCCACATCCTGAACATCAATTACATTTCTTTTAACCAGCCATTTCAAAACAACACTTTTATCCTTCAAACTTTGATTTATTTCCTGTTCACTTAAACCAGTTTGTATTTCCAATTCAGGGAATATTCTCACAGATCTAGAAGCAGTTAATAATTTATCCTGCCTTAAATCTAATTGTAACAAAATATTTGGTCGAGAATCTTTTAGAATTTCTGTAAATTGGAACATTCTCCTTATCCCCGTTCTCCTATTCCTATACATAATACATAACATAGAAACAGCAGGCAATAATGTTTTTGGAATATCAATTGGAGGATTAAGCAACCTATTCAATGTTTCTTCTGTATCATTGGCATGTAATGTTGCATAAACACTGTGTCCCGTATGCATCGCTTCAAATAAAATATCAGCTTCTTTCTTCTTTCTTATCTCACCCACAATAATTCTATCTGGTCTCATTCTTAAACTATTCACTACTAAATCCAACATAGAAACTTCTCCCTTGCCTTCTGTATTTGGTTCTCTGGTCACCATAGGAACCCAATGTAGATGATTTGCTAACTGTATCTCTCTTGTATCCTCTATACTTATAATCCTCTGATTTGGGGGTATAAAATTAGAAATAGCCCCTAAGAAAGTAGTTTTACCACTACCAGTTCCTCCTGCAATTAATCCACTTAACTCATATTGAACACAAGTCCATATTAAGGCAGCCGAAGATAAAGATAAAACTTTAGAATTCAACAAATCTGTTATAGTAATGGGCCTTGCAGAAAATTTTCTTATAGAAATGGTATTCCCTTTAGTTGTAATAGGAAATAATGTTGCATTAACTCTGTCTCCAGAATCTAGATGAGCATCTAATAAAGGTTTTAATAATGTTATACTTCTTCCAACCTTTCTACCAATTAAACTAGAATAATGTTTTATAATCCCCTCATCCTTTAAAAGAACATCAGTTTTTAACCAACCATACCTATGATGATAAACCCAAATAAATTCATCAGCATTATTAATAACAATATCTTCTAAATTATTATCACTTAATAATATTTCCACCTTACCCAAACCAAAACTCTTTTGCATTAAATAAGTTGTAAAAAAATCTTTAGTATCATCACTTATATCGGGAAAATATTTACTTATCAAATAAATTATTGTGTCTCTAAATTTCTTTTTTATAAAAGTCATCTTTTTTGGATCAGAAATCTCCCCTATACCCAAACTGACTTTATTAACTAATTCATCTCTTATTTTATCTAAAACAATTTCTGTATTTTCACTTATCTTAGAAATACTTACTTTATAGGTTAAAACAAATTCATTCTTATTACTCTCTATAGAAATATTTATAGGGATGTTATCTGAAAAAAAACTATAACTATCTTTAATCATATTACCTCTTTTTTTATAAGCACTTTTTGAAACTATCAAAACGTTTTAAAACGTCTTTTACACCATCTTTAAATTTATCCTTATCTTTTATATTTTTTATATCACCTAATAATTTTGTTAATTCAAATTCTAAATATTTCTTTTGAGCATATGACAATTCACATTTATCTTTACTATTTTTTAATACGCTTTTAATACCAGCAATATCTTTTATTTTTAATTTATGTTTTATCTCCTGCCTCTTTACAAAGGCCAACATTGTACTTAATTTCCTTTCAATCATATCTAAATTAGATTTTTTGGTTTTGTTATTCACATCTTCATTAAATATCAAATAAGGAGTAGTAAACCTATATTCTATCTTTAATATTTTTTCTTCTTCTAAGAATGTCGCCCATTCATTTATGATGTTTGCAGGTATCCCTAATTCCTTGCTTGCTTCATCAAGGGTTATTTTCTTCTTTTTTTTAAGCAGCTCTATTAACAAATCAACAGCTGTTTTAATGTTCTCAGACATATACTTTATTACTTTAACTTGATATTTAAAACTTTTCTTTTAAGAAATTATAAACTTTCTTCACCACTAACGATTCTTTGTCTAACAACAACATTAGTAGCATTTCCACCCCTCTCAAATATCAGACTTTCAACATCAACACCAATACCATATTGCCCTGTTAAATTGCCAATAATATCAGTTAATAGTAAAGTAGCATTATCTTTATTTGTTACATTTATTGTAAAAGTTACAACTTGTTCCATAATAGTCCTATTATAATCAATAATATAATTTAATTGAGTTATACTATCATAATCCTCTAATTCACTTAACTCAACATTATTCAAAACATCAAATAAGTCTTCTGAGAAATAATATTGTTGCTGTAAACTCCCCATATTTAAAAAAAATGAATAGATAAATACTAGGATTAGTGTAAATAACATTAAAGCTAAAAAAGCGTCAATTGAAAAGAAAAAACCCTTCTTCATTTCCAAACCTCCACGACTAATCTTACAATTCTTCCTTTCCCATCATTATCATCATCATACCAAACAAACCTAACAAATTTAACAACAGCATCTGCCTCATCTATAGATTCCAAAACACTATATTTACCAATAATACTTCCTGGAATTAATACTCCCTCAGAATCTTCAAAATAAGTCACATAATCATATTTTATTCCCATTAAATACTTAGAAATTTCATAATCGTCAGGGTCTGAAACAAGACTTGTAAATAAAACATAACTAGTATCATTAACTTTCCCGCCATTAACAAATCCAATTCTTCCTTTAGGAGGATCATCACCCCATTCATCATGTAAATAACCTTCACTCGTTAAAGAATTACTTATAGTTATCCCCTCTTCAACCAAATCTTCTAATAAGGCATTATTTGAAGAAATATCTACAACAGTTCTCACAAATAAGAACCCAATAATCATAAAAACTAATAATCCTATTAAGTAGTCTGTATACCAGAACTGCCCTCTTTTTTTCATAAAATTAATATTATTTTGTTTGTTTATAAGGTTTTTTAAAGTAAATTTTCTTTTAGAAAATTTTTGGACGATTCTAAGAACAAGGTTCGTGCTTTATATATTCAGATAATATCTTTAAAAGATCAAGACTTTCATCTTCCACAAATTCAAATTCAGGTTTTATTCCTTGTAGATACATCTCATTAGGTTTTTGGTTAATAACACTTCCAAGTACTATACGGGCTGATGGATAATATCCTCCATCAAATTGTCCCAATATATAAAGTCCATCAGGCCCTAAAAAAACACGTCCAGGTCCAGAATGATCTTCATCTTGAGATTCTTCAAGAAGAGCTAATACATCAGTTAAACTACCACGTTTTAAGTTATAATAATCTGTTCCTATAGCATTTTCCTCACCCATATTAAACCTTAGCCAAGATATATCTATTTCCATTTTATAACATAATCAAAGGAAAAAACTTTTAAGTTTAACTAAAAATTAAAATACTATTTGATTTAGCAATAACACTTCTTTTCCCTTTCTTATATCTACATAAAGCCCTAGGGATTCTTAGCTTACCAATAACACTTACTCCGGCCTTTACCCTATAAGAAATAACTCTCTCTTCCTTACCCACAATACTATCAATATCCCAGATAACCATAACCCTATTACCTGTTTTCTTAACACTTGTTGGTTTTAAACTCCCAAAATTATCAGGTAATTTAGCAATATTATGTAACTGATCAATCAATCTTATATTTTTAATAGTCTTTCTTCCTTTATTATTTAAAATCAATAAAACCTTCATCTCAGAAATTCCTTCAGCAGATTTCAAAGTCAACACTTTCTTCCTCAAAACAACTCTTCTTGTAAAAGCATTATACAAAACATAAATAATCAATATCAAAACAATCAAAACAATTAAAGGATCTCTATAATTTGTCTTAATATTAATGATAAATTCTTCTCCAGGTTCTAAATTAAATTTCCAAGTATAATAATAACCATCTCCTTTTTTTTGTATATCACTAGGATCAATATTAGAATATGTAAATGTCTTTTCAAAAGAATTTAATCTTAAACTATATTCTTCTCCAACTAAAGAATTACCAAGATTAGTTTTCTTAACATTTATATTTTTAATTAAAAAACCCTTAATTTCTTGAATATCCTCTTGAACATTCCCATAATAAGCTACTCTTATCTTAAAAGTTTCATCTACTAAAACATCTTCATCTAATTTTATTAAAACATCAACGTCATACTCTCCTTCAGCAGTATCTTCATCAATATTTATATCAAAACTCTCTTCTTTTAATTCAGCATTGTCAAAATCTAAATTAAACTCTTTCTTAAATAACTCACTTGTTAGCATAACATCAACATCATTTAATTCAATATTATGTTTATTCTTTAAAATCAAATTAATCCTGTTGGTCTTTCTTGGATCCAAACCATTAGGCAATGAACTTTCTAAATTCTCAACAGTTATCAAATCATTATAAGCAAAAATATCAACAACTAAATTATCAAAAATGTAATTTTCAGGATTAGTTTTAGAATATACTTTTAATCCTAAGGTGTATCTACCAGCATCAATAGTTTCCGGGGGGGCTAGATTCAAAACAAAACTTGTTGTAGCTTTACTGTTCATATTAAATGTTTGTTTTTCCCAATCCCAATCTAAATCAGATATAACAAAACTTACAACATCATTAACATCTTGTTCATTTTTTATATTAACATTAAAAATAGCATTTTCTCCAGGTAATAATAGGTTTTCAACATTTTCATGAGTCACCTCAAAATCAGCAGCATTTACAAAAGAACACAAAATTAAAACCATTAAAATAAATATTATTTTTTTCATCTTTAACCTAAAATAATTAATATATATAAACCTTATTATTCAGCAATAAAGTCTTCTATTTTCTTATTAAATTTCTTTTTCTTACTTTTTAGATATTCATTAGCTAATATCCAAAAGATTAAACCTAAACTCTTTTTACCTTTATTATTACAAGGCACAACCAAATCTAGATTATTACTCTCATTATTAGTATCACATAATGCAATTACAGGAACATTTATTTGTAAGGTGTCCTTAACAGCATTTTTATCAGGCCAAGGATCTACAACCAATAATAGTTTAATTTCTAAGAAAATCTCTAAAGAAGAATTTGTTAAAACACCCGGAGGGTATCTCCCTGCAAAGTTTTTAATTCCAGTAACTTCAGAAAACAGCTTAACAGCATGCCAGCCGTTTTCCCTTCTACAAACTACTAGAATATCTTCTGGATTATAATTTGATAACATTTTAGAAGCCAAATTTAACCGATTGTTTATCTCTTGAACATTTAGAACCAATAATCCATCATTCCTTGCCTTATATATAAAAGGCTCCATATATTTACATTTATATTTTGTACCAATATGTATTCCTGCTTTCAAGTATTCATCTAAAGGCACTAATAAATTTTCTTCTACCATGAGGATTCTAAAAAGTGAAGTCTTTATAAATCTTATTATTCCAATAAATTTATGGAAAAAAAATATAGAGTATTTGATAGTACAAGACTAAATATGTTAAAGCACACCATCCCTATAGATATTTATAATTTAACTCCTAGTTTAATAAATACATTAGGAAAAAAATTAGAAGATTATGATATGAGATCTAGGCCTCCAAATCACATTAAACTAAAAATTGGTATGCAATATGGAGAAGGAGAAAGTCCCTCAAAAATACATATTTTACTCCAAATGCATCAGGTAAATCCTAAAGACGGCCACACACCAAACTATTATGTATTACTTTCAATAACTCCTGAAGTAAAGAATATGTCTGAATTAAGCAAATATGCAAAAACATTATTTCAATACCTAAAATACAGCGATGAAGAAATATTCACAAAAGATTTATTAGGGGGGGATGGAAGTATATTAGAAGAAGCATTAGAAGTTAATACAAAAAACTTAATACAACAAGGAAGGAGTAAAAGATTAGAAAATTTAATTACAGAACCACAAAACCATATATTTAATATCAATTAAAAAAATAAAACATTTATAAACAAAAAAATAAACTATTTCTATATGAAAGAAACAAGATTAATTACAGCAGCACTTCCTTATACAAATAATATTCCACACATAGGAAATATTGTAGGAAGTCATTTACCAGCAGATATATTTGCTAGATATTGCAAATTAAATAGTTACAAGACTCTTTTTATAGGGGGTACAGATGAACACGGAACAGCTTCAGAAATAACAGCACAAAAGAACAATGTAACTCCAAAAGAACTTTGTGATTTCTATTATAAAATTCATAAGAAAATCTATGATTGGTTTCAAATAAGCTATGATAATTTTTCAAGAACATCTAAACCAATACATCATAAAACAGCCAAGGAGTTCATAAAAAAAATATATGATAATGGTTATTTAATAGAAAAAACAGTAAAAATACCTTATTGTAACACTTGCAAGAGATCCTTAGCAGATAGATATATCTTCGGAACATGCCCTTCATGTAATTACGAAAATGCTAGAGGGGATCAATGTGAAAAATGCACAAAAATTCTAGATCCATCAGATTTAATAAATCCTATATGTTCTGTGTGTAATAAATCAAACATAGAATTTAAAGAAAAAAAACATTTATTCTTTGATTTAACAAAACTCCAACCAAAATTAAAAAAATGGATTTTAAGCAACAAACATTGGCGTTCTCAAGTAAAAAACATTGCTTTAGCATGGATAAAAGAAGGACTTAAACCAAGAGATATTACTAGAGAAATAAATTGGGGTATTCAAGTTCCAATAGAAGGATATGAAGATGCAAAAATCTATGTATGGGCAGAAGCAGCCATTGGTTATATAAGTTCAACAAAAGAATATACAAAAGATTGGGAATTATATTGGAAAAATAAAAAATCAAAAATATATCATTTTATAGGAAAAGATAATATCCCCTTCCATACTATTTTATTTCCTGCAGAATTAATTGCTGAAGGTTCTTTTAACCTACCTTATAATGTAGTTGGATTACAATATTTAAATTATGAAAAAAGTAAATTTTCAAAGAGTAAAGGACATGGCGTCTTTTGTGAAAACTTATTAAACATTGATTTAGATGCTGACTACTGGAGATTCTATCTATCTTATATAATTCCTGAAACATCAGATACTGAATTTCTATGGAAAGATTTTCAAAAAAGAATAAATAATGACTTAATCGATAATTTATCTAATTTCATTAATAGAACATCCTCATTCATCTATAAAACATTCAATTCAGAAGTAAAAGGAAAAACAGATAAAGAATTTTATAAAAATGTTACTCTTAAAATTGATAAAATATTAGATCTCTTTGAAAAAGTAGAGTTAAAAAAAGCCTTAGAAGAAATTCTAAGATTATCAGATTATGGTAACCAATACTTCCAAAAAAAAGAACCATGGAAAACAAAAGATAAAAACGTTTTATTTAATTGCATAAACTTATGTAAAATACTAGGATTATTAATACAGCCCTATCTCCCATCTACATCCAAAAAAATCTTAAAAATATTAAACTGTAAGGAAAATAACTTCGGTAATTTAAAAAAATTTAATATAACTAAAATAAATAAACCTTCTTTATTATTCCAAAAAATAGATAATTCTTTAATCAATGAATTAAAAGAAAAAACTTCTAAAATAACAGAATTTAAAGTAAACTAATTTTTTTTAAATATTTAATCCTCATAAGTATAATAACATGAAGAACCACAATAAAATTTATCATATCCTTTATTTCTAAAATATTCATCCCCGCACCCAGAACATTTAATTAAAGCCCCTCTTTCTTCACATTGATCACTACAAAACTCAGAACTTCCACTCTGACTAAACATATAATCTTCCCCACAAGAATCACATGTACAAGAAGGATCCACCACTCTCCTAACTAATTGTGGCTTAGAACTTCCCATAGAACGCAAAACAGCAGCCCCCACAATACCTGCTCCAACGATTAATGCTAATCCTGTTAGTACATCTTTTGTATCATCATCCATTTTTAACTATTTCCTATATTTATTAAACAAACTATATCCAATACAAATTAAAAAATAAATAGGAATAATAATCACAGAAATAATAAAAAATACAGGTTCTTCAACACCCAATAACCCACTTACCAAATTATGTAAAATAACAGAAACAACAAAACTAGCAATAATTAATAAAATCTTCTTCCATGTTAATAAGAATAAATTCTTCATATTAAGTAGAAAACCAATCTATTATTTAAATGTTATTAAAAAAAGAAAAAAAAGAAAAAGTTAATGATGCAACATATCTTTAACTTCTTTCACTATATCTTTACTCTCTGTCTTCAGTGCACTTCCTAATCCTATACCTAATGCAATTGTTATTCCTATTGCGATTGCTCCAATCAATAACAAGAATGTATTTTCAAGTATTGATGCATCAACGCCAATCTGTTGAAGAGCAATTACAAATATAATAAACAATAACACTATCTTCACTAGTTTACTGAAAAACTTTACACCACTCATTTCTGTATGCTCTTCAATCTTTATACTAATAAAGTGTGTTAGAGCAATACCGAAGATTATTATTATTGCAGCTACAATAACATTTGGCACCCATAAGACAAATTCATTTAAAACACCAGACAATGTACCTAAGTTTAATAAATCAACAGCAGCTTGTAGAAATATTATAAAGACATACCATTTTATAATTTCTCCAAACAAATTACTGATTCTCAAATGTCCAACTGTTTTGACCATCTTTGCTTTTGACATGTAAGTATCTAAACCTGATTTAATTAAGATTATTCTTACTAAATGTCCTATACCTAAAGCCACAAAATATCCTATGAGTAGTATTATAATTGCAGCGACCATACCCGGTAAAATATTAACAAATCCAATCCATAAATTTAATAAAGGATTGATTATCAAAGAACCCGTTGCTGTAACAGCGTCTATTGCCATTTATTACACCTCCTTTTATATAATCTATAACAATATTGTTTTATAACAATTGTTTATTTATATAGCTTTCGATTTATATTTTCTATTTTAAAGTGATAAAA
>Ga0180009_10001312_pt1 | contig 30824 bp, 30 predicted proteins | sample OS_PC_MetaG_FD_123537 | JGI IMG/M metagenome (GOLD analysis project Ga0180009, IMG submission 123537) | Groundwater microbial communities from the Aspo Hard Rock Laboratory (HRL) deep subsurface site, Sweden - OS_PC_MetaG | ecosystem: Environmental > Aquatic > Deep subsurface > Groundwater...
TCGACACCTCGCTTATCAGGTCTCTTGCCTGATCTCTTTGGTGTCATTCTCCACCTTTTCAGGTAGTTTTTTTCATGAGGCAACGAATCGTCGTTCAGGTAGATTATTAGATGAGGCAATACGATCCCAATCATAGTACTCAGATTTGCATAAACGGATTGATTTTGCATTATTCTTTAATTATAATCGGATCGAAGGTTGCAGGTCGATCAATGTAAGGAGGGGAGATTCGGATGTCAATTAAAGATTGGTTTAAGAAAAATGAAATGCTCGTTAAGCATAGAGAGGACATCCATTATGAATTTATCTATATCCCATCGGGTTCCTTCATGATGGGCGCCTACCACGGCGAGGATGATGAAAGGCCCATTCATAATGTTATGATCAATGCTTTTTATTTGGGGCGATATGTGGTTACTCAAAAACAATGGTTTGAGGTGATGGAAACAAAACCCTGGCAGGGCATGAAATTTGTTAAAGAAGGAAGCAATTATCCTGCGGTTAATGTCAGTTGCTATGAGGCTTTGGATATGATCAAAAAGTTGAACAAAATATCCGGAAAAAATTACCGCCTGCCCAGCGAGGCGGAATGGGAATATGCTTGTAGTGCCGGCCGGAAATCAGCGTATTCTTTCCGGCGTTTCAAGATGGGCCTCAGCCGAAGTGCCTGGTACTACGACAACGCTTTCACGAAGAATGAACGCTACCCACACCAAGTAGGGCTGAAACAGCCCAATAAATGGGGATTGTTTGATATGTTGGGGAATGTAAATGAATGGTGTTCTGACTGGTACGCTGCCGATTACTACCACAATTCGCCTTTAATGAATCCGCAAGGGCCCTCTTATGGGGAATATCGGCTGATACGCGGCGGCGATTGGGCGCGGACAGCCTATTTTTTAAGGTGGTCGGCGCGCGGTTACTATTCTCCCCACAGCAAGGACTGCTGCTTGGGGTTCCGGTTGGCCATGGATGCTGATGAAAGTTGAAGCGGTTCGACGTTGCAACGCTTCAACTCTCGAACTTCGAACCTCGAACTCTTTTTGCCTTTGGCTTTTTTCTTCCCATAAATCGTCAATCGTACGCCGTCGGCCCCCCTTTACTTGCCGATGATCTTGACCAGGACCCGCTTCTTCCTGCGGCCGTCGAATTCGCCGTAGAAGATCTGCTCCCAGGGCCCGAAGTCGAGGCGGCCTTTGCTGACCGCCACCACCACTTCGCGGCCCATGACCTGGCGCTTGAGGTGGGCGTCGCCGTTGTCCTCGCCGCTGAGATTGTGGCGGTAGGCCGACACCGGTTCGTGCGGCGCCAGCTGTTCCAGCCATTTTTCGTAATCCTGGTGCAGCCCGGATTCGTCGTCGTTGATGAAAACCGAGGCGGTGATGTGCATGGCGTTGACCAGCGCCAGCCCTTCCTGGATGCCGCTTTCCTTCAAGGCTTGCTCCACCTCGCCGCTGATGTTGATGAACGCCCTGCGGCCCGGCGTCTGGAACCACAGTTCCTTGCGATAGTTTTTCATGGAGGGATTATACCGGAATTACAAGTAGATGGGTAGAAGGGTAAAAGGGTTGATGGGGAAGAGAAACGCAAAAGTTCGATCCCTATGCGGTTACTCATCTACTCATCTACTCATCTACTCGTCAACCCTTCAACTTTGACTTTGAATTCCAAATTTGACATTTCCCCGTGGGTTAATTAAGATAAATCAATATATTACAATAGACCTTAGAGGTGCAAATGACTGACAATAGCGAATCCTTGTCCTGGAAATTTTATTTGTTGAATATCGTCGTGCTGGGGGCGATCCTGGCTTTGGTGGAGATCGCTTTGGGCGGCTTTATTAGAAAAGCCGGCCTGCCCCTGCGCAGCGCCGTTGTCACCGGCGTCGGCTTCGCCGTATTGGCCCTGGGGTTGGCCCTGTTCAAGCAGCCGCGGGTGATCCCCGGCATCACGGTCATGGGAATATTCAGCAAGTGGTTGGCCGTGCCGCTGCTGGGCCTGCCCATTTTCTGCCAGGCCAATGCGCTCCTGGCCGTCCTGCTCAACGGCGCCTTTCTCTACGCCGGCGTGGCCCTGTTCCGCAAGCAGGTCGGCAAAGGCTGGCCGCAGCGCAGCGCCGCGGCCTTCGCCTCGGCCCTGGGCTCGGGCGCCGCCTTTTTTGTACTGGGCCGTTTCGTCGCCCCCTGCCGCCACCTGCTCTCCTTCAACTATGCGGGCGGCCCCGTCGCCTACCTGCTGACCCGCGTCCTTCCCGCCGCCCTGCTGGCGGCCGTGTTTTTCCCGCTGGGCTATGCCCTGGGACGGCGGCTGGAAAAGCGGCTGCTGCCCCTGTGGCTTTCGCAAAAAAGCCTGCTGGTGCCGCTGGCCGCCGCCTTCACCCTGGCCTGCTGGGGATTGTCGGTGCTGCTCACCGCCTCCGGATTCTAGGCCGGCAGCCGCGCCATAAGGAATGGACAGGGAAAGCGCCTGGGCGGCAGGCGCCAAGGCTGCCGCTGACCGCCAAAAAGGTTTGAACCGGCTCGAGGAAAAATAAGGAAAGGTCATGGATAAAATTGCCGAAAAAGTACTGCAGCTGGCCGAACAATACCGGGACTACACGGCCCGGAACCTCTCGCGCCTGGTCAAGATCAAGTCACTGACCGCCCAGGAGGGCGAGGCGGCCGCCGAGCTGAAAAAGCAGATGGAAGCAGCCCGCTTTGACGAGGTGCGCATTGACGGCCTGGGCAATGTCCTGGGCCGGGTCGGCAAAGGCAAGCGCCTGTTGGCCGTCGACGCCCACATCGACACCGTGGATCAGGGCAACCTCGAAAACTGGAGCGAGCCGCCGTTTTCCGGCAAAATCGCCGACGGCTTCGTGCACGGGCGCGGCGCCGTGGACCAGAAGGGCGGGGCGGCGGCTATGGTTACGGCCGGCCGCATCCTGGCCGAACTGGGCTTGAATAACGGTTGGACGGTCCTGTTCAGCGGCACGGTCATGGAGGAGGACTGCGACGGCCTGTGCTGGAAATACATCATCGAGGAAGAAAAGATCCGCCCCGAGCTGGTGATCATCACCGAACCGACCACTTTGGGCATCTACCGCGGCCAGCGCGGCCGCATGGAGATCCGCGTTTCTTTCAAGGGGCTCTCCGCCCATGGTTCGGCGCCCGAGCGCGGCAGGAATGCCATCTACATGGGTTCGCGCGCCTGTTTGGGAGTCGAAAAACTGAATGAACGCCTGAAGCAGGACGATTTCCTGGGCCAGGGCTCGGTCACGGTCAGCGAATTCGTCTCCGCCAGTCCCTCGCTTTGCGCGGTTGCCGATTTTGCCCGCATCCACCTGGACCGGCGCCTGACCGGCGGCGAGAGCAAGGAATCGGCCCTGGCCGAGATCAGCGAGCTGGTCAAAGACATGGCGGCCACCCCGGAAGTGCTGCATTACCGCGAAAAATCATATACCGGCCTGGAATACGGCATGGAAAAATATTACCCGACCTGGACCGTGGCCGCCGACCACCCGGCAGTCACCCTGGCCGCAGCGGTTTTCCGCTCCCTGTTCACACAGGAACCGCGCGTCGACAAGTGGACCTTTTCCACAAACGCCGTGACCATCAACGGCATCTACGGCATTCCCACCATCGGCTTCGGACCAGGCGACGAGGTCATGGCCCACGCGCCCAACGAGAAGATACCTGTCGACGAAGTAGTGCGCGCCTCTGCTTTTTACGCCCTCTACGCCCTGCACATGGAGCAGTATGAATAAGTGCTGCCCAGGACTGAAATAAAAAAAACACTTCCGAGGTGTATGCATGCTTAATTTCATCGTCAACAACAAAGAAGTGAAAACCAGCACCCCCTGCGGCAGTTCGCTGGTTGATTACATTCGCAACGAATTGCATCTTTACGGCACAAAAATAGGCTGCCGCGAAGGCGACTGCGGAGCCTGCACAATCCTGGTTGGAGAAATCAAGGACGGAGAACTGAAATACCAGACGATGAATTCCTGCCTCATGCCGCTGGGAAATGCCAACCACAAACACATCGTCACTATTGAAGGCATCAATGGCCCTGAACTCACTCCTGTTCAAGCTGCTATTCTCGATAACAATGGAACGCAGTGCGGCTTTTGCACTCCGGGTTTTGTCATTTCTTTTTACGGTTTTTGCTTAAACGCTGATAAAGAAAAAAATCTTGAGAATGCCATCGAAGCCATTTCGGGAAATATCTGCCGTTGCACTGGATACAAATCCATTGAAAAAGCCGCCGAGGCCATCGTCAAAAAATTGCAGCCCGTGCCAGGGGCTGAAGCAATGGCCTGGTTGGTAAAGAATAATTTTCTGCCGAATTATTTTATGGATATTTCAGGAAAATTAAAAAAAATTACGCCGCCAAAGCCAGTTGCCGTCCAAGAGTCCGGATATATTATCGCCGGCGGGACCGATATATTGCTGCAAAATCCGCAAGGCGCCGTTGAATCCAGCAATTTGAATCTTGTTTATGGAGCAAGCGAGTACAGCCGGATTAAATTTTCAGATGGTAAATGCTATATCGGATCAACTACAACGATCAAAGATTTAAAAGAATCCCTAGAACTCCGCAAATATTTTCCCAAGCTGGACGGTTATCTCAAATTGATGGCCTCCACTCCCATCAGAAACATGGCCACCGTCGGCGGCAACATCGCCAACAGCTCACCGATCGGAGATGTTTGCGTCATATTGATGGCCCTTGATGCCACTCTCGTCCTGCGCCACAAAGGTGAAACCAGGGAAATAAAACTGAAAGATTTCTTCATTGGCTACAAAAAAGTGAATAAAGATCCCGAGGAATTTATCGAGTGGATTTATTTTGATCTGCCGGATGAAAAAACGCATTTCAGTTATGAAAAGATAAGCAAGCGCGGTCATTTGGACATGGCCACCGCCAATTCAGCAATGAGGATCGTCCTTACTGACGGCGTTATCACCAAGGCTTCGTTCACCGTTGGCGCCCTGGGACCTACCATCAGGTATTTGGAAAAGACGTCTGAATATTTGCTCGGCAAAAAAATCAATAATCAAACATTTAAAGAAGCCAATCGCATCGCCCAGGGCGAAATCACCCCGCGCAGCCGTGCCCAATACAAACGCTCCCTTGTCAGGCAGCAACTTTTCATCCACTTCATGAATTTTTCACCGGGAACAATTTCTCTGGAGGCGTTAAAATGAAAAATATAGATTCTCGTTCCCACGTCAGGGGGGAATCGATCTATGTCAACGATATTCCAGTCAGGGAAGACACCCTCTTTGGAGTTGTCCTGGGTTCCCCCGTTGCTCACGGGAAATTGCATAAAATTGATTTCTCGGAAGCGCTGAAAATGGAAGGTGTTGAGGCTGTGATTTCGGCAAAGGATATTAGCGGCGAAAATCAAATCGGTAGCATCATCCAGGACGAAGAACTCTTCGCCGACAAAGAGGTCCATTTTGTCGGCATGCCGATCGCCATGGTCTGCGCCAAAACGGAAACGCTGGCCAGAAAAGCACTCGCAAAAATTAAAATCGATATCGAAGAACTCCGCCCCATTTTAACCGCCAGGGAGGCCTACGCCGAAAAAAAATTCATCTGCCCGAGCAGAACCTTCCGCATTGGTGATACCGATGCCATGTGGGAAAAATGCGATCACATTATCGAGGGCCAGGCCGAGATGGGCGGCCAGGAGCATATCTATCTTGAAACCCAGGGCGCCTATGCCTATATGTTGGAGGCTGGCGCCATCAAGATTCATTCCTCCACGCAAGCGACAAAATATGTGCAAAAAGGCGTTGCCAAGGTTCTGGGAATTCCTATGCATAAAATCGAAGTTGATGTCAATCGCATCGGCGGCGGCTTCGGTGGTAAAGAAGATCAGGCGACACCCTGGGGGGCGATGGCTGCCCTGGCAGCTTATACTCTCAAAAAACCTTTGAAACTGATTCTGGGGCGGATCGATGACTTTACCATGACCGGCAAACGTCACTCCTACTCCTTTGATTTCAAATTGGGCCTCAACAAGGATCTTGAAATTCTTTGTTACCAAATCGAAGCCTTTCAAAATGCCGGCGCTGCGGCAGATGTCTCACCGGCGGTGATGGAGCGAACCCTGTTTCACGGAACGGGCAGTTACCATATTCCCAACGCAATAATCACCTGCCACTCATGCAGAACCAATCTTCCCCCCAACACCGCCATGAGGGGTTTTGGCGCGCCGCAGGCGATGTTTGCTTTTGAAGCGGCGATCATGAAGGCCGCGGCGACCCTGAACGTCGCGCCGCTGGAGATACAGAGGAAAAATCTTTTGCGGGAAGGCGATCGTTTTCCTTATGGTCAAATCGCCAAGAATTGCCACGCCGGCAAGTGCTGGGACAGCGCTTATAAAAAATTTGCGGTCGAAAAACTCAAAAAGGAAATCGAGGCGTTCAACAAAAAAAACACTCATTTCAAAAAGGGTCTTTCGTTATTCCCGCTCTGTTTTGGCATCTCATTTACCAAAACCAGTCTCAATCAAGGACGCTCACTCGTGCACATCTATACCGATGGCTCGGTCAGCATCACCACGGGCGTGGTGGAAATGGGCCAGGGAGTAAACACCAAAATTCTCCAGGCCGCGGCAAAAACGCTCTCGATTTCTCCGCAGCGATTTACCATCCATAGTACAAACACCACCAGGATTGCCAACCCCTCACCCACAGCCGCAAGCACCGGCGCCGATTTGAACGGCAAAGCGACGATCATGGCCTGCGAGGCATTGCGTGCCAGGTTAAAAGGTGTTGCCTGCCGGGAATTAAAGGGCCGGGACCCCGATGAAATCGAGATCAAAGATGAAATTATTTTCTACAATGGAAAAAAGACCGATCTGACATGGGAAAGACTTATTTTTCTGACCGATGAAGCCAGGATCTCACTCTCGGAGCACGCCCACTATGCCACCCCGATCATTCATTTCAACAAGGCCAGCGAAAAAGGCCATCCCTTTGCCTACCATGTTTATGGAACGGCAGTGACCGCGGTGACCGTCGATTGTTTGCGCGGCACATACGATATCGATCTGGTCAAATTTGTCCATGATTTCGGCTCCAGCATCAATCTCGATATTGATATCGGCCAAGCTGAAGGTGCCCTGATGCAGGGCATAGGCCTGATGACCATTGAAGAACTGCTTGTTGACCAAAAAGGAAAGCATATCTATGACAGGCTGGCAAGCTATAAAATTCCCGATATCTATTTCGCTCCCAAAAATGTTGAGGTAGTGCCGCTCGACAGCGAACCTGATGCGCTGGCGCTTTTAGGCTCCAAGGCGGTCGGTGAGCCGCCGCTGATGTACGGCATCGGCTCCTATTTTGCCATTCTCATGGCCATGCGCGAGTTCAATCCCAAAATGAAACTTGACCTATGGGCGCCGCTGACCCATCAAAAATGCCTATTGGCCCTTTATGATAATTATGGAGATTTGCTAAAATGATCCGCTTGGGCAGCATATTGGTTTCAAGGCAAATCTTTTCCCGGCTGACAAATTAAATTCACGTATTGCAAGCTTTGACATATCGGCCCCTTGGTGCTATATTTTTTTCAAGCGCCAAGGCAAAAAAAAGGAGCGAGTGCCATGAACTCAATTTTTCATAATCGCCATTTTATAACCGAGGATGATTGGAGCAAGAATGATCTCGATACTGTCTTCGACGTTTCGTTCGACCTCAAGAAGCGCTTCGCGTTGGGCGAGCCCCATAGATTACTGCAGGACAAGACGCTGTTCATGATCTTTTTCGAGCAGTCGACGCGCACGCGCAACTCCATGGAGGCCGGCATGACCCAGCTCGGCGGCCACGCCCACGACCTGACCGCCGACAAGATGCAGATCGCCCACGGCGAATCGGCCAAGGACACGGCCGTCATCCTTTCACGCATGGGCCACGGCATCGCCGCCCGCAACTGCTTCTACGGCAGCGGCAACAGCTATCTCAACGAGATGGCCAAACACTCCAGATGCCCGGTCATGAGCCTGCAGGATGATGTGTACCATCCCTTCCAGGGGCTGGCCGACCTGATGACCATCTTCGAGCATTTCGGCCGTGACCCCCGGGGGCTGAAGGTGACCGTCTCCTGGGCCTACGCCGAATCGCACGCCAAGCCCCTCTCCGTGCCCCAGACCCAGATCCTGCTGTTCCCGCGCTACGGCCTGGACGTCACCGTGGCCCATCCGCCCGATTTCCCGCTGAGCAAGGCCATCGTCGAGAAGGCGAAACAGAACGCCAAGGCCGGCGGCGGCAAGCTGAGTTTCACCAGTGACATGGACGAGGCGGTCAAGGGGGCGCAGGTGGTCATTCCCAAGAACTGGGGCGGTTTCGGCGCCTACCAAGTCGACGAATACCTGAAGAACGAAGCGGAGTGCAAAAAGGAGATGGCCGCCCGCCTGGCCAAGCACAAAGACTGGATCTTCGACCGCCGCCGCGTCAAGCTGGCCGCGCCCGGGGTGAAGCTGATGCACGCCCTGCCCGCCGACCGCAACCGCGAAGTGAGCGATGAGGTGATCGACGACGAGACGATCTCCATCGTCTACGACGAAGCCGAGAACCGTCTGCACACGGCCAAGGCGATCATGGCCCTGACCATGGGCGGCCGCGGCTGAATCCCGCCTGGCGGCGGGCCGGCCCCCTTGCGGGCACCGCGAAATTTTGATTATTACATGGCAAGCAAATCTATGAGGACGAAAAGCAAAATGAAAAAGAATTCCCAGGCCAAGGAAAATTTGTTCCTGACCGACGCCCAGTTAAAGAACGAATTCGCCAAATGCGAATATTGCCAGGAAAAACCCTGCATGGACAAATGCCCGGCCGACTGTTCGGCCGCCGATTTCATCATGGCGGCCGGGGTTTTCGACGCTGCGGACCTCAAGAGGTCGGCGGCGCAGATCATGAAGAACAATCCCCTTGGGGGAGTTTGCGGCATGGTCTGTCCCGACAAGTTCTGCATGGCGGCCTGCGTGCACAAGAAATTCGACTCGGCGGTCAACATTCCCGCCGTCCAGGCGACAATTGTAAAAAAAGCGCGCGATTTGGGCGGCATCGCCGCCTTCGTCCCACCGCGGCCCAACGGTAAAAAAGTCGCCGTAGTGGGTTCCGGCCCCGCCGGCCTGGGCGCGGCGGCCGTCCTGGGCTCGCTGGGCTGTAAGGTCGACATCTTCGAAAAGGCAAGTGTGGCCGGCGGCACCTGCAACCTCATTCCGCAATACCGGCTCGACCGCGACATGCTACGCCAGGACCTGGAGTTTGCCACCGCCCTCGGTGCTATCGCCATCAAGCTCGACTCGAACGTTGACGATGCGCAGGCCCTGCTGAAAAAGGGCTACGACGCGGTGCTGGTGGCCACCGGCCTGAGCGAAGCCATCAGGCTCGGCATCAAGGATGAAGAGCTTGCCGTTGCCGGCCTTGATTATTTGTGGAATGCCGATGCCTATGCCTTGAAAGGCAGGATCGCGGTGGTGGGCGGCGGCGCCGTTGCCGCCGATTGCGCCATGACGGCCAAAACCAACGGGGCGGCGGCGGTGGAAATGATCGCCCTGGAAACCATAGGCGAAATGCCCCTGACCCCCAGGGAGATGAACGAGCTCCTGGAAAACGGCATCGAGATTTCGGGCCGCACCAAGGTCACGGCCATCATCAAAAAAAACGGCAGGATCGCCGGACTGGAAACCATGAAAGTCACGATGCCGCCGGGAGTAAAATTCAATCTCAAGGATATAAAAGAAATCTCGGGCACGCGGCAGACCAGAAAAGACATCACGGCCGTGATCACCGCCATCGGCGCCAGGGCCAAACTGAGCAAGTCGCGCCAGGCCGCGGTTTTTTACGCGGGCGACTGCCTGAACGGTCCCACCAGCGTGGTGGAAGCCGTGGCCGCCGGCAAGAACGCCGCGCTCGAGATTGACGCTTATTTGAGCCAGGCTGAAAAACCTCAGTTCGCCAATAAAGTCAAAAGCAGCGCCGTGTTGCACGGTTATGTCGCGGCGCCCGTGTCGCTCGAGACCGAGTTTTTCGGCCGTAAAATATCCACGCCCTTCCTGCTTTCGGCGGCGCCGCCTACCGACGGTTTCGAGCAGATGAAAATGGCTTATGAAGCCGGATGGTCGGGCGGCATCATGAAGACCGCTTTCGACAATGTGCCCATCCATATCCCGGGCGAATACATGCACGCCTTCAACGACCTGACCTACGGCAATTGCGACAATGTTTCCGGTCATGCCCTTGACCGGGTGGCCAGCGAGATCGAAAGGCTGGTAAAACTGTTCCCCGACCGGCTGACCATGGCTTCGACGGGCGGACCCGTCAGCGGCAACGATGAAAGAGACCGGGCCGGCTGGCAGAACAACACGCGCAAACTCGAGGCTGCGGGGGTAATGGGCATCGAGTACAGCCTCTCCTGCCCGCAGGGCGGCGACGGCAGCGAAGGCGACATTGTTTCCCAGAACGCGGCCCTGACCGCTAAGATCATCGACTGGATATTGGCCAGCGGCAGCCCGGAAGTGCCGAAACTGTTCAAGCTGACCGCGGCGGTGACTTCCATTGCCGGAATCGTCAACGCCGTTAAAAAAGTGTTGGCCAGGCATCCCGGCAAAAAAGCCGGCATCACCCTGGCCAACACCTTCCCCACCCTTTGTTTCCGGCCGGGCAGCAAAAAGGAATGGGAGGAAGGCATCGTCGTCGGCATGAGCGGCGACGGCGTCACGCCGATCAGCAACCTCACCCTGGCCACGGTGGCCAATCTCGGTGTAACGGTTTCGGGAAACGGCGGTCCCATGGATTACCGGGCGGCAATGAATTTCCTGGCTCTGGGCGCCAAAACCGTCCAGTTCTGCACCATTGTCATGAAGCACGGTTACGGCATTTTCAGCGATCTGCTGAACGGCACCAGCTCGCTGATGCGCGAAAGGGGCATCGCATCGATGCGCGAACTGATCGGCATCGCCCTGCCCCAACCGGTCAGCGATTTCATGTCGCTCTCGCCGCTGAAAAAGATCTCCAGCTGCGATGAAGACCTGTGCCTCAGCTGCGGCAATTGCGCGCGCTGCCCCTACCAGGCCATCGCCCTGGATGAAAAAAAACATCCCGTCACCGATGCGGCCAAATGCATCGGCTGCAGTATCTGCGTCCAGAAATGCTTCTCGGGTGCGTTGTCCATGCGGGTTAGAACTGCGGAAGAAAAAGCCGCTCTCAAGGAAGATTAGCAGACCGGAACGATAATGGAGGCATTCATGTTTACCCTTGTTGAAAATGGGACGGTGATCACGCCGTCCAGGCTCATCCATGACGGCGGGGTTTTGTGCGCCGACGGCATCATAATGGATATCGGCCGGGGCGACGAAGTCAGGGCCAGGTTTTTTAAAGCCCGGGGCGACAAGGCCCGGCCCAAGGTCATCGACGCCAAAAAAAGGATCATCCTGCCGGGTTTTATCAATAGCCATCACCACCTGTACTCTACCTTCGCCCGCGGCATGGCCATTCCCGGGACCCCGGCCAAAAATTTCTACGAGATCCTGGAAAAGCTCTGGTGGAAGCTCGACGACACGCTGAGCGCCGAGGACATTTATTATTCTGCCCTGATCCCGCTGATCGCCTGCGTCAGGAACGGGACCACGACCATCATCGATCACCATGAATCCCAGGGTCTGCAAAGCGGCGTGCTCGATGTGATCCAAAAAGCGGTGGAACAGATCGGCATCCGCGCCGCCCTTTGCCTCGGAGCTTCCGACCGCCACAAAAAGGGCCGGGAAGGAGTCGCCGAAAACGAAAGGTTCCTCAAAAAACTGCATGAGCAGCCCAGCCGGCTGGTCAGCGGCATGGTCGGTTTGCACGCCTCCTTCACGGTAAACGACGATACGCTGGCGGCAGCGGTCGCCGTGGCTGAAAAATACAAAACCGGCCTGCACATTCATTGCGCCGAGGACCTGGCCGATGAAAAGGACTCGCTAAAGAAATACGGCATGCGCGTGGTGGCGCGCCTGAAAAAATTCGCCGCCCTCGGCCCCAAAACCCTGCTGGTGCATTGCGTGCACATCGACGAAATGGAAATGAAGATCATCCGCGACACCGCCAGCAATGTGGTCCATAACCCCGAAAGCAACATGAACAACGCCGTGGGCTGCGCCGATGTCCTGGGCATGATGAAGAAGGGGATTACCGTCGGGCTGGGAACCGACGGCATGTCATCGGACATGCCGGCCCAGATGCGCTGCGCCTACCTGCTGCAGCGCCACAATCGCCGGGACCCGCGCCTGGCTTTCAGCGAAGCACCGGCCATGCTGCTGGGCAGCAATGCCGCGATCGCGGCGAAAATTTTCGGCAAAAAACTCGGCAAGCTGGCAGTAGGCGCGCCGGCCGATATGGTTATCCTGGACTACCTGCCGCCGACGCCGCTGACGCAGGGCAACTTCCTGGGCCACCTGATCTTCGGCATGGTCGATGCCGCGGCCGACACGGTGATCTGCAACGGCAGGGTTTTGCTGCGCGGCAAAAAACTTGTAGGCATAAACGAAGAACGTCTATGCGAAAAATCGCGCCAACTGGCGGCCAAGTTCTGGAAAAGGATCGTTTCGGCATAAACCGGGCTGCAATGATCATCTTCCCGGAATTACGGCCGCCTTTCCCGCAGGGAGACAAAACCGATGTGTAAATACGCCTTCAACGAATTGTGTCGGCCGCGGCCGGAGTGGCCTGGTGAAGAGTACGCTTTTTTAAAAGATTCCGACATGCTCGCTTTCCACCGTTCCCTGCCCGGCTACGAGCCGACCCCCTTGCGCGAACTGCCGGCCCTGGCCGCGCACCTGGGTTTGGGCGCCGTGCTGGTCAAGGACGAGGCGCCGCGTTTCGGCATCAAGGCCTTCAAGGCGCTGGGCGCTTCCTACGCTATGTACCGTTTTTTAAAAAAAAAGTGGCACAGCCGCTTCCAGGCGCCCTTCACCCCGGAAAGCTTCCAGGATGCCGCGGCGCTGGCCGAACTGGGCTCGTTCACCTTTTGCGCCGCCACCGACGGCAACCACGGCCGGGCCGTGGCCTGGACCGCAAAAAATATCGGCCAGAAAGCGGTGATCTACATGCCCGCCGATTCGGTGCCGGCCCGGGTGGAGAGCATCCGCTCCGAGGGGGCGGAGGTGGTTTTGGTCGGCGGCACGTTTGACAACTGCGTCAAGCGCTGCGCCGCCGACGCCGCGGCCAACGACTGGCAGGCGATCTCGGACACCGCCTACCTCGGCTACCGCGAGATCCCCGGCTGGATCCTGCTCGGCTACACCTCGATCTTCGCCGAGCTGGAGGGTTTCCTGCACCTGCAGCAAAGCGCGGGCCTGGACGCCGTCATCCTGCCGGCCGGGGTAGGGGGGCTGGCCGCCGCCGGCGCCTTCTACTATTCCAGGAACTACGGGGCCGAACGGCCGGTCCTGATCTGCATCGAGCCGGTCTCCTCGGACTGCTTCCTGGAGTCGGTGTGTTTTGGCAAGGGCAAGCCCCTGCCTACCAAGGGCAGGCAGACCTCGATCATGGCCGGCCTGAACTGCGGCGTTCCCTCGCCTCTGGCCTGGCCCATCGTGCGCGACGCCGTCCCTTTTTTCCTGTCCGTTGGCGACCGCTACGCCGAACAAGCCATGCGCCACTACTACCGGCCCCTGGGTGATGATCCGCAGATCATCTCCGGCGAATCGGGCTCCTCCGGCCTGGCCGCCCTGCTGGCCCTGACCACCAATAAAAAACTGGCCAAGGTCCGCGCCAAGCTGCCTTTGGGGCCCCAAGCGCGGGTATTGTTGATCAATAGCGAGGGCGATACCGATCCGGAGAATTTCAGAAAAATCGTAGCCACTCCGTGATGCGTAAGGCGTGATGCGTGATGAGGGACGCGTAGGGGCACGCCGCGGCGTGCCCAATGCAAAAGAAAAAACAAAGGGTTTTGTAGGGGCGACCGGCGGTCGCCCTTTTAAATACCCGGGTTTTATTTGGAATTCATGACGGGCGACCAGCCCCCTGCGAGGACGGACAAATCAGATCCGCCAAGGTCGGCGGATGATTTGTGCGGCCGGTCGCCCCTATCACCTTCCCGATGTGAATTCGGGTTTGATGAATCAAACCCCTACAAATTGGGCGCAAATACTGCGCCCCTACACCCGGAATTGCCTTCTCTTACCGTACGCCGTACACCGTCTACCGTACACCGAGTCCAATACTTGGGACTATTATGGTAATATAGGTCCCTATGGATAAAAACGTTGACCTCCACCTGCACACCCTGGTCTCCGACGGCAACGCCACTCCGGAACAAATGTTTCTAGCTGCTAAAGAAGTCAGCGTGGGCAGGCTCTCGTTCTGCGACCACGACGCCCTGGGCGCCTACCGTCATTTCGGTGATGTCTTTGTTCAGGCCAAAGAGCTGGGCATCGAGCTGCTCCCCGGCATCGAACTGGACAGCGACTACCAGGGCCGCGAGGTCCATCTTTTGGGCTACGGCTTCAACCTGGACGACGCTGCGCTGAACAAGCACCTGAATTTGACCCAAAGGCTCAGGAAAGAGAAGGTGACGCTGCAGCTTGCCATCATCAACCGCTTCTTCGGCCGTCAGGTTATCAACCTTGAACAAGTGCTTTTCCCTTCTCATTCTTCACCTATAGCCTCTAGCCCCTTGCCCCGCACCTCAGAGCCGACTTCTGTCCGAGACACCCTGATGAAGCCGCACCTGGTCCATGCCATGCTGGAGCAGGGCTTGTTCTCCGAGTACCGCGCCGCCGCCCACTGGCTTGCCCAGATCGCCCAGGTGCCGGTCGTTGTCCCCAAATTGCCTTTGGCCGATGCCATCGCCCTGGTCCGCCGCGCCGGCGGCGAGGCTGTCCTGGCCCACCCCGGCTTCCTGGTCCGCGAAATGGGCATATCCCTTGAATCTCTTCTTGATGAATTTGTCCCTTTGGGCCTCACCGGCCTGGAAGTGGAGTATCCCTACATGGGCACTAGTTCCTTTTTCCCCAACTTTGAATCTGAACGTGTCATGATCCGTGAATTGCACGCTGCTGCCGGGCATTTCAAGCTGAAAACCACACGGGGTTCCGATGCCCATGATGTCGAGGCGCTGAAAAAGTTTGCTACTTGCAGCAAGGTAGATGGGTAAACGGGTAGATGGGTATATGGGTAAATAAGTAAATGGGTAGACGGGCCAGGAGTATGGAAACGATCTCCTCAAACTCACCCCCGGACCCCCTCTCTTGTGAAAAGAGGGGGCAAGTCATGAATCCATTAACAAATTGTTTGCATTCTCATCGACATCAGAAAGCGAACCTGCCTTTTTTGCTTTTGCTCGGCTTGGCCCTGGCGCCGGCGTGGCTATCGGGGCAGAACCGCTTCCTGGTCCACCTGACCGGGCCGAGCCTGTCCAGGCACTTCGGCCCTTATTATGATAAGTTCAATGACTTTCATCTGGGGTTGGGAGTCGAGGCCTACTACCGGAAAAACCACTGGCTGCTCGGCGGTAACGGCCATTTCATGTTCAACGACAGCAACGACAGGGCATCCTACTGGATCGGCATTGCCCCCGGATATTTTGTCGGCGACCAGAAGAAATTATGGGGTTCGCTGGCGGTCGTCGTCGGCGGACTGAAAAAGCACGAATACAACGAAGGACGGTTTTCTCTGTTCGCTTTGCCGTATCTGACCTTCGGCTACAACAGGATCGGGCTGAACATCGGTTACATTCCCAAAATCGTCAATGTCACTCATCCGATCCTGCTCGCGCAATTGAAAGTCCTGGTCTATCCGTTCAATGGGCTATAGGGAAGAAAACAGAAGTCAGAGAACAGAGGACAGAATGAAGAAAAGAAAAAAAATATCGCTTTCTGTCATCTGTTTTCTGTTTTCTGTCTTCTGTCGTCTTTTCTTCTCTCATCACGCATCACGAATCACGAGTTAAAAGGCGAGGGGCTAGAGGCTATGGGTCCTGGGCATGACGATATTGGCGTACGGTACACGGTGTACGGTTTACGGTAAAGAGTAAGACAAAATAAAAATCGAAAAGCTGGGCAAGGGCTGTTGTTTGGGTCATTGGAATTTGGAACTTGGGATTTATTTGTAATTTGGTGCTTGTGATTTGGAATTTTAATCTTCCCGTCTACCGTCCACCGTAAACCGTACACCGAGTGCCTTCTATTCCTTTACCCCTTTACCTCTCTACCCTTTGCCTGTATAATATATCCTGAGGTGCCCCATGCTCCGAACCACTTTAAATGATCCTGATGTTTTTCCCTCCGACCCGGTCCTGGCCCGCCAGCTGGGCAAAGCCAAGCCCGCCTGGGACGCCTTCATGTTGCTGCTTAAAAACGACTATCCGCAAATCTCCCCCGAGTGGCGCTACTACAACGACGGCAAAAGCTGGCTGTGCAAGGTGACGCAAAAGGCCAAGACAATATGCTGGGTCTCGGCCTGGGACAGGTTCTTCAAGATCTGTTTTTATTTCACCGCCAAGGCCGAAACCGCCATCAGCGCCAGCGCCCTGGACTCCGAGCTGAAGCACTCTTTCCTCCACCCCAAGGGCAAGTGCTCGCTGCGGCCGGTCATCACCGAAGTGAGAAAAAAAGCCGACCTGAAGCCGATAAAGGAACTGATCGAGATAAAGTTGAAATTAAAATAATTTCGTCTATTTTCTTTCTATCACTATCACTATCACTTTCTTCTCTTTCTTTTACCTTTTACTTTTTCTTTTTACCTTTGTATTTTTCTTTCCCTCCACCTTCCACCCTACGCCCTATACCGGGTTTTTTTATATCGACCTCTTGACAATCGATTTGCCATGTTCTAGCATACAATCATATTGATCATATGATCAGTTTTATTGAAGGAGGAAAAGATGCTGGAAGCGCTGCTGGGGTCCCCGGTCAAGGAAAAAATTCTCCTTTTCCTGCTGGCCAACAAGGACTCCTACCCCCGGGAGATCGCCCGCAACTTTGCCTTTAATTTCACGACCGTACTTTTCCAGCTGAGAAAAATGGAGACCGCGGGGATCCTCTACAGCCAGTTGCGGGGCAAAGTGCGGCTCTACGGCATAAATCCGCGTTACCCTTTCCGCAAGGAGCTTGAAGCCCTGCTGCAGAAGGCCTTTGACTTCCTGGATGCCGCTGAAAAGGACAAATATTACATCCGCCGACTTCGTCCGCGCCGGGCCGGCAAGCCGCTGTGATTGACCCGGCAAAGCTCTCGCATCGGGAACTGGCGGCGTTCGTTTCCGACCATCTGAGGGCATGCGGCATTGACTCGGTATTAACCGGCGGCGCCTGCGTGACGATCTATTCCCGCAACCGCTATGAATCCTTTGACCTGGACTTTGTCAATGTCGCCGAAGCCCCAATGGCCCGGATCGATGCGGCCTTGCTCCAGATCGGCTTTGTTCCCGAGGGAAGGATCTACATCAACAAAAAAATTAAATATTCCATCGACATCCTGAATCCGCCCCTGTCGATTGGCGAGGAAAAGATCACTGGAACGAACACGATCACCGTCAGAAAGATGCAGCTCAAATTGCTCACGCCCACTGATTCGGTCCGCGACCGTCTGGCGGCATTCTATTTCTGGAATGACTTGCAGGCTTTGGAACAAGCGCTCATGGTCGCCAGAGACAATGAAGTCGACTTGGAAATTATAAGGAAATGGTCAAAAAAGGAAGGAGAACTCGATAAATTCGGGATTTTCTTGAAAAAGTTAAAAGAATAGCCGCAATTCAGGAAGCATAAAGGGTTTTCGTTTGGGTCATTATCTATGCTTTTGTCTTTAACTTCGAACATCGAACATCGAACATCGAAGATCGAAGATCGAATAAATAAGTAGATGGGTAGAAGGGTAAATGGGTAGATGGGGAAGAGAAACGTATTGGTTCGATCCCTATGCAGTTGCCCATCAACTCATCAACGATTGCTTTTTTTTACTTTTGTCTTTTTCTTGCCGTCCACCGTCAACCGTAAACCAAGTCCTTCCCTATCACCTGGTTCTCTGCTTGCCCAGGTTGATTACTTTAATGATTAATGAAGGGACCTTATTCTTTTTCCGGAGGAAACACGAAAATTGCGATCGCCTTTCCTTTCCTTTCAGCCCCAACTCCGAAAATAGCGCCCGCAATTTTTGCTCCGGCACTCGGTTCACTGACCGCGTCCAGGATGATTGCGTTGGCCCCCATTTGGCCGGCTCTTTTCTTCATTTTTTTAAACATGCCCGATTCGGATGACCAGGCGGAATCACCTTTCGCGTTAAGCAGCGCTATTTCCTCATACTTTCCCGGAACCTGGTCAGCCGTCCGATAGACGACAACTTCGTCGGTTGGGACCGGCTGCCGATATGATTCAGTGCCCAACCTTGTCGCATTGACAGAGACGCAAGATGTGACAAACGCCAGACTAATAATCAGGATAACCAGAGTATTTTTTTTCATCAGCCCTCCCTATTAAATAGGCCTTTTTAAGAATAAACCAATTGTTAAGTTATTACATCGTTTTTTTAAAGTCAAGTTTAATAAAAAGAATAAAAACAGTAGAAAGGCAGTACGGAATTCAAGAAAACCTCGAAAATCGCGGAGAAGGAAAAAGAGCAAAATAAGCTGTTTGTTGGATAGATTTCCCCCTCCCATGCCCTGTTGAAGAGTTGAAGGGTTAACGAGTTCACGGGTTAAGAAAAAGTTCGATCTATTGCGCCTGACTCGTTAACTCATCTACCCTTTTACTCTTTAACTTCTTCGTTATTCAACCTCGAACGTCGAACCTATTTGAAATTCCAGGAAGGGGGCCAGCTATTGACAAACGCTGTTAATGGTAGTATTAAACCTATATTAAATAGAGGATATGTACTACATGATAAAAAATGATTCCGAAAAAAAACTATTCCAGGTAGCGGCCGCCCAAGGAGGCTATTTCACCGCCCAACAGGCGCGACTGGCCGGCTTTCGCGACAGCAACCACATCTTTCATCTGCGCTCCGGCAACTGGATCAGGGAATGGCGGGGCATTTACCGGTTGTCGCGCTACCCGCTCCATGATGACGCCCAATATTCGCTTTGGGGGGTCTGGTCGAATAGCCGCCAAGGAGATTCTCGTGGCGCTTATTCTCATGAAACGGCGCTTTCCCTATTCGGACTGAGCGACATTCAGCCCGCCAGGCTGCACATGACCGTTCCCCGGGGCTATCGACGCCACGGCAAGATCCCGGCCGTGCTGTTCCTTCACCATGCCGATGTTGAGGCGAATGAGTGCGAAATGAGAAGCGGCTACAAGGTGATCCGGCCGTTCCGGACGTTTGTTGACCTGGTCCGAGCTGGGGTCGTTTCCCCGGAATTCTTCCGGCAGGCCGTGCGCCAGGCCCTGGAATACGGCTACCTGACGCGGTCGCAGTACCGCGAACTTGAAAGAATGCCGCGCATCGGACGCCGCTTCAAGGAGATGGCGGGAGGAGAGTCATGAAGAACGAGACCCGTTACCAAACTGCTGCCGGCCTGCGCATGGCCCTGGAGGAGCGGCTGAACCATCAGGCCAGGGAAGAGGGGACGGATGTGCAACGCCTGCGCCGGCATGTCGCCTTCGATCGTTTCCTGGTCCGGGTTTTCTCAGCGCCCGGAGACAGGTTCGTTCTCAAGGGGGGATATGCGTTCGAGCTATGGCTGGAGCGTGCCAGGGCAACCAAAGACATCGACTTGTCTTTCAGGGACGATCTGAGCGGAAAGAGAAAAAAATCAAAAGCCGTGGATGCAGCCAAGATGCAAGAACAAATACAGCAACTTGTTTCCGTCAACAGCTGGGATTTTTTTGAATTTGTCATAGGCCAGGCGGTGCTGGACCTTGAAAACGCTCCTTATGGCGGCTGGCGTTTCCCGGTGGAAGTCCGCATGGCGGGCTATGTGTTCATCCGCTTCGCCATTGACGTCGCCGTCGGCGACTTGTGGCTGGAACCCCATGATTTGTTGCAGACCTTTGACTGGCTTGGCTTCGCAGGCATTGAGGCGCCCCAAATTCCAGTCATTTCCCGGGAGCAGCAGTTCGCTGAAAAACTGCACGCCTATACCCGTCCCAGGCAGACACCCAACTCGCGGGTCAAGGACCTGGTCGACTTGCTGATGCTCATTCGCATGCGAGGGATCTCCCCGCGAAAGATCAGGACAGCAGCCGAAAAGACTTTCGCGCGGCGAGACACGCACTCATTCCCGCCCGTCTTTTCTATCTCTCCCGACAATTGGGACTCTCCATTCCGCAAGCTTGTCCGGGAGTGTGGCGTGGAAATCGAGCTTAGCCAGGCCGTTAAAGAGATAAAGTTGTTTTGTATGAAACATGGATTGATCGTATAGATAGTAAGAATGTTTGTCTTTGTTTCGGTCATTAGGATTTGGAACGCCGGTCTGCGTTCCCTTCAGAAGAAAATCTCAATAGTTGATTCTTTTCTTCACAACCACTAACACTGGGTTTTAGAGAATTTACCGCTTGGGATTTGGAATTTTAGGAGGGCGGGTCACCGACTCCGCCCCTACATCCGGAATTGCTTAGGGCGACCCATCGGATCACCCCTACGTTCTCGATCGATTCTCTTTGTTTGGGTCATTGGAATTTGGAACTTGGAATTTATTTGGAATTTGGTGCTTGTTATTTGGAATTTAATTCTTACCGTCAACCGTCAACCGTCCACCGTCAACCGTAAACCGTAAGCCAAGCTCTTCTCTTCCTTTCCCCTATCGCCCCTGGCCCCTTGCCCATAGCCTCTCTTTTCTTACCCTATACCCTTTTCTTGTTGACATTTTCTCCCCGGAGATTTATATTGATCTTATGGCAAGAGATCATCGGGAATGGCTGAAACAAGCCGAATATGACTTGGAAACCGCAAAATTCATGCATTCAGGGGACAGATTTTTCTATGCGGTTTTCATGTGCCACCTGGCCATGGAAAAGGCGTTGAAAGGCTTGTATCAGAAAAAATATCAGAAAATCCCTGAAAAAACCCATAACCTGGTGTTTTTTTTGGAGAAGCTGGAGACTGCTCCGCCCGAGGCAACCGGGAAATTCATCGTCAGGCTGAATTCGGCCAGCGTGGCCACTCGCTACCCGGAATCTCTGGCGGTCATCAGCAGCAATTACACCGGGGCGATCGCCAAAAGCATTATTGACGAAACCCAGGAGGCGCTGGAATGGGCAAAGCGGCAGTATTGAAGATCATCGCGCAATTCAAGGATGCCCTTGAAAAAAAAGGGATAAAGATCGAAAGGATCGTTTTATTTGGATCATACGCTGCCGGCACGCAGCGGGAAGACAGCGACATCGACCTGGTCATCATCTCGGACGATTTTTCCGGAATGGGTTATTGGCAGCGGATCGACCTGCTTTCCGACGCCATTTACGAGGTTTTCAAGCCGATCGAGGCCGTGGCCATGACCGGCGCCGAATGGGAAAATGGCGATTCGTTCATTGCCGACTTCGCGCGCAACGGCGAAGTGGTCTTCGCCGCCTGATATCCCGGCGCCCGGGAAAATTTTATATCCTTCTCTTTTGCATTGATTGCCTTTCTCTTCAATTGAATTTCGAACCTTTTCTTCGTTTCGGTCATTTGATCATTGGAATTTGGGATTTATTTGGAATTTGGTACTTGTGATTTGGAATTTCAGTCTTCCCGTCCACCGTCCACCAAGTCCTCCTCTTCCTCTGACCTCTTCCCAAAGCCCATAGCCCCTCGCCTCTAACCTATCACCCATCACCTGGTGCATGCTTTTTTCTTCCCTATAGCCCATAGCCCCTTGCCCATAGCCTCTTTCATTTGACATTTTCCCCCCTATTCCCTATTATGATTCCTGTTCGCCGCAATGCGGGAATGAGAGATATACAAAAGGATTCGCCATGAATCAAAAAAAGATCAACGGATTGATGAAGGAGATCCTGAAATTCCGCGACAAACGCGACTGGGCGCAGTTTCATGATCCCAAGAACTGCGCCGGGATGAAAGCGGAATGGGAAAAGCTTTAATGAAAGACCCTGTGTTTTACCGATATTCTTTATTTCGCTTAAATTGACATAAAATAGCCTATTTGCTAACATTAAAATCAAGGAAAAACTAATTCAATAATTACGATAGACAATGAAAAAATTAATTTCTGATAAAACAGCAATCAAAAAATGGACACATCCCGGTGGGAAACTCAGAGAACTTGGTGCCGACAAGCTCAGCGACGATGAATTGTTGGCGGTAATTATCGGTGCCGGCATTTCGGGAAAACCGGCAGAAAAAATCGCTCATGATATTTTGATTAAATTTGGCTCATTCAAGGGCATGGCCAATCAGCCGCTCTCTAAGTTCCTTGAAATAAAGGGTTTGGGAGATAGAAAAGTAATAAAAATTGCAGCAATATTCGAAATTGCCAGACGCTGCGTCGAAATGGTTGTTAAGGATCTGAGAGAGGACGTGGAATTCCGAAAAGAGATTTTCGGTGAATAAATGGGAAAACTTAAAGATAAACTGACTTTAAATCCCAGTCCTTTTGGGTTGACAACTCATAAAACTGAAAGAACGGCAGTTGCAGTTATGATGCACTGGATGCGAGAAATCATAAAGCAAAAGGATTTAGATCTGGGAGCACCTGACGTTGAGACTGGTGGCTCGGATCGGAAAATGCCCGACACTGTGATATATGAATCGCGTCGGAGCCAAAATGTTTTATGTGTGATCGAAGCCAAAGGACCATGGGTTGATGCTTTTGATGACGAGGAACTGAAGGAACCGGCCAGAAAAAAGGCGACCCAGAGAAAAGCCAAGTATTTTGTTTTGACAAATTTTAAAAAATTCATTTGGTACAGCACGGAAAAAGCCAATGCCATGAAACCTGAAGAGGAACAGATTCTGGATAAATATGACTTGTCTCAAATTGAGAGCCTCGATGACATCGAACAACTCCGCTACAGCGAACCAATCAAAAGAAGTCTTGAAAGATTTCTTGTACAACTATATGAAGTGCATTCCGGTAAAAGGGCTGAACCAAGACAATCCATTGACGAATTTTTAATTTATCGCTTGCATGAAAAAATCCGGATTTTGTCCTTATATTATCGACGGATCATCTCGGATTTGTGTCACAAAGACAAGGATTTTGCTAAAAAATTGACAATCTGGTTCGTGGACCAGGAATGGAGTTTTTCCTGGTCGGCTCAGGATTTTGAGAAAGCCGCCCGCCAGACTGCGTATCTGCTCGTCAATAAAATTCTATTTTATAATATCCTTCAGGCTAAACGTCCCAGTGAATTGAGCGCCTTGGATATCCCCGAAGGCTTGATAAAAAGCTCACATCTGCAAAAAATTCTACAGAGTTTTTTTGATGAAGTATTGAAAATCGATTATGAAACCATTTATACAACCGACTTCATTGACACCATTGCCTTTCCCGATGCCAAGGAAGTGGTCAAGGAAATAAAGGAATTGATCAGGATCCTGAAAAGATATGATTTTTCCAAATTGGGCTTTGACATCATCGGCAGGATATTCGAACGTCTAATCCCTAGTGAAGAGCGGCATAACCTGGGACAGTATTTCACAAGCCCTGATATTGTAGACCTGATACTGAAATTCTGCCTGCAGCATGAGACCGATAGAATCATGGATCCCGCCTGCGGCGCCGGAACGTTTCTAGTCAGGGCTTATCAGCACAAAAAAATGATGAACCAGCGACAAAGTCACGAAGAAATTCTTGATTCTCTCTGGGGCATTGATATTGCAAAGTTTCCGGCCCATCTTTCGACCATAAATCTGGCAATCAATGATCTGGGAGAGGAAAAGAATTATCCTAATATATTACACAACGACTTTTTCAGTTTTGTAATCGGTGGCGATGGTTTCGATCCCGAAACTTTCCGCAAAAAAAGAGCCAATACTCTCGGAATAAGCGAAAGAGAAGTGAGTTATCCCCGTAAGTTTGATGTTATCGTGGGCAATCCTCCCTATACAAGGCAGGAAGAAATTCCAGATATCGGTGTGGACAAGGAAAAACTAATAGAAAATGCCCTAAAACTGAACAATCGAAAAATAGCCGAAATTGGTAAGAGGGCCGGAATTCACGCATATTTTTTTATTCACGGCTACAAATTTTTAAAGGATAAAGGCCACTTCGGGTTTATTGTATCTAGCTCCTGGCTTAATGCGGAATACGGAAAAGGCCTGAAGGAGTTTTTTTTAAAAAATTTTAATATCATTGCGATTATTGATTCCAAAGTCGAACGCTGGTTTGAAGAGGCGGATATCAATACTTGCATTGTTATCTTGCAAAAATGCAGAGAGCAGAAGGAACGGGAAAATCATCCTGTTCGTTTCGTTTATTTGAAAAAACCGTTGCGTTATTTTATACCTCCAGCCCAGGACATGTGGGAAAAGCAGTTGCAGCGCCTAAACGACATTGATAAATTGATAAAAACCGTCATGGCACACAACGATTTTTATGAAAATGATGATTTGCGAATATTTCCTAAAAAACAAAAAGAACTTTGGGAAGAAGGTTTTGTTGTTGAAGAAAAAAAATATATGGGAAGCAATTGGGAAAAATATTTGAGAGCACCTGAAATATTTTATAAAATCTTGAAAAAAGGCAAGGATAAATTAGTCCCCTTAAAAGAGGTCGCGAACGTTCGTTTCGGTATAAAGACTGGTGCAAATGAATTTTTCTTTTTGACCGAAGCAGAAATTAAAAAACTCGGTATTGAAAAAGAATTTTGGATGCATCAAAATAATAATAAAGAATGGAAACCAAATAAAGTTTTTGTTAAGGCTAATGAAATAAGTAAACCAAAAATCGAATTTGATTCATTAAAAAATGTAGTTCTTTTTATAAAAAAGGATAAAAAAATACTAAAAAATAAAAATATATTATCTTTTATAAATCGAGGAGAAGAGTTAGGTTATAATAAAAGACCAACATGTTTATCTCGTGAACCTGGTAGAAATTGGTTTAATATTGGAGAAAATATCGCTGATATAATTGCTTTCCCGGAAAGAGTGAGACAACGATATATTGTATTTTTTAATCCTGAGAGAGTGTCGTTAAATAAAAATCTGAATAGTATAGAACCCAAAAAGCATAATTTGGCAAAAGTTTTAGCTATTATCTTAAATTCAACCCTTACTCCTTTGTATGCTGAAATATTTCCGAGACAACCAGGGGGTGGTGGTGGCCCCTTGGATATTGATGTTAAGGTAACTGAAGAATTTTTAGTCCCTAAATCTGAATTATTAGAAAAATATGCTAAAAAAATATTAGAGATTCCGATTTTAGAAAGGGAAATAAAATCTATTTTTAACGAAATCGGAGCGAATGTACCAGAAGAAGTAAAATTGGATAAAATAAATGTTGATCGTCTAAAATTAGATAAAATCATCATGGAAGAAATATTAGGTTTGAATAACGAAGAACAGATAGAGGTTTATCGCGCAGTTGTCGATTTGGTCAAATCACGGATTGATAAAGCACAGAGTTTTGGAAGGAAAGGCAAAATAGAAGAAGGAATTGATATCGAGGCTATAAAAAAAATAATAGTAAAAAAACTGAAAGAGGAAGAAGAATGAGATTGATAGGAGAATTTTACCTAGAGAAAATATTGTCCCTAGAATCGGCGGCAGTGAAAAAGCGTGAACTTCCAATCATTGTCCAGGATGCAAAGATCATGAAAGGTTTATTCGGTTGGGGGCTCTATTCAGGCAAAGAGTGTATGGAATGTCGATCGGAAACTGAGGCGCAGTATTTAAAAATCATGGCCGAATTTGGCTATCAGGAAGTCATGGTCCCGATTAGCGATGAATATATCAAAGAATTCTTGCCCGAACTGGAAAAAATCTGCAATAAAAGCATGACAATTATCGAAGATATTCTACAAACGATTTTAAACCGAAAAATAAGAGAAAAGATTAAATATGAAGTTTTTGCTGAAATTACTAAATAATATTTATGCTGTTCGGTTGATAGCAAAATCAGATTTTTATTTTAACATTTCGGAGACAATAGTTTAGTACTAGTATATTATTTTTCATACTTTTTGGAAAGAATCGGAGGCCAGACTGGTACTTTGTGTATTTGTGGATTAGAACAAAGAATATCCTTCATCAGTTCTTTATTCCTTGACTTTGATAGCCCTAATCATTTAGGATTATTCCAAGTAAAGGTGGGTAGATATGAAAAGAAAAAAGCAAGCTAATCTTGTTTGTGAGTTCCTAGAGAGGATTTCGCGAGATGCATTACAAAAATATCAGGAAATTATAAAAAAATATGTGCGAGGTCGGCATGGAATTTATGCATTATTCAAGAAGAACAAATTATACTATGTTGGCTTAGCTTCCAACCTGCGCTCACGTCTTCGCCATCACTTACGTGACCGGCATGCTGAAACTTGGGATAGCTTTAGTGTTTATCTGACAATTGGTGATCAACATTTAAAGGAGATGGAAGCATTGATATTGCGTATCACAAAACCGAAGGGGAACCTGCAAAAAGGAAAATTTAATAATGCGGATGATCTTCATCGACTTTTCAAAAATGATATTTCCAAAGCACAAAGTATTGAAATGGAAAAATTGTTTTGTCAGATTAGTGCAAAAAAGATAAATGTTGATAAAATAAAAAGTGAAGAAAAGCACAAGCGCAAACCAACATTAGCTCCATTTATAAATAATAAAAGATTTCACATTCGGATGCGTTTCAAAGATAAGCTATATATTGCCCATGTTAGGCGAGATGGGACGATTATGTTCGCGGCAGAAAGCGCCGAAGTGGAGCGTCTAAAAAGTAAAATATTTAGTTCTCCTTCACTAGCTGCTATGGCTATAAGTGGCAGGCCTATGAATGGATGGACCTGTTGGAGTTATGAACGCGCTCCCGGAGATTGGGTAAAATTGGACGCATTAAGAAAATGACAAATGTTCCAAGGCATCACCATTTTATTCCACAATGCTATCTTCGAGGATTCTTGTCTGCCAATCAAAAGAAAGAACAACTAACTGTTATTGATTTAAAACAAAAAAAATTATTTGAAACAAATATAAAAAACATTGGAGGCAAGAGAGATTTTAATACTGCAAAAATTGAAGGTAAGAAATCCAGTGGAATTGAAACAGCCCTATCACAGGTTGAAGCCATCATTGCAAGTGGATTAAGACAAATCGAAAAAGATCGAAATCTTTCTAGTGAAGAATCAAATGCGAAGATATTCAATCTTATGGCATTACTTGTTGCAAGGAATCCAAGTTCAAGATCGAATCATATCAAATTTCAGAAGCAAATTTTCAAACAATTTTCTAATATAATGGTTTCCAAAAAAGATATTTTTGAGAGCTTACAGAAACGATCAAAGCTTAATGAATGTGTTTCTTATGAACGAATGAAGGAATTCATCCAAAGTGATAGAAATAAAATTGAGGTTCCCAACGAATGCTGTATCCCTCTTGAATTTGAAGCTTTTGATGTAATACTACCTCATCTTTTCAATAGGGGATGGATACTTGTAATATCTTCAGATCAGACTGGCCCTTTTGTGACAAGCAATAACCCTGTGGTTTTAACTTGGAAGTATCCAGAAAAAATCCCTCCTTTTTATAGATGGCATCCCGGATTTGGAGTGCAAGATACTATGGTGCAATTCCCAATATCCAAACATTTAGCTATGATTGGTGAGTTTGGCTTTACGGATACTGTTTGTTTTGCAGATAAAAATTATGTTTCTTTAATTAATCGCACAACTATGAATTTTGCATCACCGCAGGTTTATTCTCCCGATTTGAATTTTTATTTTAAAAATACTGAGGGAGAAATAACTCTTGGATCTGATATTTTTAATGGAGAAGTTGTTAAAGATAGTAGTAAAATAAAATGAATGAGCAAGAGATCCGCCTAAAGTTGTTTGACTGGCTAAATGAGCAATCTCTGCTGAATGGTCATGTTTTTCCAAGACAGCAACTGGCGACTGGGTTTACTATTGAGGGAAGAGTCATTACTCTTATTGGTCAGACTGGCATCTGGACTCCGGCTGGGTTCTCAATGCCTATTTCGATCACGACAACGACGAAAGGTCCTTATGATGATAAGAATGAGCTTAGTGAAGAAGGGGATTTAATATATAGGTATAGAGGAACAGATCCCAACCACAGTGATAATGTTGGCTTGAGAACGTTAATGAGCCAATCCGTCCCCCTCGTGTATTTTAATAGTATTAAGCCCGGCAAATATGTTGCCTATTGGCCAGTCTTCATAAAAGAGGATTTTAGATCTGAACTGGCAGTACGCGTAGAATTGAACCCAGTCTATATGATGTATGGGATGGAGAAATCAGAGGAATTGGGGAGTACTGTCAATCCAGGGATCAGGAAGTATATATGGGTTTCTATTCGCCATAGAGTTCATCAAACCAAATTCAGGGAGTTTGTTCTCGATGCCTATGATCGAAAGTGCACCCTATGCAATCTTCAGCATGACGAGTTACTGGAGGCGGCCCACATCATTCCGGATAAAGAAGAAATAGGGGATCCAATCGTTCCTAATGGTCTGTCTCTTTGCAAGATCCACCATGCCGCTTTCGATAGTAATATAATAGGTGTTTCTCCAGACTATATCGTGAAAGTACGACCGGACATTTTGGAAGAAATAGACGGCCCTATGCTCAAATATGGTTTACAGGCAATGGAAGGTAGCAAAATAATCTTGCCTAAACATAAATCGGATCATCCGGATAAAGATCGGCTGGATAGAAGATATAAACGATTCTTATCAGCGTGATATTCAATGAATATATATGTAGGGGTTACCGATTTTAATTGGTATCAGAAGCTTATCTCCATCCCAAATATAGATGAAGTCAACTTTTGGCAGCCAGGGGGAAATCGGCAATTCAATGTCCTAAAAAAAGGTGAATTGTTTCTGTTCAAACTCCACTCTCCGCGGAATTTTATTGTTGGTGGTGGTATTTTTGCTTACAACAATATTTTACCCTTAAGTTTGGCTTGGGATTCTTTTGCTGAAAAAAACGGAGTTGATTCTCTAGATGAAATGCGCCGAAGGATTGAATATTATCGAAAACAAGATCACTCCCCGACTTTAGATTACTCGATAGGATGTATTTTATTGGAACAGCCATTTTTCTTTGCTGAGAGTGAATGGATTCCTGTCCCGGTGGATTGGAAGCCGAATATCGTCCAGGGAAAGACCTACGGCATGGAAACTGAGATAGGGAAAAAATTGTGGGACGATGTAAGAATGCGTTTGCAGGGGCAGAAATATTTCATTGATCAACAGGCTCAAACTGAAGGAGGCCAACGATATGGCCAGCCGACAACCATAACACCAAGGCTTGGTCAGGGCAGTTTCAGGGTCATTGTCACTGAACTCTATAACCGCCGTTGCGCCATTACCCAGGAGCGCACTCTCCCAGTTTTGGAAGCAGCTCACATTAAACCATACAATTTGAATGGACCTCACGAAGTCAGCAACGGAATTCTGCTGCGTTCCGATCTCCACAAACTTCTTGATAAGGGCTATATAACTTTCACACCAGAGCATCACCTGGAAGTTAGCCGCCGCATTCGAGAAGAATTTGAAAACGGCAGAGATTATTATGCATTGCATGGGAAAGAACTTCGGTTACCACAAAACAAGGATTCCTGGCCGAAATCCGGGGAACTGATATTCGTCCAGTAATCGTCTCTTTTTGCCCATTCAGTAATCATACAGATTTTTCTACCCCTTTAAAAGCTCTTTTCCCTTTATCCGACGCTATGTTATACTCCTATACACTCATCTTTTTACCCACTCGACTTCACGATGAGCCATTATTATATTATTCTGACTCTCTCACATAATGATAGGGTGAGAAGTTTAAAATGGATATGTGGGAAATATCAAGGGAGAAAAACATGGCCGTGCATATTGAATTCTTCAGCGTGATCGTGCCGGTGCGGGCGATAGAGGAGAGGTTCAGGGGCGGGATGGCCAGGTTCAGGGAGGCGTGCGGCAAGCCGCCGACCGACGGGAAACTGGTGCGCATGGGGGCAATGAACCAGATGGACCTTCTAGACATTCTTCATACCCTGGAAAGGGGCGGCATGAAGGGGGCCTTTTGGAAAGACGGCAGGGAGCACTGGCTCGATTTCTGCGTCGTCGACCGTTGCTCCGGACCGACGCTGCCGTGCGAGTGGATCGAGGTGGACCTGGAGGAAGGAACAGTGAGCTATCGGGACAAGTAAGAGAAAAACTTGGTAAGATTAAAATTCCAAATCATAAGCACCAAATTCCAAATAAATTCCAAGTTTCAAATTCCAATGACCAAAACAAATGCATTTTGAACTTCATTTCTCCATTTATTTTTTTTTTACCGTAAACCGTACACCGTATGCCGTAAACCGAGTTCACTAAAAAAAACTTTACTTCTATATCACCAATTGATAAGGCAGAGTTTTTATAATAATAATATGGATAAAAAGAAAAAAACCATCAAGAACAATTACGCCCACATTTCCGTGATCCTCGACCGCACCGGTTCTATGGAGTCGATACGCGACGACACCATCGGCGGCTTCAATGCCTTCCTTGGGGAGCAGAAGAAGCAGAAGGGGAAAGCGACCCTGACCCTGGTGCAGTTCGACTCCCAGGACCCTTACGAGGTGGTCCACCGCTTCAAGGCTATAAAGGAGGTGCCGGTGTTGACGCGCGAGAGCTACCCCGGATATCTCACAAAAATAAAGGTGCATCGGCTGCGGAACCCTGATATAATAAGCTTTTGCGAGCAATATACAGGAGCAACCGATGCAGACAGAGTGTAACTCACAACCGATACTTTTTCA
>Ga0180009_10001313_pt1 | contig 30808 bp, 34 predicted proteins | sample OS_PC_MetaG_FD_123537 | JGI IMG/M metagenome (GOLD analysis project Ga0180009, IMG submission 123537) | Groundwater microbial communities from the Aspo Hard Rock Laboratory (HRL) deep subsurface site, Sweden - OS_PC_MetaG | ecosystem: Environmental > Aquatic > Deep subsurface > Groundwater...
GAGATAGAAGATGCCCGCCGCCAGGAAATCCGGCGTCTCGCGCATCAGGCTTCCGAGCGAACCAGCATAGAAGTCGCGCGCGACGCGGCTCAGCCAGATGTAGTCCAGTCCGAGGAAGACGATAGCGCTTCCGGCATAGGCGAAGACATAGCTCATGGGGCGCCTCTCCAGTTCCCGTGTGCCTTGCTACGCCGCGAAAGTCAGGCTGGATCACATGTTTTTCATTCGGGCGGCATCAGCGGCCAGGCAACGATCCGGTCCTCGAGGTCTTCCATATCCGCCTCGTCTTCGTAGAGGAACCGTCCGTGAACGGACATTCCGGCGAGACGTACAGCCTCGTACTCGCCGGAAACGAGCGGATGCCACCAGGGCAGATCCTTGCCTTCCTTGATGAGCTTGTAGGCGCAGGAGGGCGGCATCCAGTCGATGTCTTCGAGGTTCTCCGGCGTCAGCGTCACGCAGTCGGGTACGCGGGTCGAGCGGTTGGGATAATCCGAGCAGCGGCAGGTCTCCGCGTCGAGCAGACGGCAGGCGATGTCGGTATATTCGATCTCGCCCGTGTCCTCGTCCTCGAGCTTCACGAGACAGCATTTGGCGCAGCCGTCGCAAAGGCTCTCCCACTCGTCGCGGGTCATTTCGTCGAGGCGTTTCACGCGCCAGAAGGGTTCGGGGCTGCCGGTCATTCCGGGACAAAACTCCGCCGCGCGGCTTTTGTCAAAGGAGACTTCAAGCCAGCCCCTGCCCCGCCATCGCCCCGATCCCGCCCTAATCCATGCACAAAGTTCGGCCAGTCTCATTCTGGATCAACGGGGGCTGGCACGGCGCTCGCATGAAACAGCTGCCCGGCACATGCCCGGATTGGGTCCAGCGAGGCGGTTAACCTTGACCGACGACAACGACGATATCGATCCGCATTATCCGATGCGCGCGCAATTGCGCCGCGCGGAGATCCTGCGCGACCTGCCGACGCCGGATGGGGAAGGCGACGATCGTGAGCCGAGGCGCCCGGTGCGCAAACGCGCGAGCCGGCTTTCGCGTACGCTCACCATCGTGTCGTTTGCATTCACGGCATTCATCGTCTCTTTCATCGCCCTCGTTTTCGTCACCCTGCCCGATCTTCAGCGTTCACTTCACGCCGCGCAGACGGATTCACTCTCGATCACGGTGCTCGACGCGAACGGCGACGAGCTCGGCATCCGCGGGCGGCGCACCGCGCCCACCGTGCCGCTGGGCGAGATGCCGCCCTACCTCGTGAAGGCCGTACTCGCAACGGAAGACCGCCGCTTCTACGAACATAACGGCTTCGATCCGCGCGGCATCGCCCGGGCGATGTGGACGAATCTGATTTCCTTCGATTTGGTGGAAGGCGGATCGACGATCACGCAGCAGGTTGCGAAAAATCTCTATCTCGACAACAGCCGCACCGTCTGGCGCAAGGCGCAGGAAGCGCTTATCGCGATGTGGCTCGAGAACAACTTCACCAAAGACGAAATTCTTACGCTCTATCTGAACCGCATCTATATGGGAGCCGGCAATTACGGGATGGACGCGGCGGCCCGCTATTACTTCGGCAAGTCGGTGCGTGATGTCTCTCTCCCCGAGGCGGCGATCCTCGCAGGGCTTCCGAAAGCACCAAGCCGCTTCTCACCCACGAACGACCTCGAGCGAGCGAGGATACGCGCAAACCAGGTGCTCGACCGTCTGGTCGATGCGGGTAGCCTCAGCGAAAGGGAAGTTGCGGGCGCGCGCGAAAATCCCGCAGAAGTTCTCACCCGATCGACGGAAGCGGGCCGCGAATATTTCGTCGACTGGGTCGCCGAAGAAGTTCGCACATTGCTGCCAGAAGTGGCGGGCCGCGTCACCGTTCGCACGACGCTCGATCCGCGCCGCCAGACCGCAGCCGAAAATGCCGTCGGGAAGGCGCTGGACGGGAACGGTGCCGAGCGCCGCGTCACGCAAGGCGCGCTCATCGCCCTCGGACCGGACGGTTCGGTGCGCGCCATGGTCGGCGGAAAGTCGTATATCGAAAGTCAATTCAATCGCGCGACCCAGGCCAGGCGACAGCCCGGCTCCGCCTTCAAGCCCATCGTCTATCTCGCGGCGCTCAAGGCTGGCTACACGCCGGACAGTCCGGTGACGGACGAACCCGTGTCGATGGACGGATGGACGCCGCGCAACGCTTCCACGCGCGATTGGGGTACGGTGACCCTTGCTACGGCGCTTGCCAATTCGATCAACACGATCACGGTCCAGGTTGGCGACCGTGTGGGCATGGACCGTATCATTGGCGCAGCAAGGGAACTCGGCATAGATGGACCGATGCCCCGCAACCTTTCAATCGTGCTCGGGAGCGCGGAAGTTACGTTGCTCCAACTCACCTCCGCCTACTCAGCCTTCGGGAACGCAGGCATGCGCGCGACCCCCTACGGCATCGTTTCGGTGGAAACCGACGCCGGGGAGACACTCTACAAGCGCGAAGCGGCTTCGGCACCGGCGATGACCCGCACGCAGGCGCAGGACATGACCCACATGCTTCACCAGGTCATCGTGGAAGGCACGGGCCGCGCCGCCGCGCTGCCGGGCCGCCTCGCCGCCGGCAAGACCGGCACCAGCCAGGACAACCGCGATGCCTGGTTCATCGGCTATACGGGCAACGAGGTCGCGGGTGTCTGGTTCGGTAATGACGACAACACGCCGACAGACGGCGCAGCGGGCGGCAACTTCGCCGCCATTGCCTGGCACAACTACATGATGGCGGCCGAAAGCGGCATGCCACCGGCGCCGCTTCCCGGCGCGGTCCGCTACCGCGATGCACCGCTCGTCTCCGCGACGTCACCGCGCAGCGGCTTCTTTGCCGATCTCGCCGATCTCTTCAACGCGGCGCCGAAGCTGGAGAGACGCTCCTCCGGAAGCGCTACGCCGGATTTCCGAATCGGCGGCCGCCGCTGAAGCTTATCCGGGCAAAACACCTTGTCTGGACAAACATTCCGGTTCTCGTCCCGGGAATTGCGTGGCCGCGCGCGATGCGTCATACAGGCGTCCAGCTCAACGGGATTTAATCGAATTGGCCGCACCTGTCCTTGCCCTACGCGACATTCGCGTCGTCTTCGCCGATCAGGTTCTGATCGCGGCGGCCAGCTTCGCACTCGCGCCGGGCGACAGGCTCTGCCTGGTCGGGCGGAACGGCAGCGGCAAGTCCACCTTGCTGCGGATCGCGGCGAGCCTTACCGAACCCGATGGCGGCGAGGTTTTCCGGCAGCCGGGCACGCGCATTGCCTATCTCGAACAGGTGCCCAACTTCGGCGGCGCGAAGCGCGTGATCGATTACGCGATGGCGGGTGGCGCGGAAGAACACAAGGCCGCGGCCGCACTCGACGAACTCGGTCTTTCGCCCTTGGCCGATCCGGCGACCCTGTCGGGCGGCGAAGGCCGCAAGGCCGCGCTCGCGCGCGTGCTCGCCGAGGAACCCGATGTTCTCCTCCTCGACGAGCCGACCAATCATCTCGATCTTCCGTCGATCGAATGGCTGGAAGAACGTCTGTCGCAGTTCCGCGGTGCCTTCGTGCTCATCAGCCATGACCGCGCCTTCCTGCGGCGTCTGGCGGCGGGTTGTCTCTGGCTCGACCGCGGTGCCATCCGCCGCCTCGACAAGGGCTTCGGTGTCTTCGAGGAATGGTCGGAGAAGATTCTTGCCGAGGAAGAAGTCACACAGCGCAAGCTCGACAAGCTGATCGAGCAGGAAACGCAATGGTCGCGCGAGGGCATCTCCGCGCGGCGAACGCGCAATCAGGGGCGATTGCGCCGCCTCCATTCGATGCGCGCCGAGCGTGCCGCGCTCGTCCAGCAGACGGGCCGCGCCGACCTCGCCGTCGAGACCGGTCAGGCATCGGGCTCGCTCGTCGTGGAAGCAAAGCATGTGACCAAGGTCTGGCCGCAACCGGACGGCACGGAGCGCGTCGCCATACGCGATTTCTCGACGCGGATCATGCGCGGCGACAAGATCGGCGTGATCGGTCCGAACGGCGCGGGCAAGACGACGCTACTGAAGATACTCACCGGCACCCTCGCGCCCGACAGCGGCACAGTTCGCCTCGGCACCAATCTCACCCCCGTCTATGTCGACCAGTCGCGCAGCTCGCTCGATCCGGAGGCGACGCTGTGGGACACGCTCTGCGAAGGCGGCGGCGACCAGGTGATCGTGCGGGGAAGGCCCCGTCACGTCGTTTCCTATTTGCGCGATTTCCTGTTCCGCGAGTCGCAGGCACGACAGCCCGTGAAGGCGCTTTCGGGCGGTGAGCAGTGCCGCCTTCTGCTCGCCCGCGCGCTTGCGAAGCCGTCCAACCTCCTCATCCTCGACGAGCCGACCAACGATCTCGACATGGATACGCTCGATCTCCTCCAGGAAGTCGTGTCGGATTATGACGGCACCGTGCTTCTCGTCAGCCATGACCGCGACTTCCTCGACCGCATCGTCACCTCCGTCATCGCCCTCGAAGGCGACGGGAGAGCACAGGAATATCCGGGCGGCTATTCGGATTATCTGCGTCAGAAGAAGGCGACGTCCGGAAGCCCGGTCTCGGCGAAACCCTCCGCCCCGGCGCCGAAGCCCGAGCGCGCAAAGGCGCCGACGAAACTCGGCTACAAGGATCAGCGGGCGCTGGAGGAACTGCAGGCGCGCATGCCCGAGCTTGAACAAGAGATTGCCGCGCTTGAAAAGGCGCTTGCCGATCCGGACCTCTATGCCCGCGACCCGGACAAGTTCCACAAGACGAGCGAACGCCATGACGCGCTCAAGGCGGAACTCGAAAAATCGGAGGAGCGCTGGTTGGAACTCGAGGTGAAACGCGAGGAACTTGCGGGAAATTGACGGTGCGACCCGTCTTTCCGGCGACACATTAACCAGACGCCTATAATCCCTTTGACTGTTTCAATTTCAGACGATTGGATGGTGCAGGTACCGATTCGCGGAAGGGGTGTCGCGGACCGGTATGCCACAGAAACCCGGAGCCCGGGCGGAGCTCCAATGGGGGGAAATAGTTGAAGCTGGCCCTGAAGCTGGTAGCGATTGTCTTTGTCGCGCTCATTGTCGGCGCGGGCTCCGCGCTGCTTTTCGTTCGCGGATCGGGACTTGGCGGAACGGTCTCCGTCGGTCCCTGGCAGACGAGTCTCGTCATCGGCAGCGCGGAAGCCGATCCCTACACCAGGGCACGCGTTGCCGTCGCCGGCCTCCTCGCGCTCAATCGCAGCGAGACGATCTATTTCACGGCCACGCAGGACGATGCGGGCGATGCGTTACGTTCCGGCTGTATCTACAAGGTGGCGGGAACCGATCCGCCCGCGCGCTGGTGGAGCGTGACGCTTTACGGCGCGGACCACTACCTCGTTGCCAACGGCGAAAACCGCTACTCCTATGGCGGTGCCACGGTCGCGCGCGAAGCCGATGAAAGCTTCGTCATCATCGTCGGCCCACGGGAAACGGAAGGGAACTGGATCCCGACGGGCGGCCAAACCGATGACACATTTTCTCTTACTCTCCGGCTCTACAATCCGGAACCCGAAGCCGTGAGCAATCCCTCCGGGATTGTGCTCCCGCACATCGTCAAGGAGGCATGTCCGTCATGAAAACCTGGCCAATGTGGGTCGCGGGCACGATTGCTCTCGCGGCGGCGTTTCACATTCTCACCGTGTTCGCGATGCCCTATGGCATCATGGACCGGGCCATGGCGGGCATCGTCGCGCAGGCGGGCGGCGTCAACAAGCCCGTCGATCCCGAGAGCGCCACGGCCGCATCGCGCGGCATCGTGCGCCCTAGCCCCGATCTCCTCTATACGGCCTGTGCCTATGATGTCAGCGAGCGGCCGCTGAAACTGACCTCGCCCGTGCCCGACACTTACTGGTCGCTCTCGACCTTCGCGTCCAACACCGACAACTTCTTCGTCGTCAACGACCGCCAGGTGAAGGCGGGCCGGATCGAGATCATTCTTGCGGCCAGCGACGATGCGGCGACGGAAAAGGGCATTCCGGTCATCGTCACGCCGAGCAGCAAGGGCATCGTTCTCTTCCGCTCGCTTGTGCCCTCCGAAGATCTCCGTGCCGAGATCGACGCACAACGCCGCCAGTCGGATTGCAAGCCGCTCTAGGCGCACCCGCGCAGTAGCCCCGGAGCCCGCGCACTGATACCATCGCCCGGATTTTGTGCGCGCACGCGCCTCCCCGGGGGGACACGTCCATGAACCGCAATATCATTCTCGGCCTGATCGGCGCGGCCGTCGCCGTTGCCATCGCCCTCGTGCTCGTCGTCCAGCCGGGCCGCGACGCGGAAGGCGGTCTCATCCGTGTCACCTTCGCCACCGACTGGAAGGCACAGGCCGAGCATGGCGGCTTCTACCAGGCGCTCGCCAAGGGCTATTATGAAGAGGCGGGGCTCGACGTCGAAATCCTGCAGGGCGGGCCGGGTGTCAATGTGGCGCAGCTTCTCGCCGCGCATTCGGTCGATTTCGGCCTCGGCTCCAACAGCTTCGTCCCGCTCAACATGGCGGCGGCGGATGCGGGCGCGAAAGCCGTCATGGCCTCTTTCCAGAAGGACCCGCAGGTTTTCATCACGCATCCGCGCGAGGACGTGACATCCATCGCCGACATGAAGGGCAAGCCCATCATGGTGTCGGACGCGACGGTGAGCGCCTTCTGGCAGTGGCTGAAATCGAAATACGGTTTCGACGACACGCAGATCCGTAAATACACCTTCAACCTCGCGCCCTTCCTCACCGACGAGAAGGCGATCCAGCAGGGTTATCTTTCGTCCGAGCCCTACATGATCCGCCAGCAGGGCATCGAGCCGCAGGTGTTCCTGCTCTCCGATTACGGCTATCCGGGCTACGCCGCGTTCATCCTCGCGAGCGACCGGATGATCGCGGAGCGGCCGGAGGTCGTTCAGGCCTTTGTCGATGCGAGCATCAAGGGCTGGGTTTCATATATCCATGGCGACCCCTCACCCGCAAACGAGCTCATCAAGCGCGACAATCCGGAAATGACGGACGATATCATCGCGAACGCGATCCGGCTGATGAGGGAAAACGGTATCGTCGATTCAGGCGAGACGCTCGAACTCGGCGTCGGCGCGATGACGAACGAGCGCTGGCAGAAGTTCTACGACGAGATGGTGCTTGCGGGCGTCTATGACGGCAGCGTGAGTGTCCACAGCGCCTATACGCTCGAATTCGTGAACCAGGGCGTTGGCCTCGACCTCAAGAAAGAACTCACGGGCGAATGACGGAACCTGCGCCCCTCATCGACCTTGCCGATATCGGCAAGACCTATGGGAGCGGCACGGTCGCGCTCGCAGGCGTCGATGCGACGATCCGCGAAGGCGGCTTCGTTTCGCTGGTGGGGCCGTCCGGCTGCGGCAAGAGCACGCTGCTGCGCATTGTCGCCGGGCTCATCGCGCCGGATAAAGGCGTGCTTTCATGGCCCGCCTCGGGCGCGCGCCCTTCCGATATCGGCTTCGTCTTTCAGGACGCAACGCTCATGCCCTGGGCGCGCGTGACGGAAAACGTCTATCTGCCGCTGAAACTCAAAGGCATCGCGAAGGAGGAGGCGATGCCGCGCGTCCGCGACGCTCTCGCGCGTGTCGGCCTTTCCGATTTCGCCGATTCATTCCCACGCGAACTTTCGGGCGGCATGAAGATGCGTGTCTCTATCGCGCGGGCACTCGTCACCGAGCCGCCTGTTCTGCTGATGGACGAGCCTTTCGCAGCGCTCGACGAGTTCACGCGCGAGAAGCTCGACGACGATCTCATCGGGCTCTGGCTCGCTCACCGCTTCACTACCGTCTTCGTCACGCACAGCATCTACGAATCCGTCTATCTGTCGGAGCGTGTGCTCGTGATGGGCGCACGGCCGGGGCGCATACTTGCCGATATCGCCATCGACGCACCCTACCCGCGCGGCCGGGCCTTCCGCGAGTCGCAGGCCTATGTCGAGACCTGCGCGAAGGTAAGCGCGGCGTTGCGCGAAGGAGCGGCGATATGAATTCGCGCCTCGCCCGCATCCTCGTGCCGCTTCTCGTCGGCCTCGCCTTTCTGGCTCTGTGGGAAGGGCTGGTGCGCGCGAGCGGCATCAAACCTTTCGTGCTCCCCGCCCCCACCGTCATCGCCGACAGCCTCGTCCAGAATTTCGCTTCGCTCATGGCCTCGCTCTGGGTGACGTTTCGCGTGACGCTGGCGGCCTTCCTGCTCGCCGTCGTGGGCGGCGTCGGCCTCGCCATCGTCTTCTCCCAGAACCGTCTCATCGAAACGGCCCTCTTCCCCTATGCGGTGGCGCTTCAGGTCACACCCGTCGTTTCCATTGCGCCGCTCATCATCATCTGGGTCGGTTATGACCGGGTCGAGATTGCGGTGCTGATCCTCGCCTGGATCGTCGCCTTCTTCCCGATCCTCTCCAACACGACGCTGGGCTTGCGCTCCGCCGATCACAATCTCCGCGATCTCTTCCGCCTCTACGGGGCGAGACGCTGGCAGGTGCTGACCGAACTGCAGCTTCCTTCCGCACTTCCCTACATTCTCGCCGGCATGAAGATTTCGGGCGGCCTCGCACTCATCGGCGCAGTCGTCGCTGAGTTCGTGGCGGGTTCCGGCGCCGCGACGGGCCTGGCCTGGCGGATCGTCGAAGCGGGCAACCGGCTCGACATTCCGCGCATGTTCGCCGCCCTCTTCCTGCTATCCACACTCGGTATCTGCATTTTCGGTGCGCTGACCCTGCTTGAACGGCGGCTCCTCAGGCATTGGCACGAGAGCGCGGTGCGACGCGAAGCCTGATGGCAACTGGCGAAAATCCTCGCATTTTCCCATTTACACATTTTATTTTTGTTGATTATATTGTTTTACACAACTATTGACGATCTTTTCGAAAAAACCCATCTTAGCTGGCAAATAGCCCGGTCGGCTTTCGGCGGGCAGCCTGCTCGCTTTGCCCCGAAAAGGGCTGTATGACCGGGCTTATCACGCAACTCGAGGACAGTCCGCATGGCCCAGCACACCCGCAAGGGCGCCCAGTTTCAGGCTCTCACGGCAAACCGGCTGAGTGACGGAATCGTCGTCTACCTTACGGCGGACGATCGCTGGTCGGAATCGCTGCAGGACGCGGACGTCGCCGAAGGCAAGGACGCGGCGGACGCCCTGCTCACCCGTGCAACGCCTTCGGTCGACGGAAACGAAGTCGTCGAGCCTTATCTCTTCGAGGTTTCACGCGAAGACGAGGGCATCCGCGCCGCCAGCGTGCGCGAGACCATCCGGCAGGCGGGCCCGACCGTGCGGCGCGACCTCGGCAAGCAGGCGGAACTGTCCGGCGTTCACGACTGAGTTCTGCGGACGCCGGAAACAGGTAAAGGCAAGAGTCATGTATCGCTACGACGAATTCGATCAGCAGCTCGTCAATGAGCGCGTCGCGCAGTTCCGCGGGCAGGTCGCGCGGCGGCTGTCCGGCGAGATCACCGAAGACGAGTTCAAGCCTCTGCGGCTGATGAACGGCGTCTATCTGCAGCTTCACGCCTACATGCTCCGCATCGCCGTGCCCTATGGCACGCTGTCCTCGAAACAGCTTCGCATGCTCGCGCATATCGGCCGCAAATACGACCGCGGCTATGGCCACTTCACCACCCGCCAGAACCTGCAATTCAACTGGCCGGCGCTCAAGGACATGCCCGATCTTCTTGCTGAGCTTGCCTCCGTCGAAATGCACGCGATTCAGACATCCGGCAATTGCATCCGCAATGTGACGTCCGATCAATATGCGGGTGCGGCGAAGAATGAAATCGAAGACCCGCGCATCGTCTCGGAGATCATCCGGCAGTGGTCCACTTTCCACCCGGAATTTTCGTATCTCCCCCGCAAGTTCAAGATCGCCGTCTCGGGCACGCCGGATGACCGCGCCGCGATCCGCGTGCACGATATCGGCATCCAGATCGTGCAGAACGGCAAGGGCGAGATCGGCTACGAAATCTATGTGGGTGGCGGGCTCGGCCGCACGCCGATGATCGGCAAGAAGATTGCCGGCTTCGTGCCGAAGGAAGACCTGCTCGCCTATCTCGAGGCGGTCATGCGCGTCTACAACATGTATGGGCGCCGCGACAACATCTACAAGGCGCGCATCAAGATCCTCGTGCACGAGATCGGCGCAGAGGAAATGACGCGCCAGGTCGAGGCTGAGTTTGCGGAGCTCAGGAAAGCGGGCACGCTGCATCTGCCACTGGAAGAAGTCGCACGCATCGAAGCCTATTTCCGGCCGCCTTCCCATGAAGACCTGCCGGATGAAAGCACCGAGCTCAACAAGGCCGTTCTCGCCGACCGCGGCTTCGCCAACTGGGTGAAGTCGAACGTCGCGCAGCACAAGGTGCCGGGCTATGCGATCGTCAATATCTCACTCAAGCCGATCGGCGGCGTTCCCGGAGACTGCACCTCCGACCAGATGGACGCCGTTGCCGGTATCGCCGAGACATACAGCTTCGACGAGTTGCGCGTCACGCATGAGCAGAATCTGACGCTCGCGCATGTGCGCAAGAAGGATCTGTTCGCGGTTTACGAAATCCTGAAGGCCCACGATCTTGCGACGGCGAATATCGGCCTTATCACGGACCAGATCGCCTGCCCCGGCCTCGACTATTGCGCGCTCGCGAACGCACGGTCGATCCCGCTCGCGCAGCAGATTTCGGAACGCTTCGCCGACATCGAGCGTCAGCACGAGATCGGCGAGTTGAAGATCAACACGTCCGGTTGCATCAATGCCTGCGGCCATCACCATGTCGGCCATATCGGCATTCTGGGCGTCGACAAGAAGGGCGTCGAATATTACCAGGTGACGCTTGGCGGCGCCGCGGATGAAAAGACGGCCATCGGCGACATTGTCGGTCGCGCCTTCACCGAGGACGAAGTGGTGGACGCCATCGAGACCATCGTCACCACCTATATCGGTGTCCGCCAGAACGGCGAGCGCTTCATCGACACCTATCGCCGCGTCGGCATCGATCCGTTCAAGGAGAGCCTCTATGAAACTCGTTAGGAACGGCGCGTTCGTCGAGGACGACTTCATCGCAGTCGGCGACGAGGATGCTTTGCCGGACGGCCCCGCGATCGTCAGTCTCGAACGCTGGCAGGCCGAGCGCGATACACTGATTGCGCGCAATGCACCCATCGGCGTTCGTCTTCAGAGCGGCCAGGAACCGGGGTCTATTGCCGGCGATCTCGACCGGATCGATCTCGTCGCACTCGAATTCCCCGTTTATCGCAATGGCCGCGCTTATTCCTATGCGCGGCTTCTGCGCGAACGCTACGGCTTCAAGGGCGAAGTGCGCGCTGTCGGCAATGTGCTGCGCGACCAGTTCCAGTTCATGATCCGCTGCGGTTTCGATGCGCTCGAAGTCGCCGACAACATCACGCCGGAAATCTGGGCGGAGAATGCCGGTTCCTTCAGCCTCTTCTATCAGCCATCGGCCGACGGGAAGGAAACCGTTCTCTCGCTTCGCCAGCGCCTTGCCGCCCGCGCGCGGGAGAAGGCGACGGCCTGACGTTCCGTCCGCTCACCGCCTTTCAGTAAAAAAGCCCGGCCTCGAAAGAGGACCGGGCTTTTCAATACGCGACGCAACGGACTCAACAAACAACCGCAGTGTGCGAGCGGCAGATCGCGCTGTTACGCAGCGCGGAGCTTTTCGAAGGCTTCCGTGAACTTCGTGGCGTAGGGGCTCACGGCCTCGCGCACGGTCGAAACCGTCAGCTCGTTCAGCTCGCGGGCCGCGTCGATGTTGCGCTTGAGGGTGGAGCGAACATATTCGTTCTGGAGTTCCACCGCCGATTTGATGCTGCCGGACTTGATCACGGCGCGGGCGGTCTCGACGCCTTCCTCGAAATTGGTACGAGCGAGCGTCACGATGATGCCCGAAGCAGCTTCGAACGTGCTCTTGGGGTCGTTCTTGGGGGCGGACTTCGCCGCGGTCGTCTTCGCCGTCGCCTTGGCCGTCGTGGCCTTCTTTGCGCGCGGCTTCGCTTTGGTCGTCTTGGCCTTGGGGGTCGCTTCGGTCATTTTTCCATCTCCTGTATCGCGTGGGCGCTCACTTCGAATAGAGCGGTTCCCTGCACATGCCGGCACACCGGTTTTGTGCGCTGCACAATGAAATAATAACGCCACGCCGCAACGTCAAGTATTTTTTGTGCATTGCACAAAAATGTCAAAGGTTGAATGGAGGAATTACCGAAATCTTCTTATGGAAAAAGGACTTAAGTCTAGTTGCGGCGCACTGCCGCAGACCAGCTCCGCAACCGCGGCGCCGCTTCCGGCCCCCAGTGTCCAGCCCAGCGTGCCGTGGCCGCTATTCACATAAAGATTGGAAAATTGCGGCACCGCGCCAAGCACCGGGCTGCCATCGGGCGTCATCGGCCTGAGCCCGCACCAGTATTCGGCCCCTGGCCTTGCGGGTCCTGTCTGGGGGAAAAGGCTCTCAAGCGCGTCCATCACCGAGCGGGCGCGCCCCTCCTCAAGCGTGAGGTCGTAGCCGCCGACCTCCGCCTGCCCCGCCGCCCGCAACCGGTCGCCCAGCCGGCTGATAACGATCTTGCGCGCTTCGTCGGTGATGCTCACTTCGGGTGCATTACCCTCCGGCGCCGGCAGCGTCACCGAATAGCCCTTCACCGGATAGATATAGCTTCTGTGTCCGAGCGGCCGCAGCAGCGCCTGCGTGCCCGTTCCCGCCGCCAGCACCACGGCGTCGCCTTCCACGAACCCCGCCGCCGTTTCGACACCCGTCACGCGGCCCCCCTCGACGACAAGGCGGCGCACATCCGCATCCGTCAGGAAGCGCACGCCGAGCCGCCTCGCGCCTTCCGCCAGCGCAACCGAATAAAGATGTGCGTCGCCGCTTCCGTCGGACGCCGCATAGAGCCCGCCCGCGATGTCGCCGCGCTGCATCGCCGAACCGAGCGCCGGTTCGAGGTCGATACATTGCGACGGCGTGAGCTTCGTCTGGCCGACGCCCATCCTCGCGATGGGCTCTGCCTCCCGCGCCGCCTCGTCGAGCGCATGGGCGTCGCGGAAGATGCGCAGGATGCCCTTGTCCTTGCGTCCATAATCGAGGTTCATGCCCGCCTTCGCGAATTCCTCGTCATAAGCTGCAAGCCGCGATCGCGTCAGCAGCGCGAGTTCGAGGTTCGGTGCAATCCGCTCGCGCCGCGCGGAAGCGCGGCAGCGCATCAGGAAACGCATCAGCCAGAGCCATTGCTCCGGGTCCATCTTCGGGCGCAGGCGGAAAGGCGCATCGTCCCGGCCGAGCCATTTGAGCACGAGACCGGGAATCTCGGGGCCCGCCCAGGGCGCAACCTCGCAAGCCGAAAGCTGCCCGCCATTCGCATAGCTCGTGCCCAGGCCCGCGCCTTCGCGCTGGTCGATGAGCGTCACTTCCGCACCTCTCAGCGCGAGTTCATATGCGGTAGAGACACCGGCAATGCCGGCGCCGACGACGATCGTATGCACGTGACCGGAACCCTGAATGAACGCGGCGGCTGCCGCACCCCCAAGCCCTATCAAAGCGCCGTCCGTTTGGCGACGGCAAAGACGCCGCAGGCCGCACCGTTCGTTTGTCCCGGCGCGCTCTTGACGTGCGGCGGTCCGCGCCCTACATGTCACCGTATGGTGACAAAATCGACACCCAAGCCGAAACGCCGCGACCGGGAAAAAACCGGGCGGGCCATTCTCGACGCGGTCGGCCGTCTCATTCTGCGCGACGGGTTGTCCGGCGTCGGCGTCAACGCCGTCGCTCGCGAGGCGGGTACCGACAAGGTTCTGATCTATCGCTATTTCGGCGATCTCGATGGCGTCTACCGCGCCTATGCCGAGACCGGCGACTTCTGGTGGACGGTCGAGGACATGCTGTCCGGCATCGACGGCGCGGCAACGCTGGCAGACGCGCTCAAGGCGGGGCTGCGTTTCCACGCCGCCGAAATGCGCAAGCGCCCGGTGACGCTTGCCGTCATCGCGGCGGAACCGGAGAACCGCACGCCGCTCGTCATCGCGCTCGAGGAAGTGCGCGAACGCCGCTCGCTCGACCTCATGAAGAGTATCGCCGCGCGCTACGACATGCCGGAAGGCGCGGATGTTCCCGCACTCACTGCGCTCATCGCCGCCGCCATCGACTATCTCCTCGCCCGCGCGCGGAACATCCGGGTCTATGGCGGTGTCGACATCAAGACGGCCCGCGACTGGGAACGGATATTCGCAACCATCGACGCGATGATCGACGGCGCGCTCGCGCCCGCGCGGGAGCCGCGCAAAAGGAGGAAGACATGACACGCTCCATATCTCGCCGCCGCCTGCTTCAGGCCGGTGGAGGACTTGTTCTCGTTGCCGCGGGCGGCGCCGTCTGGCGCGCGCATGATCGCGGCGTCTTCGCAACGCCTTCCGGCGCGCCCTACGATCCATGGACGCTCTGGAACGCACCCGAATACAAAGACACGCCTGTCGCGCTCGTCGCCGCCGGCATTCTCGCCGCCAATCCGCACAACACGCAGCCCTGGATATTCCGCATCGGCAAAGACCGCATCGACATTCTCGCCGACACCTCGCGCCATCTCGGCAGCTTCGATCCCTACTTGCGCGAAATGCATATCGGGCTTGGCTGCGCTATCGAGAACATGGCGCTCGCCGCACCGGCAAACGGCTATACCGTCGCGGTCGAACCGGCGGCGGGTTCGCTACTCGACATCGTGCGCGGCGGTATGGTCCGCGCGGCAACACTCCATCTCTCGAGGGAGAACGAAGCCACCGATCCTCTCTACGACGCCATTCCACACCGCCACACCAACCGTCATCCCTATGAACGCGAGCGCGGCTTTCCGGAAGACCTGTTGCGCCGTTTCGCCGCCATGCCGGCGGACGGTAATGTGACGCTCTCCCTCTTCACCGAGGGCGGGGAATATGAAGCGCTCGGAAACGCCATCGTCCAGGCGACGGAGGAAATCGTCGCCGACCTCGAGATGATCGAAGACAGCCATGCCTGGTTCCGCGACGGCCCGCGAGACATGGCGCGCGAACGAAGCGGCCTCGCGCTTGATACGGCCGGACTTTCGCCGGCGCTCCTTGCGGCGGCAAAGTTCCTGCCGGCTCTTCCCGCCGAGCAGAGCCACGGCGCATGGGCCGGCCAGACGCGGGACACCCATGTGCCGACGGCCGCCCTTCTCGGCATGATCTCTGCGCGCGACCGCTACGACCGCCCGCAGGCGCTTGCGGCAGGGCGGCTCTGGCAGCGTATTCATCTTGAAGCGAGTGCGGCGGGCATTGCCATGCACCCTCTCAACCAGCCGGTGGAAACCATCGACCGCGAGCGCCAGACGAACAGGGAAGCAAAATCGGATGCGCGCCTCGCCGCCATCACGCATGAGCCCAGGTGGCAGCCGACCTTCGTTTTTCGCGGCGGTTATCCCGCACGCGAAGCCGTCACCAGTGCACGGCGAGGCATCGAAGAGGTGACGGAACGGACGTGACGCCTAATCTTTTCGTGCCGCGACAATTTCATCCGGCAATGGCGGCAGCGTCTCCACATAAATGGAGCGGCTCGGGAAGGCGAAGCCCGTTCCCGCGCCTTCGACGATCCGTTTGATGCGATAGGCGAGCGCTTCCTTCACCTCCAGCCACTCGCCCCAGACGGTCGTTCTGGTGAAGCAATAGACCATGATGTCGATGGAGGAAGCGCCGAAACTGTCGACACGCACGAAGAGCGGCGCGAGCGGCGGCTGCACGAAATCGTCGACCGAAGCGAGATAGGCGCGGATGTCGTCGCAGATACGCTGAAGCTGCTCATGCGTCGTCCGGTATTCGACACCGATCACCCAGGAAATGCGCCGGTAGGTCATCGCGCTGTAATTGATGACCGCGTTGTCGGAGAGATGCTGGTTCGGTACGTAAACCGGCGCCTTGTCGAACTGGCGCACCAGCGTGGAGCGGAAGCCGATCTTCTCGACATTCCCTTCGACGACGCCCTCCACCTTGATCCAGTCGCCGAAGCCGAAGCGGCGCTCGATCAGGATCGACATGCCGCCGATCAGATTCTTGAAGAGGTCCTGCGCGCCGAGCGCCACCGCGACACCGAAAAGTCCGAGCCCCGCGATGATCGGCGCAACCTGTATTCCCCATGTCTGCAGGATCGTCGCCGCCGCAACGAGCACGACCGCGGTCTTTGCGCCGGCAATCAACCAGTCGAGAATTTCCGGCGTCAGCACATGTCTCAGTTTCCTGATGCCCTGGCTCACGGGCTCGACGCAGTTGTAAAGCGCCCAGAAGATCGCGACGACGATGAACGAGCGGTTGAGGTTTTCGGTGAGGGTCCGCACCGCATCCTCGAAGGCGAGATACTCCGTCGCGAAGAAGAAACCGAGCGCAAAGAAGAGGAACCGCAAGGGGCTGCGGATCGCATCGCGAATATAGTCGTCGATCTTCGTCTCGGTGCGGTCGACCCAACGGTCGGCGATCGCCAGCACGAAGCGGGTAAAGAGCCCACGCAACACGTAGAAGATGCCGAAAATCCCGATGGCGATCAGTATGTCGCCAATGCTGTGACCGAGCACGCCCGTCTGCCAGACGTCCTTGACGAGGTCCCAGTAGTCCGAGAAATTTCCGGCGATACCCTGCATCTCCCAAGAGCCCTGTTCGATCAAGCCGCCACAGGTGCGCGTTCGCGCGTCGCCGAGAAGTGCACCTTCGGCCACTTCTCGAGCGTATAGCCGAGTTCCCAGGCGCTCTTGCCCATGAAGACCGGCGCGCCGTCGCGGTCGGTCGCCATGTTGCCGCGATGCGCCTCCATGAAGCGCTTGAGTTCGGCCGGGTCTTCCGCGCTCACCCAGCGCGCCGTTTCGTAAGGCGCAGGTTCGAAATGCACCTTGATGTCGTATTCGGAGGCAATGCGCGAGGCGAGCACTTCGAGCTGGAGCTGGCCGACGACACCGACAATCCAGTTCGCGCCGATCTCGGGCTTGAAGACCTGCGTCACGCCCTCTTCCGCCAGGCTTTCGAGCGCGCGGCGCATGTGCTTGGCCTTCATCGGATCGTCGAGGCGCACGCGGCGCAGGATTTCCGGCGCGAAATTCGGAATGCCCGTGAAGGTCAGGTCTTCCGTTTCGCTCAGCGTGTCGCCGACGCGGATCGTGCCGTGGTTCGGGATGCCGATGATGTCGCCCGCATAGGCCTCGTCCAGCAGCTCGCGATCCTGCGCGAAGAAGAGGATCGGATTGTGAACGCCGATCGTCTTGCCGCTGCCGGAAAGTTTGAGCCGCATGCCACGTTTGAACTTGCCCGAACAGATACGCATGAAAGCCACACGGTCGCGGTGGTTCGCATCCATGTTCGCCTGCACCTTGAAGACGAAGCCGGAAACCTTCGGTTCCGTCGGCTCGACGGTGCGGGTTGCGGCGGGTTGCGCGCGCGGCGGCGGCGCGAATTGCACCACGGCGTCGAGCAATTCGCGCACGCCGAGCTTCCGGAGCGCGCTGCCGAAATAGATCGGCGTCATGTGGCCCGCCCGATAAGCGTCGATGTCGAAGGCAGGGCTGCCTTCGCGCGCGAGTTCCATCTCCTCATGGAATTTCGCGAGTTCGTCCGCCCCCGCATATTCGGAGATCTTGTCGCCATCGAGGCTTGGGGGTTCCTCGTCGCTATGTCCCGTTCCCGGCTTTGCATAAGGAACGAAGCGGTTGTTCACGGGATCGAAAATGCCGCGCAACAATCCGCCCATGCCCGCCGGCCAGATCATCGGCACGGTGTCGAGCGCGAGTTTCGAGGCGATCTCATCCATCAGGTCGAAGGGATCCAGGCCTTCGCGGTCGATCTTGTTGATGAAGGTGATGATCGGCACGTCGCGCAGGCGGCAGACCTCGAAGAGCTTCAGCGTCTGCGCCTCGATGCCCTTGGCCGCGTCGATCACCATGATGGCGCTGTCGGCGGCGGTGAGCGTCCGGTAGGTGTCCTCGCTGAAATCCTCGTGGCCCGGCGTGTCGAGCAGGTTGCAGATGGTGCCCTTGTATTCGAAGGTCATCACGGCCGACGTCACCGAGATGCCGCGGTCCTGCTCGATCTTCATCCAGTCCGAGCGCGCGCGCCGGTTGTCGCCGCGCGCCTTCACCTGCCCGGCAAGGCGGATCGCCCCGCCCTTCAGCAGCAGGTTCTCGGTCAGCGTCGTCTTGCCGGCATCGGGATGGGAGATGATCGCGAAGGTCCGGCGGTTCCGGACCTCCGATTCCACCTCGCCCGGCCGGGCGGCGGTTTCGGTCGTACTCACGTTGAGCTCCTCAGGATTTGCGGCGGACACTAGCCGAAAGCGTCCGAAATCGCCACCCGGGACAAAAAGGCACGTCTTCGACAAAAATGACCGCGACAAACTGGCCAATCCTTGCCGGCGCCCTCCCGTGCGAGTATGGCGCCATTCGACATTCAGCAAAGAAAGAGACCCGATGACCACCGCACGCGACATCATAGACCCGCATATCGAGGCAGCGCTTGCCGAGGCGGCCGAGAAGCAGATTTCGACCGACGCCATGGCCCGCATCATGTTCGAGAAGGTGCTGCACATCTGGCGCGACACGCGCACGCCCGAAGACATTCGTGCCGAGATCATGGAAGCCGCCGATCATCTCGACCCGGACGAAGACTTCATGTTCATGCGGCCGTAAACGGCCTGGGGATGTTCATGCGGCCGTAAACGGCCTGGGGATGTTCATGCGGCCGTAAACGGCCTGGGGATGTTCATGCGGCCGTAAAGACGACAAGTCGGCGGGCTCACGCCACTTTCTCCTGCAGGAAGTGGCGGCCTTCCCGGTCCTCTATCTCGATCACCCAGATGTCCGGATCGAAGCGCCGCTGCTTTTCTATATAGGCATCGGCTTCCGTTTCGGGTTGCCTGCCTCTGGACAGCCAGACAAGCGACCCATCGCCCTCCCGAGCGGGACTGAAAACCTCGGCTTCGCCGTTCAGCGGGTTCACCTTCACGAGAACGGTGCCCGAGGTGTCGTCGCCGCGGCGCACGACCATCGCCATCGCCCCCGCGGCTTGCGCGCGGCGGATCAGCGCTTTCACCCAGATGTCGGCTTTCAGCCTCGGCTCGATGTCCATTGTCGTTTCCGTTGGCCTCTGTGGCCGTTTGTTGCCGTAACCCTTGCGTCCCGGCGCCTTTCGAGCCGCTCCCGTTCATGCTTAACGCGTTTCCCGTTTGCGGAGGGGCCCTCGCGGCATTAGACTCACTCATACTTCATTAAGACAAGTCGCCGGTCGCAAGAACCCGGTCAAGCGGGAAACGCGGCATTCACGGGGCAGCGGGGTTGCCATGAGGGGTAAGAACTTGGCTTTGAATTTCCGGGAAACTGTCCGCCTTGCCGGCCTTTCCGCATCTGCTGCCTTGCTGATCGCCGGCTGCACCGTCGTCCAGGGAGGCAACGCCTCCTCCGGCGAGCCCGAAAAGAACAAGGCCGAGCTCGCGGCAAGCGATGCGGCCCTCATGGCGAACGACGCCATGACAACGGCGGGCACCGCCACATCCCTTGCTTCCGCCAATATTCCGATCCCGCTCCCCGCGCCGCGCCGGGCGAATCCCGTTCAGGTCGCCTCGATCGACCCTTCCGCCGGCGTTGCCGCGCTTGCCGCGCGGCCGGGCATGGCGCATTTCGCGGGCATCTATGTCGATTACGGCTCGGCGCTTGCCGCTGCTGACGCCAACAAGCTCAACACGCCGGGCGATGTGCGCCGGGCGCTTGCCGCGCTGCGCTTCCAGGAGCCGGATGCGCTCGCCGAAGGCTGGTATACCACGCGGGCAATGATCGCCGCCGAAGACCCGGTCTTCGCGCAGGGTGTGCGCGCCGAAGTCCGCGCCCGAGGCAAGGCAGCCGTTCTCGAAGCGCTCACGGCGGACGAGAACTACATCATGCAGCTTCCGGGCGTGAGCTCCGCTTCCGCCGCCGTCGCCGTCTCGATCCGCAACGAGCATCAGCGCATGACCGGGCTCGCCGCCCGCTTCCTCGACACGGCCTACAAGTTCCAGAAGCAGAAATGGGGCATGAGCACGCCGCTGCCGGGTGCCGCCGAAACGAAGTCGGCCGCCCTGGAAGACGAAAGCCTCGCCGGCAAGGCCCGTGCCGTTCTCGCCGCGCTGTCGCCGGTGTCGCGGGCGGAAGCCTATTCGCCGACCGTCATGACCCGTATCCTCACCCTCGGCGCCTATCAGGTGATCGAAGGCTCGATGGAGAAGGGCCTCGCGGAAAGCCGCACGGCTACGGGGCGCTGCCTCAACTGGGCGCGGCTCAATCTCAACCAGTGCATCGCCGCCTCACGCTTCCCTTCCGAGGAAGCCTATTGCACCTCCAAGCACGCGATCGCCGAAGTCAGCAATTGCTGGGCGGAAGCCGTGCCGCCCTCCACGCTCGCGAACTGAGCGCAGGGTTTCGGGGGGCTTCGCGGAGCTCGCAAAACGACGAAAATTTGAATTGAATGCCTCGGGCATTTGAGCGAAATGCGCATCAAATTTGATGCGCATTTTTCTTTGTTTTTATTACATTTAAAATCTAATTACTTCAACAATGTAATATTCAAATCAACCAACTCAATAACATACAAGCATAAAACCCATTTGTACTTGCATTTTATCTATCCGATTAACTGCGCGGCAGCTTGCGGCGCCTAGGGTCCTCCCTGTAACGCGAACATCTGCCGGGAAAGGACTGTCGCATGTCGTTTATTTTGAGAGCCGCGTTCTGGCTGACCGTGCTGGCCTTCCTGCTGCCGGCCGCCGGATACGAAACCGATCCGCAACCCGCCGGCATGGAGGGATATTCGGCCGCCGCCCTCATCGCCGGCGCCGCTCCGCCCACCGAAGATATCGGCGCGGGCGAAGCACTCACCCTCGCCGCCCGCTCGGCACAGGACGTCATGGGCTTCTGCGATCGCAACCCGGACATCTGCGCAAAGAGCCACGCGATCGTCGGCCATGTCGTCCGCCAGACCGCGCATTACGGCAGCGTTGCGCTCACCTGGCTCACGGAAAAGGCCAGAGAACACGAACAAGGGACCGAGGCCGGCTCTCACCCCGCCGCCCTCCGTCCCGCCCCATCGGCCGGCTACACGACAGGCGCCTGACCTCACCCATCGAGCCCCTGTCGGCTTTCCGGCGCATTCCTAGGTACGCGCCGGCAGCCCAAGCGCCCCGCAAGCAGCCTCCCGGCTTGCGGGGCGCTTGTCCTTTCGGGCCTCACTCGCTATGTCCTGAGCAGCTATTTCGGTGCTTCGGCCAGCACCCCGGAAGGACGGTATGAGCATTCAGGATCTCGTGGACGATTTCGAATTCCTCGGCGAATGGGAGGATCGCTATCGCTATGTGATCGAGCTCGGCAAGGAGCTTGAGCCGCTCACCGATGCCGAACACTCTCGCGAGAACAAGGTCGAGGGCTGCGTCAGCCAGGTCTGGCTGGTCAATGAGTTGCGCAAGAATGCAGGCGGTGCGCCGCTGCTGCATTTTCGCGGCGACAGCGACGCCCATATCGTGCGCGGCCTCATCGCCATCCTGATGCGCCTCTATTCGGACAAGACGCCGGAGGAAATTCTGGGCACCGACGCGCGCGCCGTCTTCGCCGCGCTCGGCCTCAATGAACACCTCACGCCGCAGCGCTCGAACGGCCTCTATTCCATGGTGGCGCGCATCCAGTCGGACGCGAAGGCCGCCGCCGCGGCCGCCTCGGCCTAACGGCCCTCATCCATGCCGTAATGCGCGGCCAGCCGGTCGAGCGCGATCTGCAGCACAAGCTTGCCCGAGCGCTTGGGCCAGCCGAAGCCCCATTCCGCCGCTTCGAGCCCTTCGAGATGGCAGCACACGCTCAGCAATATGTCGCCGAGAGGCGGACCCGCCGCCGCGATCGCCCGGGCAACGCGTTCGCGCGCGGCGAGCGCGTGATTGGCGATTTCGGCGGGATCGCGCAGGGGCCCGCGCCGCGTGCCGCTCCTGCCTCCCACGCCGGACCAGTCCGCCGTGACGCGCGGGCTCATCTGGCCGAGCGTGAAGTCGGTGCGCAGCTTCTCACCCGCCTCGAATTGTCTGTCGCTGATGAGCGGCTTTCCGTCCGCCCCCTTGCGGCGGCGCAACCAGCCAAGCGGCGTCTCGGCCTCGTTGACCGCGAGCGACACCTCGCCTTCTTCCGTGCGGAAACGCCGCTCGCCAGCGAGCTGATGTTGAGCGCGGAAGGGGTCCGCCTCGGCCGAGAGCCTCCGGTAGAGCGCGCGTCCCGCATCGCTCGCCCGCCAGCACCGCCGCGCCTCACCTTCGGCCGGCTCCACGAGATCGCGCGCCGCGCACTCGCTCCAGATGGCGGCGTCCACCGTCGCAATCGGGTGCTTGCCGCCGCGGGGACCGAAGAGCCCGATCCGCCCATCCGCCATTTCGACCGCCATGTGGCCCGGTTCCGACAGGCGGCGGAAGACGCGCCGCACTTCCCGCTCGAAGCGGCGTCCGGCAGGCCGCGTTGCCGGCGCGCCCGTCATTGCGTCATGCCGCGGTCGACGGCACGGCGCAGCGCATGTTCCAGCCGGTCGAGCAGCATGTCGAAATTCTCATCATCCCGGCGGTCCTCCACGAGCCGGCAGGCATGGGCGGCGGTCGTCCGGTCGCGGCCAAAATGGCGGCCCACCGCCGAAAGGCTGAAACCGTAGATCACATGCGTCAGATACATCGCCACCTGCCGGGCCTGCGCCACGGGCGCCCGGCGGCGCGTCGGTGAACGCAGCTCGCCGATCGGCACATTCCAGGCCCGCGCCACAGTCTCCTGCATCAACGCGACCTTCGCGGCCTGTTCGCGCTCCCTGATGGACCGCTTGATCGCCGCAAAACCCCGGTCGCCCGCGGTGAAATTACCCACACCGTAAATGCCTTCCCTGACCATGCCTGTCCTCCAGCCTCGACGCCTCGCAGCGGCGAATGAAAACCTCACCCTGGAAACAAGATTTGCATATTCCGTACATATCGGGGATAAATCATGTAAATTTCTTCGCGCGGCTCAGGAGCACCACGTGCGGACCCGGATCAGGCATTTCAGAAAGCAACGCGGCCTCACCCAGACCGAGCTGGCCTTGCGGCTCGGCACGACCGCCGCGACCGTCTCCCGTCTCGAGACGGCGGACATGACCGTCTCGACCGGCTGGCTTGAGCGGATCGCGGGCGAGCTCAGTGTCGGAGTGACGGACCTTCTGGACGTGCCGGCCGCCGGCTTTCATGCCGTAACGGGCGAGGTGCGGCCCGGCGGCCATGTCTTCGCGCTGCCGGAGCCGCTGTCGCTGCCGCCCTCTCTCCACTCGCTTGCGAGCGAGCCCATGATTTTCCGTGCCGGCGGCACTCTTGGCGCCTATGCGGACGGCGACCTGCTGGTTGCGGATCGCATGACCGTGGCGGAGGCGGCAGGAGCGCTCGGGCGCGATTGTTTCGCGGGCGGCGCGGGAGGCGATCTCGCCTTCGGCCGTCTCGCCCTGCTTGACGCCGGCCGGTGCCTGTTGATGCCGCCTGAAAGCGGCGCGCCCCCGCGCGAGGTTCTCTCGCCGGCCTGGATCGCGCCGGTGGTGACGCTTCTGAGGAACTATCCGCCCGTCAGGAAGACGCGTCCCGGCAATTGACGGTCACGCTGCCGGCCTTGTCTTCCGCGCCGCCGCAATCCATGCCGGGAAAACACATCGCGGCCGCCGCGCCGCCGAAGCGGAAGGCGACATAAGCCTCCTGCCCCTTCGCATCGACCACGCCGCTGAGGCTGTATGTTCGCGTGTCGCCGCGCGACAGCGTGATGACATCGCCGACGGCGGGTTCCGAAAGCGGTACGTAGTATTCGCCGTCGAAGGTGATGCTGGCCGAACCGTTCACATCGGCAATCTCGCATTCGGCGTTCAGATTGGCCGGACCGTCGCTGCCGCCCCGGATCGGAAAGCTCGCGCTTTCGCCTTCCCTGAGCGTCACCGTTCCGCCTTCGAGCGTCGCCGTCGCGGCCCGCGCTGCCGTATGAGGCAGTGCCGTCAGCGTCGCGGCGGCAAGCATCGCGCGCAAAATGAAGGATCGTGAAAACGCATGGACAGGCATGGGCGGTCTCCCTCTTTCCCCGATGCAGTGTGCACCGCGAATGGAAGCGGGATCAACGCCGGAAGAGCCGGAAGTCAGGCGATGCGGAGATTGGCCTTGCCGGCAAGCGCGTGCGCCTTCTCGGACTGCAGAAACGCGTCGTGGCCAAGGACCATGACGATGCGCCCTTCCTCGTTCGCGAGCGGCAGACGCAGCCAGAACTGGAATATGCCCGGCTGGTTCCAGGCCGTGAGCGGAATGACGCCCTGTGCCGGACGGCCGGCGCGCACGACCTCGTGATAGGCCGCGTCCCAATAGCCGGTCTGGTCGCCGAAATCGTATTCGTCGAGATAGTGACCTGTCAGTTCCACGCCGAAATAGTCGCGCAGCCGCGTGCCCGCCAGCCGCACGCGAAGACGTTCCTCACCGCCATCCGCCATCACGTCGATCAGGCTGAGAGAGGGAAGCAGGCGTCGCAATTCAGCAGGCTGAATGTCGGCGCGCGTCGGATAGCCACCGTCGGATGCCTTCGCACGCCAGTAATCGAAGACCTCGCGCTGTTCGGGCACGATGAGTTGCGCTCTTATGGCCTGGTCTGCAGCGGTCAGCGGATCGTCCTCGGCAATGGCAATAGCGGCACGCCGTCCCGGCGCGAATCAACATGAAAAAATACTGGGCGTGTGTGCGTTGCGATGCAAGCGGATTGGGCGATGCAGGGAAATGCGGCCCAGGCGGCGCGTCTGCCGGAGGCGTTACTTGCCGGAGCGGCGGCTCTTTCGTGCGGCCTGCCCCAGCCCCATCTTCTTCGCGAGCCGCGAGCGCGCCTGCGCATAGTTCGGCGCCACCATGGGATAGTCGCGCGGCAGACCCCATTTCTCGCGATATTCTTCCGGGCTCAGATTGTAATGACTGCGCAAATGCCGTTTCAGCGATTTGAATTTCTTGCCGTCTTCGAGGCAGATCAAATAGTCCGGCGTGATCGACTTGCGAACCGGAACGGCGGGCTCTTCCTTTAGGCCGGAGCCTCCCGCGGCGCCGAAGGCGGCATCGGAGAGCGCCGAAAACACCCGATTGATGAGGCCCGGCAATTCGTCCGGCGCGACTGTGTTGTGTCCAACATAGGCCGACACGATATCGGCCGTCATGTCGATCAGATCCGCCTTTTCCGCCACCGCGCCCTCGTGTCATCCGGCTCGAGTAATTGCACCGGCGCCAAAGAGATCAAGCCGGAAACCGAACCAATATTCATCCAGTTCTATATCTCTCCCGTTGTTTACCAGTCAAGGACTGGCATTGTCGCTGCATATTTTCGTGATGACACAGTGCAGGTGCAATGGCCCTTGTGGATGATTTCATGCGAGAACAGGCGAGAACGAAAATCCTGATACCGTCATTTCAATAAACACATCGCTGTTGTTCCCTCATCTCATGCTGCTCACGCGAGACGAGGATGCGCTTCAACCGGCCGCCGCCTGCATTGCTCTCCAGCGCGCCGACAAATAATCGCCCAGCCGCTCGATGGCCCGCTCGCCCTGCGGCAGCATTTGATAGAAGGCATGCCAGACGTGGATCATGCCATCCCATTCCTCGATTTCCGCTGCGACGCCGCAGGCGCGCGCCCGCTGGTGGAGAGCGATCGCATCGCCGAGCAACACCTCATCGCTGCCGACATGAATCAGCATCGGCGGTAAGCCGCTCAGGTCTCCGAAATTGGGTGACGCAAGGGGATTGCGTGCATCGGCGCCATTCAAGTAGGCGGCGGCAATGCTTTTTATGCCTGCCTGGTCGATCATCGGATCGGCGGCGGCCCTCGTTGCGTATGTCTCCGTATCGCAGGTGAGGTCGGTCCAGGGGCTGATCGCGATCGCAGCGGCGGGCATCGGCAGTCCCTCGTCGCGCGCGGCGATCAGCGTCGCGACAGTCAGTCCGCCGCCCGCCGAATCGCCGCCGAACGCGATCGCCTGCGGCTCGACGCCGCTTGCGATGAGCCAGCGGTAAGCCGTCAGCGCATCTTCGACCGCCGCCGGAAAGGGCGCTTCCGGTGCGAGGGCGTAGTCGACGCTCAACACCCGCGCTTTCGCCGCCAGAGCGAGACGCGACGTCAAATGGCGATGAGAGACGGACGAGCCCTGCACATAGCCGCCGCCGTGAAAATAGAGGATCACCGGCGCAATCGCCGCGCCCGAGGGAATATTCCATTCGGCCCCGAGCCCGCCGAGATCGGTCTTCGATATTTCCACGCCGGCGGGAACCGGAAACTGCTCCGCATTTCCGTCCATCGCCTTGCGGCGCTCCGCATAGCCGAGATTCGCGCCCGCCGCGGACCGCGCGCGGATAAGTTCCTTCAGGCGGCCGATTTCGATGCCTTTGCCTTCTTTGGACATTCATTCCCCCCTATGATTGCTTCACACACGTCGATTCGCGCGGCGCGATATTCGTTCGAGAGCGATGCTAGCAGGCAGCGAAGGCGCCACGCCCAAAAATCATGGTGCCGGCAGCGGGTTTCTACGGGAATGCAGGAAGACACATTCGAACGGCAGGCGGCGCCCTCGCACGAGATTCTCGGCGAAGTCGAGTTTTCGCGTGCCGCTTATGACGCCTTCCTGAAACTCGATGCGGATACGCGCCGTCTCGTGAGTCTCGCGCCGCGCGCCGCAGGCCATCGCGAGATCGCACCGGGCATTTTCAGTTCCGATGCAGGGCCCGGTCTTCGCGTGGTCTTTCGCCGCGAGGCGCAGCTCGCCTCCATTCTCGCCCTCACCGGCAGGAGAACCGCATGACGCGCTCTGCGAAGGACCACCAGAAAATTACCGGTGCCGACGGAGAGACGCTTTTCGTGCTCGTCCCCGCCGCCGATTATGACGTGCTTTGCCGTGCCGCCGACGACATTGAGGATCTGCGCGCCGCGGGGGCGACGCTCGCCCTCGGTTCCGAGGGGCCGGCGCCCGTTCCCGCCACCGTCGCGCACCGCATCGCCGACGGTGAAAATCCTGTGCGCGTCTGGCGCGAACATCGCGGCCTCAAGGCGATCGAGCTTGCGCGCGCGGCGGGCATGAGCGCGCCCTATCTCTCCGAAATCGAAACGGGCAAGAAGGACGGCACCTTCCGCACCATGGCCGCGATCGCGACCGTGCTTGGCGTATCGCTCGACGACCTTGCGCCGCCAGCGGACGAGGAAGACCGCCGCGCCCGCGAGCGCGCGGCGCTGGTCGATGGTATTCGCGCGCAGATCAGGAAGATCGTCGCACTCGTCACCGGACCAAACGCGTTCGACACCGGCGCGGTGCGCCGTGCGGTCACGACGCTTGCGGGCGATGCGGTTGCGCTGAAGGCGCAGGAACCTCATGCGGAAGACTGGCTCGGCGACATTCTCGAAGGCGCGCGCGCGGTGCTCGATCTCGTCGACCGCGCGGAAGGCGATATCATCGGCACGGCGCGTCAGGCGCGCCGCGAACTCGAGGAAATCGTCTCGGGGCCGGGCTTCCGTTTCACGGCGGCGCCACCGAAGGCCGAGCCCGAAAAGGAAGTTCGCTGGTCGCCGCAAAGCGCGGCGGAGTGACGGTCAGACTTCGGCGGCGCTGACGCCGCCCAGCGCGACCTCGCTGGCAAACGCCGTATCCCAGACACGAAGCGCAAAGTCCGCCCGGTCCGTCGAGATCGAATCGAACAATTCGCCGATCCGTTCGAGGTCCTTCTTGGTCGGCAGCCCGCCCTGCCGCAGGTCGACCGCCGCGACGATGAGATCGCCGAATTCCTTGCGGTTCATCGATACCGCCTTCGCGAAGATCGCGAGGGGCTCGCCGCCTTGATCGTTCAGGATACGGAACATCGTCTCCGGCCGCACATGGGTCGCCGCCGCCAATCCGCTCGAGAGCATTTCTGTCCGGTCCGGGCCATGGTTCGAGAACAGCTGAGCGAGACGCTGCTTGTCCACCGGTTGCGGTTTGCGGACCAGGGAGAGCGCGGCATCCAGCACCGGATCGCCCGCCGCCACGCCGTCGATCATGTCTTCCATCGCCGAATGGATGTGGCGGCGTTCGACCGTGAAGCGCTGGATTATCTCAAGACGCAGCGCGGCCGGCACCCACCAGAAGATGAGCTGGGCAAGGCGCACCGTCAGTTCCGGCCTTGCCAGCACCGGCGCCTGCAATTCCGGTTCGGAGGCGCTCCGCCGCGCAAGCGTTTCGATGCCCCGGTAGGAAAGCTGCGCCGTGCGGTTTTCGAGGAGGCGGCAGGCAAGCGCCGTGTCGCCCATTTCGATGAGAACGTCGGAGACGGCGCTCGACAGGTCCTTGCGATGCGCCAGCATTTCGCGATGGGCTGCCTCTCCCTCGCGTGCAATATGAATGAGGTCGCCGCCTTTCAGGGGCGAGCCTTCCGCGAGCAGCACCCAGGCGATCTCGATGTCGTCGAGCGCGAGCGCCAACGCCAGCTCACGCGGTGCCTCGACATGCTGGGCCAGCCGTTCGGCCAGGCGCACCCGCATCTGCAGGTCGAGCCGCGTCGCGAGCGAGGCCAGCATCGTATCGAGGAGGCTGCGCTCCTGTGGCGAGACGAGAGAGGACGGCAGCAGCGCAAGGTCCGCGAGGCGCCGCAGCACGGCGTCGCGGTCATGGGCGCTCAGGCTTTCGCCTTCCGCCGTCCTGTAGCTTTCGAGCGCCATTTCGTCCGTCCGGTTGGGTTCCTGCCCCATTGGAGCACCCGCGCCGTTAACGGCACGTAAAGCATGCGGTTCCCCCGATTTGCGGTTCCGCCGCCGCCGCCCTATCCTGCCCATCGCCCCATCCAGCCGCAGGACACAGGCCCCATGCGCCGTCTCGCCTTTTTGCCCATCCTGTTCCTTGCGCTTGCCCTTGCCGCCTGCGGCCTCGGCCGCAGCGAATTCGAGGACGATCCCGCCTACAAGGCCGGTCATTCGGATGGCTGCTGGAGCGCCACCTCGGAAGTCCCCGGCGATCCCTCGACCATCACGCGCGACGACGAAGCCTGGAAGGAAAGCGAGGCCTACCGCGCCGGCTGGAAGGCCGGTTACAGCGCCTGCACCATTCGCGGCCGTTCGGGCTCCATGGGCATGCCCGACCTGCCCGAGCGCGGCGCCGGCGTCCACTGACCCCCCGCACAGGAACCCCACCACATGCGCGTCATCTCCGGACTGATCCTGCTCCTCGCCCTCGCGGCCGCCATCCCCGCCGTCTATTACGGCGAGGTCGATCCCTGCCGCATGCTTGCGAAGGACATGGCGCATGAGGCCTACGGGCCGCTCGCCGGCCTCGTCGGCAACGACCCGGACGAGGTGCCGGAGGCGATGGAAAGCTCGATGCGGCTCGTCACGAGCCAGATGACCGCGCGCGAATGCACCGGCAATCTGTGGGAACGCTGGACGAGCGGCGAGAAATAGAGCTTCAGACCCTTTCGGGCTCCGCGCCCGGCGCAACGGGACGTCCGTCCTCGGCGGCGGTCTCCTCGGCGCGTTCGGGAATTTCGTGCCAGGCGACGCCCGGTATCTCCTCGACCAGCGCCGCCCCCGCTACCGTGGAGGGAAGCTGGTAACCCGGCTTCGCCGCGCCCGCCAGCACGCGCCGCGCAATGAGGATCGCCGTCTCCGCCGAATAGACATGCGGCTCCGGCGTTTCGAGCCGCGCGCGCCGGATGCGTCCGTCGGGATGCCGCGCCTCGCCCCAGACGAAGGCGCGCCCGTTCTTCAATTCCGCCGCCGACGGGTTCAGCCGCCCGTTCGACAGCCTGCGTTCGAGACGCTTCAGGCCCCAGCCGCGCCGGAACAGGCGATGCGCCATCGTGCCCGGTTCGAGCGCGCGGGCGGCCTTCTCGGGCAGCGCCTCATAGGCTTCCACCGTCGAATAGATGCCGCGATGCCGTGCCGCCATCGCCTCGCCGCGCCACGGCGCGAGCCAGGCCTTTTCCGGGCCCATGTCGAAATCGACCTCGATCGTCCGCTCGCCCGCGCGCACCGGCACGAATTGCCCGTTCTTCAGCATCTCGCCCTCCGCGCGCATCGCCGCGACAAGGCGCGCCGCCTCTTCCATGGTGCGGTGGCATTGCTTCACGGCAAGCGTCACGGCGCGGGCGCCGGGCAGGATCTGCGCAAGGCGCATCGCCACCGCGTCGGCCGCCGCGAAGTCGAAGCCCGCGCCCGCCATCAGCATCGTCTTCGCCTTCTGCGCCGCCTCGTCGAAACCGGCAAGCGCGGCCACATGGGCGCGGCCGGCCGACAGATCGATCAGATGCGTGCCGGTCGCAATGCAGGAAACGACGAGCGAGCGCATTTCGTCGCCCTCAATGGTTGCGCAGTTCACGAGCACCGCCACATCGTCGAGTTGCGCCGCGATGCGCTCCGCATTGCCGAGCGTGAAGGTCCGCGGTTCCGCGGGCGGCATTCCGCCCTTCGCTTCCTTCGCCAGCGCGGCCGCATGCTGCGCGACGCCCGCGATCGCCCGTCCGCCCGCCACATGGGAAAGCCCCGCCCGCATCGCCGCACGCGACGCCAGTGCGCCCATGAAGCCGTCGACGCCGTAGACGAGTATCCGCGATTTCATTCCGATCCCCGGATGCCGGCCAAAGCCCAGGCTCATCCCGCCAATGGGCTTCCGAACCCCTCTGCAATGCGTCATTGTTACGGAGAGGGAGGAATATTCGCAATGCGAAGCTCGGCCATTCCGTCGCGCAGCGCGGATTTGCGCGCGGTAGCGTTAA